>Ga0164243_10013556_pt1 | contig 11457 bp, 6 predicted proteins | sample OricompcompostOP_FD_108781 | JGI IMG/M metagenome (GOLD analysis project Ga0164243, IMG submission 108781) | Organic Plus compost microbial communities from Emeryville, California, USA - Original compost - Organic plus compost (OP) | ecosystem: Engineered > Solid waste > Mixed feedstock >... | reverse complement strand
TTCTTCGCAAATTTATCGAAATTTTGATAAGCTAGGTACAGAATCCTAAGCAAATAACGATTTTTATGGTAAAAATCGTATGGAGAACCGGCGTAATAATACCGACGAACCGCTGTTTCCCGTTGAATTTATGCATATTTGAATCCTGATAGATCCATCACACTTTTCTAAATTCTTTAACAATTCAATCTCTTTCCAATCACCTGGAGCCCTTTCAATATCTTTAGATAATAATTTTTTATTTAAATATATATGTACAATTATGTATGTACTGGATCGGTCAACATCCCCGTTCTTGCAGCTGATTGAAATTGCGACCCGGCTAGAGTTTCCCGGAATTTGCAATGCTTCGGTGCGTAAACTGGAATTACAAACCGCGCCAGTACGTAGTACGCAATAATATTCCGATGGATGATCTCCAGGAATAAGTGCAGCAGGTTCTGCAATGATATAGGGAACTTCCATCCATGAAATCCCGGATAAGAAGTAACGGCTTCCCGCGACGAATTGAGCGGTATAGAAATGCCGTGCATGAGTGGTAGAACCGGAATCGACCTTTCTGTGTAAACAAGAAATCAAGACAATACAGCCCCCGATTTGCCTTTTTAAACCGGGTTTACAAGTATTAAAATCCAATAAAATAGCACTTCCTGGACTATTTTCCTTATAAATGACAGCTTGCCAGCTTTGACCGAGTTGATCCAAGTAACAAGTTCCATCAATAATATCCCTGCCTGGGCTTAATACCTGTAACAATTCGGCACCTTTCGCGCCGATAATTTTACAGATGAAAGTATTGGTTTCTTCCGGCGGTATTTGCAATATGAATTTGCACGCATTCCCAGGAACTGTTTCCGTGGGAATAAAGCTGTACCCGACTGAATATGTTAACATGACAGATTGGTTTGAAGATTGGTTTCGTGTAGTTTTTGGAACATCGCATGTAAGGTTCCTTGTAAATTTAGGGAGCATGCCTGCAAGTGTGGATCAGTAGCAAGTTTTATGGAATTGGAATATATTTCAATATATTGTGGGTTCGGGAATTGAATTTTAACAATCTGTATTGACAAAATCTTTCTATGTCTGGGGGAAACTCATTTTTAACAAATGTATCCAAGGGGGCGTTTCGCTCTTTATTCGGCGCCAAAAGGAAACGTAAAGGCATTAGCTTTTGGCAAGAAAAGCGCTTGAAGCATTTACCTAATGATCAATTGCATAGCTTTAATATTTACGGGGGAAAATTTTACTTTACCCGCCCTTACGAGTTCATGCATTCATTTGAAGAATTAATTACTACGGGTATATATAAATTTGATGCGGGACACCAGCGCCCGTTTATAATTGATTGCGGCGCTAATATAGGCTTGAGCGTCGTTTATTTTAAGCACTTATATCCCGGCGCAGAAATAATTGCATTTGAGCCCGATGAGCGAAATAAGCAAACCTTGGCCCGTAATGTTGAGAGTTTCAAGTTAGCTGATGTCCAGTTGGAAGCGAAAGCTATTTGGATAAATAATGATTCCATATCGTTTGAATCATCCGGCGGACAAGGCAGTAAGATCGGTGAAGCCGGCGCCAAGGAAGATACGGTACAGATTTCCTGCCAGCGGTTGAAAGATCTACTTGATCGCAGGATTGATCTATTAAAAATCGATATTGAAGGAGCTGAGTATGAAGTAATGAAAGATTGCGCAGGTAGTTTACAAAATGTACAGCATCTTTTTGTCGAATATCATGGTGATATACGTGAGCATCACAAGTTAACCGAAATTTTAACTATAATCGAGGAAGCAGGATTTATGTACTTGTTGCAGGAAGCAGCCAATAATGTACCACATCCTTTCATTATGGAGAAACAAGCGGAGAGCTTCGATCAGCAGCTCAATATCTTCGCTTTCAGAGCTTGATCTTACTTAAAATATAACATGAAAAAGGGAACAGCGTTATCAATAACCTGTTCCCTTTTTAGTATTTTATTTATTCACCGCAGTTGGAGTAAATGGGCAGAAAAGAATTTCTGCCCAAGATTATTAACTCATCAAATCTGCAATGAAAAAATTACTAATTCTGTTTTAAGCCACCACCGCTTCTATCGATTTGGGTTTGTGGGATCGGCATTACTTCGTCGCTAGCATCGAAAGTAATTCCTAAGAAAGAAGACAAGATAGAACCTTCAAATGCGGAATAGCTTTCTATTACTTGCTTAGCGATACCCCAACGTACCAAGTCAAAATAACGGTGACCTTCCAATGCAAGTTCCAACCTTCTTTCGAAGTGAATCGCGTTCATAGCATATTCTTTTGTCGGGAAATCAGTGTATTGACCTACATTATAAGCGGCAGCAGGGGAACCATTTACGGATACACCTGGTAAATGGGAAGCCCTTTCCCTAATTAAGTTTACTAGGCGCTTTGCTTCATCGAGGTCATTTGCATCAGCGGCACACTCTGCGGCCATCAGGTAAACATCGGCTAAACGGATGATGTTTACATTTAAACCGGTTACATAATTGGCACCGGAAACTGAATTGGCTGCAAATTCCGTTTCGAAGATCGTGTGTTTGCCAGCAACAAATGGTCCGGCATATGATGGGTCACGGATCCAAGCATCGCCCGGCATAACACCCCAATCTTTGTATGGAACGCCCCTACGACCTACCGTGTAATCTAAACGGGGATCGAAAGCAATTGTTTGATTTAATGCATAGTTTTCTTTCGCGGTACCTGTTAACCCGAAATCGGATTTGTAAGGGTTGGTGCGGTAGCTGTTATCCAAGAAAGGCAAACCGTTTGCATCTACCCTGAACGAGTTAACAAGGTCAAATGTAGGTTGGAAGAAACCGCAACAGTTTACTGGTGCGCTACCATAAAATCCGGCTAGCATATCTCCCACGTTGGCGTTATCACCGCTACCATCAGGGTTTATTGTATGTTGTACGGCGAAGATAGACTCGGGTCCATTTTCTGTTGCGATCTTGAAATTATCATCAAAATCCAATGTCTCGATGGAAGGTCTAGAAGCTATAACATCATTAAACAGCGGTAAGGCTTCACTTTGACGGTTCAAGTATAATAATACTTTACCCAGGTAAGCTTTAGCGGCGATGTTATCCGGGCGACCGATATCACCTTGTGGATGTGTTGCAGGTAAATTATCGACAGCAAATTTAAAATCTGCTTCAATCATCGGGTAAACGTCCCCTTCGTTTGATTTGGTAATCGCTTCCGTCGTTGACGTGTTCTCGTCAATGTAAGGAACATTTTTGAACAACCTGCGTAAGAAGAAATAATAGTGCCCCCTTAAGAACCTTGCTTCCGCTTCTACTTCCTTAGCCCTCTCGGCTGTGAACTTAGCGCCGGAGCCATTTTGAACAGCATTCAACAAGAACAAGGTGGTGTTACAACGCGCGATACCTTCGTAACAACGTGTCCACATCACTTCCAAGTTATCATTGGTACTGGTTACCTGGTGAAGCTCGATCTGGTTCATGTTAGGTTGGTCACTGTTCACACTACCTTTATGTGCGTTATCAGCGCCTACTTCCCCGAAAAGCCATTGGCTGGGTGCAGAAGCATAGTTACCCCATGTTCCATCCAAATTGCCGTTCAATAATCCGTAAGCACCGATCAAGGTAGCTTCACAGCCCTCAACGGTTTGCATTTGATCGGTGACCAATTGCCCTTGAGGTGTTTTTTCTAAGAAACTTCTGCTGCAAGAACCGAATGTTCCGACCGCGACAAAAGCTGCAATATATATAACTAATTTTCTTTTCATTTTAATTAACTTTTAAGTTAGAAACCTGCACTGATACCGAAAAGGAATTGTCTGCTCAACGGATATACACCAAAGTCTACACCCAAAGCCGGATAGTCACTCGGAGTTTGAGTTACCTCTGGATCTATACCTGTGTAGTTAGTAATTGTAAATACGTTGGTAGCCGTAAAGTAGGCTCTCAAGTTTTTGATCCTACCACCTAACCATTTCTCAGTTGGGAAAGTATAACCGATTTGAATGTTTTTCAAACGGAGATAGCTACCATCTTGAATATAATAGCTTGATGAAGCGTATTCATAATCGTTAGATGTCCTGATAGGAGCAGGTGTGGTATTGCTAGGATTAGTAGCGCTAAAAGCTTTCAACATACGGGTAGAAGCTGCCCCATCGAAAGAACCGAAGTCAGTATAATACCTGGTTGCTTCGAAAATTTGGTTGCCTTGTACACCGTTGAAGAACATACTTAAATCAAAATTCTTATACCTAGCGTTAATGTTTAATGAATAAAGAAAATCAGGGTGAGGACTACCGATTACGGTTCTGTCATCCGGTGTAATTACACCATCAGGTTTACCATCAGGGCCGGAAATATCTTTATATTTCAAACCACCTACGCGGGCACCTTCATAAGAAGGACTATTCGCTACGTCATCGGCATTTTGGTAAATACCGGCTGTTTGATAACCGTAGAATGCACCGAATGGACTCCCTGGTTTCAGTATCGTTGTAGTCAAGCTTCTGAAGTTACCATAAGTTTGTTGCGTAACTGAAGGAGCTAAAGCTTCAACGGTATTTATATTGCGGGAGAAGTTCGCACCGAGGTCGAATTGGAATGCTTTGTTATCGGCAAAACCGTAGTGGTAATTCAACGCGATTTCAAAACCGGTATTTTTCATCGTACCTACGTTTTGATAAGGGGAATTACCCATACCTACCGCTGCTGCCGGTAAAGGAACTTTGAACAGCATATCTGTTGTTTTCCTGTTATACCAGTCCAATGTACCATCGAAACTACCGTTAGCAATGGTGAAGTCTAAACCGATGTTAGTCGATTTCAACTGTTCCCATTTAATAGCCGGGTTATCATAATCGGAAACCCAGAAGCCGGAACTTAACGCCTTACCATCAACGATCGGGTAATTAGCCCTTGCGATTGTTGTTTGGTGACGTCTCAAGTATTGGAAGTTCGGGATTCTTTGGTTACCCGTAATACCGTAACCTGCACGGAGTTTCAAGTCGGTAAGCCAGCTAACATCCTGCATGAAACTTTCCTTGGAGATCCTCCAAGCAACGCTCGCCGCGGGGAAATTCGCATATTTATTTTCCGGTCCGAAGTTAGAAGAACCATCCCTTCTTAATGTGGCGCTCACCAAGTAGCGATCCATGAAGGAATAATCTACTTTACCGAAAACGGAGAATAAGGAACTTACGCCACCGTTACTGGTGTTGGAGATATTACCGCTACCTGCATCCAGGTAATAGTAATCCAGGTTACCCAGGATGAAGTAACCGTTTCTGCCAGCACTTAAATAACGGCTTTTTTGGTTGATGGCTTCAATACCTCCTAAAATATTCAAGGAATGATCTCCTTTTTCATATTTATAATTCAAGGTATTCGTCCAAGTCCATTCTTTATTATAGCCCTGGTACTCGCTCATACCATCTTGTGTACCACCTTCAGAAAACTCCAGGTTAGGGTAAGTAAAACTTACACCACCGTAGTTTTCATAGCGCATACCGAAAGATGTTCTCGCAGTTAAACCGTCGATGATATCGAGTTCTGCATAAGCATTTCCGAAGAAGAAATTCCGGGTATTTTTGTTGTCTTTAGCGCGGTATAACATGGCAACCGGGTTTTGACCGTTACCAAGTTTATCACCTTTACTTCCCGCGAAGTTACCCATGATATCATATACCGGGATGATGGTAGGAATCCTGTAGGCAAAACCGAAAGGACTACCTTCACCGATATAATCACCGGGAGTATTATTGTTTACCCCTGAACCGTAGAACTCCTCGTAGCTGTATGTCATATTTTCACCAATCCTGAACCTGTTATTCCAGAAACTGAAACGGGTATTGGAACGGATATTATACCTAGAGTAGCCGGTGTATTTGGCGATACCTTCCTGGTCAAAATAGCCACCGGATATAGAATACACGGCGTTTTCATCACCACCGTTAATACCGAGTTGGTAACTTTGAATCGGGGCATTTTGGGTCATTTCATCGAACCAGTTAGTACCTTTTTGATTGGCCTTCGTGATTTGATAGAATGTCTGTGAATTTTTCGGTGTATAATTATACTTGGAAGGATCAGCATCGGCTGCTGTAACATTCTGACCGGTAGCGCTACCTGCTAACAAGTATTCCGGTAAAGTCGGGTTATTAGGATCTAAACCGTAGTTTGTACCCGTTGTAGCCTCTTGACCGGGAGCCTTGGCAGGATCGCCCGTATTTCTGAATGCATCAAATAAATAGTTTGCATACTGTGTAGGATTCATCATGTCCGGGAAGCGGCTACGCACCGGGTTTTGAGAACCGTAGTACATATCCAGGTTAACGCGGGCTTGCCCCGGTTTACCTCTCTTCGTGGTGATGATCACAACACCGTTATTCGCACGTGAACCGTAGATAGAAGCGGCAGAAGCATCTTTCAGGATCTGCATGGTTTCGATATCCGCGCTGTTCAACCAGCTTAATTTACCCTCGTAAGGTACCCCGTCGATTACATACAAAGGATCGTTATTGTTGATCGTACTGTAACCGCGGATACGGATGATAGGTGTTGCACCCGGGGCGCCATCCGTTACGATTTGCACACCGGTAGCTTTACCTTGCAAGGCTTCGGTAGGGCTCGCAACGGGTTGGCGTTTCATTTGATCTACGCTAACAACCGCTACGGCGCCTGTCAAGTCTTTTACTTTCTGGGAAGAATAACCCGTAACAACGACCTCGTCCAAGGTGCTGTTGGAATTATCCAACACGATATTATAAGTAGTTTTACCAGCTACCACGGTCACCTCTTGCGCAGCGTAACCGATCGAGCTGATCATTAAAACATCATTTACTTTTGCCTTGATGCTGAAAGCACCTTTTTCATCGGCAATTACCCCCCTGCTGGTGCCTTTAACTTGAATGGCGGCGCCAATTACAGGTTGATTGTCTTTTCCTACCACGGTACCCGTGATAGTCATTTCTTGTGGATTTGATGAGTAAAAACTAGCCGCGCTCACTGCTAACGGTTCCAAATTGGCTGTAGCATAGGTATTTGCGTGGGCAAGCGAACTAGTTGCAAGGATAGCGAAGCTATGCAAAAAGGATAATCTTATTGCCGATTTTACAACAGCAATACGTCGCTCTTTTTTCATATTTTTGAAGAGTTATGGTTCTTAAATGTTTTGAACTGTACATCATGAACCGGTCTTGTACCGGTGAAGAACGATTATACTGACAATACCCCCATACCGCCAGTTTTTTGCATACTAAGTCTCAATTCTAATCATAATTAGTTTTTTAATAAGTGGAATTTATTTGTTTCGTAAAATTATATCCATATCAATTATTGGTTTATAATTTATCTATATATCTATTTATGAAACTATTGATTGATTAAAATCTGATGAGAATTTCCAGTATTTTTTAGCATACATTACCCCCTTCACTCTAATTGTTTAGGTGATAATAGGCAAAACAAAACCAGGGCAATGAATTCCATTGCCTTTAAGTGTACGTGTGTCGTTTCAATAGCTACAATGCGCTAATTTTTAATGACAACACAGTAATAGTGGAAGTTAATTCGGATTTGGAATGCAATACATCGTCCGAATAGATTCTGGTAAATTCTTCATAACGTGTTTCAATAAATATCAGTCCTTCATTTGTCGTGTTAAATCGGGTCTCCAATCAAAACATTTCCTTATTTAAGCTACCAAATTTTAATGCTTACAACAATATCTATATAACACTAACGCTAAATTAAATTTACATGTTCATTTTAACAAATCCAAACAAAAAGTTAAAAGTTTGTTGAAATTTAGATGTTTATCAAAAAAAAGGTACTTATTGTAAAAAATACATAAAGTGAATATACGATAAGTATATGTTAATTATATACATCTCAATCGTGGCAAATTTATCTTTGCGTGTAATTCACACTAAGTAAGGCGGTTTTGCCACTCCCCCAGTTCGTGTCCTTATTACATTAAGAGGTGTTATAAAGGGAAATCTAAATGCTTAAACGGCTTTTTAATTTATTATAATAATTTAAGCCCCAAAAAAATCCCACCCGTTGCCAGGTGGGATCATCCATATGCTAAGCATCATTTGGATTTTGTTGTATAGAACTGTTCTAGTGTATGATTGCTATAAATTACCCCTCAAGGCTTGCTCTCTCTCGATCGACTCGAAGAGGGCTTTAAAGTTCCCCTTCCCGAAAGATTGCGCCCCTTTCCTCTGGATGATCTCGAAGAAAACGGTCGGCCGATCCTGGATAGGCTTCGTGAAAATCTGCAATAAATAACCTTCGTCATCCCGGTCTACCAATATTCCCAAGTCTTGCAATGGCTTTATATCTTCATCGATAGAGCCCACCCTTTCTAATAACGTTTCATAATAAGAGGATGGAACGCTTAGGAATTCAACACCCCTGCGTTGCAATTCGCCCACGGTATTAATGATGTCATTGGTAGCGATGGCTACGTGCTGTACTCCGGGACCACCGTAAAAATCCAGGTATTCCTCGATTTGAGATTTTTTCTTCCCTTCGGCCGGTTCGTTGATCGGGAATTTGACGCGCCCATTGCCGTTACTCATTACTTTACTCATCAGCGCCGAGTACTCGGTGGAGATATCCTGGTCATCGAAACTGATCAGGTTGCGGAAGCCCATGGTTTGTTCATAAAAGTTAACCCAGGTGTTCATCTCGTTCCAACCCACGTTACCCACGCAGTGATCAACATGTAACAGACCGGTATCAGCTGGTTGATAAGAAGGTTTCCACTCCTTGTAACCGGGTAAAAAGGCCCCCTTGTAATTTTTCCTTTCAATGAACAGGTGCACCGTATCGCCGTATGTATGGATACCGCTTTTAACGATTTCACCCGATTCATCTTTTTCAACTACCGGTTCTAGGTAAGCCTTGGCTCCCCTTTTGGTTGTTTCTTCAAATGCGCTGCGTGCATCGTCAACCCAAAGGGCTAGAACTTTTACGCCATCGCCATGTTTCGCGATATGTTCCGCGATTTCATTACCGGGTTGCAATGGTGTGGTGAATACGAAGCGGATTTTATTTTGAACCAATACGTAGGAAGCACGATCCCTTACGCCGGTTTCAGGGCCGGCATATGCGACAGATTGAAAGCCGAAGGCCGTTTTATAATAATGCGCTGCTTGCTTCGCATTACCTACGTAAAATTCGATGTAATCTGTACCATTTAATGGTAAAAAATCGGCGCCAACTTTCTTGGCTTCTTCTACTGCAGTGTTCATCATGTTAAATTTTTTGTTGTAATGGTTTGTTAATGGTTGGTATTTGATGCTACGATACTATTTTTAAACTGGATAAATGTTTATTGATAAAGTCTATCTCCCCCGGTTCTAACTTGATCTGCGCTGCTTTTGCATTTTGAATCGCTTGATTAGCATCCCTTGCCCCTGCCAGTGCAACGGTTATACCGGGATAGTCTATTGTCCAACGCAATACCAGTTGTGCGAGCGTTGCATTTTTCATGGCTGCCATCGGCCGCAATTGATCTAGGAAAGTATTAATAGATTCGATGTTCGCGGGCTGGTAGAATTTGGTAGTTGGACGGTGATCTCCCGGTTTGAATACATGTCCCGGTTTAATTTTCCCGGTAAGGATACCTCTTTGCAAGGGGCTGTATGCCAAAATGCTTTTTCCACTACCCTTACAATAGGGCAATATTTCTGTATCAATACTCCTTTCTACCATGCTGAAAGGCACCTGGTTAGAAACGATATCTACCACGGCATCGGCTGCTTTTACTTGGGCTACATCGTAATTACAAACACCGGCCGCCCTGATTTTACCTTGTTCTTTCAGCCTTAAAACCGCTTCGAAGGTTTCATCGATGGGCGTGGTATTATCCGGCCAATGAATTTGATATAGATCGATATAATCGGTGCGCAAACGTTTTAAACTGTTTTCACATTCACGGATCACACTTTCCTTGCCTGCATATTTATAAATCTTGATGGCTTTGCCACTGTTATCTTCACTATCGAAAGCGAATTGTCCTTTGCTTCCTTCCCAGGTCATACCGAATTTTGTCAAGATTTGTACCTTGTCACGGGATATGCTGCTTAAAGCTTCACCCACGATTTCCTCGCTTCTTCCTTGCCCGTAAATCGGCGCTGTATCGATCGATGTGACACCTTCTTCCAAGGAGGCATGTATGGCCGCGATGGCATCTTTATGCTCTGCGCCGCCCCACATCCAACCGCCAATTGCCCAAGCTCCAAACGCAATTGCTGATACTTTTACATCGCTATTTCCCAAATTTCTTATTTCCATAATTCTTACTTTATCCGTTATAAATAATAGGTTTCGTGGAATTTATAACGACAAACTTTCAAGGCTATTATTCAGCCCAGCTCATAACGTAATTACCATCTTCAATATCTAGGGCCTCGCGGGTTATTTGCAAGGGATGGAAAGTGTCTACCATTACGGCCAATTCTTTTGTTTCCCTGGCGCCGATACTTTTTTCAACGGCCCCGGGGTGCGGCCCATGGGGAATCCCTGCGGGGTGCAGCGTAATCATTCCCCTCGTAACATGTTTACGGCTCATGAAATCACCATCTACATAATACAAGACCTCGTCGCTGTCAATATTACTGTGATTGTACGGTGCAGGAATTGCCTGCGGGTGGTAATCGAATAAGCGCGGGCAGAAGGAACAGACCACGAAGTTGTTCCCCTCAAATGTTTGGTGCACCGGCGGCGGTTGGTGTACCCGCCCCGTGATGGGCTCAAAATCGTGTATTGAGAATGCAAATGGATATTCATAACCATCCCAACCCACCACATCGAATGGATGATGTGCGTAATGGATCGGGTACATAATCCCCTTCTTTTTTATCTTGATCAGGAAATCTCCTTTCTCATCGATCGTTTCCAGGTTTTGTGGTTGGCGGATATCCCTTTCACAATAAGGGGCATGTTCTAACAGTTGCCCGTATTTACTCAGGTAGCGCTTCGGGTAACGGATCGGGGAAAAGGACTCCACGATAAACAACCGGTTCTGATCACTCTCAAATTCTACTTGGTAAATCGTCCCCCTCGGGATCACCAGGTAATCGCCATAACCAAATTTCAATTGGCCGTACTGTGTATGTAATATGCCGGAGCCTTCGTGTATGAAAATCATCTCATCCGCATCGGCATTTTTGTAAAAATAATCCTTCATACTTTGTTTCGGCGCCGCCAAAACTATATGGCAATCGTTATTCACTAATACCGGCTTCCGGCTCTCCAGGAAGTCATCCATGGGCTTAATCTTGAACCCTTCGAAGCTCCTATGCGACAACATTTTTTCTTCGGCAACATTTGGCGCTACGCTGTACGGGGTATCAACTTTCATGATCTCCGTTGGAGGGTGGCAATGATAAAGTAAGGAGTAATTCGATGAGAATCCTTCGGTGGAAAATAATTGTTCGGAG
>Ga0164243_10013555_pt1 | contig 11458 bp, 6 predicted proteins | sample OricompcompostOP_FD_108781 | JGI IMG/M metagenome (GOLD analysis project Ga0164243, IMG submission 108781) | Organic Plus compost microbial communities from Emeryville, California, USA - Original compost - Organic plus compost (OP) | ecosystem: Engineered > Solid waste > Mixed feedstock >... | reverse complement strand
GGAGACCGGCGACGCGCTGCAGCCGGCGCCCGAGCTGTTCGCCAGCCGCGTGCGCCGCCTGCTCGACCGCGCGACGCCGGCGACCCGCGCGCTCGTCGAGGCGGCGGCCGTGCTCGGCGCCCGTTGCGAGCTGCACGCCGCCGCGGCGGTCGCGGGGCTCGACGGAGGCGCGCCCGACGACGGCGCCGCGCCGGGCGAGCGCGCCGCGCCTGGCGAGCGCGCCGCGCCTGGCGAGCGCGCCGCGCCGGGCGATGGCGCCGCGCCGGGCGATGGCGCCGCGCCGGGCGAGCGCGCCGCGCCTGGCGAGCGCGCCGCCCCCAGCGTCCCGCCCGACCCCGCCCTCGCCGCGCTCGAGGAGGCGCAGGCGCTCGGGCTGCTGACGAGCGAGCCGCCGGCGCGCGCGATCGCCTTCGACCACCCGCTCACGCGCGCCGCCGTCTACCACGCGCTCGGCCCCGCCCGCCACGCGCGGCTGCACGCGGCCGCCGCCGCGCGCGCCGACCATCCCGGCGTCGCGCTGCGCCACCGCGCCGCCGCCGCCAGCGGCCCCGACCCGGCGCTCGCCGCCGAGCTGGAGGCGTTCGCCGGCAGCGAGGTCCTGCGCAACGCGTGGGAGTCGGCGTCGGCCGCCTTCGCGGCGGCGGCGCGGCTGGCGGCCGGCGCCGAGCGCGAGCGGCTCGAGGTCGAGGCGGCCGACGCGCTGCTCGGCGCCGCGCTCGTGCCGGCGGCGCGGGCGCGGCTGGGCGCGCGCGCCGAGCCGGGCGCGGAGGCCGGCGCCGACGCGCGCCTGCTGACCGTGCTCGGCTACGTCGCGCTGCAGGAGTCGCGCCTCGACGAGGCGGAGCGGCTGCTCGCGCTGGCGTGGGAGCGCGACGACGCCGACGCCGGCGTGCGCCGCCGGATCGCCGAGCGGCGCACGGTGCTGGCGCTCGGCCGCCTGCGCCCGGCCGAGGCGCTGACGTGGGCGCGGCGCGTCGCGCCGCAGGTGCCGGAGGGCCCCGAGCGCGAGCTGGCGCGCTGGCCGGAGGCGATCGCCCACGCCGCCGCCGGCGACCAGCGCGCCGCGCTGGAGGTGATGGACCACGCGCTCGCCGCCGGCGAGGCGATCGTCAGCGACTTCGGCCTGCGCGCGATGCGCGGCCGCATGCGGCTCGCGACCGACGACGTCGCCGGCGCGCTGGAGGACCTGCGCACCGCCGCGGCGGCCGAGGCGCGGCTGGGCTCGGAGAGCATGCAGGCGGCCGTCCACGCCTGGCTCGCCGAGGCGCTGCAGGCGGCCGGGGCGTGGGAGGCGGCGGCGCTCGAGGTCGAGCGGGCGCTGTCGATCGCCGCCGTCGCCGACGCGACGATCACGCGGCTGGAGGTCCACCGCGTCGGCTGCCTGTTCGCGGCCGCGCGCGGCGAGCGGGAGGCGGCCGACGCGCGCCTGGCGCTGCTGCGCGAGGCGGCCGTCAACCCGCGCGGCGAGGCGGTGCTGGCGCTCGCGGCGGCGAGCGTCGCGGCGGCGCGCGGCCGGCCCGAGCAGGTGCTGGAGGAGCTGGCGCGGCTGCGCGCGGCCGGCGTCGAGCAGGAGGCGCTGGCGGCCGAGGCGCGGCTGGCGCGGCTGCACGCGGAGGCGCTGATCCGCCTGGGCCGGCTCGACGAGGCCGACACGCTGCTGACCGCGCAGGCGGCGCGCGCCGCCGCGCTGGTGCAGCGCTCGCACGCGGTCGCGCTGGAACGGCTGCGCGGGCGGCTGGAGGCGGCGCGCGGCGACCAGGCGGCGGCCGAGCGCGCCTTCGCCGCGGCGCTCGCGCGCGCCGAGGCGCTGGCGATGCCGTACGAGCTGGCGCTGGCGCGGCTCGATCGCGGCAGCTTCCTGCGGCGGCAGGGGCGGCGCAGGGAGGGCGCCGCGCTGCTGGAGCTCGCGCGCGAGCGCTTCGCCGCGCTCGGCGCCGCGCCGGCGCTGGAGCTATGCGAGCGAGAGCTGGCGGCGAGCGGTCTGACGCCGGCTCGCCGCGCCGACCCCGACCGCTCGGCGCTGACCGGCCGCGAGCGCGCGGTCGCGCGGCTCGCCGCCGACGGCCTCACCAACCGCGCGATCGCGGCGGAGCTGATGGTGAGCGTGAAGACGGTCGAGGTGCACCTCAGCCGCGTCTTCGCGAAGCTGGGCGTCGCCGCGCGCACGGAGCTGGCCGAGCGCCTTCGCGCCACCGACCCGTGAGGAGCGTGAGATCGGGGCCCTATGTGGGCGCTGATCTCACGCTCCTCAGCGGCTCGTCGGCGATCCCCTATGCGAAGGCGCCGCGCCCCTGATGCGAAGCGCACGCGGCTCACGTAGAACCGTGTTCGTATTCGGTTGAACGTGCGCGTTGTCGCGCGCTTTGCAGGAGGAGAGAACACGATGAGATGGATTCCGCCACGGCGGCCCGTCCTCGCCGCCGTGCTGGCAAGCGCGGCGACGCTCGGCGCCGGCGGCGCGGCGGCGACGTCCGCGCTCGCCGCCGACCACCCGCCGCTCGACCCGCTCGCGCAGCCGCAGCAGTTCCAGTCGCCCGGCAAGCAGGTGCGGCCGCAGATGCGCTGGTGGTGGGGCCCGCTCTTCTCCGGCGGCGGCGGGGCGCTGACGCCGGCGGAGACGCGCAGGGAGATCGCGGCGATGGACGCGGCCGGCTTCGGCTCGTTCGAGATCGCCTTCGGCCCCGGCAAGTGGGCCAACGCCGAGCAGCGCGACAACCTCGAGGCGGCGCTCGAGGAGGCGCGCGACCGCGGCATGACCGTCGACATGACCGTCGGCGCCTCGTGGCCGGTCAGAACGCCGAACACCGCGCCCGGCACGGGCCTGAGCCTGCAGGAGCTGCAGTACGGCCGCAGCGACCTCGCCGGCGGCGCGACCTTCGACGGCCCGGTCCCGGCACCGTACGACGACGCCGCCAACGCGCGCGGGGCGAGACTGTTCGCCGTCACCGCCGCGAAGGTCGTCGAGGACGGCCCGGCGGTCACGAGAGTCGACGTCGCGCCGGGCAGCAGCACCGTGCTCGACCCGACCTCGCTGATCGACCTGACCGACGACGTCGTCGGCGGCACGCTCAGATGGACGGCGCCGGCCGGCGGCAGATGGATCGTCTTCGGCTTCTGGCAGCGCGACGCCAGACAGGGCGTCATCGACCACTTCAACGACGCGGCCGTCGCGGCCGCCGGCCGCTACGTCGACGACAACCAGTTCACCGACGCGGCGTCGAGGCTGCTGCGCGTCCACGGCGGCTCGTTCTTCGAGGACTCGCTGGAGATCAACGCCGAGGGCCTCTTCTGGAACGACGAGATGGCCGGCCAGTTCGCCAGACGCCGCGGCTACGACGCCAGACGGTTCCTGCCGCTCTTCTTCCAGCAGGGGATGAACAAGTACTGGGTGCCGCAGGACGAGCCGGTCGCCGACTTCGAGCTGCCCGGCGGCAGGGGCGAGCGGATCCGCCACGACTACTACGAGACGCTCACCGACCTCTACGTCGACGAGCACCTGCAGCCGTTCCAGGACTGGGCCAGCGAGCACGGCGTCAAGTTCCGCACCCAGGCCGCCTTCGGCCAGGACCTCGACGTGACCCGCTCCGCGCGCGAGCTGGCGCAGATGGGCGGCCTGCCCGACGACGAGTCGCTCAACGCCGGCGACAACGTCCCCTACGACCAGAGCGGCAACAGAAGCGCGTGGCGCTTCGCGCTCGACCACCACCGCTCGGTCACCGCCGGCGCCCACCAGGGCGGCCTCAACGAGGTCTCCTCCGAGCTCGGCGCCGTCTTCGGCTACGCGTGGCAGATGAACCTCGGGGACTACAAGGGGATCCTCGACAAGGAGTGGGCCGCTGGCACCACGCGGGCGACCGTCCACGGCTACACGTACCAGAGCTCGACCGCGACCTGGCCGGGCGACAGCACCTTCTTCGACTACGTCTCGGACTCGTGGAACAGCGAGACCTTCCCGCAGTGGGGCGACTGGAGAGCGCTGACCGACTACTGGGCCCGGGGCACCAGCGTGCTGGAGGCCGGCACGGCCCGCGCCGACGTCGCGCTCTACCGCGACGCCTTCGTCACGACCGCCGCGCAGGGCCTCGGCAGCCAGCCGGTGATGAGACCGCTGTTCGACAGCGAGAACCTGGAGAGAGCCGGCTACGCGGTCGAGTTCCTCGACCCCGACGGCGTGCTCGAGCCCGAGGCCGACGGCGACGGCGTCCTCTACCCGCGCGGCCCGCGCTACAAGGCGATCGTCGTCGACCAGCGCGCGCTGCCGGCGGCCGTCGCCGAGAAGCTGGCGGCCGAGGCCGAGCAGGGGCTCGCGGTCGTGCTCGTCGGCGACCTCCCGAGCGCCGACACCTCGTACAAGAACGCGACGAGAGGCGACACGCGCGTGCGCGCGGCGATCGCCCGCCTGCTCGACGCGCCGAAGGTCGCGCGCGTCGGCACGCAGGCCGAGGCGGCCGGCGCCCTCGAGCGGCTCGGCGTCGCGCCGGACGCGAAGTGGTCGGCCCCGGTGCAGATCCTCACCCAGCACCGCGAGACGAAGACGACCGACTACTACTACCTCTACAACGCGACCAACGACCCGATCAGCGTCGACGGATCGTTCGCGAGCGGCGGCCGTCCCTACGCGCTGAACCTGTGGACCGGCGCGATCGACCCCGTCGCCGCCTTCTCGCAGAGCGGCGGCCGCACGACCGTGCCGCTGAGGCTGCCGGCGCTCGGCACGGCGGTGATCGCCTTCCGCAAGGGCGAGGCGGCGCCGGCGCTGCATGCGGTCGCTGCCAGCGGCGGCGAGCTGCTGAGCAAGGACGCCGACACGGTCGAGCTGCGCGACACCAGCGGCGGCGCCCGCACCGTCACCGTCGCCGACGGCTCGACGCGCGCGGCGACGCTCCCCGCCCTCCCGGCGGCGATCGAGCCGACGGGCTGGAGACTGCACGTCGAGCCCGAGAGCGCGACGCCCGCGGCGCCGATCGACCTCCAGCTCGACGCGCTGAAGGACTGGCGCGAGCTGCCGGGGATGGCGAGAGTCGTCGGCGTCGGCACCTACACGACGACGATCGACCTGCCGGCCGACTGGACCGCCGCCGACCGCGGCGCCTACCTCGACCTCGGCGCCGTCTCCGGCTCGGTGCGCGTCGCGCTCAACGGCAGAGCGGTCGCGCCCGACTCGGTGCCCGGCCGCCGCTGGGACGTCTCGGCGCTGCTGAAGCCCGGCGCCAACGACCTGACGGTGCGGGTCGCCACGACGCTGCGCAACGCGGTGCCGGGCGTCGCGCTGCCGTACGCCTCGATGCGGATCGGCCTGCTCGGCCAGGTCAGACTGGTGCCGTTCGGCCGCGCGAGCGTCGACCTGCGCGCGCCGGTCGTGACGCCGCCGGCCGAGAGACCGCCGGTGGTCACGCCGCCGGCGAGAAGAGCGCCGGCGCGTGTGACGGTCAAGGCGGCGAAGTCGGTCCGCCTCGCCGGCCTGACGCGCAAGGGCCTGCTCGTGCGCGTCGCCGTCCCGCGGCGCGGGAAGCTGGCGCTGACGCTGTCGGCGAAGCTGCCGCGCGCGAAGCGGGCGACGACGCTGGCGCGCGCCTCGCGTTCCACGACCAAGGCGACGACCGTCAGCGTGCGGCTGAAGGCGGGCAGAGCGGCGGCGCGCAAGCTGAAGCTCGCGCTGAAGCGCAAGCGGACGCTGACCGCGACCGTCGCCGTCAAGACGACGCTCGCCGGCGGCGCGCCGACGACGAAGCGGCTGCGGGTCATCATCCGCCGCTGAGGCGCGGTGTGGGGCGGGCGGATCCTCTCCTCCCGCCCGCCCCGCCCTGCGCGCCGGCCGCGCGCCGCCGCTGCTCAGCGACGCGTGCCGACGGCGATCAGGTACTCCATCTCGAAGCGCGCCGGCTCGCCCGGCGCGGCTCTGTTCCACTCCTCCGCGAAGCCGTTGAGCGCGTCGGCGAACTGCTCGCCGCGGCCCGTTCTGCGCGCGTTCGCCTCGGCCGCGATCGTCGGCCCGTAGCGCTCGCGGAAGTGGTCGGCGTAGTCGCGCGCCGCCGCGAAGGCGTCGACCTCGAGCAGCCCGCGCTCGAGCGTGGCGAGCTCGACGCGGTCGCCGAGCAGCTCGCGCACGTGGTCGGCGCTGCCCCACAGCGGCGGCGGCTGCGCGCCGGGCGGCGGCGGGGGCGCGAAGGGGCCGATCGTGCGGAAGAGCGCGCCGATCATCCCCTCCGGCGTCCAGCTCAGCAGGCCGAGCGTGCCGCCCGGCCGGCAGACGCGCACCAGCTCGTCGGCGGTCCGCTGGTGGTGCGGCGCGAACATCGCGCCGATCGACGAGATCACGCAGTCGAACGCGCCGTCGTCGAACGGCAGCGCCTCCGCGTCGGCGACGACCCACTCCAACGTCGCGCCGGCCGCCGCCGCGCGCCGCTCGCCGTCCTCCAGCAGCTCGGGCGTGAGGTCGCTCGCGGTCACGCGCGCGCCCGCGAGCGCGGCCGGGATCGCGGCGTTGCCGGTCCCGGCGGCGACGTCGAGGACGGTCATGCCGGGGCCGATCCCGCACGCCTCGACGAGCCGCGGGCCGAGCGGCGTGAGGAAGGTCTCGACCATCGACGGGTAGTCGCCCGCCGCCCACATCGCGCGGTGCCGGGCCTTCAGCTCCGCGTCGGCATCGGTCATCGCCATCGCAGCTCTCCTCTCGCTCTGCGCTCCGGTTCCTGGTGCGCCGTTGAGTCTCGCGCCTCGCGCCGGCCGATGCGAGCGCAAGACGGTATGAGGGCGCGTCGGCGGGCTCAGCCGGCGATCCGCACCGGCAGCCGCGCCCGTCTGACGGCGGCGCGGATCAGCGCGGCGAGGTCGGCCCACTCGCGCTCGCGTCCGGCGCTCGCGCGGAAGGCGAGGCCGATGCGGCGGCCGGGCGGCGGCTCGCCGGCGAAGCGCGCGGTCGCCACGCGCGTGCGGCGCGTCTCGACCCGCTGCGCGCTCGCCGGCAGCACGGTGATGCCGAGCCCGCCGGCGACGAGCTGGACGATCGTCGGCAGTGAGACGGCGCGCTCCTCCTCGGCGGCGCGCGCCGCGCCGGACGCGTCGGACGTGCTCGGCGCGCCCGACGCGCCGCCCCCGCCGTCGCCGCGGCCGCAGAGCGCGAGCGTCTGGTCGCGCAGGCAGTGGCCGGGCTCCAGCAGCAGCAGGCCGGCGCTGCCGACCGCCTCGGGCGCAAGGTCGGCCCTGCCGGCCCACGGGTGGCCGGCCGGCACCACGACGACGAACTCCTCGTCGTAGAGCGGCAGCTCGCCGAGCCCCTCCTCGGCGACCGGCAGCGCCAGCACGGCGGCGTCGACGTCGCCGCCGCGCAGCGCGCGCAGCAGCGTCTCGGTCTGGTCCTCGCGCACGTGCAGCTCGAGGCCCGGGGCCGCTCTGCCGAGGCGCGCCAGCAGGGCCGGCAGCAGGTAGGGGGCGACGGTCGGTATCAGGCCGAGCCGCAGCGGTCCCGACAGCAGCCCGCCGAGGCTGCCGGCGGCCGCCTCGAAGGCGTCGACGGCGGCGATCGCGGCCTGCGCGTGCGGCAGCAGCCGGCGCCCCTCCGGCGTCACGACGACGCGGCGCGGACCGCGCTCGACCAGGCGCGCGCCGACGCTCGCCTCCAGCGCGGCGAACGCCTCCGACAGCGACGACTGGCCGATCCCCAGCCGTCTCGCCGCGGCACCGAAGTGACGCATCTCACAGATCGCGACAAAGGCGCGAAGCTGCGCCAGCGTCGGCGTCGATCGCCCGGAACGACGGGCAGGAGCGACGACGCGATCGGACATGCCGATCACCCTACGACGGCGGAGGCGATTTCGTCTTCCGCAGTTCGCCACATACCTTTTCCGCCCTCCGGCGGTGAGGCTTTCCCGGCGGATGTCGTTCCCCCTCTCGAAGACCAGTAGGAGACTCTTCATGCTGACGATCGGTGACCAGTTCCCCGCGTACGAGCTGACCGCTGTCATTCCCGGCGACCTCGGCGGCGTCGACGCGAAGCAGCCCGAGGACTACTTCACGACGGTCAGCTCCGCGAACGTCGGCGAGGACCGCTGGCGCGTCGTCTTCTTCTGGCCGAAGGACTTCACCTTCGTCTGCCCGACCGAGATCGCCGCCTTCGGTCGTCTGGCGGAGGAGTTCGACGACCGCGACTGCGACGTGATCGGCGTCTCGACCGACTCCGAGTTCGTCCACTACGCGTGGCGCCGCGACCACGAGGACCTGCTCGACCTGCCGATCCCGATGGCCTCCGACCTCAAGCGCGAGCTCGTCTCCGAGCTGGGGATCCTCAACGCCGAGGGCGTCGCCGACCGCGCGACCTTCCTCGTCGACCCCAACAACGAGATCCAGTTCGCGATGGTCACGGCCGGCTCGGTCGGCCGCAACGTCGACGAGGTGCTGCGCGTGCTCGACGCGCTCCAGAGCGACGAGCTGTGCGCCTGCAACTGGAAGAAGGGCGAGGCGACGATCGACGCCGGCGCGCTCATGAGCGCGGCCTGACCATGGCGCTCGAGACGCTGCGCGGCGCGCTGCCGCCGTACGCCAAGGACCTCAAGCTCAACCTCGGCTCCGTCACCTCCAGCAGCTCGCTCAGCGAGCAGCAGCTGTGGGGCACGGTGCTCGCCTGCGCCGCCGCGACGCGCTCGCAGCGGACGCTGCGCGAGCTGGCCGAGGAGGCCCAGGAGCACCTCAGCGACGCGGCCTACGAGGCGGCGCTGGGGGCCGCCTCGATCATGGGCATGAACAACGTCTTCTACCGCGCCAAGCACCTGCTGCACGGCGCCTACGACGACCTGCGCGCGTCGCTGCGGATGCAGATCATCGGCAAGCCGGGCGTCGACAGAGCCGACTTCGAGCTGTGGTCGCTCGCCGTCTCGGCGGTCAACGGCTGCGGCGCCTGCCTCGAGTCGCACGAGGCGGTGCTGCGCGAGGCCGGCGTCGCGCGCGAGCAGATCTTCGACGCGCTGCGCGTCGCGGCGGTCGTCGCCGGCGCCGCGCAGGCGGTCGAGATCGACGCCGCGCTCGGCGCCGAGGCGACGCTCTCCTGAGAACCTGTTTCAGAATGGCGCCGAGTCGGATGGCGCCGCGAGACGGTGCCAGCCGGCCGGCGAGCTTCTGACACAGGTTCTAACGCACCCGCACGGTCGTGGACGCGCGGGCGCTGCCCGCGCGGACCGTCAGCGTCAGCCGTCTGCCGCGCAGTCTCGCGCCGGCGCGGGCGCCGACCTTGCCGAGGCGGACCGTGACGAGGCCGGCGCGGCGCGCTCTCGCCGCGCCGCGCGCGACCGTGCGGCGGCCGAGCGCGAGCGTCACCGTGACCCTGCCGGCGGCCGAGCTGCGCAGCTTGACCGTGAGCCCTCTGCGCAGCGCGGCGACGGTCGGCCGCGGGGTCGCGACGAGGCGGACGGTCGCGCGCGGGGGCGTTCTTCTGCCGGCGTCTCTCGTTCTGGGCGTGTCTCTGGGGGTGTCTCTCGGCACGTCTCCGGGCGGCGCGACGTCGGCGACGACCAGCTCGGGGGCGCGCTCGAGCACCAGCCGCTCCAGCTGCGGCGCGTCGACCGCGACGGCGACGATCTCGAAGCCGGCTCGCTCCAGCACCAGCCGCAGCCCCTCGCGCATCAGCGCCTGGTCCTCGCCGATCACGATCCGCATGGGATCACCGCCTCCACGCGCGTCCCGCCCGAGGTCGCCGGCTCGACCGTCAGCGCGCCGCCGAGCGCGGCGACGCGGTCGGCCATCCCGCGCACGCCGCGGCCGTCGCGCCGCACCGGCCCGCCGCCGCCGGCGTCGGCGACCTCGATCCGCAGCGTCCCGTCGCGCCGCGCGAGCGCGACCGCGAGCCCGTCCGGCCGGGCGTGCTTGACGGCGTTCGTGACCGCCTCGGAGACGACGAACCAGGCGGTCGACTCGACCGGCGGCGGGCAGCGGCCGTCGGCGCCGTCGAGCCCGTCGAGCCGCAGCGAGATCGGCGCCGGCAGCCGCTCGGCCAGCTCCCGCACCGCCGCGGCCAGGCCGCGCTCGGTCAGCAGCGTCGGCATCACGCCGTCGACCAGCTCGCGCAGCTCGTCGATCGCTTGCTCGACGCCGCGCCGCAGCGCCGCCGCGTCGGCGCCGGTCCCGGCCTGGATCGCCAGCAGCACGAGCCGCGCCTGGAGGCCGTCGTGGAGGTCGCGCGCGATCCGCCGCCGCTCGTCGTCGGCGGCGGTGACGATGCGGGCGCGCGAGGCGCGCAGCGAGACGGTCAGCCGCTCGCGGTCGACGGCGAGCGCGACGACGCGGCCGGCCTCGCGCACCTCCTCGGGGCGGTCGAGCAGCTGGGCGTCGTAGACGATCGCGCCGATCGCGCGCTCGCCCAGCTCGACGTCGACGATCCCGCGACGCCGGTCGCCGGGCGGCGGCGCGGCCACCTCGACGCCGCGCTCGTCGACGAGCGCGGCGCTGTCGGGCAGGCGGAAGCGCAGCTGCAGCGACGGGTCGCCGAGCGTCGTCGCGAGCGCGGCGCCGAGCGCCGGCCGCTCGGCCTCCTCGGCGCCGAGCCAGGCGCTCAGCTCGGCGAGGTCGGCCGTGCGCGCGAAGCCGCCGCGCGAGGCGCCGTGGACGAACGCGAGCGGGACGAAGGAGAGGCCGATCAGCTGGATCGCCGCCTGCGTCGTGCTCGGCCCGCCCCACAGCTCCGACAGCGCGCTGGAGACCGGGATCAGCAGCAGCGCGAAGATCCCGTAGACGGTCAGCGGCAGCAGCACGCGCCGCTGCTCCGGCGTCGCGGCGCGGATCCGCCGCGCGCACAGCCATGCGGCGGCGACGACGACGCAGGCGCCGACGCCGCGCTGCACCTGCAGGCCGATCTGCGCGAGGTCGTGGCGGTCGGCGAAGGACAGCGGGCCGGCCGGCGCGAACAGGTAGAGCGGCGCCTGCAGCACGAGGCAGACGAACCAGCCGGCGGCGACGACGCGGCGCGCGGCGCGGTCGCGCAGGCGGCCGGTCGGGAAGCTCAGCAGCAGCTGCGTGATGACGGCGAGGATCGACGTCGCGGTGACGGTCGCGACCGCGGCGAGCGCGACCGAGCCGACGTTGTTGAGCCCGCCGAGCAGGAAGCAGCCGCCGCCGACGACGAGCAGGAAGCCGAGCCGGCTGCTCGGCCGCCGCAGCCAGGCGCCGAGGCCGATCGCGACGTAGAGCAGCGCGATCGCGGGGAACAGCAGCGCGACCCACGGCGCGGGCGGTGGGGCGAGCATCAGCGCGACCTCGGCGCCGGCGGCGATCACCGTCGCGGCGAGCAGCAGCGCCGCCGCGGCGACCAGGGGACGGGTGGTGCGGTGGGTGGCGATGGCGCAAGAGTGCCAGAGCGGACGCGTCGCGGCGACCGCTCGCGGACGCGCAGCCGCGGCCGCTCCGCCGCGCTGCCGCCTGCGCCGGCGCGCCGTCGCGCGTCGCGCCTGCTGCCGGCGCCGGCGCGCCGTCG
>Ga0164243_10013554_pt1 | contig 11458 bp, 8 predicted proteins | sample OricompcompostOP_FD_108781 | JGI IMG/M metagenome (GOLD analysis project Ga0164243, IMG submission 108781) | Organic Plus compost microbial communities from Emeryville, California, USA - Original compost - Organic plus compost (OP) | ecosystem: Engineered > Solid waste > Mixed feedstock >... | reverse complement strand
CCTTACGCGCCGCACCGATCTGCGCAATATCGCCATCATCGCTCACGTCGACCACGGCAAGACCACCCTCGTCGATGGCCTGCTGAAGCAGTCGCACATCTTCCGTGACCCGGACGCCGCCGGCACGCTCATCATGGACTCCAACGACCTGGAGCGCGAGCGCGGCATCACCATCCTCGCCAAGAACACCGCCATCATCTACAAGGATGTGAAGGTCAACATCCTCGACACACCCGGCCACGCCGACTTCGGCGGCGAAGTGGAGCGCGTGCTCAACATGGCCGATGGGTGCCTCCTGCTCGTCGATGCCGCCGAAGGGCCAATGCCGCAAACGCGCACCGTGCTCGCCCAGGCGCTGCAACTCGGCCTGCGGCCGATCGTCGTCATCAATAAGATCGACCGCGGCGACGCCCGCATCGACGACGTGATCGAGCTGGTGAATGACCTCTTCCTCGACCTCGCCATCGACGACGCCCAGCTCGACTTCCCGATCATCTACGCCATCGGCCGCGCTGGTCGCGCTGGCCTCACGCCGGACGCGCTCGCCGACGACCTCATCCCCCTGCTGGACACGATCCTGGAGGTCGTGCCCGCGCCGGAAGTCGACATCGCGGGGCCGTTCCAGATGCTCATCACCTCGCTCGACTACGACTCCCACCGGGGCCGCATCGCCATCGGGCGCATCCATCGCGGATCGGTCGGCGTGGGCGATCTCGTCACGATGGCCGACCCGGACACCGACGAGGGCGGCGCACGGCTGCGCGTCTCCTCGCTGATGACGTTCGAGGGGCTCGGACGCAAGGAGATCGAGCGCTCGGAGGCGGGTGACATCATCGCGCTTACCGGCTTCGCGGACGCCCGCATCGGATCCACCCTCGCCGATCCGGAGGCGCCGGAGGCCCTGCCGTCCGTCGCCATCGAGGAGCCGACGCTGAAGCTCACGTTCGGGGTCTCGACCTCGCCGTTCGCCGGGCGCGAGGGGCAGTATTCGACCTCCCGCCAGTTGGGCGACCGCCTGCGCCGCGAGCTTGAGACCAATCTGTCCCTGCGCGTCGAGCCGACCGACCAGCCCGACGTCTTCTCCGTTGCCGGGCGCGGCGAGCTCCATCTCTCGGTCCTGATCGAGACGATGCGCCGCGAGGGCTACGAGTTCCAGGTCTCCCGACCGGAGGTCATCACCCGCCGTGACGACACCGGCCAGGTCTACGAACCAGTGGAACATCTGGTCATCAACGTTGCCGAGGATTTTGTCGGCGCCATCACCGAGCTCACCGGCAACCGCAAGGCCCGGATGACCGATATGGTGAACGACGGGCGTGGCGTGGTTCGGCTCGAATTCACGATCCCGACCCGCGGCCTGATCGGCCTCCGCAACGCCGTGCTGACCGCCACGAAGGGCACGGGCGTCATGTCCTCGCGCCTCGTGGACTACGAGCCCTGGCTTGGCCCGATCCAGCAGCATCGCAGCGGCGCGCTGGTCGCCTCGGAGAGCGGCACTGCCCTCACGCACGGCCTCGCCAATGCCCAGGAGCGCGGGATCACCTTCATCGAACCGGGCACGGAGGTCTATGAAGGCATGATCGTCGGCCAGAACCCGCGTCCGACCGATCTCGCCGTCAACGTCTGCCGGGCGAAGAAGCTGACGAACATGCGCGCCAGCACGGCGGATATCGCCGTCCGTCTCACCCCGCCGACAATCCTCAGCCTCGAGCAGTCGCTCGACTTCCTGCAAGACGATGAGCTGCTGGAGGTGACCCCGAAGGCCTACCGCCTCCGCAAACGCCTGCTCACCCAGGACGAGCGCGCCAAGGCCGCCAAGCGCGAGAAGCAGGCCGCCCTCGCCTGATCGGGTTTCGCCTGATACGCCCCCGATCAGCCCTCGTGCCGGTCGGGGGCGTGTTGTGTCCGGGCGATGGAGAGTAGCGCGATTGCAGAGTTCCCGGAGACAATAGGGAAGGCGGGGGCGCTCCTCGCGCAGGTGGGAGTCAATCACAGGGAGAGTCTGGTGGAAGAGCGGTCCGTCGCATCCGAGCAGCCAACGCCGATCGAGACATCTCGCGAACCTTCCACTCCCGGGCGGCTCCTACCGGAGGACATTCCCGATCCTCGCGATGCCCGCCCCTATCGCCGGCTCTCCCACCTGGTCAGCGCAGGACGGATCTGGATCTTCATCGCCATTCTGGGGGTCTCGATCAGCTCGGTCGTGATGCTGATCTACGCAATGCTCGCACTCCTGGATACGATCATCAGCGCCTTCATCGACCGGGACCTGGATGTCCACGGCGCCAATAGCCTTGCGGTCGGTCTGATCGAGCTGACGGACATCTTCCTGCTCGGCATGGTGCTCTACGTCGTGGCGCTGGGGATGTACCAGCTCTTCATTGACCGCTGGATTCCCGTCCCCTCGTGGATGCGCGTTGACAACCTCCACCAGCTGAAGAGTCACCTCATCAGCGTGATCGTCGTCCTGATGGCGGTTTCCTTCCTGGCCGATCTGGTTCAGTTCGCCTCCGGCCGCGATCTCATCTATGAAGGGGCGGCGATCGCCCTGGTTACGGCAGGGCTCAGCCTCTTCACCTATATCAACCACCGCACCCACGACGACGAGCACAAACCGGGCGATGACGCCCAGAAGTAAGCCTGACCACTCCATCAGCCAGACATGGAGAAGCCGGCAAGGGTCCCCTTGCCGGCTTCTTCTCTGTCTGCGTTCTGGATCGCGACGTACTAGGGCTGCGGGGTGGCCACGGCTCCCGGGACGCCGAGCTGCTGGCGGAGGCCAATTCCGTCGGCCTCGCTCCAGCTCTCCACGACCTTGCCACAGGAGACGCGGTAAATGTTGACACCCGTCCAAGTCGCGGTGATCCCGGTTGGCTCGATCCCGAAGAACGGCCCCTGCTGCGTGCCGGTCAGCGTCCAGCGGATGACGACCTCGTCGCCCTCGACGATCACATCATCGAAGGTCATGACAAGATCCGGAAACGCCTCGAAGAAGGCCTGCGTGCTGGTCTTGAGATCCGGGATGCCGACCGTGTCGTGACCCTGTCCCCAGTGATGCACGACGCCGGGATCGGCGATCTCATCGAATGTCGAGACATCGTGGGAGTTCCAGACGCCAAGATACGTCTCGGCGACCGCGACGTTCCCGTCGCGTGTACCCGGGGCGCACGCCGCAACAGGTGATGCCGCCGGGGTGGCATCCTGCGCGACGACAACGGATGGGATACCGGCCAGTACGGTCAGGAACAGGCAGATGATGAGCGAGCGCATGGCGAGAAGCCTCCCACAGGTGCCGGAAACGGAGTGAGCACAGGACCCTCGTGATTCCTCGCAGTTCTGGCCGCGCAAGCGGCAATGCCGCCCCCCGAACCGGAGGGCCGGGAGGCTGCCGCACCGATGTTCAGGACCCATCACCATGCTATACCCGGCCTCTACGGTGACGCAATATGGCGCGCCAGAGGCGAACCCTGCCCCTTGTCCGTCTTCGTCGCTCCTGTCCTCCGGCCCCCTATGCTGCGGCCGCCTTGCGGGATCGCCGGGAAGCCGGCGCAGGCGCCGGGTCCTGCTCCGATGAGTTGGCGTCGGTCACCGAAGGGCTGATGAGCGAGCTCGCCAGCAGCGTCAGGAGCAGGGGCATGCGATCCGGCCGCACCGCATATATGCCACGCTCGGCCTGCATGACCAGACCGGCACCAAGCAACACATTGAGATGGTGATAGGCAGCACCGGTTGTCCCCAGCTGGAGCGAGCCCACGAGGTCTGCTGCCGAGGCCGGCCCGTCGAGCAACCGGCGCAGAATCGCCAGACGCTGCCGGTGCCCCATCGCGGCCAGCGCGCGAACCGTATCCTCGGACGCCCCGGCCGCACGTCCCGGTCCCGTCCACGACCACGTCACGGCGAGATCGGGCTGCCCGTCTCCACCGCCCGGCAGCCGCACCGACCCGCGCAGGGCGATCTCTCCCTCTCCCGGAACCTCTCCATCCGGCATGGCCGCGACAGCACGGGGAGCCTCGGGCGTCGCCCCGTCGCCTCGGCCTGCGGCGGCCCTGGCGGCGGATTCGACCCGCACCTGCTCGCGCAAGGCGTAGATCGCCTCGGTCAGCTCCGTCAGCTCGCCCCGGATCGCCTCGATCTCCGACTTCGTCTTCTTGCCCGCCATCATGTCCCCTGCTGCACGACACCGGCCTCGTCACGACGGGCGGCATCTGGAACGACGTTCATTTTACGTACTTACCGATGACCGTATCATCGGCCCGTCCAGCCGTCAAGCGGCCATAGCCGCCTCGTGACAGACAGAGCGCGCTCCGGGGCCAGTTGGCCCCGGAGCGCGCTCTGTCTGTCACGATCGTGAACGATGCTGCCTATCCGACCGGGGTGGCTGTGCTCGGCACCGGCGTGCCCTCCACCAGGATCGTCGCGTCCTGCTGGGAATCCAGCAACGCCGTCGAGATGAGGACCACCGGCTGGTCGGTCAGGTTCTCGGCATAGTGGATCATGCCCTCCGGCTCCTCCCAGGCGTCCCCGGTTGCCAGCACCACCGTCGCCCCGGACTCGTAGGTCGCCTTCGTGCCATCGGCACGGGTGACAAAGAGCGTCCCCTCGATGACGTGGTAGGTCAGCTCACCGGACTCGACCGACGCCAGCTGCACGCCGGGATGGTAGTGAATGGGCAGCTTGGCGCCCGCCGGGATCGTGTAGCGGGTCAGTGAGAGTGTCTCGCCAGGCGCGCTGGCCTGGCCGGCATCATCGATCAGGACATCCTTTTCGACCGTACCGCCATACGCATCCGGCGAAGCGGTCGCCTGTGCCTGCGTGGCGTCCTGGGCATGGATGCCCCCCTGCGGCACGGCCACCGCCCCGCCGATCAACAGCAGAAGCCCGAAGACCAGCATGCGAATCCGGCTATTCATCTGGAAGGACATCCTTTCACCATGGTTCTACGGACGTTCGTCGGATCGTCGAGCCCCCTGCCCAACGCCCGCGACCGGCCGCACCTGCACCCGCCAGACCAGACCCTGGCCAGGGGAGTGTGCTGATCGCGCGGCACGCATCAATCATCCAATGCCAGGCTGCCCCGGGCAAGGCATCACCGCGTCCTCGCCGCCCGCCGGGCCAAGCGCCGGTGAACGCCCGTGAACCCCATCGCCGACCGCACACGGCGCAAGGTCTCCTGCGTTTCCTCCCGCGCGGAGGCCGAGCCCTGCTCGATCAGCGCTTCCACGAGGCCAGGCGCGGCAAAGGCCTCCCGCCGTTCCCGCATCGGACCGAGGATGGATTCCAGCACCTCGACGAGATAGGCCTTCACCTCGACGTCGCCGACCGCCCCAGTCCGGTAGCGTGCCTTCAGATCGTCGATCGTCGCGGCATCTGCCCCGAAGGCGTCGAGATAGGCGAAGACGGGATTGCCCTCCACGCGGCCCGGTGTGTCGGCTGTGAGTCGGTTCGGATCGGTATACATCCCCATCACCTTCTTCCGCACCACCGGCGCCGGGTCGCCGAGGGCGATCGCGTTGCCGAGGCTCTTGCTCATCTTGCGCTGCCCGTCGGTGCCAACGAGCGTCGGAACATCCCCGGCGATGGTCTCCGGCTCCGGGAAGACCTCGCCGTAGCGCGCATTGAACCGGCGGGCGACCTCCCGCGTGACCTCGACGTAGGCATAGTTATCCTTGCCCACCGGCACGGCCTCGGCTCGCACGGCGAGGATATCCGCCGCCTGCAACACCGGATATCCAAGCAGCGCGAAGGACATCTCCTGCCCGGAGTCGCGGGCCATGTCCTTCAGCGAGGGGATACGCTCCAGGCGGTTGACCGTCACCAGGCTCTGGAAGAGCCCGGCCAGCTCCATCACCTCCGGCACAAGCGACTGGAGATAGAAGGTGACACGCGCCGGATCGAGCCCGGCGCTCAGCGCATCCAGCACGAGTCCTCGGGCGTTGGCGTCAATCTCCGCGATCTGCTCCGGAGCATTGCGCGTGGTGAGCATATGGAAGTCGGCGATGATGAATGTGCTGTCGTAGTCGTGCTGCAATCGCACACGGTTCCGGAGCGTGCCGACCAGATGGCCGAGGTGGAGCGGCCCGGTCGGGCGATCGCCGGTCAACAGGCGCGGGCGAGCGCCGCGCGCACTCGTAGGGACTTCGTCATCCAGGAGCTTGGCGGATACATCGCTATCGGAATTGGCGGCAGGAACGGCAACGGGCATGGGATATCCTCACTCCCGGCAAGGGCCGGGCACGGCAGGGTTTGGCTCAGTGGGGCGAGGCGTCGAAACGCCCCCGGTGGGGATCAGGAAGCGGCGCGCATGGCGCGCCAAGCCCCTGCCTGCCACTCCTGCCAGGCGTTGAGGATACTGAGGTCGTGGGAGAACGCGAGGTCGAGCGTCCCAAAATCACCCGGCGCGAACCAACGGAGTTCGGTCAGGTCGTCGTTCGCGAACGGGTCACCGAGGGCGTCCCGCGCAGGGTAGGCGATGAGAATCACCGGTTCGCCGGCTTCCGAGAAGACGCCAAGGACCGGCCCCAGCGTCACCGCCAGGCCGGTTTCCTCCAGGACCTCCCGCCGGGCGGCGGATTCGACGTCCTCGCCGCGATCCACGAAGCCGGCCGGGAAGCTCCATGCCCCCGGAGCGCGGGTGTGCGCGGCGCGGCGGCCAAGCAACACCTTGCCATCACGCGCGATGACAACCGCCACTGCGACCTTTGGATCGAGCCACGTCACCGCACCGCACGAGATGCAGACGGGACGCATTGCCCCGTCGATCTCCCGATCTTCGGTTGGATTGCCACACCGTTGACAGAACATGGCCCATCCCAGTTCATGTGCGGACGCCCGAAACGACCCGCCCCTCCATCCTACACGACCGGGCAAGGCCAACGATTGGCAACGGTCGTGCGAGACAGCTGGAGCAGCGCGTTCACACACCGGCAGGGAGCCATCATGACCGCATCATCCACGAACAACAGCCAGGCGAGCGAACGGTTCGACGTCGCCATCATCGGTGCCGGGCAGGCCGGAGGGCCGCTCGCCACCGCCTTCGCCAATGCCGGAAGATCGACCGTCCTGATCGAACGCAAGCGTGTCGGTGGCACCTGCGTGAACGAGGGATGCACACCGACCAAGACGCTGATCGCCAGTGGCGCGGTCGCCTGGCGCGCGCGGCGCGGCAAGGAGTTCGGCATCGAGACCGGCGAGATCGGCGCGGATATGCCGGCCATCCGCGATCGCGTGGCCGGGGTCGTCAAGGTATGGCGGGAGGGCAGCGAGAAAGGCATTGCCGAAACGAAGGGGCTGACGTTCATCAAGGGGCAGGCCCGATTCGTCGGCCCGAAGGAGCTTCGCGTCGCGCTGAACGGCGGCGGAGAGCGCACGATCGCCGCTGAGACGATCATCATCAACGTCGGCGAGCGCCCTGCACCCCTCCGGGGTGAGGTCGCCCCGGGCACGCCGATCCTGACATCGACATCCATCCTCCAGCTCACCACCCTGCCCGATCATCTGGTTGTGGTCGGCGGCGGTCCGGTCGGACTGGAGTTTGCCCAGGTCTTCCGCCGTCTCGGCTCGGAGGTAACGCTCGTCCAGCATGGCAAGCAGCTCCTTCCCCACGAGGACCCCGACATCGCGGAAGCCATGCGGCAGATCCTCGAGGAAGACGGTATCGCGATCCATCTGGGTTCAGGAACCGAACAGGTCGCCCCCGCGGGCAGCAGCGGCGTGGAGGTCACCCTGTCCACGCCTGACGGCCCGAAGACGATCCGCGCCAGCCACCTGCTTGCCGCCGCCGGGCGCGTCCCCAACACCGACGACCTCGGGCTGGACGCGGCCGGAATCGAGCGTGACAAGAAGGGGTACATCCCCACCAGTGATACGCTCGAGACGAACGTTCCCGGTGTCTACGCGGTGGGCGACGTGCGGCCCGGTCTCAAGTTCACGCACATCTCCTACGATGACTATCGCGTCCTCCAGTCCACCCTGATCGAGGGCGGCCATCGGTCCATAGCCGGACGGCAAGAGCCCTACACCATCTTCACCGATCCACAGCTCGGGCGGATCGGCCTGAGCGAAACCCAGGCGCGGGAGCAGGGCGTTGCCTACCGCGTGGCGCAGATGCCGATGGAGCGCGTCGCCCGCGCCTACGAGACGAACGAGCCGCGCGGCGTGATGAAAGTGCTCGTCGATCCGGCCAGCGAACTGATCCTGGGCGCGGCCATCCTCGGGCTGGATGGCGGCGAGATCATGGCGATGCTCCAGATCGCGATGCTCGGAAAGCTCCCATACACGGCGCTCCGCGACGGCATCTTCGCCCATCCCACGCTTGCCGAGGGGCTCAACAACCTCTTCTTCTCGTTCCGCGACGACGAGTAACAGCTTTTCCGCAGCGTCCTGGCACCATCACAAAGGCCCCGTCGGGTACGCTTGCCGCCAGCACGTATCCGACCCGGGCCGCTCCGCGAGTGGCCCGTCAGCCAGCGCTGGAGGCCCCCGATCATCCCCCCGTCACCATCCGACCGCTCGACCGCCGCCGGGATCTATGCCGCCCGCCACATGGCATTCTCCGCCGAACGCGAACGCATCCACCGGCGTTGGCTGCTGGTGGCGAATCTGCGCCTCGTCGCGTTCATTGTGCTTGGCATCCTGCTCTGGCAGGTGCTCTTCGTCCGCACCGGCTGGCCCATCGTCGGCGGAACGCTCGTGGCGCTCGCCATCGTCGTGGCGCTGGTCGTCGGGCATGGACGCCTCCGCCGGGAGCGCGATCGCCTGGAACGACTGGCGGCAGTGAACGACCTCGCCGGAAAGCGGCTTGCCCTCGCCTGGGACGAGCTCCCCGCCCCGCCCGCAGACACCGAGCAAGGCCTGCGGGAGCCCTCGGCGACGCCCTCCTACAGCCACGATCTGAACGTCACCGGGCGCGCGTCGATCGAGCAACGGATTGGCACCCCCGCCACCCGGCGCGGCTGGGAGGCCCTGCATCGCTGGCTGCTCTCCCCAGCCGATCCGGCGACGATCCGGGAACGGCAGGCGGCGGTCCGCGAGCTCGCCGCAGCCACCGCGCTGGATCAACGGCAGGCCGTGGAAACCGCCGCGCATCGCGAAGGCGGCACGATCGCCGATCCGGAGGACCTGATCGCCTGGGCGGAGGGAGGTCGCTGGCTGGCGCGGCGCCGATGGCTCGCCGTTCTCGCGTGGATCACGCCGGCGGCCCTGATCGCCGCGCTCGCCGCACAGATAGCCGGCCTCACGCCCTGGCCGTTCTGGCTGATCCCGGTGACGATCAACGTCATCGTCTTCCAGCTATTCGGGACCCGCGCCTCGGCCCTCGTCGCCCGGGTTGCTCCCCTCCATACGGAGATTGCCGGCTACCGGGAGGTCTTCTCCGCAATCTCCAGCTCAGACGCGAACGCCCCCCTGCTCCGCCGGATCGCGGAGACGCTCGGCAGCGGCGAGCGGGGCGCGATGACGCAGAGTGCCCGCCTGGTTCGCGCCAGCACGATGGCTATCCCGCGTGGCTCGATGCTCTACTTCCCCTTCCAGATGGGCTTCCTCTGGGATATTCACGTCCTGAACCGGCTCGAAGGCTGGCAGGCGACCGCTGGCCAGGATGTCCGCGCCTGGATCGATGCGGCGGCGGAATGGGAGGCGCTGGCGGCGCTCTCCGTGCTCGCCCATGACCATCCGGGATGGACATTTCCGCAGGTCGATCCCTCGGGAGACCGGTTCGCCGCCACGGCCCTCGCCCATCCGCTGATCGCGGAAGGTGAGGCCGTCGCCAACGACGTGACGGTCGGCCCGCGCGGGACATTCCTGTTCGTCACCGGATCCAACATGTCCGGCAAGAGCACGCTGCTCCGGGCGATCGGGGCGAATGCGGTGCTCGCCCAGGCAGGCGGACCCGCCGCCGCATCGACGCTGGCGATGCCCGTCGTCGAGATTGCGACCTGCATGCGGGTGGAGGACTCGCTCGCGCGCGGCGTCTCGTTCTTCATGGCGGAGCTGCTTCGACTGAAGGCCGTGGTCGATGCGGCGCGGTCGGCGGCGGATCGGCCGGTGCTCTACCTGCTCGACGAGATCCTGCAGGGGACGAACACCGCGGAGCGGCAGATCGCTTCGCGACACGTGCTTGCCCAGCTCGCCGCCTGCAATGCGATCGGGGCGGTGTCCAGCCACGACCTCGGGCTGCTGGAGGGCAACGCACTGGACGCGATGGCGGTGCCGGTCCACTTTGCGGAGACGTTCCGCCGCAGTGGTTCGCCATCCGGGCCGGAGATGACCTTCGACTACCGCCTGCGAGACGGGCTCGCGACCTCGTCGAACGCCCTCGCGCTGATGGAGCTGCTCGGTTTCGAGCTCCCCACCAAGGAGTCGGGCAGCGCCGACAGCCAGTGATAGGCATTCCGGCACGTCCCCGCACGCGCGAGCCGGGTGCTCACACAACGGCTTCGGGGCGAGACAGCAGCGGCACCCACTTGCCGGCTAATCCGCTGTTGTGCCCCATCCACCTTCGCCGTACGATGCCGCCACATCGAATACCAAGGTCAGCTGCGTCCTCGCAACCAATGAAGGGACACCGCATCGTGAGCGCATCCGAACGACCGCCCGCCGTTCCCGACTCGTCGGGCGCCCTCCGCATTACCGAGGTCACGGTCACCGCAATCAAGCCCGAGCCGGAGGAGACCGCCAAGCCCAAGTCCTGGCTCTCCGAATCGGTCGTCGCGAACCCGATGTCGATCTACCCGGAGTACAAGGCCCGCCGCTCGTCCTGGACCGCGCGGTTCGGCCCGGAGCTCGTCGTCCGCATCAAGACGGAAGACGGGATCGAGGGGATCGGCTGCGCGATTCCCGGCGGCGCCCGCGCGATCGTGGAAGACCATTTCCGCCACCTGCTGGTCGGGCAATCCGCATTCGACATCGAAAAGCTCTGGGACCAGATGTTCAAGTCCTCGCTGCCCTATGGCCGCAAGGGCCTGCCGATCATGGCGATCAGCGGGGTCGATGTCGCCCTCTGGGACATCGTCGGCAAGGCGCTCGGACAACCTGTCTGGAAGCTGCTCGGCGGCGCGACGAAGGAGGCCCTGCCTGTCTATTCGACCGGCAACGACGTCGGGTTCTACCGCCAGCTCGGGTTCCGTGGGTTCAAGCTCGCCATGCCCTATGGCCCCGCCGACGGCTGGGATGGCCTGAAGAAGAACGTCGAGCTGATCGAGCACGCGCGGGAGCTCGTCGGTCCGGACAGCGAGATCATGCTGGACTGCTACATGGCGTGGAATGTCGACTACACGCTGCGCATGAGCCGCCTCGCCGAGCCCTATCGCATCCGCTGGATCGAGGAATGCCTGCCGCCGGACGATTTCGAAGGCTACGCCGAGCTCACCGCGAAGTCGCAGATCCCGGTCGCCACCGGCGAGCACGAATACACCCGCTGGGGCTTCAAGGAGCTGATTGCCCGCCGCTGCTGCCACATCCT
>Ga0164243_10013553_pt1 | contig 11458 bp, 10 predicted proteins | sample OricompcompostOP_FD_108781 | JGI IMG/M metagenome (GOLD analysis project Ga0164243, IMG submission 108781) | Organic Plus compost microbial communities from Emeryville, California, USA - Original compost - Organic plus compost (OP) | ecosystem: Engineered > Solid waste > Mixed feedstock >... | reverse complement strand
TGCGGGAGGCCGGGCTGCCGTGGAGCGCCGAGCGCCACGACGCGATCCTCGCCGGGCTGCTCGGCCCCCGGCCGCTGCCGGGCGCCCGGCCCGCGCTCATGGAGGCGAAGCTCGTGGAGCTCCGCGACGTCCTCGGGGTCGGCGACTTCAACCCGGAGTCGCAGCCCAGCCTGCTGCGCGCGCTCCAGACGGCGGGCATGCGGATCCGCAGCACCTCCAAGTGGGAGCTGCGGGGCGTCGACCATCCCGCCGTCGCACCGCTCATGGAGTACAAGGCGATGCAGCGGCTGCTCGTCGCCAACGGCTGGAACTGGCTCGACGAGTGGGTGGCCGACGGCCGCTTCCGCCCGGTCTACGTGCCGAGCGGCGTCGTCACCGGCCGCTGGGCCACCGACGGCGGGGGAGCGCTCCAGCTGCCGAGGGCGGTGCGCGGAGCCGTCGTCGCCGATCCGGGCTGGGCGCTCGTCGTGGCCGACGCCGCCCAGCTCGAGCCGCGCGTGCTCGCGGCCATGTCGGGCGACGCGGCGATGGCGCGCGCCGGGCAGGCGCACGACCTCTACCGCGGCATGGTCGAGGCCGGCGCGGTGCAGACCCGCGAGCAGGCCAAGTACGGCATGCTCGGCGCCATCTACGGCGGCACCACCGGCGAGAGCGGGCGGATGCGCCCCCGCATCGCCCGCGCCTTCCCGCGGGCCATGGCCTTCGTCGAGGAGGCGGCCCGCAGGGGCGAGCAGGGCGACCGGGTCGCCACCTGGCTCGGCCGGGGCTCGCCAGCCGGAGGCAACCCGCACTACGCCGACGAGAACGCCACCGAGGAGGAGACCCGTCGCGCCCGCGGCGACCGGGCCGCCTGGGGCCGCTTCACCCGCAACTTCGTGGTGCAGGGCACCGCCGCGGAATGGGCGCTGTGCTGGATGGGCGCGCTGCGGAGCCGGCTCTGGGAGATCGGCGGGGGCGACGCCGCACCGGCGCCCCTCACCGCGCGTCCGCACCTCGTGTTCTTCCTCCACGACGAGGTCATCGTGCACACCCCGCGCGAGCACGCCGAGGCCGTGGAGCGGGCGGTGCGCGAGGCGGCGGCCGAGGCGGGGCGGATGCTGTTCGGCGCGACGCCGGTCGAGTTCGCGCTCTCCGTCGCCACCGTGGAGAGCTATGCCGACGCGAAGTAGTCCCGCCCCCCGGCCTCCCGCGTTGCCACTTCCTGTCGCCTCGCCCGGCCGGGCGAGAGGATCGGACAGCAGAAAGTGGCAACGCGGAGGCGACGCGCCGGGGATCACATCCTTGTGATTCCCCGGGCCGCTCGTGCATAATCTCAGCAGCAGTCTCAGCTTCAGCTTCAAGGTTCCACCGGTCGATGGGGAAGTCGCACCGAGGAACGGAGAGAGTTGTGGCTGCTGTATACGGAGTCGCCAGCGGTGAGAGCACCGCTGTCCGGCGCGCCCGCGGCGTGGTCTTCATCCACTCCGCCCCTCGTGCGCTCTGCCCCCACGTCGAGTGGGCGGCGGGCCGCGCCCTCGGCACCCCGCTGACCTTCGACTGGCGTCCGCAGCCCGTGATCAAGGGCATGCAGCGCTCCGAGTACTACTGGGAGGGCCCCGTCGGCAGCGGCGCTGCGCTGGCGAGCGCGCTGCGCGGCTGGGAGCACCTCCGCTACGAGGTGACCGAGGACCCGGGCCCCGGCAGCGACGGAGGCCGCTGGATGCACACCCCCGATCTCGGCGTCTTCTTCGCCCAGACCGACTCGGCCGGCAACGTGGTGATCCCCGAGGACCGCGTCCGCTCGGCGATGGAGGAGGCGGGCTCCGACGCCTTCGAGCTGCACCGCGCGCTGCGGGTCGCGCTCGGCCAGGCCTGGGACGACGAGCTCGAGGCCTTCCGGCGGGCGGGCGACGACACGCCCGTGCGCTGGCTGCACAAGGTCGGCTGAGCCGACTCCCCCGGGAAGAGCGCGACGAAGGAGGCCGGACGATGCGCACTCTCAACCGTGAACTGATGGAGCTGCTCGACGCGGAGGTCCCTCCGCTGCTCGACCTCGAGCAGCTCGAGCGCCTCGTCACCGCCGACGAGCTGAGCGAGCTGGAGGGCCACGGCGACTGCGAGCTCCACGAGGGCTGCCGCCCGATCCGCTAGCGCCAGTCGTCGAGTCGCGGACTTCGGTCACCGCGCGTCGGCGTGTCGTGACCGAAGTCCGCGACACGACGGGCCGGAGCGGTCAGTAGCTGCGGATCGCGACCACCGCGTTGTGGCCGCCGAAGCCGAAGCTGTTGCTGATCGCGAGCTGCGGGCCGTCGCCGAGCTCCTGCACCGAGGTGGAGGCGCGGAAGGGGATCTCCGGGTCCTGCTCCTCGAGGTTGATCGTCGGGGGCGCCAGCCGGCTCTGCACCGCGAGCACGGTGAACACCGCCTCGAGCGCGCCCGTGCCGCCGAGCAGGTGCCCGTGGGCGGCCTTGGTGGCCGACACCGGCACCTGGGTCGCCCGGTCGCCGAGCACCGTCTGGAGCGCTTTGAACTCGGCGACGTCGCCGACCGGGGTGCTCGTCGCGTGGCCGTTGATGTGCGTGATCTCGTCGGGGGTCGCCCCGGCCTGCTCCAGGGCGGCGAGCACGGCGCGGGCCGCGCCGCGGCCCTCCGGGTCGGGGGCGGTGATGTGGTACGAGTCGCTGGTCACCCCGCTCCCGGCGAGCTCCGCGTAGATGCGGGCCCCCCGGGCGAGGGCGTGCTCCTCGGTCTCCAGCACGAGGGCGGCCGCGCCTTCGCCCATCACGAAGCCGTCGCGGTTCACGTCGAAGGGCCGTGAGGCGTGCTCGGGGTCGTCGTTGCGCTTCGACAGCGCCTGCATCGAGGCGAAGGAGGCCAGGGTGATCGGGTGCACGCAGGACTCCGACCCACCGGCGATCACGATGTCGGCCAGCCCCTGCTGGAGGTGGTCGTAGGCGTTCGCGATCGACTCGGTGCTCGAGGCGCAGGCGGAGACGACGGTGCGGGCGAAGGCGCGCGCGTCGAGGGCCATGCTCACCGCCGCGCTCGCGGCGTTGGGCATGAGCATGGGGACGGTGAGCGGCATCACGCGCCGCGGCCCCTTCTCCCGGAGGGTGTCCCACGCGTCGAGGAGGCTCCACAGCCCGCCGATGCCGGTGGCCCAGTCGACGCCGAGCCGCTCGGGGGCGACGTCCGCCACCGCGGCGTCGGCCCAGGCCTCGCGGGCGGCGATCAGGGCGAACTGGGCGTTGGGGTCGAGGCGCTTGACCTCCTGCCGGTCGAGCACCTCCTCGGGGCGCACCCGGGCCTCGGCGGCGAAGGTGACGGGCAGCTCCAGCTCGGCCACCCAGGGCTGGGTGAGCGTGTGGACGCCGGACTCGCCGGCGAGCAGGGCGGCCCAGCTCTCGGGCGCGGTGCCGCCGAGCGGCGACGACGCCCCGATGCCGGTGACGACGATTCTCTTGGCCATTCCTTCTCCCGTATGCCGTGCCCGGTCGGACCGGGCGGACGGGGCTCGCACTCCCCGTCATCGCCGCGCGCGCCGCTGGACGGCGCGCGCGGCGGAAGCCTCAGCGCGGGCCGGTCAGCCCTGCGCCGAGACGATGTAGTCGACGGCGTCCCGGACGGTCTTGAGGTTCTTGACCTCCTCGTCCGGGATCTTGACGTCGAACTTCTCCTCCGCGTTGACCACGATCGTCATCATCGAGATGGAGTCGATGTCGAGGTCGTCCGTGAAGGACTTGTCGAGCTCGACGGTGTCGGTCGCGATCCCGGTCTCGTCGTTGATGAGCTCGGCGAGGCCGGCGAGGACCTCTTCAGCGGACAGTGCCATGAATCTCTCCTTGTGATCGGGCCCGGATCATCGGGCCCCGGCGGGTGGACGGGTGGGAATGGCGGTCTCGATCCTAGGGGAGCCGCACCACCTGGGCCCCGTAGACGAGGCCCGCGCCGAAGCCGATCTGCAGGGCGAGGCCGCCCGACAGCTCGGGGTGCTCGGCGAGCAGGGCGTGGGTGGCCAGCGGGATCGAGGCCGCCGAGGTGTTGCCGGTGTGCGCGATGTCGCGGGCGACGACCACGCTCTCCGGGAGCTTGAGCTGCTTGGCGAACTCGTCGATGATCCGCATGTTCGCCTGGTGCGGGATGAAGGCGGCGAGCTCATCGGGCCGCACGCCGGCCGCCTCGAGGGTCTGGCGGGCGACCTTGGCCATCTCCCACACGGCCCAGCGGAAGACGGTCTGGCCCTCCTGCCACAGCTGGGGCCACGGCTTCTCGCCGTCGAGGAACTCCTCGAAGGTGGCGTCCATGCCCACCGCATCCCACTTCGAGCCGTCGGAGCCCCAGAGGGTACGGGAGATGCCCGGTTCGTCGGCCGGGCCCACGATCGCGGCGCCCGCGCCGTCGGCGAGCAGGAAGGAGATGGTGCGGTCGTCGGGCCGGGCGTAGTTGGACAGCTTCTCGGCGCCCACCACGAGCACATGCTCGGCGGCGCCGCTGCGGATCAGCGCGTCGGCCTGGGCGATGCCGTAGACGTAGCCCGCGCAGGCGGCGCTGATGTCGTAGGCGGCGGCCGGGGTGGCGCCCACCCGGTCGGCGAGGAGGGTCGCCATGGAGGGGGTGAACTTGGTGTTGCTGATCGTGGAGACGATCACCGCGCCGATCTGGCCGGGGGCGATCCCCGCGCCCTCGATCGCCTCGAGGGAGGCGGTCTGGGCGAGGTCGACGGCGTCGACGCCCTTCGAGGCGCGCCGGCGCTCGATCACGCCGGTGCGCTGGCGGATCCACTCGTCGCTCGAGTCGATCGGGCCCACGAGCTCCTCGTTGGGCACGACGAGGTCGCCGCGGGCGGCGCCCAGCGAGAGGATGCGGGTGAACTGCGGTCCGCTCGCCTGGACGAGGGTGGGGCTGGTCATGCTGCTCCGTCGATGAGGGCGTGGGCGGCCGCGAGGTCGTCCGGGGTCTTGACCGCGACCGTGGCCACGCCGGGCAGGCCGCGCTTGGCGAGGCCGACGAGGGCGCCCGCGGGGGCGAGCTCGATCACGCCGGTGACGCCCGCGGCGGCGAAGGCCTCCATGCAGAGGTCCCAGCGCACCGGGCTCGCCACCTGGCCGACGATCAGATCGAGGTAGGCCCGCCCGTCGGCGACGGTCGAGCCGTCGCGGTTGGTCCAGACGGTCAGCGCCGGGTCGGCGGGCTCGAGCGCGTCGGCGGCCTGCCGCAGCGCCTCCACGGCGGGGGCCATGTAGCGGGTGTGGAAGGCTCCGGCGACTTGGAGCGGGAGGACGCGCGCCCCGGCGGGGGGCTCCTCCTTGAGGGCGGCGAGCGCGTCGAGGGACCCGGCGACGACGATCTGGCCGCCGCCGTTGAAGTTGGCCGGCTCCAGGCCCAGCGCCTCGAGGCGCGCCAGCAGCTCCTCCTGGTCGGCGCCGACGACGGCGCTCATCCCCGTGGCGGCCTGGGCGGCCGCGGAGGCCATCGCCGTGCCGCGCAGGGCGACCAGGCGCATCGCCTCCTCCTCGGCGAGGACGCCGGCCGCGGCCGCGGCGGCGAGCTCGCCCACCGAGTGCCCGGCGACGCCGGCGATGCGCGCGCGGCGGCCGCCGTCGAGCACGCCCGCGAGGGAGAGGATCGAGGCCGCGACGATGAGGGGCTGCGCCACCGCCGTGTCGCGAATGGTGTCGGCGTCCGACACGGTGCCGTGCGCCGCGAGGTCGAGGCCCGCGGCCTCGGACAGCCGGGCGAGGTGGTCGGCGAAGCGGGGCTCGGCCAGCCAGGGCTCCAGGAATCCCGGGGTCTGGGATCCCTGCCCGGGGGCGACGACGACGACACTCACCCGACCCATCCTTCCCAGACCGCCGCGCGCTGTGACAGCCCAGTGCTACGAAGAATGCCCTCCGACATTGGCGCAACCCTACACATGAGTGCCACGAGCGACGCGGACGGCCGGGCCGGTCGCCCGGGTCAGCGCCGGTCGCTGTCGGCGATCGCGCCGACGATGATGGCGGTCTGCAGCACGAGCGAGGCCCGCGGCGCGGTCGGGTCCCAGTCGATCACCTCGCCGATCCGCTTGAGCCGGTAGCGCACCGTGTTGGGGTGCACGAACAGCTCGCGGGCTGTGGCCTCGAGCGAGCGGGCGTTGTCGAGATAGCACCACAGCGTGGCGAGCAGGTCGGTGGGGTGCTCCTTGAGCGGCCGGTAGACCTGCTCGATCAGGCGCTGCCGGGCGAGCGGGTCGCCGGCCAGGGCGCGCTCGGGCAGCAGCTCGTCGGCGTGGGTCGGGCGCTCCGAGCTGCGGCGCGCCTTCGCCACGGCGAAGCCGGCCAGTGCGGCGCGCGCGCTCGTGGCCGCCTCGACGAGGCTCGGCACCGTGGGGCCGAGCACGAGATGGCCGGGTCCGAAGCCGAGCTCGAGTCGCGCGGCGATCTCGAGGAACTCGAGCAGCGGCCGCGGCTCGCGGTCCTCGGGCGGCTCGGTGCGGCCGATCACGAGCACGAGCCGCCGGCCCTGCACCCCGATGAGCACGTCGGAGTCGAGGTGGCGGGCGGTGCGCCGCAGCTGGTCGACGTCGAGCTGCCGCGGCGTGGTGCCCACGAGCACCGCCACCTCGCCGTGCCCGTTCCAGCCCAGGGCGGCCACGCGGCTCGGCAGCTCGGAGTCGTACTCGCCGGTGAGGATGGAGTCGACCACCAGCGCCTCGAGCCGCGCGTCCCACAGGCCCCGCTGCTCGGCGGCGCGGGCGTAGACGTCGGCGGCGGCGAAGGCGATGTCGCGCGAGTAGAGCAGGATCGCCTCGCGCAGGGTGTCGTCGTCGTCCCGGACGCTCTGCTCGACGACCTCCACCGTCACCCGGATCAGCTGCAGGGTCTGCTGCAGGGAGACGGAGCGCAGCAGCTCGCGCGGCGCGGCGCCGAAGACGTCGGCGGCGATCCACGGGGTGGAGGACGGGTCCTCGAACCACGAGATGAAGGAGCTGATGCCCGCCTGAGCCACCAGGCCGACCGCGCTGCGCCGCCCGGGCGGCATGTCCCGGTACCACGGCAGCGTCTCGTCGAGCCGTCGGAGCGTGGCCGAGGCGAGCTCTCCCGACTGCGACCTCAGCCAGGCGAGGGTCTGCGTGCGGCTGCGTCCGGCCACGTCAGCTCTCGCCGCCGGCCGAGCCGGTCGTGCCCGCCGCCACGTCGTGCAGCCGGTACCTCTCCACCGCCCGGGCCGGGGCGTCCTGCGCGACCGCGCCGCGGCGGGCGAGGGAGAGCAGCGTCCGGGTCGCGATCGACGGCCCGTCGATGAGGAAGTGCCGCCGCGCCGCGGGGCGCGTGTCGCTGAAGCCGAAGCCGTCGGCGCCGAGGCTCGCGAAGTCGCCCGGGACGAAGGGGCGGATCTGGTCGGGCACGGCGTGCATGAAGTCGGACACCGCCACCACCGGACCCTCCGCGCCCTGCAGCCTCTCGGTGAGGTAGGGGGTGCGAGCCGGCTCGTCGGGGTGCAGCAGCGCGCGCTGCTCCGCGTCGAGGCCGTCCCGGCGCAGCTCGCTCCACGAGGTGACGCTCCACACGTCGGCCGAGACGCCCCAGTCGTCGGCGAGCAGCTGCTGCGCCTCGAGCGCCCACGGGACGGCCACGCCGCTGGCGAGCAGCTGCGCCTTCGGCCCGGGCGCGTCGGAGGCCCTGAGCAGGTAGATGCCGCGCAGCAGCCCGTCCACGTCGAGGCTCTCCGGCTCGGCGGGCTGGGGGATCGGCTCGTTGTAGACGGTGAGGTAGTACATGACGTTCGGGTCGGGATGAGCGCCGCCGTACATCCGGTCGAGGCCCGCCCGCACGATGCGGCCGATCTCGTAGCCGTAGGCCGGGTCGTAGGCGATCACGGCCGGATTGGTCGAGGCGAGCAGCGGCGAGTGGCCGTCCGCGTGCTGCAGCCCCTCGCCGGTGAGCGTGGTGCGGCCCGCGGTGGCGCCGATCACGAAGCCGCGTGCCATCTGGTCGGCCGCGGCCCAGAGGGAGTCGCCGGTGCGCTGGAAGCCGAACATCGAGTAGAAGACGTAGACCGGGATCAGCGGCTGCCCGTGCGTGGCGTAGGCGGTGCCCGCCGCGGTGAAGGCCGACACCGCGCCGGCCTCGTTGATGCCGACGTGGACGATCTGGCCCTGCGGGCTCTCCTTGTAGGCGAGCAGCAGCTCGCGGTCGACCGAGGTGTAGTGCTGCCCGTGCGGGTTGTAGATCTTCGCCGTGGGGAAGTAGGCGTCCATGCCGAAGGTGCGCGCCTCGTCCGGGATGATCGGCACGATGCGCTGCCCGATCTCGGGGGAGCGCAGCAGGTCCTTGAGCAGCCGGGCGAAGGCCATCGTGGTGGCGACCGGCTGCTTGCCGGATCCCTTCACCATGTCCTCGTAGGCGCCGTCGCCGGGCAGGGACAGGGGGATGTGCGTGCTGCGCCGCTGCGGCAGGTAGCCGCCGAGGGCGCGCCGCCGCTCCTGCAGGTAGCGGATCGCCTCGTCGTCCTGCCCCGGGTGGTAGTAGGGCGGCAGGTAGGGGTTCTCCTCCAGCTGCGCGTCTGCGATCGGGATGCGCAGCTCGTCGCGGAAGCCCTTGAGGTCGTCGAGGGAGAGCTTCTTCATCTGATGGGTGGCGTTGCGGCCGGCGAAGCTCTTGCCCAGGCCGTAGCCCTTGATCGTCTTGGCGAGGATCACCGTGGGCTGGCCCTCGTGCTCGACCGCCGCCTTGAAGGCCGAGTACACCTTCCGGTAGTCGTGGCCGCCCCGCTTGAGGTTCCAGATCTGCTCGTCCGTGTAGTCCTTCACGAGCGAAGCTGCCACCGGGTCGCGGCCGAAGAAGTTCTCCCGCACGTAGGCGCCGTCCTCGGCCTTGTAGGTCTGGTAGTCGCCGTCGGGGGTGCGGTTCATCAGGTCGACCAGGGCGCCGGTGGTGTCGCGGGCGAGCAGCTCGTCCCACTCCCGGCCCCAGATCACCTTGATCACGTTCCAGCCCGCGCCGCGGAAGAAGCTCTCCAGCTCCTGGATGATCTTGCCGTTGCCGCGCACCGGGCCGTCGAGGCGCTGCAGGTTGCAGTTGACCACGAAGGTGAGGTTGTCCAGGCCCTCGTTGGCGGCCCACTGCAGGGCGCCGCGGCTCTCCGGCTCGTCCATCTCGCCGTCGCCGAGGAAGGCCCAGACCCGGCTGTCGCTGCGGTCGACCAGGCCGCGGTGGGTGAGGTAGCGGTTGGACTGCGCCTGCCAGATCGCGTTGATCGGGCCCAGGCCCATCGACACGGTGGGGAACTGCCAGAACTCGGGCATCAGCCGCGGATGCGGGTAGGAGCTGAGCCCGCCGCCGGCCCCGGCGTGCGAGAGCTCCTGGCGGAAGCCGTCCAGCTGGGCCTCGCCGAGCCGGCCCTCCATGAAGGCGCGGGCATACATGCCGGGGGAGGCATGCCCCTGGTAGAAGACCTGGTCGCCGCCCGAGGCGTGGTCGGGACCGCGGAAGAACCAGTTGTGGCCCACCTCGTAGAGCGAGGAGCTCGAGGCGTAGGTCGAGATGTGTCCGCCGACCGCGATGCCGGGGCGCTGGGCGCGGTGCACCATGATCGCCGCGTTCCACCGGATCCAGGAGCGGTAGCGCCGCTCGAGGTCCTCGTCGCCGGGGAAGGGGGCCTCGTTCTCGGGCGCGATCGTGTTGATGTAGTCGGTGGTCGGCACCATCGGCACGCCCAGCTGCAGCTCGCGGGAGCGCTGCAGCAGGCTCAGCACGATCTCGCGGCCGCGGCCACGGCCCTTCGCCTCGACCACCGCGTCGAGGGACTCGGTCCACTCGGCCGTCTCGTCCGGATCGGGGTCGGCCAGACCGGGCTGCGAGTAGGGGTCCTGGGGGTTCACCGTCATGTCGAGACCTCTGTCCTTAGGCGTTCGTGGTGCCTCATTCCGGAGTCTAGTTGTGCGAGGTTGACAACTTCCCAGAGTCTCGGAGACGCCCCGGCCAGGGGGCTGCCTTCCCGGCGGGGCAGGCGTATGATCATCGCTCGGATCGCCGGACACCGCCCCGGCGGAAAGGATCCGCACCTCACCATGGCACTGGAGAACGACACACAGGCTCCGGACTTCGAGCTCCCCGACCAGTTCGGCGGGACCGTGCGGCTGAGCGACTTCCGCGGGAAGAAGCCGGTCGTGCTCGTCTTCTTCCCGCTCGCCTTCTCGGGGCTCTGCACCGGCGAGCTCTGCGCCCTGCGCGACGACCTCGCCCTGTTCCAGGAGAGCGGCATCGAGCTGATCGGCATCTCGGTGGACTCCAAGTGGAGCCTCCGCGCCTGGGCCGAGCAGGAGGGCTACGACTTCACGCTGCTCAGCGACCTCTGGCCGCACGGCGCGGTCGCCCAGGAGTACGGCGTGTTCCTCGAGGACCGCGGGGTCGCCAACCGGGCGACCTTCGTGATCGACGAGCAGGGCGTCATCCGCGACTCCTTCATCACGGCGCCGGGCGAGGCCCGCGACATCGCGCGCTATCGCGAGGCCGTGGAGCAGCTCGCCGCCCGCGTCTGAGCCCCGGGCGGCTCAGCCGAGCAGGCTGACTGCCCGCGCGATGACGAGGGCGAGGATCACGAAGGCGCAGAAGGCCTCGAGGCCGAGCAGCAGCTTGGCGCGGTGGCTGAGCGGCATCACGTCGGCGGGGCCGAAGGCCATCGCGTTGACGAGCGAGATGTAGAGGTAGTCGATGTAGCCGGGCATCCAGTCGGCGTGCCGGGCGGAGCGGGCGGCGACCTCGTCGATCGCGTCGTCGTCCTCGTCCTGCGCGAAGCGGAAGTCCGCGGGCTGCACCTCCTTGCGCGCCTTCTGCCGGCGCGCGACCGGGCCGCCGCGGTCGAACTCCCAGAAGACGAGGGCGAAGGCGATCACGTTCGTCGCCCACACCTGCAGGGCGGCCAGCAGCACCTCCGCGCCGTCCTGGGCGGAGACGAGCTCGACGATCAGCTGGACCAGCGCCACCTGGTTCGCGATCAGGAGGATCACGCCGACGGCCACCGACAGGGTGCGGGACCAGCGGGTCTGCCGGGTCAGCCGGTGCGGGTTGAGGAACACCAGCGGCAGGATGGCCACGACCAGCAGCGCCACGACCGCGTAGCGCAGCAGGGGCTCGAAGCTGCTCGGGAGGGTGGCGTAGAGCGCGATCCCCACGAGCGTGGCGATCACCGCCGGCCAGCGGTGCTCGGCCTGCGCGCGGAGCTTCTGAGCGGATGCCGGCGGCCCTGCCATGGCCGGAGTCTACGTGCCGGTGCTCGGAGTACGGGATAGCCTCGAGGGGTTCCGGGCCTGTAGCTCAGCCGGTAGAGCGCGTCCTTTACACGGATGATGTCGGGGGTTCGAGTCCCTCCGGGCCCACCAGTGTGATGAGTCGGGACATCGTTGATAGATGTGTCGAGACATTGTTCATAGTTGAAGCCCCGGCCAGCGGCCGGGGCTTCGTTGTTGGTTGCGCCAGTAGTTCTTGTCGGGCTCGAT
>Ga0164243_10013552_pt1 | contig 11460 bp, 11 predicted proteins | sample OricompcompostOP_FD_108781 | JGI IMG/M metagenome (GOLD analysis project Ga0164243, IMG submission 108781) | Organic Plus compost microbial communities from Emeryville, California, USA - Original compost - Organic plus compost (OP) | ecosystem: Engineered > Solid waste > Mixed feedstock >... | reverse complement strand
TGGAGCAGGCGCTCGCCGGGCGGCCGGCGACCGAGGAGGGCGTGGCGGCCGCCGCGGCGCTCGCCGCGGAGGGCACCGACCCGCCCAGCGACCTCAACGGCGACGCCGACTACCGCCGCCACCTGGCCACCGTGCTGACCCGGCGGGCCGTGCTCGCCGCTGCCGGAAGGAGCTGACGGGCGCCGATGGACCTCTCCCACTCCTTCACCGTCCCGACATCGGTCGAGGCGACCTGGGCCCACTTCCAGGACATCGGCGGGCTCGCCGAGTGCTTCCCGGGCGCCCAGGTCACCTCCGTCGGCGAGGACGAGGACGGTGCGCCGACCTTCGAGGGCACCTGCAAGGTCAAGCTCGGGCCGATCGCCCTCGTCTACGCCGGCTCCGGGAAGTTCGTCGAGCGCGACGAGGCCGGACGCCGCTTCGTGGTCGACGCCAAGGGCAGGGACAAGCGCGGCAACGGCACGGCGGGCGCCAAGGTCACCGTGACCATGGCGCCCGCCGGCGACGCCACCCGGGTCGACGTGGTCACCGACCTCGCGATCACCGGCAAGCCGGCGCAGTTCGGCCGCGGCGTGATGCAGGACGTCTCCGACAAGCTCCTCGGCCAGTTCGTCGCCTGCCTCGAGCAGCGGCTCGCCGACGACGGGGGATCGGGTGACGACGACCCCGACCAGGACGCCGGTCCGGCGTCCCAGCCCACGGGTGCCGCGGCGATGGGGGCGCCGCCCGGGGATCCAGACGCCGGGCCGGCCTCGGCGCCACCGTCGACGACACCGTCGAGCCCACCGTCGGCGCCCCGGTCGGCGCCTCGCCCCGCCACGCCCCGGCACGCCGCGGACGACGACGCCCTCGACCTGGGCGCCGCCGTGCTGCCGGTGCTGCTCAGGAGCTACGGCAAGCAGATCGCGGCCGTGGTCGCCGTCGTGCTCGTGCTCTCCTGGCTGCGGCGGCGCCGCCGCTGATCCCGGCTCGCCGGATCGGGGGACCCGGCTCGGCACCTGGCGGCGGGATCACCAGGTGTCGGGCCGGGTGAAGTCGTCGTCCTCGTAGAGGCCCTGGTCCTCCTGGCGCTGCTCGAGGCCGCGCTCGTTCTGCTCCTGGAGCCGGTCGCGCCGCGGGTCCGACGGGCCGGGGTCCTCGGGCTGGGGGTGGGGGGACGGCGGCGGGTCGGAGCCGGGGTCTTGCGGCTGCTGGTCGCTGTCCTGGAACTTCTCGCGCAGCCGCTTGTCGACCGCGGCGGCGTCGGCGGACTGATCCTCGCCGCGGCCCGCGTCGGTGGGGCACTCGCCCGCGGCGAGGACGTCGATGCCGGCCTGGAAGGAGGTCGCGGCGTCCTCGGTGGCGCCGGACTCCAGCGCGGCGTCGCCCACCGCCTCGTGGGCGAGCGCGAGGTTGATCCGCACGGTGCACTCCTCGCGCTCGGGCACGTCCTCCAGCGCCGTCTCGTAGGCGGCGATGGCGTCGTCGTACCTGTCGCGCGCGTGGTCGGCCGTGCCCGCGTCGAACGCCGCCACCCACGGCTCGAGCCAGTTCAGCCGCCGGGTGCCCGCGAAGTCGGCCGCCGCCGCGTCGTAGTCCTCGCGGGCGAAGGCGTCGCGGCCGGAGTCGTTGGCGTGCAGCATGAGCGCGACCTTGACGGTGTACGCCGCCACGAGCAGCGCCGGCAGCAGGCCGGCCAGGAGCAGGGTCCGGCGCAGTCGGCGGCGTGGGTTCGTCATCGCACCTCCCGGCGCGTCGGGTCGCCCGGCACAGCGGGCGCCAGGGCTCGGCGCGACGTCCACGCCGCGCGCCAGCCGGCGTGGAGCTCGACGAGGAGCAGCGCGAGCAGGAGCAGCGCCGCGACCCAGGTCAGGTCGTGGGCCGCGCGTCGGTGCCCGCCCTCGCCGTCGGCGTACGCCGCCGCGAACGAGTCCGCGATCGCCTCGATGCCACCGGGACCGGTGCGGTGCTCGAAGGGCACGTCGAGCTGGTCGGCGATCTCGCGGAGCCGGTCCAGGTCGGCCTTCGAGACCGCCGTGTCGCCCGTGGCCGGGTCCTGCACGTAGCCCAGCGATCCGTCCAGTTCGTCGTCCTGCGGCATCGGCGCCCCGTCGGAGGTGCCGTAGCCGAGGACGGCGCCCCCGGCGACGAGCTGACGCAGACCGTCGAACGACCGGTCCTCGCCCTCGCTGGTGGTGTCCTCGCCGTCGCCGACGTAGACGACGACACGGCGCCGCTCCGGGGCAGCCTCCTCGGCCCGCTCGAGCAGGTCGGTCAGCTCCGGCACCGGCCGATCGGCGCGTGAGCCGACGCCGTCCTTGGGGCCCTCGAGCTCGAGCGTCTCGACCGCGGCCTCGAAGGCGGCCGTGTCGGAGCTGAGCGGCATGACCACGCGCGCGTCGGTGCCGAAGGCCAGCATCGCGAAGCGTGCCCCCGGGAGCGCCTCGCCGAGCGCGACGAGATCGGCCTGGGCGCCGCGGATGCGGGGCTCGCCGTCGTGGTCGAGCGCGGCCATGGAGCGGGTGCGGTCGACGACGACCACCACGTCGAGGTCGGTGAGCTGGACGGGTGCCTCGGCGCGGCCGAACCCGGGCCGCACGAGGACCACGACGAAGAGCAGCACGATGCCGACGCGGCGCGCGAGCACCAGCGCCGATGCCGTGCGGGGGCTCATCGATGTCCTCCCGGGCCGCGGCGGCTGCGCTCGCGCAGCGCGATGAGGCCCTGCGCGGCCCACACCAGCGCGAGACCGCCGAGACCGACCGCGACGAGGGCGGTGCCCAGCTGCGGCCGGTCGAGAACCTGCACGACCGGGGGCCGTTCGATCGGCTTGGCGTCGAGCTCGGCGATCGCCTCGACGACCGCGCGACCGCCGTCCTCGCCGAGCAGCGAGAACGTGCCACCGGTGCTGGTCACCGCCGCCTGGAACTCCTGGGCCGCGGCGGGACGCTCGGCGGTCTTGGGTGCGGCGATGCCGTGCACGACGACCTGCTCCTCGCGGGCGTAGTCGGCCGCCTCGGGCACGGTGAACAGCCCGGTGCCGAGCGGCTCGTTGTCGGAGGCGAGCACGATCGCCCGGCTGCGCTCCTCGTCGCGGCGGTCGAAGCGCTGGACGCAGGAGGCCAGCCCGTCGCCCATCTGGGACTGGATGTCCCAGTCGAGCACGGTGCCGGCGGTGAAGATGGCGTACTCGTCGCTGTAGATGTCGCCGCTGGCGAACGCGCTCTCGGCCGCCGAGAGCTGCTCGAGCACGTAGTCGTAGTCGTCGGTCAGCGGGAAGACCGTGATCGCCGCCCCGCTCCAGATGGTCAGGCCGATCCGCTCGCCGCGCAGCCCGGCGACGATGCGGCGGAACTCCCGCAGCACCTGGGCGTCGACCTCGGCCATCGACCCCGACGCGTCGAGGCACAGCACGATGTCGCGGGTGCGCTCCTCGACCGTGAGCGTCTGCCGCTGCTGCAGGCGTCCCGCCAACACGACCGCGCCGGCACAGGCGACCAGCGCGGCGAGGGTCAGGCACACGCCGAGGACCACCTGGCGGCGGACGAGCTGGCGATAGCGGGGGAGGTGGCGCAGCCGCGCGCTGTGGGCGACGTACGCCGCGTCGGTCGGTGAGGGGCGCCGCCACGGTCGCAGCCAGGCGACGAGGAGCAGCACGATCAGCACCGCCAGCGCGGCCGAGAGCCACGGCCAGCGCAGCCAGGTCTCCTGCGTCTCCCACATCAGCGGGCGCTCCCGTGGGCGACGAAGGTCCGCGCGCGCCGGACCGCGACGTCGAAGGCGTCGCGCGCGTGAGCCTCGTCGGGCGCGAACTCGGGCGGATACACCAGCTCGATGACGTCGGTCAGCGCTGCCGGGGCGAGCGCGCGGAGGTCGGCCAGCGTCATCGTCGGCGCGGGCAGCGGGCTCACCGCGGCGACGTAGCCGCGGACCACCCGGCTGAGCTGCTGGTGGCCGACGCGGGCGGAGATCGCGCCGCTGCGCACCTGCTCCTCCACCTGGTCGATCCGCGCCAGGTGCTCGCGGCGTACGTCGGGCGGCGCCGTGATCGGCGCGGGACGGCGCCGTGGCGGCCGGGTGGACCACCACGCCACCGCGTAGTAGACGACGACCAGACCGAGGAGCGCGACGGCGATCCACAGCCACCGGTCGGCGTACCCGACCGGGCCGGCGAACTCCTCGGGGAGCTCAGCGACGACGCGCATGACGGTGCCTCTCCAACAGCCGGAACACCGCGGTGACGGCGCCGTCGAGGTCGCCGACCTGCTCGTGGACGATGCCGAGCTGGTCGAGCCGCCGCCGCATGGCGAGTGCCTCGTCGGCCACCAGCGCGGCCAGCTCGCGGTGCAGCTGCGCGTCGCGGCGCAGCCACGCCGGCACCTCCGCGCCGGCGTCCACGTCGAGCAGCCGGCGCTCGGTGAGCACCGGCGCAGTCGGGTCGAGATCGCCGATCGTCACGAAGAGCACCTCGTGCTGGACCGACAGCCGGCGCAGCAGCCGCGCCTGCTCGTCGGTGAGGGCCGGCTCGTCGGTGATCAGCAGCAGGATCGTGCGCCGGCGCACGGTGCGCACGACGTGGCGCAGCAGCGCGGTGAGGTCGGCGCGCGGCCCGTCGGGCGAGATCGCGTCGTGGACCGTCGCGAGCAGTCGCTCCAGGTGCAGGTCCCCGCTGCCTGGCCGGGAGGCGTGTCGACGCTCCGCGTCGCCGTGGACGAGCGCGACCAGGTCGCCGTGCTGGACCGCCAGGTGGCCGGTCACGCCGGCGACGAAGACCGCGAGCTCGCGCTTGGCGGTCGGCGCGCCGCTGACGGAGCCCAGCCCGGCCAGCGCGGCCATGCTGCGGCCGGTGGACACGCACAGCAGCACGGTGTGCTTGCGCTCCGCGACGTAGCGCTTCACCAGCAGCTGGCGGCTGCGGGCCGACGCCTTCCAGTCGATGTCCTTCACGTCGTCGCCGCGGACGTACTCCCGCAGGTCGTTAAAGTCGATGCCGCGCCCGGCGTGGATCGCGGCGTACTCGCCCTCGAGCAGGCTGCGGACGCGGCGGTGCGCGTGGATGCGCAGGTGCGACCGGATCCGGGTCAGGTGGGCGGTCATCGGCGGAGGGTGGGACGGGGCGCTGTGGTCACGGGGTCACGGGGTCACGGGGTGGGCACGGCGCGGAAGACGGCGTCGATGACCGTCTCGGGCCGCACCCGGTCGGCGAGCGCCTCGAAGCTGAGGTGGAGGCGGTGGCGCAGCACGCTGTGCCGCAGCTCGCGGACGTCCTCGGGGATGACGTAGTGGCGACCCTGGACGACCGCCATCGCGCGCGCCGCCTGGAAGAAGGCGATCGACCCGCGCGGGCTCGCGCCGATCTCGACGTAGCTGCCGAGCTCGGGGCCGAGCAGGCCGGTGACGTCGCGGGTCGCGCGGATGATCGCCACGACGTAGCGGCGGATCGCGGGGTCGACATAGACCCGGCGCACCAGCTCCTGGAGGTCGGCCACCTCCTGGGTGGTGATGACCGGTGCGACGTCCGACATGTGCTGGCCCAGCGTGCCGTCGTCGATGCGCTCGAGCACCATGAGCTCGTCGTCCTCGCTGGGGTAGTCGACGATCTCCTTGAGCAGGAAGCGGTCCATCTGCGCGTGGGGCAGGACGTAGGTGCCCTCCTCCTCGATGGGGTTCTGCGTGGCGAGCACGAGGAACGGGTCGGGGAGGCGGTGGATGGTGCCGGCGATCGAGGTCTGCCGCTCCTGCATCGCCTCCAGCAGCGCCGACTGCGTCTTGGCGCTGGCCCGGTTGATCTCGTCGAGGAGGACGAAGTTGGCGTGCACCGGACCCAGCTGCGTCTCGAACTCGTGACGGCGCGGGTCGTAGACCTGCGTGCCGATGATGTCGCTGGGCAGCAGGTCGGGCGTGCACTGGATCCGCGCGAACCGGGCGCTGACCGCCTGGGCGAGGGTGGAGGCGGCGAGCGTCTTGGCCAGCCCGGGGACGCTCTCGAGCAGGATGTGGCCCTCGGCGAGCAGGGTGACGAGCAGGGCGGTGCGGATCCGGTGCTGGCCCACCACCCGGCTGGAGAAGGCGTCGGACACGCGGGTGATCGCCTCGGTGGCACGCGCCAGCTCCGCGGCCGTGAGCGGCGCGGCGGGGCCCGCGGGCGGACGTCGGGTGTGACCGGGGCCGGCCGGCGACTCGTTGACCTGCGTCATGCGCCCCAACCTACCCAGCGCCCGGGTGTCCCATCCGCGACGTGTCCCGCTGCTCGGCGAGGAGCCGGCGGCGCAGGTCGTCGTCGCGCCGCAGGCGGGCCAGGTCACGCTCGCGGCGCTCGGCCACGACCGCCATCAGCACCAGCTCCGGCAGAGCGCCCGGCGGTGGAGCAGGAGCGACGTGGGGGAGTACGTCGGCCAGCAGCGCCCGCGCCACCCGGTCGCGCGAGGCGGGGTCGAGGCTCGGCAGACGGCCCAGGAACTGCCGCACCGCCAGCGCGGTGCCGGTCGGCAGCGCCGCCAGGTCGGTGCGTCGCGCCCACGACGCCAGCTCCGGCGGCATCGGCGGCGGCTGGGGCAGGCGCAGCGGGACGCGCTCGCGCACGGCGTACGTGCCCGCGGCGTAGTCGCCCAGCCGCTTGCCGCGTGTGCTGAGCATGATCGAGAAGAACGCCGGCGCCCCGGAGAAGGCGTAGATCTCGACGAAGCCGACGAGCGCGCGCACGAGGGCGTGCTGGAAGCTGATCGGGCCGCCGTCGTCGCGCACCGTGCGCAGGCCGAGCGCCAGCTTGCCCAGCGAGCGGCCCCGGGTCAGCGTCTCCAGCGCCGTCGGCAGGGCCAGGAAGGTCAGCACCATCGTCAGCACGACGGCCGCGCCGAAGAGCGCCTCGTCCGCGAAGGGCACCGCCGCCACGTTGAGCAGGATGAAGAGGATCGCGAACGAGAAGAGCGTGACGAGGACGTCGATCAGCCCGCTCGCCATCCGCAGCCCCAGCGACGCGGCCGGCAGGTCGAGCGCGACCCCCTCGCCGGTGACGAGGTCGTCGGCGGTGACGGTCGCGAAGTCGGAGGCGGGCATCGCCGACAAGGCTAGTGGTACGGCGGGCGGGATAGCCTCGCCTCGTGCCGCGCATCGACCTCGACGCCTATGTGGCGGCCCACGCGCACGCATGGGTCCGGCTCGACCAGCTGGTGCGCCAGCGGCGCCGGACCGGGGCGGAGGCCGACGAGCTGGTCGACCGCTACCAGCAGGTCGCCACCCACCTGTCCGTGATCCGCACGTCCGCGCCCGACGGCGAGCTCGTCGCGCACCTGTCGTCGCTGCTCGGCCGCGCCCGCATCGCGATGCTCGCCGCGCGGGTGCCGAGCTGGCGCGGGTTCGCGCGGTTCTTCACCGCGCGCTTCCCCGCGGCGCTCTACGAGCTGCGCTGGTGGTGGCTGGGCTGCCTGGCCGGCAACGTGCTGGTGACCGCGGTGATGATGATCTGGCTCGGGCACCACCCCCAGGTCGAGCAGAGCCTGCTCTCGCCCGAGGAGGTCGACCAACTGGTCGGCAACGACTTCGAGAGCTACTACAGCGAGAACGCGGCCGGCGCCTTCGCCACGCGGGTGTGGATCAACAACTCGTGGGTCAGCGCGCTGTGCATCGCGCTGGGGATCCTCGGCGTCCCGGTGCTGTGGCTGCTGTTCCAGAACATCGCCAACCTGGCGATCATCGGCTCCATCATGATCCGGCACGACCGGGGCGAGCTGTTCTGGGGGCTGATCATCCCGCACGGCCTGCTCGAGCTCACCTGCGTCTTCGTCGCCGGCGGCGTCGGGCTGCGGCTGTTCTGGTCGTGGATCGAGCCCGGCCACCTGTCCCGGGCGGCGGCGCTCGCCCGGGCCGGCCGGACGGCGGCCACGGTCGCGCTCGGACTGGCGGTGTGCCTGCTCGTGAGCGGTGTGATCGAGGCGTTCGTGACCCCCTCGCCGCTGCCCACGTGGGCGCGGATCGCGATCGGCGTCCTGGCGGAGCTGGTCTTCTTGGGCTACGTGTTCGTCGTCGGCCGGGCCGCCGTCGCGCGCGGCGTCACCGGCGACGTCGCCGCCTCGCTCCTCGAGGACCGGGTCGCCACCCAGGCATGACACCGCCGCCCGGGGCCGGTCACTACGCTGGGGCCATGAGCCGGGCGATCGTCGTGGGCGCGGGGATCGCCGGCCTGGCCGCGGCGCGCGAGCTGGCCGACGCCGGCCTCGAGGTGCTGCTGCTCGAGGCGACCGAGCGCTGCGGGGGCAAGCTGCGCGCGGGCCAGGTCGCGGGCGTGACCGTCGACGTCGGCGCGGAGGCGATGCTCCATCGCAGACCCGAGGGGGTCGACCTGGCCGCCGCGCTCGACCTCCCCCTCGTCCATCCCACCGGCGCGGCGTCCCGGGTCTGGACCCGCGGCGCCCTGCGGCCGCTGCCGCGCACCGTGCTCGGGGCGCCCGTGGACCTCGACCAGCTCGCCGCCACGGGGATCCTGTCCGACGACGGCCTGGCCGCCGCCCGCTCCGGCTCGCCGCAGCGACCCGAGGGCGACGTGTCCGTCGGCGACCTGGTCGCCGCCCGCTTCGGCGACGAGGTCGTGGACCGGTTGGTCGAGCCGCTGCTCGGCGGCGTCTACGCCGGCCAGGCGCGGCGCATCTCGACCCGCTCCGCGGCGCCGCAGCTGCTCGACCTGCTGGCCCGCCCGGACGTGACCCTCCCGCCACCCCCGCCGGACGCCGCCCCCGTCTTCGCCGGTGTCGAGGGCGGCATGTGGCGGCTCCCGGCCGCGCTCGAGGCCGACCTCCGCGACCGCGCCGGGGTCGAGATCCGCTACGGCGCGCCGGTGACCGGCGTGCGCCGTACCACCGCGGGCTTCGTCGTCACGACCGCCTCGGGCGAGGAGACCGCTGGCCACCTGGTCCTGGCGACCCCCGCCCCGGCGACCGCACGCCTGCTCGCCGAGCCGGCCCCGAGCGCGGCCACCGAGCTGGCGGGTGTCGGCTACGCCTCCGTCGCGCTGGTCACCCTCGCCTTCCGCGCCGACGACCCCGGCGTCGCCGAGGCGCTCGACGTCGGCGCCTCCGGCTTCCTCGTCCCGCCGGTCGACGGGCGCCGGGTCAAGGCCGCGACGTTCTCCTTCGCCAAGTGGGACTGGGTGCGCGCCGCGGGCGACGGGCTGCTCGTGCTGCGCACGTCCCTCGGCCGCTTCGGTGAGGCCGCGACCCTGCAGGTCCCCGACGACGCCCTCGTGCGTGCCTGCCTCGCCGACCTCGCCGACGCCACCGGGCTGGCCGCGGCGCCGGTCGACGCCGTCGTCCAGCGCTGGGGCGGCGCGCTGCCGCAATACTGGGTCGGCCACGCCGACCGGGTCGCCCGGGCCCGCGCCGCCGTCGCCGAGGTGCCCGGCCTGGCGCTGTGCGGGGCGGCGTACGACGGCGTCGGGGTGCCCGCGACGATCGGTTCCGCCCGCCGCGCCGTGGCCGCCCTCCTGGCCCGCGCGGTGTGAGCAGGGGGCGCGCGAGCCCCACCTCGTCCCGCGAGATGTGCCCCGCTGTCCCTGGGCCGCGGGACACCGGGCCCGAGATGGTCCTGCCATGACAGCACAGACCCACATCCCCCCGTCCGCTCTCGACCCCACGGCGCCCGGCGACGAGCCGGTCGTCTACCCGCCGACGCGCTGGGCGCTGGCCGGCCTCGGCGCCGGCCTCGCCGGCATCGGCGTCGTCGTGTCCTCGTCGATGGTCGACGCGGTCTACGACAAGACGATCCAGGGCGACGCCGTCGCCATCAGCGAGCGCCTCGGCGAGCAGGTGCCACAGATGATCGCGTTCCACCTGAGCGCGATGATCGGCTCCGTCCTCCTGGTCGTCTTCGCCGCCGGCCTGTTCCGCCGGCTGCGCGCCACGAGCCCGGCCGACAGCGTCCTCCCGCTGGTCGCGTTCTCCGGCGCGCTGATCACCGCGATCATGCTGATCGTCGGTGCCGGCCTCGACACCGAGTTCATCTTCGCCGCCGGCGACCCCGACCTCGTCGTGCCCGAGGACGCCGCCATGTTCAACCACTGGATCGGCACCATCCCCTGGTGCTGGGGCCTGCTCGGTCTCTCCGGCATCGCGCTGTTCGGCGCGTCCCGCCAGGGCGGCGTCCCGAGGTGGGTCGGCCTCGTCGGCCTGATCGGCGGTGGCCTCACCCTGTTGCTCGGCATCTCGCCACTGCAGTACATGGCCGGCTTCACCGGTCCGATCGGCCTGACCGTGATCGCGATCGGCTTCCTGGTGGGCGACAAGGCGTTCCGCCGCGCGTGAGCGAACACATGACGAATGCAGCCGATCCGGCCCATGGGAGGCCGGATCGGCTGCACAATGCTCCGGTGCTGACGGCCACCGCGACACCCGAGGCGCGGCCCCGGGGGCTCCAGGTCGCTGGTGTCCTCGCGGTGCCGCTGCTGTGCGTGGTCCTCCTCGGCCTGTCGGCCTGGATGGACGCCGGCGCTCCGGCCTCGGGCCCCGGCCACGAGATCGCCGAGGGCGCGGGATGGCCCTGGACCGGCATCGGTGCCGTGCTGGGCGTGCTCGCCGCGGTCGTCCTGATGCGCGACCGGCGGCAGGTGTTCGGCTGGGCACTGGCGTTCTCCGCGCTGTTCTGGGCGACCGACGGGTTCGCGCAGAGCTACATCGGCGCCGGGATGACCGACGCCTCCGCCTGGCCTGGCATGACCTTCGCCCTCTGGTCGTTCAACCGGCTCGGCGCCTTCCTGACGTCGGTCACCGCGGCCACGCTGCTCGTCTTCCCGACCGGCCGCTTCCTGCCGGGTCGCTGGGGGGTCGCCTCGTGGGCGGCGACGGCCGCGATGGTCCTCAGCGGCGTGCTGTTCCTGGTCCTGCCGGCCGAGGGCGGGCGGTTCATCGAGGGCCTGCCACCGGGGGTCGACCAGAACCCCACGACCCTCCCGTTCCTCGCCGGGCACGGCTCGGAGGCCGCCGGGGCCGCCATCGTCCTCGGTGCGTTCGGCTTCCTCTTCTCTCTGCTCAGCGTGGTCGTGCGCTATCGCCGCTCCCGCGGGTTGGAGCGCGACCGGATGCGCTGGCTGCTGTGGAGCGTGGTGGTCGTCGCGACGGCCGTCGCGACGACGCTGCTCGTCTCGGTCCCCGGTGGTGAGTTCGTCGCGCTCTTCGCGGCGAGCGTGCTGCCGCCGGCCGCGATGACCGTCGCGGTCGTGCGCCCGACGGTGCTGTCGATCCAGGACCTCCTCGGCCGGACCATCGTCGTGGCCGCGGTGCTCGTCGTGCTGATCGCCGCGGACGCCGTCCTGCTCTGGGTGCTCACCGTGTCCCTCGACGACGAGCTGACGCAGGCGCAGGTCGTCGCGGTGGTCCTCGTCGTGGCGGTCGTGCTCTACGGGCCGCTGCGCCAGCGCCTGTCGGCCGCTGTGCGGCGCCTCATGCTCGGTGAGCGCGGCAATCCGTACGACGCGGTGGCCGGCCTCGCGTCCAC
>Ga0164243_10013551_pt1 | contig 11460 bp, 7 predicted proteins | sample OricompcompostOP_FD_108781 | JGI IMG/M metagenome (GOLD analysis project Ga0164243, IMG submission 108781) | Organic Plus compost microbial communities from Emeryville, California, USA - Original compost - Organic plus compost (OP) | ecosystem: Engineered > Solid waste > Mixed feedstock >... | reverse complement strand
TCGAGGGTCTCGTCGTGCACTCCCAGGCTTACCGACCGGGCCGGTGGGCAGGAGCGACGCCCCAGATAGAGGGGGAATGCGGGCCGCTGGAGCGCCTCGGCCAGGCCGGTCAGCAGCTGCCGGTCGCCGCTGACCACGGCGAGGAACGCCGCGTCGGCCAGGTAGAAGCGGTAGGTCAACGGGGCGCTCGCCCGCCCGTCCAGCGTGCGCGCGGTCTGGAAGTCGCGTAGCACCTGACCGGGCTGGTCGAGCCGCACGCCGAACTCGAGTCCGAGGAGCTCGGTCAGCGGTTCCGTACGCCGGATGCCCTTGGCTGCCGCGAGCAGCCCGATCACTCCGCTTTTGGTCGGCGCGATCTCGGTGCCACGGCGGGCGAACCGGCTGGACGCGCCCCACGACTGGAGCGGCGCGGCCAACTGGAGCACGAGGACACTCATGCCGGCTGGCCGAGCGCCATGGTGACCTGCTCGCCGACGCCGGTGACGAGCTCGCCGAACGTGACCGCCTTGCCGAGGTCGGCCAGCACGGCGGTCCGCTCGCCGACCTGGGTCACCCAGCTGCCGACCGGCCGCTCGCCGTAGGCGCCCTCGACCTCGCGCACGTGGTTGGCCAGCGCCGTGGCGGCAAGTGCGACACGGCCGGCGGAGTCGGTCTCCCGGACCGGAGTCTCGAACGCGCCGACCATGTTGATCGGCTGGGTGTCGCGGACACGTACGAGCACCGCGTCGGGCAGGGTCCGGTGCGCGAACGTGTTCTGCTTGCCGGTCGGCACGCTGCGCGCGAACCCGACCAGGAATGCTTCCACCGCTGCACGGGTGGCGGCCGTGTCGCCGAGGGTGCGATGGAGTCCGTCGACGTCGACGGTGGCGTACCGGTAAAGGGTCGAGGAGTTGAACTCGATCGTGCCGATCATGCCCGCGCCGGTCTCCGCGGCATCTTCTTTGCGGTCGTCGACGGCGGTGAAGTAGTCGTACTCGTTGTCGACGGCGTGCACGCTGATGGCGTGGGCGACCTGGCACGCGGCGTCGACGTTGATGTCGGCCATGTCGGCCACCATCCGGCCGAACATCGCGATGTCGACCGAGTGCTCGGTGCTCGCCAACGCCTTGAACCGGGCCTTGTCGAAGGCCACGCCGGTGTGGGCCGCCTCCACCGCGGCGTGGGCGAGGTTGTCCAGCTGGCGGTGGCTGAGAAACAGCAGATAGCCCGACTCGACGTCGTTCTTCTTCTTGTCGGCCTTCGCCAGACCCGATGCGGCGAAGACGTCGGCGGCGCGGGTGGACGCCTCCTCCACGGTGAGGTCGGGGTCGAGCGCCTTGATCCGGGCAGAGAGCGACTCACCGACCCGCTTCGTGCGCTCGCCGAGCTGGGAGTCGTCGAGCAGGCCGGCGAAGGCGAGGCGTACGGCGCGCTTCCACGCCTGGCTGGAGACCCGCGCGCGGCGGACGCCACCGTACACCGCGGTCTTCGGCGACCCGGTGTCGTCCCGGTTGAGGTTGCTCGGCGGCACGGTCTGCAACACGTACACGTCGATGATCGTGCGGTTCATGTGGGGCTCTCCTCGGAGGTGTCAGTGTCGGGGCGGCTGCGGAAGAACTCACGGCCCCAAGCGGCCTGGGTCTGGGTGCGCCCGCTTGGCTGGCGCAGGAGCCGCAGATCGTCGGCGAGCAAGCCGTAGTCCGTCGGGATCTGGTGTTCGCGCAGCATGGTGACAAGGCTGCGCAGGTGGTAGATGCTCTCGGCGTAACTGCCGGCGGTGCCGAGCGCGGCGAACCGGCGGCGGACGCCGTCCGGCCCGTCGACCTTGCGCACCAAGCCGGCCACCGCCGCGCCCAGCCCTCGCCCGTCGACGTGCATCCGTTCGCGGCGGGACTGCTGGTGGAGGGCGTAGAGCGTGACCGCGTCGTGGACGGCGTACTCGCTGTCGGCGGCCGCGTCGCTGGCAGGCCGGCGTCCCAACAGGCTGTCCGGGACCCAGAGATAGGTCTCCAGCGTGTAGTCGAAGCCGGGCTCGCGACCGATGGCGCGGCGCAGCCGGGCCAGGGCACTCACCGCCTCCGGCCGCGGCGGCTCGCGCAACACCTGTTCCTGGAGTGCGCCGACCGTGCGGGCCACGTGGTTGCCCAGCTCACGCCGGCGGCGCGTCCATGTCTTGCGGGGTTGGCCGGTCGCGACCGTCGTCATCGTGACACCTCCTGAACCTCGTCTGTGTTCTCGGCCGCCAGCGGTAGCGCCTTCGCCAGCCGCGTGCGGAACCACGCCTCGGCCTGGTAGCTGGAGTAGTGGACGGGGGTCCCGTCCCGCCCGGCTATCGTGCGGCCGACCCACGCCGCCGGTCCGGCCGCCTCGACGAGCTGCCGGCCGAGCCGTGCGATGGCGCGACGCACCAGGCGCTGCCACGACGTACGTTCTTCGACCGGGTCGCTTTCCGGGCCGAGCGCGGCCAGCCAGTCGCGGAACACGCGGTCGAGCCGGGTGTAGGCGCGTTCGGCCGCGCGGTCCGCCGCGCCGCCATCGGCGTCGCCGCCGGCGGCGCGGACCAGGTTGTTCGCGAGCCGGCGAAGCTCGGTCACCGCGGCCTCCGCGTCGGCGGCGGCATCCACGGCCGTGGTACGCAGCGCCGAGCCCTCGACCACCAGCAGCACGTTCATGGTCAGCGAGTCGCCGAACACCTCGTCGATGACGGCCTGCTGGGTGCCGTAGGTGACGCTGGTGGCGCGGTGCCGCACCCGGAAGTCCGGCGGGAGAGCGCCGGTGACGGTGAGCCGGGCAAGCCACTGCAACACCAGCGGCGACAACCGCTGTGGCGGTTCGTTGCTGGGCGGCGGTGGCGGCAGCAGCGTCTGCAGCCCGCGCCAGAACGCCCGCGTGTGGTCGTGCGGCCGTGGCAGGTAGACCGGGGTGCGTTTCTGCGCCTTCTCCCGCGGGGCGCTGCGGCCCCAGAGGCTCATCGGCTCCAGGCGGTGGCGGTCCTGCCAGTCGAGCGCGTCGCCGTTGGAGATCATGGCACCAGTGATGCCGTCGCGGTCGCCGAACAGCCGTACCCGCCGTGACTGCCAGGTGTAGAGGCTGAGGAGCCCGAACGGACCACGGGTCGCGTCTGGCTCCTCGACGGCGGTCTGCGGCTCGCGCTCCCAGACCGGCAGGTCCCGCTCGTCGGCGACCTGCCAACCGGGCGCAACGGGGACGAGGTTGAGCAGCAACGTCTCCCGCAGGTTGTCGCCTTCCAGGTGCACGCCGCCAAGCGCGCCGACCGACGCGACCCCGATGGGATAACCTCGCCCGCCCTTGACCCGCGGATCGCCGACAGCGCCGGTCTTGATGCCAGAGGGATCGAACGTCTGGCAGTGCACCAGCCAGCGAGCTGCCTCGGCGGGCGTGATCGACTCCATTCCGGGCCCAGCGCGTGAGGTCAGAAACTGCATCCCATTGGGTACGTCGGCGATGAGCTTTTCGAGACCGAAGGGGTTTTCGTTGCCCGCGCGCAGGTTGGCGACCTGGTAGAACGGCCGCTCAGGGTGGAGTAGGTCGAACCGGTCGCGGAAGTCGCCCAGATATTCGGCGATGTCGTTGACCGGAAGCGTCCGGTCTCGCCAGAACTCCAGCCAGGCGGCCGAGCCCGATGGTCCGCCGGTGACGCGGTGCAAGATCGCCAACGCCAGCCGCAGGATCGCGAACGACTGGCTGGGCAGCTCGCAAGCGATCATGCGTAGCCCGCCAGCCTGCGCCAACAGGTCCAACAGCGACACGTCCCGCCGCTGTCCCGAAGCATCCAGAACAGGAATCCACGCCTCTTCCACCAGCGAGAACCCGGCGGGGTGTGGTGAGGGGGTCACGGTGCCACCTCCTTCTTCGATCGAGGTGGACTCAGGCGGCGCGGTCAACGCGCAGTCCCTCGTCCGGGCTGTAGAGCAGGTCGAAACCGGCGACGGCCGCGTGGCCGTCATCGTCGATATCGAGTACGAGTTCGCCGGTCAGCCAGGGGCTGTCCTGCCAGGCACGAAGGTCATGCCGGCCCTCCAGATCCGCGATGACCTCGTCGATGACGTCGGGGTCGGTCATCACGCGGGGGAGGGGCAAGGTGCAGCGGGCGATCTGCCGTGGGAGCGGCCAGTGGGGGACGCTGCCGGTGGGGACGATTACCCCACCCCCGTCGATCCATGGGGGAACGACGACGCCGTCGGGGGTGCGTACCAGTAACAGGACCTCCAGCGACTCGGCGTCGGTGTCGCGGACGTGGCCCTGGGCCGCGCGTTCGTCAGCGTTGCCGACGCCGCCCGAGAGCCAGCCGATCAGCGACGAGCCGGGCTCGCCCAGGGCGGCCAGGCGGAAGCCGTCGGCCTTCAGTTCCTTGGCGGCGGTCTCGTCGCGGTGACGCGCCTCCGCCTCGGTCATCGCGGCCTGCCACGGGTCGGGGCCGACCGGTTCGTCGCCGTAGGCGGTTTGGGTTAGTGGCGCGATGCCGGCCGGCAGTCGCAGGGGCTGACCATCGAGGTGGGGCAGGAGCACGGCCGCACTTCGTAGTAGCGTCGACGCCCGGTAGACCCGGCGGGATCCGGCAACCGGCTGTGGCGGCTCCGTGGTCCAGTCGGCGCCCGCGACCCAGCAGGTCGGCGTCGCGACGCGGACCGGTCGGCTGCCCCGCGGGTGCCGGTGGAGCCGGCCGATGCGTTGCAGCACCAGGTCGACCGGCGCCAGGTCGGTGACGAGCAGGTCGAAGTCGATGTCGAGCGACTGCTCGGCCACCTGGCTCGCCACGACGACATGCCGATGCGGACGGTCGCCGCTCCCCGGCGGGCCGAATGTCTCTCGCAGCCAGCGGTCTTTCGCCGCCCGGTCGACGGCCATGAACCGCGAATGAGCCACCGACACGGGAGTGTCCGGCCCGAGCGCCGCGCGCAGCGCCTCAACCGTGTCCTGCACCCGCGCCACGGTGTTGCGGACCACCAGCGCGCAGCCGCCGTCGGCCAGCCGCTCGCGGAGCAGATCGGCCAGCGACGTCAGGTCGTCGGCCAGGCGGTGGAGCTGGACGTCGACGCCGCGGCCAGAGTCGGCGCAGCTGGTGGCGGTGGCGCCGCGCTCCACGGTCGACACCGTCACCAGCGGATAACGCAGGTCGTCACGGAGCGCGGCGTACGGGTCGACGACGGGCTTGCCACGGTCGCGCCAGGTCGGCCGCGGCGGCGGGCCGAGCCGGCCACGGTCGTAGGCCGCCATCAGCTCGGCCCGGCGACGCGCGGGCAGCGTCGCGGAGAGCACCACCACGGGCGCGCCGTATCCGCCGAGCCACTCCAGCGCCCGGTCGAGGAAGCGGCCCATGAAGACGTCGTACGCGTGTGCCTCGTCGATGACGACGACCTTGCCGGCGAGGCCGAGGTGGCGGAGCACGAGGTGTCTGCCGCGGAGCGCGGCGAAGAGCAACTGGTCGATGGTGCCGACGACGAAGCTGGACAGCAGCGTGCGCTTGGGTCCGGCCAACCACGTGTGTACGCCGATGTCGGCGCCGCCCTCGTCCTCGGCGATGCCACTGGGGAGCGACGTGGACCGAAGCCGGTCGTATTCGGGGTTGAGGGCCGCCTTGCCGTGGGCGAGTCGCACGTCGCGGGCGCCGCGACCGACGTCCGCGTCAGGGAGGCGGCGTAGCCAGGAGAGCATGCGGCCGAACATCGCGTCGCTGGTGGCCCGCGTGGGCAGCGCCAGATAGCAGCCGGACGCCCCGGTGCGCCGCGCCAGGATCTCCACCGCGGCCAGCGCGGCCTCGGTCTTGCCCTCGCCCATCGCGGCCTCGACGATCATCATTCCCGGCGCGGGCATGGTCTGAGCCAGCTCCGCGACGGTGCGCTGCACCGGGCGAGGCGTCGCGCCGGCCGGCAGCTCGAAGCGCGCGGCGAAGAGCTTGTCGACGTCGGCGGGCGGGTTGGCCGGCAGCCAGGGCGCGGGCAGGTCGAGCAGCTCCCAGCCGGTGTCGAGCCGGTCGGCGTCGCTGTTGTCCAACGTGTAGGGAAAGAACTCCTCATTGCTCGCCGCCCAGTCCGCGACGATGACGAGGCCGGTGAGCGCCGCCTGCACGGGCTGCGAGAGCGGCGCCGTCCGCCATTCGGCCAGCCTGTCGCCGGCACCGGACCGCTCGGTCATCCAGACGAGGAGCTGCTGCTGCACCTGCGCCCATGCTGGGTCGCCGAGCAGATGGGGGCGCAGCATCACCCCGGAGAGCATCTCGTCCGTGGGTGGCACACCGTGGTGGCCGCCGACCACGACGGCGTACGGATGCGGGTCTTCCCAACCCTGCCGTTGCAGCCACTCGGCGAGCACCACGTGACCGGCCGTGGCGTGTGGCGCGAGGCGGCGGTCGGCCCTGATCAGCCCGTCGTCGTAGGCGAGGCCGCGGTCGCGCATCCGTCCCGCGAGCGCGGGCGCCTGGATGGCGAAGGGCGGCGTGGCTTTCCCGATGTCGTGCACCCCGGCCAGCCAGACCGCGAGCGTGCGGCCGTCGGCGTCACCGCCCGGCAGCTCCTCGGCGACCAGCCGGCGCACGGCCGGGCTCAGCCAGTCGTCCCACAGCCGCCCTGCCACACCGGCGCTGTCGGCGAGATGACGCCAGAGCGGAAGCCAGCCGACCGGAGACGTACCCTTGCGATCGGTTTTGCCCCAGACGGCGCGTGCCGCGTCGCCCAGCCGCAGCGTCTCGTTCACGCCGTCACCGCCGGCAGGAGAGTGCTCGCCGGGCCGGTGTGTGACAGGTAGAGCGCATCGCGAGCCCGGGTCAGCGCGACGAAGAGCAGACACCGCTCGCGCTGGAGATCCTGCCGGTGACCGTGTGGGTCTTCGGCGGCCGAGATCACCGCGCTCGGTGCGGGCAGAAGCCCGGCGTCCAGCCCGACGACGGCCAGGCACTGGAACTCGAGGCCCTTCATGCGGTGCATCGTGGCCACGCGCACGCCGTCGATGCCGCGCCGGTCGTCGGCGACGTCGATGTTGGCCTCGCCCAACGCGCGGCTGATGGTCTTGACCAGTTGTCCCGTGCGCGCGGCGACGCCGATCGCGTGCGGCTCGACCCCCTGCTCCAGCCAGGTGCCGACCCGCTCGATCAGGCCGTCGAGCTCGCCGTCCCGGTCGGTGTGGGCCGACAGCTCGGGGGCGTGGCCGCGGGTGACGGAGCGGTATCCCCGCAGCGTGTCGGGTTGGTCGTCGAGCCCGACGACCTCGTCGGCGTGGAGGACCTGTACCGACAGTTGCAGGATCTCGTGTGTCGTGCGGTAGTTGACGGTCAGGCGGCGGGCTCGGCCGCGCACCTCGATGCCGAGCTGGGCCAGTGACACGTGGTTGTCGTAGATGCGCTGGTGGGGATCGGCCAGCAGAAAGAGGTCGTTGGGACCGCGCGGGATCAGTGCCCGCAACAGCCGCCACTGTGCAGGGTGAAGATCTTGACCTTCGTCGACCACTACATGGCGGTACGGCGAAGGAGAGCGCGCCACGATCTCGGCCGTCTCGTCGGCGAGCTGGGTGTGGGTGCACAACCCTCTTCTGGCCAGCTTGGCGACGACGCCCTGGATGGCCGCCCACACCTGGTCACGCTGCGCTGCCCGGAGCCCTTCACCGCGGCCGACGCGCTTGGCTTTCTGATACGCCTCGACGCTTCTCAGCCCCTGGGCCAGCACGACCTGCTCCCACTCGCGTCGCAGGAAGGCGCCGCTGAACCGGGTCAGCCGGCCGGCCCGGTTCTGATGTGGTGGCGCGGCCGCCGCGGCGGCGTCCCAGAGCGGATCGAGGACGTCGTCGTCGGCGATGGTGACCTTCCGGCCGCGGGCGGCGATCTCGTAGGCGAGCTTGTCGATGCTCACCACGTCGATCCGGGAGCGCACCACCGGGTCGTCGGTTAGGCGGAAGAGCTGCTTTCCGAGCGCTTCGGCTAACGCACGGGTGAACGTGGTGAGCAGGACCTTCGAGCCGTCGTCGGGTAGTCGGCTGGCGAGGAAGACCGCCCGGTGGAGACCGGTGACGGTCTTGCCTGTGCCCGCGCTCCCCGTGACCAGGGCGGGCCCACTGTAGACCTCGCGATAGGCGACGTCGCGCTGCGTCGGGTGGAGGAAGGTGCGCCAGAGGTCGAACGGGCGCGCGAGGATGGCGGCCAGCTCCACCGGGCCGGAGACGAAGGCGATCCGGTCCGGCGTGCGGCGGGCGGCGGCCGCCAGGTCGCGGCTGTCCACGTCGCCCGGCTCCTCGCCGGCGATGATCTCGGCCGCCAGCTCCTGCCAGACCTCGTCGGGGGACATACCGGCGGCCAGCCCGGTCAGGGCCTTGTGCTGTGCCTCGGGCAACAGCCGGCACAGGCTCTCGAGCTGGGCGTCTGAGTTGATTCTCGGGAGCAGCGGAAAGAGGCCGGGTGCCACGCCCAGCCGGCGCAGGTCGGCATTGGACACCCGGTCGAACAACCCTTCGGCGGGCGGCTCGGGCGGGAGCGTGCGCGCGAACTCGTCGATGCCCATCTGGTCGCGGACCTCGAGGACACCGAGCGCCTGGTTGACGGAGAAGATCCGGGTCGCCGCGTAGTCGTTGGCGTCGTGGTGCGGCAGCACGTCTTTCAGCAGGTAGTTGGCGTCGCCCAGCGCCAGCACGATGCCGCGCCAGAAGTCGGTGATGCGGATGGTCCGGATGTGCGGGTCGCGTGCCCCGGTGAGCTTCTCCAGGTGGAGGCCGGCGTGGGTGTGCTCGGCGAACTTGCCGATCGCCGCGTCGACCGCGCGCTGCACCGGGCGGGGCAGCCCGGCGTAGCGGCGCAGGAACTCTCGATCGATGGCCAGCTCGGCCACGCCGCACCCTCCCGTTCGACGCGTCGTGCGGACACGCCCGCAATATTGTGAACATAGACTTCAAGCAAGTGCTGGGTTTCTCTGGTTCACGAATCTTCGGTCGAGTGGCAGTCCGTCGAACGGACGGCCCCGATAGGCTGAGCGTCGTGATGGCGGACGCGCGCCTCAAGGACCGATACGTGGTAGGGCGACTTCCGCTGGCCCACAACGGCATGGGCGAGGTCTGGCCGGCCCGCGACACGCTCCTCGATCGTGCCGTCATCGTCAAGTCGATCAATCCATCCCTGATGGACGCTGACCTCGCACGACGGTTCCGTCGCGAGGCACTGTTGACCGCGCGGTTGACCCATCCGGGCGTGCCGTCCGTCTTCGACCTCGGTGAGCACGGCGGGCGCCCCTACCTCGTCCTCCAGCGGATCGAAGGAATCGCCCTCAGCGACCTGACCGCAGAGCAGGGCCGGCTACCGATCGCATGGGTTTGCGCGATCGGTGCCCAGATCAGCAGCGTGCTGATCGCCGCGGAGCGGATCGGCCTGGTCCACCGCGACCTCAAGCCGAGCAACGTGATGCTTGAGCCGAGCGGTGCGGTGAAGGTGCTCGACTTCGGCCTCGCGGCCATACACGGCGACGACCGCTACTCGCGGATCACCCACACCGGCCAGAGCCTGGGCACCGTCGGATACATGGCACCCGAACAGATCCTGGGTGAGCCCAACGACCACCGCACCGACCTCTACGGTCTGGGCGGCACACTGTTCCACCTGCTGACGGCCGAAGCGCCCTTCGACGGTGTCACCACCATGACCACCCTGCGCCACCAGCTCAGCGACCCGCCGCCGCGCCCCTCGCAGGCACGCCTCGACACTCCCGCGGCGCTCGACGAGCTCGTCCACGCGTTGCTGGCCAACAGTCCGGCAGATCGGCCGGCCAGCGCGGTCGAGGTCTACGACACGCTGGTCCCGCTCGTCGGGCCACTACCGCCGATCCCGGGCGTGGTCCGCGACGGCATCGATGCCGTCCGGTCCTATGCTGCGATTGTCGGCCAGCGGCCCACGCCGGGCGACTGGCCGCCGTCGCCGCGCGTCGACCGCCCCGGCCCAGACCCGGATCATGCGGCCTCGGAGGCCGAGCGGCTGTTTCTCGCCGGTGAGTTCCGCGCTGCCGCCCGCGGCTGGCGACAGGTAGGCGACCACCGCGCGCAGCAGTACGGTCCCGATCACGCGCTGGTGTTCGAGTCGCGGCTCCGCGTCGCGCGCGCCCATCTCGCACTCGGCGAGGTCGACCGCGCGTTGCGACAGCTCGACCTCCTGCTGCAGGACCGGGTCCGGGTCGACGGCCCTGACCACCCGGCGACCCGCGAACTGCGGCAGGAGGTCGATTCGCTGCGCGCCGCTACCCCGTGAGCACGGTCGCTGGATCGCTGAACCGTCGGGGCAGGAGCACCGCCTTCTGCTCAGGAAACCGGCTGCTGCCGTAGCGGAAGACCCGCGCGCAGGTCTGGCCGCGTGTCTCCGTGGTCAGCGCGCGGCGCGCCCGTGGCGAATAGAGCGCGCTGTGCTTCAGCCATGCCGCCTCCTCTCCGTGTGGATCGAAGCCACGACCGCTGGCCGCGTGACCGAAAGCGTCGTGGACCGCGCGGAACATGTCGTTCTCGCCATCGCTGAGGTATGGGTGGGCGTTGCCGGTGGCTTCGCTGGCGTACACCCGCAGGCGCCGTAGGCGGATGTCTTCGACCATCGCCTCGGCGTCGGGATACGGATCCTCGTCGACGACCCGAACCGTGACTCCGAGCCCTCCGAACTCCACCCGGCCCACCAGGAAGTGGTATTGCTGGACGGTCTGTTCGCAGAACGCGGCGTAGGCCGCGAAGGCCCGTTCGTCGCGGCGCGGGGCCGCCAGATAGGCGTCGGCGATGGCGCTGCCCACCACCGGGTCGAGACGCACTTGTCCGTAGGCCGCCGCGTCACGGCGCCGGCCGACTCGGCGTGCCCCCTCGACCAGGTATGTCACCGGCTCGAAGCGGGACGTCGTCGCAGTTGCGAGCAATCGTGCTCATGCTCCTCCTTCGGTTGTCGAGGTGGGATGCGCTCCGCGCCCAGTCGCTCGTGACGGAGCAACTCGCCGAGCATGCGAATCTCGGACACCCGGCGATCCTGGTGGATCTTGGCGAACTTCCCGATTGTGCTGCTCCGTCCATGGCGTGCCATGACTCCCCCTCTGTGAACATGGCTTACAAGGCGATGGTACGTGATAGCGTTCACGCGTGACAAGCGACCAGGACACGGTCATCGGCGACGCCACCTTGACAGCGAGCGGCATCGCCCGCCTCGCCAACGTCGGCCGGGCGGCGGTGAGCAACTGGCGCCGGCGCTACGCGGACTTCCCCGCTCCCGTCGGCGGCACCCCGGCCAGCCCCAGCTTCAACGCGCGCGAGGTCGAGGAGTGGCTGCGCCGCCAAGGCAAGCTGCACCAGTCGACCACCGAGCAGTGGGCCTGGCGCCACATCGAGGGCTATCAGCCAGCGGCACAGATCGGCGATGTCCTGTGCATCGCCGGGGCCTACCTGCTCGCACGGTCCGTCCGGCCCGCCGAGAGCACGGCCCTGCTCACCCCGAAACAACTCGCCGGCCAGCTCCGTGCGGTCGACCGC
>Ga0164243_10013550_pt1 | contig 11461 bp, 11 predicted proteins | sample OricompcompostOP_FD_108781 | JGI IMG/M metagenome (GOLD analysis project Ga0164243, IMG submission 108781) | Organic Plus compost microbial communities from Emeryville, California, USA - Original compost - Organic plus compost (OP) | ecosystem: Engineered > Solid waste > Mixed feedstock >... | reverse complement strand
CATTTCCTTACTAGTATATCGGCTTACAGAGCGGGAACTTTGAGCCGGATGTCATCAGGTTTATTTGCTAAACTATGCTGGGCGAAGCCGGACAAGCTCTCGATAGTGCAAGTATAAAAAAAGGAGGAACTTCGATCAACGAAGCCCTCCTTTTTCAATCCGCCTTGTCATCGCAGCGCCTATTCCGCTACGCGCACGTATACCCGGTCTCCGTGACGGTCGACCTCCACCGGGGATTCGAACAGGTCGCTGAGCGTGTCCGCGGTCAACACGTCCTCGGTCCGACCGCTGCAGACCGCCTCGCCGCGTCTCATCAGCAGCACGTGGCTAAACGCCGGCAAAATTTCCTCGGTGTGGTGCGTGACGTAAATGAGCGTCGGCGCGTCCGGCTGCAGGGTCAGCTCCCGGATGCTGTCCAGCAGCTTCTCCCGGGAAAACAGATCCAGCCCGTTGCACGGCTCGTCCAGAATCAGTATGCGTGGATCGGCCATCAGCGCGCGGGCAATGAGCAGCTTCTGCTTCTCGCCCTGTGAGCAGGTGCGGTATTCGCGGTCCCACAAATGGCCGCAGTTCATCGTTTCCATCAACTCGCGGGCACGGTCGAAGTCCTCATCGCTCGTTTTGTCGTACAGGCCCACCGTGGCGTGCTTACCGCTGACGACGATGTTTTGGGTGCGGTCCGATCCGTACAGACGCTCCTGAAAGGAGTTGCTGACCCAGCCGATCGATTTGCGCAGCTCGCGCAGGTCCACTTCCCCGAAGCGGTGCCCCAGCACGCTGACCGAGCCCTCGGATGGCCAAATATAACCGTTGACGATGTTCAGCAGCGTCGTTTTGCCCGAGCCGTTCAGGCCCAGCAGCGCCCAATTCTCACCGGGCTTCACCTGCCAGCTTACATTTTTCATTAACGTATGCTGCCCGCTTCTCCACGTAATGTTCTCGATATCGATGATCATCAGGTTCCCTCTCTCTCTTGATCCGCAGTCGGATACATGCTGTTCTTCACATGTTAAAACAAATCCCGGTCCTGTCAATACCTGAGCCGAAGAAACAGCAAAAGATAACGTCCCCAGGATGCTCTGATCATTGGCCCCGTCTGGCGATTTCCTTACATCATACGACGCGAGGAAAAGGGCTGTCGCCGCGATAATTGCTGAACGGGGGAAGCATTTTTTGCTATAATGGGCATCAGACAGCCGGAAATCGGGGCCTGATCCGGCCAAGCCGTCAAGCCGATGGGGGATCTCACGTGCTTGTACGGCAGGCAGGGGAACAGCGGGTCCGCAAAGGAGACATTTTTATGAAAAGGGAAAGCTTTATTCAGCCGGATGCTGCAGGCTGGCTGCAAAAGTTTCATTTTTCAATCCCGATCAAGGTGCGCTACTGCGAGACGGATATGCTTGGTCATGTGAATAACGTCAGCTATTTTATGTATTTTGAGCAGGGTAGAATCGAATACTTCGAGCAGCTTGGGCTGTTTGCCGACTTGTTCGGCGAGGAGAAGGTGATGGTAGTTGCCGACCTTGAATGCCAGTATCTCGCCCAGATGTACCGCAGCGATCCGGTGCAGCTCCACGTGCGGGTGGCGTCGATCGGACGCTCCTCCCTGGACATTGAGTATGCCGTCGTCGCTTCAGAGGCACTGAAGGCGGCCGGACGCGGCGCGGTCGTGCTGATCGAAACGAAGAGCGGGAAGAGCACTCCGCTGCCGGAGGAAATCAAGGAAGCCATCCGGGCGTTCGAAGGAACGGGTCTGGCGTAATAGCCGTCTGCTTGGATGAACGTAACTGTGGATGGGGAAAAAGATGCAGAAGCAGATAGGAGCAAATGCTAGTTATGGCAAAGCAAAAATTTTACGTCGTCTGGGAAGGGCATAAGCCGGGAATCTATACGTCTTGGCCCGAATGCCAGGCTCAGGTGAACGGGTATACGGACGCCAAATACAAGTCCTACGAATCGCGCGCGGAGGCGGAAGCGGCTTATGCGGGCGGATGGAAGAAAAACTGGGGCAAAGCCAAGGCGTCGGGCTCAGCCGGAGGTTATGCAACAAAGGCAGCCAAATCCGGCAAGCCGTCCGTGTCGGCAACTTCGATGGAAGAGATCGATTACGACAGCATCTCGGTGGATGTCGGTACGCGCGGCAATCCCGGCCCGGTCGAGTACAAAGGCGTCGATACACGGACCGGGGAAATTCTGTTCTATGTCGGGCCGGTTGAAAATGGAACGAACAACCTGGGCGAATTTATCGCGATCGTCCATGCGCTGGCGTATTTGAAGCAGAAGGGCAGCAAGAAGACCATTTACACCGACTCGAAGACGGCGCTGGCTTGGGTGCGCAACAAGAAACCGGCGACGACGCTGGCCCGTACCGAGAAGACGCGGAAGATTTGGGAGCTGACGGACCGCGCCGTGCAGTGGCTGCACGAGAACAAGTACGAGAACAAAATCGTGAAGTGGAAGACCGAGGAATGGGGCGAGATCAAGGCGGATTTCGGCCGGAAATAATACGGAGAAAGAGCCCGAAGCAGCTTAGAAGCGCTCCGGGCTCTTTGGTTTGGAGAGAGTATGGGTTTAGGCGAAAGTATAAGCATGTATGTTCGCGACCGCTTGTATTTTTTGCGTAAGTATGTGTTTACGCGTACCTGTACTGTGCTTTTTCGTCAGAATAGGGTTACGCGCGTAAGCCTTTATGTCCGAGTATGCGTGTAGTTTCGTTTCGAGCAAGCGTGTGTGAGTGCGAGTACGCGTGCGTTTGAGAGAAGCATGTGTTTGTGAGATGGGGGCGTGTGTCTCGGGTAGAGACAGGCTGCCCCTGCCCGCTAGTTTCCTTCCGGCTGGCCGTAATCCAGAACGACCATTTGGTGGCACTGCCACTCCGGCAGCTCATACGTCACGAGGCCGTTCTGCTGCCGGAAATCGATAGGAGTCATCTGCGGCACCAGGTATACGCCGGTGACCGGCTCGGAAATCCGTAGCTCCGCGGTTGTTCCGCGGATCGGGAGCAGGTCCTCGATCACTTCGATGTTACGACCGCGCTTCACCGGCGAGGCGTACAGCGAATGATGGACATAACGCTTCTGGTCCGGCTGATGCTGAACCGTTGTTACGCCCTGAGCGGGAAGGTTCGTACGCAGCGTCTTCTCCGGCAGCAGACGGTTCAACGCGTACAGGACGGTTTCCTTTAAAACGAGGCTTCCCTTGGAAGCATAATCTTCGAACACGTTCCAGGCGATATAAATTCCGTTCGCATGCTCCACCATGCCCGGCCCGCCGTACTCTCCGCTGTTCGGTGTATGCTGATGGGAGCAGAACGTGAACGCGTCGCGGTTAAAATACGGATTTTCCCGTTTGCCAAGCTCGGTTCCGCCCTCAGCAAGCGTCACTTTCTGCCCCTCCGAATAGAAAATAAACGCCGATTCCTGCAGGCTCGCCAGCGGATGCTGCGGATGGTAGTAGTCCGGACGGAACGGATTGACGCCGGCGTGGCGAACGCCCAAGTCGAGGGCAAATCCGCTGCCGTCCGGCTTCAGGCCCGACTCGCCTGTAGCGAGGATGCGCCCGCCACCGGCCAAAAAGCTGGCCAGCTTGGCCAGGATCGCATCGTTGATCCGGATCCGGTCGGGCAGGATCAGGACGGCATACGGGCTGAAGTCGGCTTCCAGGTCGACGACGTCGAACAGGATATGCCCTTCCAGCAGCATGCGCACCGCGCCGGCGTCCGGATCGCCGGTGAAGCTGTCGTGGCCGCCGGTCGCCTGATGGGTGCCGGCCGCTTCCACCGACAGCAGCGCCACGTCGGCGACGTTGACGGCGTCACGGCACCACGCTTCTTTGGCTTCGACCTCGGCATAGGCGGCGCCGATCAGCCGGTAGGTGGCTTCATCCATCGCCCCCAGCGGATGCAGCTGGTCCCCGATGGAGCAGGCGGCGCCGTTCGCCAGGCTGAGGGCGGCTTCATACCGCAGGGCGTTCGGGTGCTTATAGCCGCCGAATTCGCCCCAGGTGGTATGAAACTTGCCGGTCATGCCCAGGAACGGCATGCCCAGCGTCTGGGCGTAGCGGGCGGACAGCGGGAAATGGTCGTAGCCCCAGCCCCCGGTCGGCAGCGACTCCAGCTCGAGATGCGAGTTCATGTGCGCAAGGTCGCGGCGTCCGCGGCGGATGTGGCCGCCGTTATGGAAGATCGGCAGCCCCGGTTTGTGCCGGTGCACCGTTTCTTTAACGCGGCTGGTATAATTGGCGTAAGTTTGCTCCCAGAGCGGGCGCATGGCGCTTTTGTCCCGCGGGTCGATCCCCTGTTCGCGGGCCGCCGCTACGCAGTTGGCGCAGTAGCACTCCCGCACCCCGACGATGTCCAGAAAGATGCCGTCGGCATCATAGCGCGCCGCGACCTCTTCAATCTGGGACAGCAGAATGTCCAGATAAGGCGTATTCAGGCAGAGCTGGTGGTATCCCGGCGTGAACAGGTCGCCTTCGCGGCTGAAGCGCTCACGGATGAGCCATTCGGGATGCCGCACGGCAAGCCTCTCGTCAAGGCCGGCGGACAGGTAGACAGGAGTTCGTACCCCGATTTCGTGGGCGGCTTCAATCATGGCACCGAGCAGGTCGAAGGACAGTCCCGGATGCGTGACGTTCGCCTCGGAGGGATGGTATGCCCATCCGTGATGGCATTTGGAAAAAACGGTGATCGAATCCACATGGCCAAGCTTCAGCGCCTGCTGAAACTGTTCCTTGCTGAAGCGGGTGCCGATGGGATGAATCGCTTCGGACGTATGAAAGTCGAGATGAACCTGGCGCATACGCATGGTATATGTTCCTCCATTCAATTAAGAAGAGATTTGAAAACGGCATTACACATACCCCTAAGGTAAAGGAAAATTGGTACCGCTTCCATGCGGAATAGCGACTTTGTTCTGTCCGATATCGACTTTTGAGAAATGACCGGATCAGCATATTATGCTAGGATGAATTTAATGATGAGGAAGATCTGCCACGATATCGACTTGAGCAGGAGGTAGAGGAAGCTCATGAAATGCCTCGAGCTGGCGATTCCGCCGCTGCCGTCGCTTCTGACCGTCGGGCGCGCCGTATGGGCGCCTGGAAGCCGGCATCAGACCCGCAGCTTTGACGCCTACGATCTGATTCTGGTCAAAAAGGGCGCCATGTATATGCGGGAAGACGATACCGAATATGTCATTCAGGACGGCCAGCTGCTGCTGCTCGAGCCGGGACGTACCCATTCGGGCACACAGGCTTGCTCGGAGCCGACGGCGGTGTATTGGGTGCACTTCCGGCACCCGGAGCCCCTGCGCCGGATGGAGGCAGAGGATATTCCCTGGTCGGCGGTGCTCCCTCAAGGGCAGGACAGCGACGAGCATCCGGCAGAGCAAACGATGTATCTGCCCAAATTCGGAGATGCCCCTTTTCACCTGCTCCAGCCTTTGCTGGACCGGATGGTGGAGCTGCATCGCGGTTTTGCCGTGGAGCAGTCCTTGAAGCTGCAGGTGCTGTTCTGCGACCTGCTGGAGCTGCTGCAGGCGGATTTGGGGCGCAGGCCGGGCTCGCGCTCGGCCGCTCTCGCCCGGGAGACGGTCAGCTATCTGCAGCGCAGCTGGAATGAGCCTTTTCGCTCGGAGGAGCTTGAGGAGGCGCTGCATTTTCAGTTCGACCACATCACCCGCTGCCTGAAAAAGTATACGGGCATGACGCCACTTCAATATGTACAGCATTTGCGAATCAGCCAGGCGATGGTCCTGCTGGAGCAGACGTCGCTGACGGTGCAGGAAGTGGCGGAGCAGGTCGGCATTCCGAGCGCGAGCTTTTTCGGGAGGCTGTTTCGGGACCGTACGGGTATTTCCCCGGGGCAGTACCGCCAGCGCCGTCAGAGCCATTTGTAGAGAGTGGCGGTGGACAGGATTGGAGCCGGGAAGGCTTTCTTTGACCGCATGGCGAAATAAAAAAAGCGGACCTCTTTTCGAAAATACAACCTCGAAAGAGTGCCTCACTCTGTAAAATGAACTTAAGGAGGACGGTATGTCGACCATCGAAGTGCTGAATCAGGGCTATGTTCGTTTAGTGAATCATATGGGATCGGACTTAACCGTCGTGAATGCGGCCCGTGTCTCTTATGCCAAGCAGTCGCTGGAGTTGAACGAACGGGACGTGCGGCTTATCAAGTTCCTTGCCCGCGAAGGGCATACGTCGCCTTTTCGCCATGCCATCGTTCAGTTTGAGGTCTATGCCCCATTAATGGTGGCCAGACAATGGTGGAAATACGTAGTCGGATCCGCCCATTATGAGGGGACCGGCGACAGCTTGGAGGCATGGAACGAATCAAGCCGGCGATACATAACAGAGGACCCTGCATTTTATATCCCCAAGGCAGGCGAGTGGAGGTCCCAACCGGAAAACTCCAAGCAGGGCAGCGGCGGAGAGGTGGATTGGGAGCTTGGCGTGAAGCATACCCAACAGCTGATGGGTTATGTGGAGCTGGGCATTTCCAAGTACGAAGCCGCCTTGGCGGACGGCATTTGCGCGGAACAGGCCCGGTTGTTCCTTCCCGCTTACGGGATGTATGTACGCTGGTACTGGACGGCGTCGGTTCAATCCGTCGCGCACTTCCTGTCTCAACGGCTGGAGCATGATGCGCAAAAAGAAATCCAGGAGTACGCGAAAGCGGTACTCGAGCTGATCAAACCGTTATTTCCCGTTTCGCTGGGGGAGCTCCTTGGAAATGAGGAATAGCCAATGCAGCTCATCTCATATCGGTTGGAATGTTCAAGGAAATCCGGGTTCACCAGAGTTGGGCTCAAGGGGTGAAAGAAGATGAAAAAGTTGCTGCTCATCTCTTCTTTGCTTCTGCTATTATTTCTCAGTGCATGCCAAAACAAGTTTAGTTCGGATGCTTGGATTGATCATCCTGGGAAGCGGTACCGTATGGTCGAAGATTTGCTGGTAAAAGGCGACCTTAAAGGAATGACACAAGACGAAATTATCAGTTTATTGGGAGAGCCTGAGCAAAGGATAACGAGCCCCGTTCCTCAGTTTGTTTACTATTTGGGAAGAGCGGGGTTAGGGGTTGATGATCTTCTGTTTAAACTGCAGTTCGATGCAAACGGAAAACTGGAAAGTCATGAAATCACCCATGATTAATAGTCTATCATTCGTAATCTAACTTTGAGGAGGAATAATCACATGCCGAAAACGATTCAATGGGGTATTTTGGGAACGGGCTGGATTGCGTAGCAGTTTACAAAGGATCTTGCCTTTGCGGAAAATGGGGTGGCAGCGGCCGTTGGCTCCAGAACGATGGACAGCGCTTCGCGCTTCGCCGCTGACTATGGAATCGGGAAAGCATACGGCAGCTACGAAGAGCTGGCAAACGATCCGGACATTGACGCGATCTATGTCGCAACGCCGCATCCTGCACATAAGGAAAACGTCCTGCTGTGTTTGAAGGCGGGCAAAGCGGTATTGTGCGAAAAGCCCTTTACGGTGAACGCGGGCGAACTGGAGGAGGCCGTATCTTTTGCCAAGGAGAACAAGGTTTTTCTGATGGAAGGTATGTGGACAAGATTTCTTCCGGTCATCCGCAAAGTGAGGGAATGGCTGGATGAAGGGCGGATTGGTGACGTTCAGCTCGTCAAAGCGGATTTTGGATTCCGTGCCGGCGTCAATCCGGAAGGCAGACTGTTCAATCCGAGCCTTGGGGGCGGGGCGCTGCTGGATGCCGGGATTTACCCCGTATCTTTTGCATCGATGATCTTTGGGGCCGAACCGGAGGAAGTGTCGAGTACCGCTCAGATCGGCAGTACCGGCGTGGACGAGCAGTTCTCTCTCCTGCTGTCCTATGGCCCAGGCAAAACCGCACAGCTGAACGGGGCCATACGCCTGAATATGGATAATGAAGCATGCATTTACGGCACGGAAGGGTATATTCGCATTCCCTCCTTTTTGAACGCGACCAGAGCTGCGTTATATGTCAACGGCAGTGAAGAGATTTTTGAAGATGACCGGACCTCGCTCGGATATGCGTTTGAAGCCGAGGAAGTGGCCAGATGCCTGGCGGAGGGGCGGACCGAAAGCTCGGTCATTCCGCTTGAAGAGTCGGTGGCGATTATGAAGCTGCTCGACCGGATCCGGGGTCAATGGGGACTCCGTTATCCGTTTGAGTAAATTGGCCATCATACCATGGGGACCTGCTGCCAGTACAGGAGCAGGTCTTTTGGTGTCTACACTACTTAATCAACAACCTTTTTACGGTTTATTACGGCTGAAACAAGGGAGAAAATACCGAGGGAGGAGATCAGAAACAATACGGTTACATCCTGGATATAAACATAAATAGCCCCAACTAACGCTAACCCGGCTGCATTAAAAACAGCAAGTCTTGTCACAAGCGATCTTCTTGCGAATGCTGCCGCAGCGAAATGAAAAAAACTTACCACGGCATGAAATCCATACAGGATCAAAAAGAAGAACACAAACACGACAAAATCCCCCGGGCCGCTAACGTATGGGGTATCGGATACCAGCGAATGGTTGATATGGACGACAAGGGCACCGTTTAAAATGCTTAGAACAAGGGAGAGAAGGCAGAGGTTGACCACCAATTCTTTTTTCGCGATATCCATGATATAACTCCTGAATTTGGCTTTTTCTATATCATAAACCAATCTTGGCTGGAAAGCCTAGACTGGGGCTTGTCGAAGATTTGTCACTTTTTGCTGGTTTCAGAGCGATAAGGACAGGTACTATAATAGCTGTACATCCATGACGAAGGTCGCCTATCCGATTACCACGAATGCGACTGCTTAAAGGAGGCCCGCAGCGATGAGCTCCTATATTTCTGAACGCATAAAAATTCCGCCGGGATTGTGGTCAGGATTCCGTCAACTCGGGATTGCCCCGCATGACGTTGTCCGCAGCGCAGGACTCCCGCTTACGATCATTGCAGAACCCGAGGTCACCACGGCCCAATATTTCGCCATTTGGCAGGCTTATTCCGAGCTGGCCGGCGATGTCGCCCAAGGCATCATTCAGCTGGCGACCGTGTTTGAAACGGCGAAATACCCGCCGACCGTGTTGGCGACGTATAATGCCCGTGATTACCGTGACGCGCTGTACCGGATGGCCCGGTACAAGCAAATGTGTCCCCCCGAGAGCCTGCGCATCACCGAGGAGGGGGAGCACTGCACCATCGAGCTGGGCTGGCTGCATCCCGGGGAGTCGGGCCCGCCGGTGCTGGTTGGCATCACGCTGGCATGCCTCATGGAGCTTGGACGCCGGGGGACAGGGCAGCCTGTGCAGGCACGGTCCGTTGAATTTTCGCAGCCGATGGGTGATATCCAGACCCTTGAAAGTTATTTCGGCTGCCGGATCCAGGTAGGTGGGACACGCAACCGGCTGATGCTGCACCTGCGAGATCTGGAGCGGCCTTTTCTATCGTATAACGAAGAACTGCTGGACATTCTGACTCCCGCGCTGGACCGGTCGCTTGATGAGCAGCAGCGCAGCCGCTCGTTCCCCGAGACGGTCAAATGGATTCTGAAGCGCAGCCTCACGGCAGGGCGCCCCGATATTCAGGCTGTCGCCAGAGAGCTCGGGATGAGCGACCGTACCTTGCAGCGCCGGCTTACAGAGGAGAACACAAGCTTCAAGCACCTGCTGACGCAAGCAAGACATGAGCAGGCGCGGGAATATTTGGCTGACCCTGCGCTTGATATTAAAGAGGTCGCTTTCCTGGTTGGATACGAAGACCAGAATTCGTTCTACCGGGCCTTCCGGCTGTGGGAAGGAAATACGCCATCCCATTGGCGTGCTGTACATGTAAGTACGAACTCGTGAGCAGAAGGACAGCGAGCAGAGCCCGATTTTCGATGGATTTCCAAACCTCGGCTTGCTTCGGCGTGTCGGGATATTCTGTTGTTTTATTGGCGCGTACAGCAAGAACGTTGGCGCAGCAGGCTAGTTACTGAACCCTCCTGGTCAGGTAATATTATCTCTATCCGGAGTAAAAGGAGTTTTTGGTTATGGATATGGGATTACACAATAAGACAGCGTTAGTTACAGGATCTACGAAAGGGATCGGAAAGGCCATTGCCATCGAGCTGGCCAAAGAAGGCGTTCACGTACTCATTAACGGCCGAAACGATGCAGAGGTAGAACAAACGGTGAATGAAATCAAGGCGAACTTCCCGGCGACCTCTCCGCAGAAGGCGACGGCCGATCTTGTAGATAAAGGGCAAAGAGAAGCTTTATTTGAAAAATTCCCCCAGGTTGATATTTTGGTGAACAATATGGGAATCTATGAGATCATGCCATATGAGAACGTTGACGACGAAGTATGGGAAACCTACTTCCGCACGAATGTTCTTGCTGCCAACGGACTGACCAAATTCTATCTGCCTAAGATGCTGAAGCAGGATTATGGGCGGGTTCTCTTTATTGCGAGCGAGGAAGCGTTGATGCCTTCGGGACAAATGCCTCAGTATGCCGTGACCAAGTCGATGCTGTTATCTCTGTCGAAGAGCTTGTCCAAACTGACGAAAGGCACCGAAGTTACCGTGAATACGATCATGCCGGGACCGACCCTCTCTGAAAATGTGCAGCAAATCATTGAGGGGATGTACGCTGACGAGGATTTGACCTTCTCGGAAAAAGAGAAGAGGTTTATGGCGGCAGGCCTGCCCCAATCCGAAATTCAGCGGTTTATCCGGCCGTTTGAAATCGGCAGATTGGCTGCTTTTGTATGCAGCCCTTATGCATCTGCCTTCAAAGGCGCTCCGATCCGTATGGATGGGGGAATGGTGCCGACAATTTTTTAATCGATGCTGTTGTGAAAAAGAACCTTGGGCGGGATCCCAAGGTTCTTTTTGGTATTTCGCCGTAAAGAGCCATGCCAGTTCCAAGATATGGTATGATGGGGCTGCCTTACAGCATCAAAGTTTAGCGCTGCCAGGATCAAATCCGTTCCAGACGATCGTCTGCTCCACCGGGAAGCGCGTGGTCGGCCTGGCTGGCTTGACGGCTTTCCCTATCGCGACGAGCAGGACCGGAATATAACGCGGCGGAACGTGAAACGCTTTGACGAATGCGTCGGCGTCGAAGCCGACCATCGGGCCGGAGTCCAGACCCATCGCTTTGGCGGCGAGCATCAGCTGCATGGCGGCCAGTGAAGCGTTGCGGATCGCTTCGTCGCGCCGGTAGGGGGAGGAGGCGTCCACTGCATAGGCCTTATCGATTTGATCAAACAGGATTCGGGAAGAAGCGTAGCCGGCGTAAGCATCTTCAGGCCCTTCTTCCATAACAGGTCCATAGACCGCTGCGGCATTCCGGTTAGCCTCGAGGTCGCCGAGTACGGCGACGGTCACGGATGCATCGACGACCTGCCGTTGGCCGTTCGCAGCGGGAAGGAGCTTGTGTTTGGCATCCATGTCGGTAAAGGCGACGAACTTCCAAT
>Ga0164243_10013549_pt1 | contig 11462 bp, 5 predicted proteins | sample OricompcompostOP_FD_108781 | JGI IMG/M metagenome (GOLD analysis project Ga0164243, IMG submission 108781) | Organic Plus compost microbial communities from Emeryville, California, USA - Original compost - Organic plus compost (OP) | ecosystem: Engineered > Solid waste > Mixed feedstock >... | reverse complement strand
TACAGGTGGCTGGAAGGATGGCGTAAAAAGCTCTTCATTTCAGACGTAAGCAACGCGCCAACAGGCACGGAACGGGAACGGAACGAAAAGAACACCGTATCTTCTTTCGTGAACTCCCCTCCTTTGAAACCACGGTTGCGTTGCAGGAAAGTGATCTGCTGTCCCACAAGAGAAACCGGATCGGTATACCTGTATTTTCTTTCCTGGCTGCGCGAGAGATCCCGTGTTACCAACGAGGCCAAACCATAAGTACTATCGTAGGCCCGTAACCGTGGCATATCGCCTTCTTCTTCATCTATCGCCTGTGCCCGCGCAACAATAACAGACAACAGTAATAAAACAGTCGTAAAACATTTCATCATGGCTTGTGGATATTGAACCGCTCACCTTTGGCGGAACAGCAGCAAAGTTACTTATAAGTAATCCTTTTACCATCCTTCTCTTACTTCGTACAAAACAGCCGCAATACACAATATGCCAATAAGAAAGGAAACCGATCCCGGAATGCGCTGCCGGTAAACAAAGAACAACAAAAATCCGACGATGATCAATAGCGGCCCGCTGCAGTAAACATGGATGTAAACCTGGTTGGGGAATGCCGGCAGTAAACGCCCCAGGCCCAGGTAATAAGATAAAAGCGGGTAAATCATTAAAATACCGACAATATAAAGCATGGTCAAAACAGTTGTCTTGACAGTTGCAGGAACAGGCATAGCTTACTATTTAAAGTTTAACAGTTGTAGGGTCACCGGTGAGTGCCATACAATCTTACAAATTCCATTTAAACTCTGTGTTAAACATAAAACCAAAAAGAATGGTTTGCCAAAAAGAAAAGTCCCCCGGCTTTCAGGCGGGAGACTTTTCGTTACACTTTAACCGGCTTATTGTATTATTTTTTGAATACAACAGCGATATTGTCTGGAATGGTAATTGGCATGTAATGTTCTATTAGCCAGCATGCTTTTTCGCCATTCTTCAAAACCTTGTTAGTTCCTTACTTGATCTTTACGATCCTGATATTGTCTATCACCCCGTAAAAACCTGTGGCAGTTGGTACAGAAAGGAAATTGGCCGTTTGGATATTAATAGGACTGAAAGCATCAGCGCCCAGCAATTCAGTCAGGCTGCCTGCACTTACTCCTTTCCCGCTGTTGGTTCTGAACATGGTGAGCGGAATGGTTACTGTTCGCCATCCTTTGGCGGAATAGTTCACCGCGGCGCCTGTTGAGCTTACCCAGGGTTCGTACCTGGCAAGGAACGCCATGTCGTAATTCCGTACTACATAGAGGGTTGTTCCATTCCATGTTGATGGTACATTCAATTCAAACTTCAATGCATACCCGTCGATCGCGGTGTTAAGGCTATCTTTAGGAATCCATTGTACATTGTTTGTATTGATGCTTCGCTGGTTGTTCCACCATGTACCGTCGCCTGCCGCCAGTACATCATTCTTTAATACAGCATAGGCGCCGCTGTTCCCGGGGAATTCAGTGCTGCTGTTTTCCAGGTTGGTGCCCCAGGAGAACGGGTTGATGTCATCGAAGTTGCAAATCACGCCGGTTACCGGATCGTTTACATTAAACCTGGTAGAATCGACTCCTGATTTTGTAGTAACAATAACCTTACCGCTATGAGCCAGATGTGGCAGTATAAAGCCAACAACGGTACCGTCTGCGGCCATCGAGAAATCGCTGATCACTTCCCCGGCGAAGGAAAGCTTTTCTATAAAGAAAAGGTTGGAGCCATAAATATATACAGAATCGCCTGCCTTGGCATTTTCGTTTGAAATGGATGTTATCGTTGGCGGTGGCGCCAGGATATCAAACTTGTAACTAGTCGTTCCTTTTGAAGTTACATATGTTATTACGTTTAGCTTTTCGGCCGGGATAGTAGGGAAAGGTATTACAGCCGGCACCTGCATCACTGCGGTGGTATCAGAGAACATTACGCTTTTTATGGAAGCAGGTACGCCGTTGAAACTTACCTGCAAAGCATCGCTGAGGCCATGGCCGGATAATACAACCCACTGGCCGGCAAATACGGAGGTCACCAACGTATCATTAGGAGATGCAGCGTAATTTCTCACGTGAGTGATTACAGGTCCTGCTTTTTGTTCATCTTTTCTGCAGGCAGATTGTCCTGCCATTGCAACCAATGCCAAAAAAAATAACAGTAAACGGTTGCTGGTTGAGTTAGAAAATATTTTATCCACTGGAAATATTTTTTAGCTTAATAATAAGATACCGGCGCTTCCAGTAATTTCGGATTAGCTGTGATTTCAGATGATGGAAGCGGGAAAGTGAAAGTGTTGACAGTAGGCGGAGTGATTGGTCCCCAAGGGTCTTTTTCTGTTATTACGCCATCTGTGTAACTAAATGGTACACGTTTTTCACCTACCAGTATACTAATCGCTTTTTTAGAGTTGTAGTAAGACAATCTTACGAGATCTGTCCAATAGTGCCCCTCTCCTGCTAACTCTATCCGGCGCTCAATCATCAGGCTATCAGCATTCACCTTGGTTGCAGGCGCCAGGCCGGCCCTTTCCCGCACTTTATTAAAGTAAAGAAGTGCTTCGCCATCGGTGGTGTTGGTGTTGTTACCGAGTATAGATTCTGCGTATATCAGGTACACATCTGCCAATCGCAACAACGCATTATGTTCAATGGATGAGAACAAGTTCATGGTTGGGGCGTTGTTGTCTTTATTGGTTCCTATGATATGCTTCTTTAAGGCATTGTCGCCGGTAAAGGTAAACCCGCCGCCGGCCGCATTCAGTTCAGGATAATGATCGCCTTTCAGCATAAAAGTAGCTTTCCGCCTGATCGAATCTTTTAATGTATAGAGCCTGAACATATCTACGGTTGGCCCAATACCAAACCAGCCGGCCGTTCCGTTCGGTGAAATTTCGGTTCCGCCGGAAGAATAGATCTGCAACATATTTCCTTCCAGCCATCCGCCGCCGGGCGCCCACTGCAATGCAAACAGGGACTCCGGATTATCATTGAATTGCGCTTTGAACAGGTTGGCGTAATTAGGCAGCAGCGCTAACCCGCTGTTCTTGCAAACATTGCCCGCATATTTCTTTGCACTGTCGAGCAAGGCGGTGTTGCGCGAACCATTCTGGTTCAGCCCCGCAATTGTCAGGTAAGCTTTTGCCAGCATTCCCTGCGCCGACCAGGTGGTTACCCGCCCGGCCACATCTGTAACAGGCAGATGTTCGGCTGCAAATCGCAGGTCGTTGATCGCAAACTGGTATACATGTTCAGTTTTTACACGGTTAACCAGCGGAGTAACAACAAGCTTGCTGTTATCTTCTATAATAGGTACCGCCCCCCATAAAACTGCCAGGTTATAGTATATAAAGCCCCTGATAAAGCGCGCTTCTGCGATGGCTGCATTCTTGTTAAGCAAAGGAACAGAATCAGGAGTTTTCTCCTCGATCGCTTTGATAGTAACGTTGCAATGCGCGACAACTTTGTAGAACGCTCTCCAGTTGGCTACCATGATCTCATTGGCGCCGGTAATAGCAAACGTATTCAGCTGAACGGCATCTCGCCAATAACCTACCGACATGTTGCCGCTTAATACATCACCTATTGGCAGGTAACAACTGTAATTCCACTCGCCCCAGGGAGTACCTGCATACAGCGCCGCTGTTGCCAATCTCAGGTCGTTGCTTGACTGATAAAAATTATCTGCGCTGATCTGCGACAGTGGCGGACGGTCCAGGAAACTCTTTGAACATCCTGCCAACACTATTATCATTATCTGGCAGTAGAGTAATTTTTTTATTAATGTCTTCATACTAATCAGGTATTAAGATGAATGCCTTTATTTGGTCAGTTTAATATTCGCTCCAATTGTGTATACGCGGGGTTGCGGGTAAAATCCGTTGTCAATTCCTGCATTTAACGGGTCCCATGATCCGATCTCAGGATCCATTCCCGAATACTTGGAGATAATAAAGGCGTTGGTAACATTGAAATACACCCGCAGGTAGTGAATACTGATCTTGCTGAGTAATTTTTCAGGGAAAGAATAACCTAAAGTAATATTCTTGCAACGCAGGAAGCTGCCGTTTTCCACGAACTTGTCTGAGTTCCTGTTATTGTCATTCGTATTATCATTCCTCATACCTACTACCCTGGTTTCAGGGTTCTTAACATACACATTATTGATGTCGGTAGCCGAACCTTTAGGATCTATCAGTTCCAGTTGCGCATAATTCATGAGGTTACGCAGGTAACCAAAGCTGGTGCCGGGATATTCTCCATTTTTCCGCAGCTGGTTGAATACTTTGTTGCCAATATTGGCATTGAAAAAGATATTCAGATCGAAATTTTTATAGGAGAAACTATTATTAAAACCAATCTGGTATTTAGGGATTGGCGAGCCCAGGAAAGTCTGGTCGGCCTCGTCGATAACTCCATCACCATCCAGGTCTTTGAATTTCAGGTCTCCGAACCAGATGCTTCCGCCGCTGGCGCCTACAGGTGCAGGCACTTTGTTCTTGGCCGGACGGGGATGCGTTTCCAATTCCTTCGCCGTAGCAAATACTCCACCGTCTATCACATAACCATAAAACTCGCCGATCGATCTGCCTACCACCGTATTGGTGTATTCACGGTTGAGAGATGCGCCATCTGTATTCAGTTTGAGCACTTCATTAATATTCCTTGAAACGGTGATATCAGTTTTCCAGCTAAACTTCTTCGTCTGGATATTGGTTGAGCTGATCCTGAAGTCAAAACCTTTGTTATTAACCGTTCCTATGTTAACATAAGGAGCATCCAATGCACCCGGCGCATAACCAATTGAAGTACCGGAATATAATGGAAGCGGTATTTGCATCACCAGGCCGTCTGTTCTGCGGTTATATACGTCTAAGGCAAAATTCAACCGCCAGTTAAACAACGTACCCTCCAGGCCTATGTTTGCATACTTGGTTTTTTCCCACTGCACAAGCGGGTTGCCCACATTCACTGTAAGCTGGGCTATACCGGTAAGGCCTGTAGCTACCGTAGTTAAGGTAGAAGTATACGCATAGTCCCTGATATTCTGGTTATTGGTCAGACCATATCCCAGTTTCAGTTTTAAATCGTTTACGTTCCTGGATTGCTTCAGGAATTCTTCATTCTTGAGCTTCCATGCGAAGGCGCCGGAGTAAGTGTTCACCCAACGGTTATCTGGCGCAAACTTGGAAGATCCGTCTGCCCGCAGGTTGACGGTGAACAGGTATTTATCATCCAACCCAAAGTTCACCCTGCCGAAATAGGATTCCAGCGCATTTTGTCCCTTTGTTCCCGTATTAGTGGCGGTGGTAGGGTCTCCGCTGCTGATCACCTGTACATTGTTGGAAGGAAAATTATTCCTGGTAGCGCTGGAGCCTTCGTTGGTACTCACCTGGGCTTCGTGTCCCAGCAATGCGTTCACATTGTAACGGCCCTGGAAATCATGGGTATAAGTAAGATAGTTCCTGATAGTAGTGAACTGGTTCTGGTTATAGATATAGGAAGCGCTGTTGAGTGTATTTTTAACCAGGCCAAAGGTGTAGGTAGGATTAAACCTGTCTTCTGTGGCGGTAGAGTAACTGATAGTCGCTTCATTGCGGAGACTGAGATCTTTGTAGAACTGGATCTCAGCGTATAAATTTCCAAACAGCTGGTTCCTGTTCACCTGGTCTTTATTGATCAGGGCGATGGCGTATGGGTTGACAATATTATTGTTCACCCAGCCGTCGGGATTGTAGTTCCCGCCCCAGCTTCCGTCAGGGTTTTTCACCGCAATATCCGGTGTTTGGCTCAATGCTGTATTGATCACACTAGACCCTGAGGTGTTCACATTTTCTTTAATATTCACCAGCTGCAGGCTGGTACCGATCTTTAACCAGTTGGTCGTTTTATTGTCGAGGTTCAGGCGAACTGAAAGGCGTTGGAAGTCAGATCCTACAGCAATACCTTCCTGTTTAAAAAAAGAACCTGAAAGCAGGTATTGCGTTCTTACATCGCCACCGTTTATAGTAAGGGAATGATTAGACATAGGGGCATTCCTGAAAAGTTCTTTCTGCCAGTCGGTTCCTTCACCCAGGTATTGAGGATTCACAAATTCTTCGCGGGTATCAAATCCCCAGCCTATACCTTTATTTCTTTCATTAATAAAAGTGGCATATTCTCTCAGGTTCATTAGTGGCAATCTTTTCGGGATCTGCTGGTAGCCCATGTACATATCGTAAGAGATGGCAGGAGGCGCCACCAGTCCTCTTTTTGTAGTGATCACGATCACGCCGTTGGTAGCCTGCGAGCCGTAGATAGCTGTTGCGGAAGCATCTTTCAGGACGTCGATAGACTCAATTTCAGAGGGGTTGATACCAGCCAGCGGGTTCGTTCCTGCTCCCAGGTTGGCTGTTCCTCCTATTATCACGCCGTCAATTACATACATAGGGGCGCTGCCGCCAAAAGAGGAAAGACCGCGAAGCTGTACAGATACCGCTCCACCCGGCTGCCCGGAGATCTGTTGTACCACCAGCCCGGGTACTTTTCCCTGTAAAGCCTGGTCGAAAGTAACCGGCTGTGTTTTCCTGATCTCGTCGCCGCTTACAGAAGAAATGGAACCGGTAACATCTTTACGCTTTGTTTTACCATAACCTATCACCACCACATCTTCCAGTTGGGAAACGTTGTCTTCCAGCTCTACTCTCAGGTTTGTGTTCTTGCCTACAGTTACTTCCTTCTTTTGATAACCTATCATGGAAAATACCAGTACATCGCCGGCCGAAGCAGCGATACTGAAACGGCCATCCTCGTCGGTAATCGCATGCTGACGGAGACCTTTTACCGTGATGGTAGCTCCCGGGATAGGGGAGGATGTTTTTTGATTGATTACAATTCCGCCAATCTTGGCTGTTTGAGCATAAACGTCTGCAGAGAAGAATAATCCCAGCAGCATCAGCCCCAACAACGCAATCTGGAAGCGCTTAATTTTGGTTGAGTTCATACGTGTTGCTTTAAAATGACAAAATTTTAACCTGTGTTCCGCACTCTCGCAGTCCGGATAAAAATCCAGACGCCCTGGTATGGCGCGAAATGGTTGCTTGTAACTTGTTTTTGCAGATTATGAGAAATAGCTTCCGGCCAGGAAGCCTGGGGCCTCACTCCTCCAACGGCTTCTGACGTCCGGCGAACAGTATCGGGTCAGTAGATAAAAATGGCGTAGGGAGAGGTGAAATACGTGGTACTAAGTAAAGGGTAGAAAATACATTCAATGCCCCAATTAGTCGCAAATAGCTTTTCAGGCCAATTAGCAATTGAAGTTTCATATACGTGGATTAAGTACCGTAAAACTAACTGTTGAGTAGAAGAGAGACGGTCCCAGATTGTTTCAAATACAAGGTCAATTTGTTACAATACCCCCCGCTGGCAGGGGGATTTCAGCGTAACAACCGGTTGCTAAACACTTTTATGATTAGCCGCGTATTGCGAGGGAGTGATGTTAAATTCTTCTTTAAAAAACTTCCTGAATACCTTCGGATCATTAAACCCGACCTGGTACGCCACCTCGGAAACCGACATTCCGCTTTTCTGTAATAATTGAGCTCCTCTTTTCAGCCGAACGGATCGGATGAAATCGGAAGGCGACTTGCCGGTAAGCGACATGATCTTCCGGTATAAGGTAACGCGGCTAACGAACATTTCCCGGCTGAAATCTTCGATGGAAAAACCCGGGTTATCCATCTGTCGTTCAGCAATTTCCAATGCCTGTTTTAAGAATTGCTCGTCAATAGAGGTGACAGTGATCTCACTGGGTTTAACCTCTACCTCGTGCTGGAAACGTTTCTGAAGGTGTTTTTGCTGGGCTAATAGATTTTTCATTCTGGAAACCAGGATTTCGTAGGTAAACGGCTTGGTGACGTAGTCGTTTACGCCAACAGATAAGGCCTCCAATTGTTTTTCTTCGCTGCCCATGGCGGTAAGCAGAATAATAGGTATATGAGAAGTAGTCATTTCAGAGCGGATCTTCTTTGCCAGTTCTACCCCATCCATCAATGGCATCATTATGTCGCTGACCACCAGGTCAGGAATGAGCGACCTTGTTTTCTCCCAGCCTTCCAGCCCGTTAGTCGCTTCTATGATATTATATAACCCCTTCAGGTTATCTTTCAGGTAGAAACGCAGGTCCTCGTTGTCTTCCACCAGGAGCAAAGACTTCTTCTTGCTCTTTTTATCGATGAACTCTGGTTCGTTGACAGCAGCCGTATCAGCCTCCGGAGGCGCAGGAACGTTCAACATCTTCCTCGCAGGCAGCATCACGGTAAAACAGGAGCCTTTTCCCGGCTCACTTTTAACAGTGATATTACCTCCATGAAGCCTTACAAATTCTCTTGTAATGGCCAGGCCAAGGCCTGTACCCTGGTTTACCATGCTTTCAGGGACATCTGACTGGAAAAACCGGTGAAAGATCTTTTCATGTTGGTCTTCAGGTATCCCTATCCCTGTATCTTTCACTTCCAGGACTATGGTACCCTCCCGTTCCATATCGGGCTGCATGGTATATTGGAGGCTTACCGTCACGCTGCCGTTTTCATGCGTGTATTTAAATGCGTTGGAAATCAGGTTCAAAAGGATCTTTTCCACCTTGTCTTTATCAAAATAGACCTCCAGGTTGTCGACATCCGACGTAAACGACAGGTGTATATTCTTCTTTCCGGCGATATCATTAAACGAAAAACAGATATCGCTGGTAAACCTGACGATATCGCCTACCGACGGATGCAACTTCATCTCCTGCACTTCTATCTTCCGGAAATCCAGCAATTGATTTACCAGGTTAAGCAGGCGACCGGCATTTCGCTGCACGAGGTTCAATTGTTTCCGGTGCTCTTCATTGGAAGTTTGTTTGATAATCCTGTCTAAAGGCGCGATAATGAGGCTCAAAGGAGTGCGGAACTCGTGGCTGACATTGGTGAAGAACTTGGTCTTTATCTGGTCGATAGCTCTTATCCTGTCGGCCTCCCTTCGCTGCTGCTGCAACACGAAACGCATGTGTATCCGGTCGAGGATCATTTTGCGGACCAGGAAGAATATACACAAACTTACCAACAGGTAAATGATATAGGCCCATGGGGTTCGCCAGAATGGCGGCGTAATATTGATGTTCAGGGTTTTAATGGGTCCCCAGCTCCCTCCTTTATTCAGCGCCTTTACTTCAAAGATGTAATGCCCCGGGTCCAGGTTCGTATAAGTGGCCCTCCGCTGGCTTCCATCGGCATATAACCAATCGGTATTGAAACCTTTCAGGCGGTAAGCATATTTATCATACTTGCTGGCGGCAAAATCCAGGGACGCGAATTCTATAGAGAAAACATTTTCATGGTATTTGAGATTCACTGTTTCCAGCTTCGGCAAAGCCTCCGGCAACAATACCCGGTTATTCACCACCTGGCCGGGAACAATACTTTTATTCAAAATATCAAAGCCGGTAAGCGTGATCGCCGCCGGATAGGAATGTTTCCCGATCTTTTCAGGATCAATGATATTAAAGCCTGCAGGCCCGCCGAAAACCAGCTCCCCTTTTGCGGTTTTAAGCGCTGCATTTTCATTGAACTCCCGGCTTTGCAGGTTATTGTTCTCATCATAATTTACAACAGCGATCCTGATACTGTCTTTGTCCTGGGTTGGTATGATATTGCATAACCCGTTGGAGGTAGAAACCCAGATGGAATGATGCGCATCCTCCAATATATTCAATACCAGGTTATCAGGCAGCCCCTCTGATACCGTAAATGTTTGTATACCCCCGGTTTTACTGTTTATAATATTCAGTCCTTCCCTGGTACCTACCCATATATTCTCCCTGCTATCTTCCAGCAAACATATTATGCTGCTGCTACTGAGACCATTCTTACCGGCCGAATACTGGTAAACACGCAAACGGGTTCCGTCAGGTTTATGTACTGAAACACCAAAATCGGTTCCTATCCAGAGGTTGCCTTTCCTGTCTTGCAGGATAGCGGAAACGCGTTCTGAGGCCGGGGCTACCGCCTCGCTTTTAAAATGCTCAAACTTCCCGGTTCTCCTGTCTAAACGATCCAGGCCTCCTCCCAGCGTTCCTACCCACAACTGCTGGTCTTTATCTTCAAATATTTCCCAAACCTTATCGTCCGACAGGCTGGAAGTATCCGCATTGTTATGCCTGTAGGCAGTAAACCGTTTTCCGTCGAACCTGTTTAACCCGCCCACATAAGTACCTATCCATAACACGTTGTCATGGTCCATCCATAAGCTTACAATCACATTGTTACTAAGACTGTTTGGATTGCCCGGCTCGTGCAGGTATTGTTTAAAAGTGTTTTTTTGCCTGTCGAAGTAGATAAGTCCGCCTCCATTGGTTCCTATCCACAGGTTGCCCTGCCGGTCTTCAACAAAGCGGTTTACATCGTCGTATGGCAGGCTCGTTGTTCTTGCGCCCTGGTGGCGGTAATAGGGGAACTGAACGATGCTGTTGTTCAGGTAATTTACTCCCAGTTTGTAGGTGCCCAGCCAGATGATCCCCCTGTCGTCTTTGTACATGGCTGTGATGCTGTTCTGGCTGATGCTCTTAGGATCATCGGGAATATTGACGAGGTTTTCAGTTTTGAAGTTGTTCTTTTTGTCGATCAGCGTTATACCGCCATGATCGGTGCCTATCCAGATAATCCCGTGGCTGTCCTGCACCACATGATTTACAATACTGGCATTTAGCCTGGTGGGAGAAGTATTTTTATCTATCAGCCTGGTGCTGTAGGTAGCAGGGTTAAAGAAGATGATCCCCGTGTTGAATCCCCAGAGCCAGATATCTCCATCTTCGTCGATATACATATCTTCAGGCTTGCTTGAACCATTCTGGATCACGGTACTGGTGGTCAGGAGTTTGCCCGAACCTGCATCGTATGCTTCAATAAGTTTGCTGTCGTAGAGTATCCAGAGCTTCCCATCCTTCGTTTCACCCATGTCAATGATCTTCTCCCGTCCCGGCTCTCCGGGGGATGAAGGAAAGGCTGAAGACCGTTTTGTAGATGCCGAGTACCGGAACAGTTTTCCATCGTTGTACAGGAACCAATACCTTCCATTTCCGCCTTTCCTGATATGTTTAATCCATCCGCCCGGCAAGCCGAGTTCCTTCAGGTAAGCATCCCCATTTGCATTGAACCGCTCGGTATCGGGGTTATAGATGCAAAGACCTTCTGTTGTTCCCACTCCCATTTTCCTGTCAGGCAGTTCATACAACGACACGATGTTATTGCTCTTCAATGCAGTGCTGTCGTTATGCACGGTGCGAAAGATCCTGCATGAGTATCCGTCAAACCGGTTAAGGCCTGATACAGTAGCTATCCAGACAAAGCCATCGGAATCCTTTAATATGGCATTCACCTGGTTATGGGATAAGCCATTCTGTATATTAAGTTTAGAAAAATTAAAGTATTCACT
>Ga0164243_10013548_pt1 | contig 11462 bp, 11 predicted proteins | sample OricompcompostOP_FD_108781 | JGI IMG/M metagenome (GOLD analysis project Ga0164243, IMG submission 108781) | Organic Plus compost microbial communities from Emeryville, California, USA - Original compost - Organic plus compost (OP) | ecosystem: Engineered > Solid waste > Mixed feedstock >... | reverse complement strand
GACACCCTCTTCCCGGGCGGGCCCGGGAACACCTCCTACGAGGGGGGCGACTTCGACACCATCATCGACTCGATCGACACCCGCCTCTTCACCCGCCCGGCCGACACCCTCGTGCTGCCCGGCGACGGCGACTGGACCACGATCGGCACCGAGCGACCGCACCTCCAGGAGTGGATCGACCGGGGCTGGTGACCACCAAGCGCGGCGACCGGCTCGCGCTCGCGTAGCGTCAGGGGGCGATGAACGGCACCACCGTCGTGCTCGAACCGTGGGCGATCGTCGAGTCGGAGCTGCACCTCGACCGGCTGGCCCACACCGAATCGGTCTTCGCGCTCGCCAACGGGCACCTCGGCGTGCGGGGCAACCTCGACGAGGGCGAGCCCTCCGAGATCCCCGGCACCTACCTGGGCGGCTTCTTCGAGCTCGTCCCCCTCCCCTACGCCGAGAGCGGCTACGGCTACCCCGAGGAGGGGCAGTCGCTCATCGACGTCACCAACGGCAAGCTGATCCGCCTGCTCGTCGACGACGAGCCGTTCGACGTGCGCCAGGGCGAGCTGCTCAGCCACGCGCGGCGCCTCGATCTGCGCACGGGCCGCCTCGAGCGCGACCTCGTCTGGGAGTCACCCACCGGCAAGAAGGTGCGGGTGTGCTCGACCCGCATGGTGTCGTTCGTGCAGCGGGCGGTGATGGCCTGCCGCTACGAGGTGCACGCCCTCGACGAGCCCGTTCGCGTCGTGGTGCAGAGCACCCTCGTGGCCAACGAGCCCATCCCCGAGGAGAAGGGCGACCCCCGGGCCGCCCTCGCCCTGCGGGCCCCGCTGGTGCCGGACTTCCACGCCACCCACGACCTCGAGGGCGCCCTCGGCCACCACACCGCCGCCAGCGGCCTGCGGCTCGCCACCGCCATGGACCACGTGATCGAGGCCCCGTCATCGGGCACCGCCACCTCGGCGGAGTGCGAGGAGGACCTGGCCCGGGTCACGGTGAGCACCGACCTCGCCCCCGGCGAATCCATCGCGGTGGTGAAGTACGTGGCCTACGGCTGGTCGAGCCGCCGCTCCACGCCGGCCCTGCGCGACCAGGTCGACGCCGCCATCGAGGCCGCCAAGCGCCGGGGCTGGGAGGGGCTGTGCCGGGACCAGGAGGAGTACCTCGACGACTTCTGGGCCCGCGCCGACATCGAGATCGACGGCGACGACGAGCTGCAGTCCGCCGTGCGCTTCGCCCTCTTCCAGGTGCTCCAGGCCTCGGCCCGGGCCGAGCGCCGAGCCATCCCCGCCAAGGGGCTGAGCGGCCGGGGCTACGACGGCCACACCTTCTGGGACCAGGAGCAGTACCTCCTCCGGGTGCTGTCCTACAGCGTGCCCGAGGCGGCACGCGACGCCCTCCTGTGGCGCCACTCGATCCTGCCCCTCGCCAAGGCCCGGGCCGACGAGCTGCGCCTCCGGGGGGCCGCCTTCCCGTGGCGCACCGTGCGGGGCGAAGAGTGCTCCGGCTACTGGCCCGCGGGCACCGCCGCCTTCCACCTCAACGCCGGCATCGCCGACGCGGTGTGGCGCTACGTGCACGCCACCGGCGACACCGTCTTCGACTCCGGCGCCGGGCTCGAGATGCTCGTGGAGACCGCGCGCCTGTGGTCGAGCCTGGGCCACTTCGACGCCGAGGGCTGCTTCCGCATCGACGGCGTCACCGGACCCGACGAGTACACCGCCCTGGTCGACAACAACGTGTTCACCAACCTCATGGCCGCCCGCAACCTCCGGGTCGCGGCCGAGGCGGTGGCGCGCTGGCCGTCCCGAGCCCGCGAGCTCGGGGTCACCGAGGACGAGATCGAACGGTGGGTGAAGGCGGCCGCCAAGGTGGTCGTGCCGTTCGACGAGGAGCTCGGGGTCACCGCCCAGTCCGAGGGCTTCACCCGCTACCGCCAGTGGGACTTCGCCAACTGCCCGCCCGAGGAGTACCCGCTGCTCCTCCACCATCCCTACTACCGGCTCTACTCGAGCCAGGTGGTGAAGCAGGCCGACCTGGTGTTCGCCCTGTTCGCGTGCGGGGACGCCTTCTCCCTCGAGCAGAAGTGCCGCGACTTCGCCTTCTACGAGAAGGTCACCGTCCGCGACTCGTCCCTCTCCGCCAGCATCCAGGCGATCGTGGCCGCCGAGGTCGGCCAGCAGCAGCTGGCCTACGACTACTGGCGGGAGACCTCGCTGGTCGACCTGCACGACATCGCCGGCAACACCGACGACGGCCTCCACCTCGCCGCGCTCGCGGGAGCGTGGATGGTGGCCGTCGCCGGGTTCGGCGGGCTGCGCGACCACACCGGCGAGCTGTCGTTCGCCCCCACCCTGCCCGAGGCCCTCAGCCGCATCGCCTTCCACCTGGTCCACCAGGGCCGGCGACTCCGGGTGGAGATCGTCCCCGGCGAGGCCCGCTACGAGCTCATCTCCGGGGAGTCCCTCGAGCTGCTCCACCACGGGACGCGCTTCACCCTCACCGCCGCCGAACCGGTCGTGCTGCCCTGGTCGCCGGTGCCGCCCGACGGCGTGATCAGCCCGCCCCCGGGCCGGGCTCCGCTGGAGCGGGGGGTGGGCGCCGACCGGGACGCCCCGGTGCACGAGCCGACCGGCTGAGCCCCCATCCGGAGGGGTGCGGGGATTTCTCCTACGCAGATAGTGCGAATCCCGGTCGCTGCCTAGACTGGTCGCATGGCAACCCCCCTCTTCGCCATCGAGGACCTCCACGTCTCGACGGCCGACGAGAATCCGGTCGAGATCCTGCGCGGCGTCGACCTGGTGATCGGCGCCGGCGAGGTCCACGCCCTCATGGGCCCCAACGGCTCGGGCAAGTCCACCCTCGCCTCCGCCCTGCTCGGCAGCCCCGAGTACCAGGTCACCCGGGGCCGGATCCTCTTCAAGGGGGACGACGTCACCGCCTGGCCCACCGACGTGCGGGCCAAGTCGGGCATGTTCCTGGCCTTCCAGTACCCCCAGGAGATCCAGGGCGTCTCGGTGCTGAACTTCCTTCGCCAGGCCCTGAGCGCCCGCAAGGGCATCGATCTCTCGATGCTGGAGCTGCGCCTGGCGATCATGGAGTGGATGGGTCGCCTGGAGATGGACCCGTCCTTCGCGGACCGCTACCTCAACGAGGGGTTCTCCGGCGGCGAGAAGAAGCGCAACGAGATCCTCCAGATGGCCATCCTCGAGCCCGAGGTGGCCATCCTCGACGAGACCGACTCCGGTCTCGACATCGACGCCCTGCGCGTCGTCGCCAAGGGCGTGCGCGAGGTGCAGGCCTCCCGCCCCGACCTCGGCATCCTGGCCATCACCCACTACCAGCGGCTGCTCGACGAGCTGAAGCCAGAGTTCGTGCACGTCCTCGTCGACGGACGCATCGTCGAGTCCGGCGGCCCCGAGCTGGCCCAACGACTGGAAGCCGAGGGCTACGACGCATGGCGTTGACCACCACCGATCCCATCGACGCCGCGCTGGTGAAGGCGGACTTCCCGCTGCTCTCCCGCACGGTGCACGGCAAGCCGATCGTCTACCTCGACTCGGCCGCCACCTCGCAGAAGCCGGCCGTGGTGCTCGACGCCATGCAGCGCTACTACGAGACCATCAACGCCAACGTGCACCGCGGCGTGTACGCCATCGCCGAAGAGGCCACCAACCAGATGGAGCTGGCCCGGGGCAAGGTCCGCCGGTTCGTGAACGCCCGCTCCGACGCCGAGGTCGTGTTCACCAAGAACGCCACCGAGGCCCTCAACCTGGTGGTGCAGTCCTGGGGCCGGGCGAACCTGGCCGAGGGCGACGCGGTCGTGCTCACCCACATGGAGCACCACGCCAACATCGTCCCCTGGCAGATGCTCCAGCGCGAGCGGGGCATCGAGATCCGCTGGATCCCCCTCGACGACGAGGGCCGCCTCGACCTCACCGACCTCGATCAGCTGCTCGACGGGGCCAAGGCCCTCGGCGTCACCGCCATGAGCAACGTGCTGGGCACCTTCAACCCGGTGCGGCGCCTCACCGACGCCGCCCGTGCCGCCGGCGCCATCAGCGTGGTCGACGGCTGCCAGTCGGTGCCCCACTCCACGACCGACCTCCAGGAGCTCGGCGCCGACTTCCTCGCCTTCTCGGCCCACAAGCTGTGCGGGCCCACCGGCATCGGCGTGCTCTGCGGCCGCGAGGAGCTGCTCGAGGCCATGCCACCGTTCCTCGGCGGCGGCGAGATGATCCGCGACGTCTCCGTCGACGGCTTCACCACCAACGACCTGCCCTGGAAGTTCGAGGCCGGCACCCCACCGATCGCCGAGGCCATCGGCCTGGGCGCGGCGGTCGACTACCTCTCCGCCATCGGCATGGACCGGGTGCGGGCCCACGAGCGCTCGCTCACCGACTACGCCTTCCGCACCCTGTCGGAGCGCTTCGGCGACGACCTGCGCGTCCACGGCCCGCAGAACGCCGACGAGCGCGGTGGCGTGTTCTCCTTCGCCTTCAAGGACCTGCACCCCCACGACATCTCCCAGGTGCTCGACCAGCACGCGGTGTGCGTGCGGGCCGGCCACCACTGCGCCAAGCCGCTGATGAAGACCATGGGGGTCGGGGCCACGGCCCGGGCCTCGGTCTACGTCTACAACGACACCAGCGACATCGACGCCCTCGCCGATGCGCTCGACGCCACGGGCGACTTCTTCGCCTTCTGAGTGGCCTAGCCTGAACCCGCCCCTCCCCTCACCCGAGAGACCCTGATGCCCGGCCTCGAAGACCTCTACCGAGAGATCATCCTCGATCACTACCGCAACCCCCGGAACCGGGGCGAGCTCGAGGTGCCCCCCGCCCACAAGGCCGAGGGCTTCAACCCCCTCTGCGGCGACGAGATCGTCGTCTACCTGCAGCTCGACGGTGACGGGAAGGTCGAGGACATCCGCATCGGCGGCCAGGGCTGCTCGATCAGCCAGAGCTCGGCGTCGATGATGTCGGCCGCGGTGAAGGGCAAGACGATCGACGAGGTCAACGACCTCACCAAGGCGTTCAAGGCCATGATGTCGATCCACGAGTCGGCGCTCGAAGGCGGCGAGGGGGCCACCGACGCCGCCACCGGCGAGACCGACGGCGTGCCCGACGTGAAGCTGGGCGACCTCGAGGCCCTCCGTGGCGTCGTGAAGTTCCCGGTGCGCATCAAGTGCGCCACGCTGGCCTGGAACACCCTGGCCCAGGGCATCGACGAGGCCGTCGCCGAGACGGCCTGACGCTGCTCAGCCGCCGCTGACGGCGAGCAGCCCCAGCGGTCCGGTGCGCCACTGGGCCAGCACCTCCGCCGGGTCGCGGTAGACCGCCACCGCTCCCTCCTCGCGCAGCTCGTGGGCGCTGAACCCGCCCGTCTCCACGCCCACGCAGCCCAGCCCGGCAGCCCGGGCCGCCTGCACGTCCCAGACGCTGTCGCCCACCACCAGGCACCGCTCCCTGTCGACCTTCCCCACCTCCAGGGCGGCCTGGAACACCTCGGGCGACGGCTTGGCCTCGTCGACGTCGCCGGCCGACGTGGTGGCGTCGATGGCGTCGCCGACGTCGAGCAGCTCGATGAGCTGGTCGAGCTCGTCGCGCGGTGACGACGACGCCAGCACCACCACCAGCCCGGCGCCGTGCGCCCGCCGCAACAGGTCCGCCGCCCCGGGGAACACCCGGGCCTCGCCGATGAGCTCGGCGTAGCGGGCCGTGCGGGCCTCCTCGGCCTCGTCGCTCGGGTGGCCCAGCAGCTCCTGCACCAGCAGGTCGCCACCCATGCCCACCAACCGGTGGATGGCGTTCATCGGCGCCCACTCCCCCACGTCCCGCAGCGCCCGGGACCACGCCAGGGTGTGGAGGTAGTTGGTGTCGACCAGGGTGCCGTCGACGTCGAAGAGGATCCCCGCTCGTTCGCTCACGGGGCCGCTCCTACCCCGCCGGGCCCGCCCTCAGCTCAGCGGGCCCGACCCGCCAGCGACTCGCGCACCTCGGGCACGAAGAGGTCGGGGACCTCCATGGCCGCGAAATGGCCGCCCTTCGGGATGTCCGTCCACCGCACGAGCTCGTAGGCCGCCTCGACCCACGAGCGAGGCATGCGGGTGATCTCCCCCGCGAAGTTCGACACCGCGGTCGGCGTGGTCACCCGCCGCTGGGGCAGGGCGCCGGCGCCGGCCTGCCGTGTCTCCCAGTAGAGGCGGGTCGAGGAGGTGGCCGTGGCGGTCGCCCAGTAGGCGGTGATGTTGGTGAGGAGCTGGTCCTTGGTGAACGACCGCTCGACGTCGCCGTCGCAGTCGCTCCACTCCCGGAACTTCTCGACGATCCAGCCGGCCACGCCCGCCGGTGAGTCCTCGAGTCCGTAGCCCAGGCTCTGGGGCTTGGTGCCCTGGATCTCCTGGTACCCGGTGCCGGTGGCCCGGAAGCGCTGCATCCGCTCCAACCCCTCGAGGTCCTGGGCCGAGAGCTCGGGCTGCCCGCCCTCGGGGGGCCGGGCCACCACGAAGTTGAGGTGGATGGCGGCACACGCCGGGTCGAGGTCGGCGATGTTGGCGCACACCACCGAGCCCCAGTCACCGCCCTGGGCGACGTAGCGCTCGTAGCCGAGCGCCGCCATGATCTCGGCGAAGGCCGACGCGATGCGGCGTGGCGTCCAGCCCCGTTCGTGGGTCGGGCCCGAGAACGTGTAGCCGGGCAACGACGGCGCCACCACGTGGAACGCCTGGCCCGGGTCGCCCCCGTGGGCCCGGGGGTCGGTGAGCGGGCCGAGCACGTCGAGGAACTCCACGATCGAGCCCGGCCAGCCGTGCACGAGCAGCAAGGGCGTGGCGTCGGGCTCGGGCGACCGGGCGTGGATCAGGTGGATGCGCTGGCCGTCGACCCGGGTGGTGACCTGCGGCCACTCGTTGATCCGGGCCTCCGCCGCCCGCCAGTCGAACCCGTCGGCCCAGTAGGCGACCAGCTCCCGCAGGTAGGCCAGGTCGGTGCCCTGCTCCCACCCGATGCCGTCGACGGCGTTGGGGAAGCGGGTGCGCCGCAACCGGTCGCGCAGGTCGTCGAGGACCTCGTCGGACACATCCACCGTGAACGGCTCGAAGCTCAGCACGTCGCGGAGCGTAGAAGGGCACCGGACGCGGTGCCCGGGATCGCGACCCGCGGGCTCCGGACATCAGCTCCGGACGACGCCGACGGCCGCGGCGACCGCCAGGCCGAAGGAGACGACGGCCGCCACCGTCCGGACCGTGTTCCACCTCGCCCACGCCGCCTCCACGGAGGTGCGCAGCCCGTGGGCGGCGACGTCGGTGGCCGTCGTCAGGTCCAGCGCAGCCATCCGCTCGTTCAGGGGGATGTTCCTCAGGACGGTGACCCCGATGACCCCGACGATCGACGCCACCGATGCCGCCGCCAGCAGCGCGGCCGGCCGGCTGGTGAACGGGTTGCCCGTCGCCACGGTCGCAGCGACCAGCACGAGCGGCGTCCCGGTGAAGACGACGAGGAACGCCGGGTTCTCGATGGCGACGTTGATGTGCTGGAAGGCCTCCAGATAGGTGGTGTCGGCCGCTCGCCGCAGGGCGGGCACCACCGAGGTCTGGTACGCCCAGAACAGCCCGGCGTTCAGCCCGCTGCCGACGACGGCGGCGCCGACCAGCAGCTCCCGGGTGGCCACGTCACGCCTCCCAGTCCACGAGCGCGACCCGGGCCGCGTCGAGTGGGTGGCGCAGGAGCTGCCAACAGGACATGCCGAGGGCGTAGACCGGCACCCGCTCCGCCAGATCGATGCGGAGGAAGCACCCGTCAGGCAGCTCCAGCTCTCCCCGGCCGGTCACGGCCGGGAGCGAACCGGCCTCCGCCAGCCGCCGCAGCTCGGGGTCGTCGAGGTCGACGACCGTGGCCCGACCCCGCAGCTGCACGGTCGCCGGCGGGAACATCGGGATCCTCCGCACCGCCAGGGTGAGCGCCACCTGCCCTCGGGCCGCCGCGTTGCGGGCCTTCCGACTGGAGCGCAGGGTGCTCACCCACGCCTGACCTCCGGCCACCTGGTACATGACGCCCGCGGCGTGCGGCCGGCCCGTCGCCGAGGCGGTGGCGAGCACCGCGAAGTGGTGACGACGCACCACCCGGGCCACCGCGGGGCCGATGGTGGGGTCAGCAGGCGACGGACGCAGGCTCGAGGTGACCGGGGTGACCGGGGTGACCGGGGCGGGGGCGCTGGTCGGGGACGTTGAGGTGAGGGTGCTCGGTTCCATGCGTCCAGCAGACACCCGACGACCGAGACGGTGAATGGGTCAGCCGCTCGATCTCCTTCGTCAGCGTCTACCCTCCATGAGGTGGACGCCGTCGCCGCCCTCCTCGACGGGCCCCGGGCCCGGGACGCCTTCGTGCTGCGCACCACGATGGCCCCACCCTGGGCGCTGCGCATCGACGACGAGGCTCCCCTCACGCTCCTGTCGGTCGCTCGCGGCTCGGCATGGGTCTCCCTGCCCGACGACGACCCCGTCGAGCTGCACCCTGGCGACGTCGCCCTGCTGCCCTGGACCGGACCCTACGAGGTGGCCGACCCACCCGGCACCACCGCGACCGCCGTGATCCTCCCCGGGGAGCGGTGCCAGACCCTCAGCGGGGAGCCGCTCGACCAGACCATGCGCCACGGGCTGCGCACCTGGGGCAACGATCCCGACGGCGGCGACGTGCTCCTCGTCGGCACCTACACCCGCCGCAGTGCAGTCAGCGACCGGCTCCTCGAGGCCCTCCCGCCGCTCGCCGTCGTGCCCGCCGACGGGTTCGACGTCCCCCTGCTGCCCGTGCTCGAGCACGAGCTCGGGCGCGACGCCATGGGGCAGGGGGTGGTGCTCGACCGGCTCCTCGACCTCGTGCTCGCCGCCGCCCTGCGGGCGTGGTTCGCGGCGCCCGGTGCCCACCCTCCCGCCTGGTACCGGGCGATGGGCGATCCCGTGGTGGGAAGCGCCCTGCGCCTGCTCCACGACGAGCCGGAGCGACCGTGGACGGTGGCCTCGCTGGCCTCGGCCGTCGGCATCTCGAGGGCCGGGCTCGCCCGCCGGTTCACCGACCTCGTCGGTGAACCGCCCATGGGCTACCTCACCGAGTGGCGCCTCACCCTCGCCGCGGACCTCCTGCGCGCGCCGCAGGCCTCGGTGGCGTCCGTGGCCGCGTCGGTCGGCTACTCCAACCCGTTCGCGTTCAGCACCGCGTTCAAGCGCCGCCACGGCGTCAGCCCCCGCCAGCACGCCCTGGCCGGGTGAGCGACCCGGGCGACCCGGGCGACCCGGGCGATCAGACGGTCAGCACGACCTTCCCCCGCACCTCCCCGGCGCGCAGGTGGTCGACGGCGGCCGCTCCCTCGGCCAGGGGCCAGGTGCGTTCGACGACCGGGGTGAGCTCACCGGCCATGACCATGTCGCGGAGCACCCCGATGTCGCGGCCGTCCTCCTTCGACACGATGCCGCCGAGCGTCTGGCCGACGAAGGGCGACCACAGCCGAGCCCGGAGCTGGCGGTCGACGCCGCCGAGCAGCCGACCGCCACCCTCCCCGCCGATGACCACCAGGCGCCCGTGGGGCGTGAGCGCCCGGCGCAGGGTGCGCAGCGGGGCGTTGCCCCCGCCGTCGAGGATGACGTCCCACCGGTCGCTGCGCTCCCACCACCGCTCCGCGGTCCGGTCGATCACCTCGTCGGCGCCGAGCGAGCGGACGAGCTCGGCCCGGTCACCCCGACACACCGCGGTGACGTGCGCGCCCGCGGACCGCAGCACCTGCACCACGTAGGTGCCGACGCCGCCGGACGCCCCGAGCACCAGCACCCGCTCGCCCGCCACCACGCGGGCACGGTCGCGCACGGCCTGGAGCGCGGTCAGCCCCGAGATCGACAGGGCGGCGGCCTGCTCGACGGGCACGAACCCTGGTCGGGCGACGAGCTTCGCCGCCGGGGCGACGGCGTACTGGGCGAACGTGCCAGTGCCGATGCCCAGGACCTCGTCGCCCACGGCAAGGGCCTCGACCCCCTCCCCCACCGCCAGCACCGTGCCGGCCAGGTCGAGCCCCGGCACCGGCTGCCTGGGCCGGCGCAGGCCGAACGCGGGCCGCACCGCCAGCGGGAGGCCGGCCATCAGGTGCCAGACCCCGCGGTCGACGCCAGCAGCGCGCACCCGGACCAGGACCTCTCCCCTCCCCGGACGGGGCACCGGCACCCGCTCGAGCTTCAGGACGTCGGCCGCCACCTCGCCGTAGCGGTGCTGCACGAGGGCCGACATGGTGTCGGGGACGTCGGTGGCGGGGGCGACGGGGAGGAGACTGGTGCTGGGCACGATGACCTCGATGCTCGACTTACGTTGTAAGTAACCGTACGCTTACGACGTAAGTCCGTCAAGGAGAGGCCGATGTCCCCACCCAGGAAGCAGCCCGCCGGATCGGCGCGAGAGCCCCTGAGCCGCGGCCGTGTCCTGGCGGCGGCGGTGGCGCTGGCCGACCGGGACGGCCTGGACGGCCTGACCATGCGCAAGGTGGGAGTGGCCCTCGGTGTCGAGGCCATGTCGCTCTACAACCACGTGGCCAACAAGGGCGACCTGCTCGACGGCATGGTCGACGTGGTGTTCGACGAGATCGACCTGCCCACCGACCCCGCCGTGGGATGGCGGGAGGCGATGCGGGTGCGCTGCGCCTCTGCCCGCCAGGTGCTGGCCCGCCATCCGTGGGCGGTCGCCCTCCTCTCCTCGCGCACCACCCCCGGCCCGGCGACCGTGCGCCACCACGATGAGGTGCTCGGGGTGCTGATGGGAGCCGGCATGTCGCTGCCCCTCGCCGGCCACGCCTTCGCCACGCTCGACAGCTACACCTACGGCTTCGCCCTCCAGGAGACGCTGCTCCCTGTGCGCGGCGCGGAGGAGACCGCCGAGTTGGCCACGGCCATCCTCGATGGCGGGGCGGCTGACGCCTACCCGAGCCTGGCCCGCTTCACCACCGACCACGTGCTCACCGGAAGCTACGACTTCGCCGACGAGTTCGACTGGGGCCTCGAGGTGGTGCTCGACGGCATCGAGCGTGCCGTGGCGGCCGAGCGCAGGACCCGACGGACGCGCTGACCGGGGTCAGACCGGAGGGATGAGCGCCAGCACCCGGTCGTAGGCCTCCTCCAACCGGATCTCGAGCTCGAGCGTGTCGGGGTGAAAGCCCCCCTTCCGTTCCTGGGCGAGGAAGAGCTGCGTCTCGAGCTCGGCGATCTCGGGGTGGTCGAACGGTGTCCAGTACGGCATCGGGAAGCGCTCCAGCGTCGGCACCTCTCGTGCGGTGGTGGCGACGGGGAGGGTGGGGAGGTGGTGGGGTTGGTCGGGTGCTCGGTGGTGGTGGGTGGTGCCGTGGGGGGTGGTGAGGGTGTAGGTGCGGTCGGGTTGGATGTCGTCTTGCCAGTGTCTGCGGTGGTGGTCGAGGTGGCAGTGCCCGCATTTGGGGACGGCGCG
>Ga0164243_10013547_pt1 | contig 11462 bp, 7 predicted proteins | sample OricompcompostOP_FD_108781 | JGI IMG/M metagenome (GOLD analysis project Ga0164243, IMG submission 108781) | Organic Plus compost microbial communities from Emeryville, California, USA - Original compost - Organic plus compost (OP) | ecosystem: Engineered > Solid waste > Mixed feedstock >... | reverse complement strand
GCAGCCGCTCGACAGTACGCGCACACATTACGCCGGCTCTTCGGAAGGAATGGCCATTGATCATCGAAGCCGCACCAGCCGTCGACCCTAGCCTCGGTCGTGTGGAGGACCCTCGAGTCCGGTTCTACCTTGACAATCACAAGATCATCGAGACGTGGGCGAGCCTTCGTGCAGATGCTGTCGCCGCGTTACAGGATCTCATCCTCGACCTCGTTCCGGTTCTCGGCGCTGACGCCGTCCACCACGACGAGCCGGACCTGTTCGTTCGTGCTGACGACAGCGACGCTCGCCGACCTCGAATCGTCATGAGCCGCCGCCACTGGCAGGACACGTCCGGACAGGTTCCCGCCGCTGTCGTGATCGAGTGGAACAACCCAATCATCGACAAAGACGGAGAAGTCCACTTCTACGTCGGCGTACGCGTTTGGCGTCAGGGCCGACGCGGCGTCCGCGTTGCCAGCCGGCTCAGCGAGCTTGCGCCTGGATTGTGCAGCCAGCTAGGAAAGCCGTGGGCGCGCGAAGCGGAAAGCTTCCCGGTCTGGCGCTGGATCGAACCAGACGGCGACCGTCTCGACGAGATCGCGCTTCTTGACCAAGCGCGGGCCGCCGCCTGGCAATGCTGGGCCGTCGCGGCACCACACATCGAGTCACTTACCACCACAGACCAGTAACAAAAGACACCAGGCGCCGAAGCGGCCGGACGCAGCTCAGTCGGATACACCATAACGACATCATGTATGGCATCCGGGTAGGTCTATTGACATGTTTCCAAGCGCGCTGGCCCGTACGTTCGACCTACTAGGCCGACCGGGCTGTTACATCTGCGGCTCGGGGCCATCGCGTACGCCACCGTCCACTGGGGCATCGCCGGCACCCACCGCTGTCCCGGAGTATCAGTCCTCTTGCGGCGCGACCTGTTCCAACGCCCTGCGGATCGTGGTCTACGGATACCTCACACGGCCGCTGACGGTGAGGGCGGTTCTACACAGACCCGCGCGCTGTAGGCGTTCCTTGATCGATCACCGGCTCGCGCTGGCGGTCGTTCTCAGCCGGGCTCCCTGGTCACGGTGGAGCCGAATTGGTCCCGCGCGACTCGGAACCGCACGGGGACGCGGTCGGCCAGGGCGCCTACGTGGGTGACTGCTCCGACCATTCGATCGGCTCGGCTGGCGAGGTTTTCTAGGGTGTTGGCGACCGTTTCGAGGGTTTCGTCGTCGAGTGTTCCGAAGCCTTCGTCCAGGAAGATCGAGTCCAGGCGGGCCGCGCCGTCGGCGGCCATGGTGGTGATCTGCGCTGAAAGTGCGAGTGCCAGCGCCAGGCTGGCCTGGAAGGTCTCGCCGCCGGAGAGGGTCTTCACTGGGCGGGAGAGGTCGGCGTTGTTGTGGTCGATCACCAGGAAGTCGCCGTCCTCGTGGGCGAGTTCGAACTGGCCACCGGACAGCTCGCTGAAGTTGGCGGAAGCGTCTTGGACTAGGACGTCGAGGGCCGATGCCATCAGCCAGCGCGGGAACTCGTTCGACCGGAGCAGGCCACCCAAGGTGTTCGCGACGGCGTATTCCTCGTCCGTCGTCGCCCGGCTGGAGCGCAGGTCGGCCAGTTGGGACAGCTGCGCCTCGATGCTCCGGACGTGGGCGTGCGCGTGTGCAAGCTCGCCTGCGACCGCTGCGGAGACAGCCTCGGCGGCCAGCGGCGGAGCCACCACAAGTCCGGCCTGCGAAAGGGCCTGCTTGAGGGCCAGCTCGGTCTCTCTTTGATGACTCGCTGCCACGGACAGCGCGGCCTGAGCGTCCGCGAATGTTGCCTGCCGGCGGCGGAGCTCTCGATCGGTCCAGGCGACGAGTTCGGCCCAGGCGGCTCGCAGGTTGTCCTCGCGGATCGGCGGTGCTCCGAGCGGGACCAGTACGTCTCGAGCCGTGCGGAATTCGTTCCAGTCCGCCTGCTGCTGGTCCGTCAAAGCCGCGAGCTCTTTCGCAGCTGCGTCACGTGCGGCGCGGGTCTTCGTCAGGTTTTTCTGTGCGGTCTTTGCTGTAGCGCCTAGTTGGTCTATCTGGGCAAGCTCGGCGGCGGCCTCAGCGTCGGTCGGCGCCTTGGCCAGGATGAGGGCGAGCTCGGCCAGGCGGCTGTTGATCTGTCGTAGCACCAGGTCGGTCTCCTGGTCGGTGCGCTCGGCGGCGACTTTCACCTGGTCTAGGCGTGCGGCCTCTGCCTGGGCGTGCTTCAGACGTTCCGCTTTCGCCGATGACTCGGTCTCGGCTCGGTTGGCCTCATCTTCGGCTTGATCGAGGAGCTTGGCGCGTGCCTCGGCCATCTGGCCGGACCAGGTTGTGAGGAGGTGCCAGGCCTCGGCTAGGCCGAGACCGTCCAGGGATGGTGCGCCGAGTGAGACGAGCGGGTCACGTGCTGCGCTTAGCTCGGTACGAGCCGCAGCGTATCTGTCGGCAAGGGTTGCCGCAGCCTGGCGGGCGGCGTCGTGATCGGCGCGCGCCGAGCGCAGCGCCGATCCGGTGGCTTCGAGGCGGGCGTTCAGCGTGTCGAGACGACTCAGCTCGTCGTCGACCGTTTGCTCGTCGGCCCATCTGCCGGCCAAGGCCTGGCGGAGGCCGACCGCCTGCTCCCGTGCGGCGGCAAGCGCACCGGTGGCCTTCTGCTCCTGCCCGAGGGCGTTGGTGTGTTGCTGGGCCGCGGCGTCGCGGTTCCGTTCGGCAGCTGTCAGGGCTTGCTCGGCCGCCGCGAGAGTCTGCTGTTCGAGGGGGGCCGGCAGGTGCTGGACCGGATGCTCGCAGACGGGGCAGGGTTCGCCGGCCACGAGGTGAGGCCGAAGCACCGACGCGGCTTCGGCGCGCCCGGCCTCGTTGCGGGCCAGGCGGGCCACCTTAAGGGCCTGGATCGTCGCGTCAAGTTTGGCCTGGGCCGCGGTTACCGCTTCCTGCGCGTGCTCGGCTTGGGAAGCGAGGTCGGGGTCCTCGACGCCGAGCTTCGACAGTGCGGCATGGTCGCGTTTAGCCTGTTCCAACGCACTCCGGGTAGGCGCCGCTTCGAGGTCACGCCGGGCGTCCGACTCTGCCTCCTCCGCCTCGCTGAGGCGTCGGCGGGCGGCTGCGTGCGTCTCTTTGGCAGCAGCCTCCTGCGCGTGTATGTCATCGACTCCGGGCGGGACGGAGACGCCGCTGAGAGCGCCGTGCTCGGCTCGGAGCGACTGGACGCGTTCCCAGACGGCCGCGGCAGCTCTCCGCGCGGCGTCGGATGTCTCGCGGGCAACAGCTGCCGCCTGGTCCGCTGCGTCGCGCCCGACCGTAACGGCAGCGAGGGTGGTGGCGGCCTCCGCGCGATCGCGCTCTGCAGTGGGCAGACGTTGCTCGAGTTGCGAGTGTTCGGCGTGGTCGCGTCGGGTCTGCTCCAGACCACCGCGCTTCGCCGAAGCCGTCTCGAAGGCCGCTCGTGCCGCCTCGTCCGCGGTCTCTGCGGCGGCCAACGCGGCGGCGGCCTGATCTGCGGTGCTGGCCGCCTCCGCGAGCCGCTCAGCGCGGGTTGCCAGGTCGGGAGGGACGGTGAGACCGTCCAACAGCTCCTGCTCCCCACGGATCCGATCGGTGTTGCGCCGTGCTTCGTCGACCGCTGTGGCGGCGGCCGCGAGCGAGGGCAGTATGACTGCGACCTGCTCCTTCAGCGCGGTGAGCTGCTGGACTCGCTCGTTCGCCTCGCCGGCCGCCTCTGGAGTAACAGTGTCCAGGCGGCCGATCTGCTCGTCGAGCAGAGAAAGGCGCTGCTTTGCCGCTGCCGCCTCGGTGTTGGCCCGCTGCCCGATAGTCTCGTAGAGCCCGACGCCGAGCAGGCGCGTGAGGATCTTTTGCCGTTCGCTTGGCTTCGCGTGCAGGAAATCGGCGAAGTCACCTTGCGGCAGTACGACGCAGGAGCAGAAGTGGTCGAACGACAACCCGAGCAATTGCTCGACGGCACCGTTCACCTTTCCGTCGGCCGCGATCAACTCGGTCTCATCGTCCGGTGAGCCGAACGCGGCCGGGTCAATCAACCGCTCGAGGCGGCCGTTGTGGATGTTCACGCCCGCCCGGGTCCGCCGCAGTTCCCGCACGACGATGTAGCGACGTGCTCTGACGTCGAAGACTAGGCTGACGATCCCCGTTTTCACCGTCGGTGCCAGGGCCAGCCCGACGGTGCGCCGGTCGTCCCAGCGCGGCACGGTCCCATACAGCGCGAAGGTCATCGCGTCGATAACTGTCGACTTTCCGGCGCCGGTCGGGCCAACGAGGGCGAAGAAATCGATATCGGCGAAATCCACCCTTGCGGGCTCACGGAACGATCCGAAGCCGGTCATCGAAAGAAGAACTGGTCGCATGGCTTCCCTTTACGGCTCGGAGATCGCGTCGTGCAGGCGCATGAAGAGCGCCGCGAGCCGCGGATCGTCGATGTTCCTAGAGGCGCAGTACTCGGCGAACAGCTGGGAGGGAGTGCGCTCGAGCCCGCTGTTCGCCGGGCGAGCTGTGGAGTTCCGGGTCACGAAGGCCGGATCGATCTGAACGTCGAGAGCATTAGGGAGAAGGTCGCGAACCTCCTCGAGCAGGCCTGCCCGCCCCGGCTCCTTGAGCTGAACGCGGAGGAACGCATCGCCGACCCCGCTGGCTTGGCGCTCGATCTCGGCGAGCGTGCCTCGCAGCGTCACCAACCGCCGGCCGCTCTTGATCGGGATGTCGGTGACCTTGGCCGGCGTGGACGGCGTGGCCTCCACCAGGCATACGACGCCGTCGTTGTTCTGCTCCCCGAAGTCGATCGAGATCGGCGAGCCGCTGTAGTGCACGGGGCAGGGCGCACTTATCGCCTGCCGGCGGTGGAGGTGGCCAAGCGCCACGTACTGCGCCTGGGCGGGAAACACGGCCGCCGGCACGTGATAGTCGAAGATCGACTGGGCGTCACGCTCGCCGCCGCCGAACTGGCCGCCGGTCACGGTGAGGTGCGCCATGAGGATGTTGACGGCGTCCGGTCGGAAGGACCGGGCCAGGGCCCGCAGCATGTCCTCGACACGCTGGGCGTAACCGATGCTGTTCATCACTGGTGTGTTGGCGATGAGTTCGGCGGCGCGGATGACCGAGCGCTGGGATACGAACGGCAAGGTCGCGATCACGGCCGACTCGCCGGTCGACCGGGCGGTGATCTCGAGGATTCCGTCTGGACCGGCTCCGGGAGTGCCGACAAGGTGGATGCCGACCTCGTTCATCAGCGGCCGATAGGCGTCGAAGGTAGCCGCATGGTCGTGGTTTCCGGCGATGGCGACCACCGGTATCCCGCAGTTGCGGATCTTGAGGAGGGTTCGAACGACAAGGTGCTGCGCTTCCGCCGACGGTGCGGCCGAGTCGTAGACATCACCCGCGAGCAGGACGGCGTCCACTTCGTACCGTTCGACGATGCCGACGATCTCGTCGAGCACCTCGCTCTGCTCGGCGAGCCGGTTATGGCCCTTCAAGGTCTTACCGATGTGCCAGTCCGAGGTGTGCAGGAATCTCATGCCGAGGCATCCCAACCGGTGTCAGGCCGCGACGCGATGCGCGGACAGGTGGCTCATGACGGTCTGATTCGCCGCCCAGCCGTCCGGGAACTTCACCGGCTCGTGCAGGTGAACCGGCTCGCTGGACGGGTGCGCATCGAGCAATTCCCGGATGCCGGCCCTTCCCACGACGATGCAGGCCTGCCGGTGGCGGGAAGTAAGAACACAGAGGCGGCCGGCCTCGAGATGGAAGGACGTGGCGTCGCGGCGGCCCGACAATGGATGCAGTATCACGGTGAGGTCGTACTCCCGGCCCTGCAAGCGGTTCGCCGTGTCCACCGTGAGCTCCGGGAGGTCGGACAGCGCCTGGCGGAGGGACGCGGCCTGATCCCGATGCGCGGTGCCGATCGCGATCCGCTCTGCCGTCACAGGCCGAGACTCGTTCCCCGACCGGGCGACTGCGCCACGGTCGAGGAAGCGTCGCACCACGTCGGCGACCGCCGAAACCGCCTCTGCGTCGGTCCGAAGGGTGTGCCGTGCGGGCAGTTCGTAGAAGCCCCATCCAGTAGCTGCCGCCTCGGCCAGCAAGGCGTCGACAGGAGATCGCCCGAAGGCGCGGGTGTCGAAGGTGAGTTGCCGGTCGCCCGGTTTGGCTGCGGTGTGGAACCCGGTGTACGGGTAGAACGCGGTCGCCACCACGCTCTCCGCGCTCGCGGGCAGCCGCCACGAGACCGGCAGCTGATGCCGCGGCAGGTCCGGGTTGCTGCGCAGCAGCCCAGCCACCGCGCTCTGCATCGGGTCCCAACTAAGTCCGCGCCATCGGTCGTTCTCGACTACGGAGAACGGGTCCAGTTGGCCGGGGTCGCCGACGAACAGCGCCCGCTCGAACCGTTGCGCGATGGCGAGCAGGGCGTCCGAGCGCATCTGGTACGCCTCGTCGAGGATCGCCCATGCCCACGAGCGGTCCTTAACGTAGGCCCAGCGGGCGGCCGTGGCGATGACGACCTCGCAGCTCATCAGATTGCCGATATCTTTGTTGACCAACACGTTGGGCAGAGCCGCGAGGCGGGCCGGCCGGATGTAGGTGGAACTCGCCAGCCGGCCGACCATGAGTCCGGCCGGCAGAGCGGAGGATAGGTTGACGGTCAGATCGTCGACCTGTTCGTTGGTCTGGGCAACGATCATCAGCCGTTCACCGGCCGACGCCAGCCCGGCGGCGGTCCTCACCACAAGGGTCGATTTGCCCGCGCCGGGCGGGGAGTCGACCACGACGCCGCGATGGGGTCCGGATCGGAAGTCGCCGAGGATTTCGGCGGTGACGCGTTGAGCTGCGGCTGCGGGGTCGGGGGTCATTCCCATGCCTCTCGGGCGTCGTCGTCGGTCGGCACATACGGCCGCGGCGGTCCGCCATGGGTCCACGGTGTCTGTTCCGTCGGCGGCAGTTCAGGCGAGCGGATGCCGTCTGGGAACACGCTTGTGTAGGTGATCTCGTCGCCTTCCTCGGGCACGCTGCCTGGCGGAGGAACTGCACCGCGGCCCATGCCCCCGCTGAGCTCCAGGGTGACCAACACACTGTCAGCCGACCACGCGACCTCGGTGATCCGAGCGTTCTGCTTCATCCGCGCCGGCGCACGCAACGACTCCCCGGCCGGCAAGTGCACGGGATCGCCGGTGCGGACGACAATCTGCGGCCGGGTGACCCGACGCCCCTTCTCGCTCACGACGCGCCGATCACGCTGGACGGACACCACAGTCCCCTGGAACGCCTCCCCAGTGACCCGGTAGCTCGCCATGACGAGCGGATCGTCCAGAGCCCGCGCAGCGTCGTAGATCGTCTGCTCCCGCTCTAGCGTCTGAAGCCGCCGGGCCGCCGCCACCGCACCGTCACGGCGGGCCTGCGGACGGCCGTCGGTGGAGAGGTAGTCGTGGTATCGGCTGAAGTTCCGGCGATCCGCCGTCCAGCGCTCCTCGACCGTGTCGGCGGCCGGCAGGCGACGAAGAACATCGATCGCCCGCCACATCAACCGCCACGTCGGCTCCATCTGGCCGCGTAGCTCGCGCTCGAGCGTTTCCTGCGCGCGCTGCTGCTTCGGGCTGTCCGATGCCGAGCTTTCGTATGCCCGAATGGCCGGTGCCAGCACCTCGTTATCGAAAGCAGGATCGGTCGACGGGCCGGCCGGCGGCCAGATCAGCGGGTCCTCGGCCGCGAGCGCTGCCTCCGACCCCGCAACACCCTCAGGCGGGTCGATCCAGCCGAGCAACGCGGCCAGGTTCGCATCCTCCACCGCGCTCTGACCGCTGGCCCAATGCAGGCCGAGAGCCTGAGTCAAGGCGAGCATGACCGAGGAACCAGGATGCTCGGACCGCTCGCCCAGATAGGTCAGCCATCGGCCGAGCATCGGAACTCCCAGCGGTACCGGGTAAGGCCCGGTCGTACGGCGGAAACGGGTCGACCGGCCGAGCAACTTGACGAACCCCAGACCCGACCCGTTCGGGACGAGCAATTGGGGAGCGTCGAGAAACACCAGATCGGTGCCGGCGGCTTCTGACCTCGCCGTGCAGGAGCGCACATAGGCCAGCACGACCTCGGCGAGCGACGCGGCGAAGCGGAAGCGAAGGTCACGGTTGCGCGGTTGGGGCACCACGAATACGGCCGGGGCGTGCTGATCGGTGCCGATCATCGCGGCCAGCGGTGCGTTCGCCTCGCCCGCCAAGGCCAACGGGACGAACACCAGCGGCCGGTCGGCCAGGTGGAGATGTCGACGCGTGGCGATCGGAACGGCCCGGCCAGTCGCGACCGCCAGGGCTTTCGCGTACGAAGAGATGGCGCTCATGCCGCCACCGAGCCGAAGATCCTGGCGGTAGCGCGGAGCATCTCTGCCACCTCGGCCTGCTCATCGCCCGCCACCAGCGTGCCATCGGCCAAGCCGAGCGCCTCGGCGACCGTTTCCACACCGCCGAGTTCCTCCCGGACGCTGAGCCCCAGGGCCGCGGTGCAACCGGTCGCCTCATGCCGGCAAAAGAACGCCATCTCGCATTTGGCGAGGCAATCGGGGGCGTAACGTGCGTCGATCCCCCCCAGCGCGGCGATCACATCGGTGGTCGCCCGGGTCGGCTTGCCACTGCCGTCCGGCGCGAGATCGAGCGTCAACGTGGGCGGCAGCGCACCGACCAGGGTCTCGATGCGGGCGAGCCGGGACAACTGATGGTTTAGCCCGATGAGCTGCTTCCGGACATCGACCTTGGTAGCGACCGGCTGATTGGAGAAGTCCTTCGGACAGACAAGGACGACCTCGTCGGCGACCTTGTCGTCGCCCAGCAGACGCCGAAGGGCGAGCACATAGACGGCAGACTGGGTGGCCGCAGCGGCGACCTTACTGGCATCCGCCTGATCGTCGATCACTGCAAAAGACTTGATCTCGACCACGTGAAAGACGCCGTCGTGGTGGAAGGCGACCAGATCAGGTTCGAGGTAGACCTCGTTCCCGCCGACATCGAGGCGTAGAAGCGGGTGGTCGTAGAAGGTGGCGGCAGCGTTAGGATCCGACGCGGCGCTCGTGAGCTTCTGCCGCGACCGGGCATGCCGGATGTCCTGGCCGGTGTTGCCACCGACGTCCTCCAAGTCGGTACTGCCGACTTCGCGGATCTCGAGGCCCAGCGTCTCCCGGAGCAGTCGGAGCAGCTCAGCGTACCCGTTCGCCTTCACCTGGGCCTCGAACGCGTTGCCGCGGGTGATGGCGAACTGCGACTGCCCGAACTTGGCCGGGAACCCGACATAGCGGGCCAGCCTCTCCTTGTCTACGCCGGCCGCGTCCAGCACGGCGCGGCGGGCGCAGCCAGGATTGCCGGTCAACGCCGCAACCGTGCGCGCGTTGTGCCGCTTCTCGGCGGCTGCGCCGCCGATGCGGCGGAGCCGCTCCTGAAGAGTGTCATGCATGGTCGTCCTTCGCGGAAGACGAGTGTTGTTGTGGGTGGTGGTCAGGATCCGGTCGCGGAGATGCTCCGCAGCCGATTTCCGAAGAGCTGCTCCACGTCGTCGAGCTGCTCGCGGGCCCGTTTCGCGGCCGCTTCGCGGTGCGACCGGTCGGCGTCCCGGTGGATCTCGAGCTCGGCCTCGGCGGCCTCGGCGACGACCGACGGCGCCATCGCGTCAGCACCCGTCGCAGCGCCCGGGATGTTAGCGGCGAACCGCCACAGCAGGCGCCGGGCCGACGGCCCAGGTTCGGGGATCCGGTCCAGGTGTTCGGCTAGGCGGATCGCCGAGGCGAGAAAATCCACCCGCTGGCTCAGCGGCCCGATCACGCGGGTGGCCATCGACCAGGTGGAGACCGCCAGCAGTCCCCGGGCGGGGGCGAGCAAGTCGGCGGTCAGCGCGGAGCACAAATAGTAGGGCCGGGCATAGGGCGCGGACCGAAACGACCGCTCCTCGTCCCGGCGCAGGCTGGTGAGGCGGACCGGCACCATCTCGCCGACCTGGAATGCCTCGTGCACAGCGATGACCAGCCGCGGTGCCGCCGGTGCAGCCAACAGCGTAAGGGCCTGGTGAACCTGCTCACGCAGCGGCAGTAACGGCCCCGACTCGCGGGGAACCGATTGCACAGGCTGATCGGCGAGGTCATCGACGGCCTCGTCCCACGCCCGCTGCGTCTTGCGCAGCTCAGCACGTAACTCGTTGGCTCGGTCGCGCTCGCCCGCGTGCAGTGCCTTGCGGATGGCAACACGGAGATCGTCCATGTGGCGTTCGAGGGCCTCGACGGGGGAAGTCACAGGTAGCACCATACGGTATTCCAGTATCTTCCAGCAATTGCCAGCTTGCTGCGTGTCGGCTGTGCGTGCTATCCGCTCACTTCGGCGTAGGAGCGGAAGATGACCAGGGATCAAGCACAACTTGACTTCGTGTTCGACCGGTCGTTCGACGGCGCCGCATCCGATCAGCTCGTCGAGGTCCATCTCGGCCCAAATCGCCGGCGACGATCAGCCACCCTGCGGCGCCGGCCGGCGAGGACCCTGTCTTCCGCACTGCCCAGCGATTCCGGAGGCACCCCGGCTCCGGTCGGTGCGACGTTGTACGTGCTCGGACCACACCGACGTGCCGTCCGTCGGTGATGTCTGCTTGCCGGCGGACCAGGCGGTGGTGGAGATGCACGGTTGCGTTTGGGCCTGGGCTGGCAGCCGTCCACCGCATCGCCGTCCGCTACCGCCCCAGCGCAGAGGAAGTAGCGCCGTTTACTCGAGCAGAGGCTTCGTTGGCTGGTCGATGGCGTACTTGCTTCGCAGCCGCGTAACTTGGGCCCGGATCGGCGTGGCCGTCATCCCCTTGAGGTTGAGCGGTGGGTCGAGGGTCTTCAGAACGGCTTCCTCGAGCCGGCCAAGCGTGTCGGCATCCTCGTGGGGCACGGCAATGACCTTCAGATGATCATGCATCCACATCGTGAGCGCGTTCTCGTCGATGCTGTCGCCATGACCGGCGCTGGTCAGCACCGATCCCAAAGTACGCCTGAAGGTGGAGAATTCATGGTTCCCACCGAGATGCATACCCGCAATGCGCGCCCAGAGCGTGTTGGTCGACCGTTTGCCGCTGGGCCATCTGGTGGCGCCGGCGAGTCCGGCGTAAATGAGCCCCGCCGCGACGGGGAGGCCAAGCCCTCGGGACAGGTCGATAGCCCCAGCCCTGTCGACCCACCAGCTGTAGAGGCCGGGCGCCCGCAGCCCAGCACCTTGCCGACCCAGGAACCCTCCCGGCGCCACAGCAGACGCCTGAAGCCGCAGCCGGTCCACAAATGGGGCAGCGTCCACATCTGACACCGCGCCACTGGACGCGTCCGCAGGGACGCCGGCACCGGCGCCCGCGGCGCCATACCACGCGAGTCGTTCGCCCAAGGTCAGTCCGCGGAGCGGCTCGACGAGGCTTGCGCCTTTGACCGCCAGGGGTTCGGCGATGGCGTCCACATATGCCGCGCCGGCG
>Ga0164243_10013546_pt1 | contig 11463 bp, 8 predicted proteins | sample OricompcompostOP_FD_108781 | JGI IMG/M metagenome (GOLD analysis project Ga0164243, IMG submission 108781) | Organic Plus compost microbial communities from Emeryville, California, USA - Original compost - Organic plus compost (OP) | ecosystem: Engineered > Solid waste > Mixed feedstock >... | reverse complement strand
GCGCAACGTGCCGCTGATCTGGTTCGGGCTCTATCAGGCGCCGCGGCGCATGACCGGGGAAGAGGTCGGCCGCTGGCTCGATGCCACGACGCGCAGCGAGAGCCACGAGTTCAGCTCGGTGAGCCTGGCGTGGAGCCGCGAGGAATATGAAACGCGGTTCGCCAAGGTGCAGGAGATGATCCGCGCCGGCGACATCTACCAGCTCAACCTGACTTTCAAATCGCGGTTCCAGCTCAACGGCTCGCCGCTGACGTTCTATCGGGACCTGCGCGCCAAGCAGCGGGTGGCGTTCGCCGCCATCGTCGACACCGGCAAGGCGACGGTGCTGTCTGCCTCGCCCGAGCTGTTCATCGCCAAGAACGGACAGGTGATCGAGACGCGGCCGATGAAGGGCACCTCGGCGCGGGCCGGTACCATCGAGGCTGATGCCAGGCAGCGCCACGAGCTGGCGACGGACGCCAAGCAGCGCGCCGAGAACCTGATGATCGTCGATCTGATGCGCAACGACATCGGCCGCATCTCGGAGATCGGCAGCGTCGAGGTCACCGACCTGTTCACGGTCGAGACGTTCAAGACGCTGCACCAGATGACTTCGGGGGTGCGCGCGCAGCTCAAAGAGGGCGTCGGGCTCGAGACGCTGCTCAGAGCGATCTTTCCGCCGGGCTCGATCACGGGTGCGCCGAAGATCCGGGCGATGGAACTCATCGCCGAGATCGAGACGGAGGCGCGCGGCGTCTACTGCGGGGCCATCGGCTATCTGGCGCCGGGCGGCGTGGCCCATTTCAATGTTGCGATCCGCACGCCGGTCGTGATGCGCGACGGGCGCGGCGAGATGGGCATCGGCTCGGGCGTCGTGTTCGATTCCGAGGGCAGCCGCGAGTACGACGAGTGTCTGCTCAAGATGAAATTCCTGACCGATCCGCCGCGGCCGTTCGAGCTCATCGAGACGATGCTGCGCGAGCCCGGCCAGGAGATCTGGCTGGAAGAGCGACATTGGGAGCGGCTCAAGGCTTCGGCGGCTTATTTCGGCTTCGTCTACGACGAGGCGGCGGCGCGCAAGGCTGTGGCCGATACGCTCAAGGGACGCGAGGGGGAGCGGCTGCGCGTTCGCCTGACGCTCGACGAAGCCGGGGTCGTCAAGGTGACGGCGACAGACCAGCCGACGGCAGGGCCTGACTACAAGATGCGCTACGTCGTGTCGCCGACGCGACTGTCGCCGGCCAACGCCTTCCTCTATCACAAGACCACGCGGCGCGAGCTCTACGACGGCGAGTGGGCCCAATACAACGCGTCGCACGGCGCCGACGAGGTCGTCTATCTAAACGATGACGGCGAAGTCGCGGAAGGCAGCCGCACCAACATTTTCATTGAGCGGGGCGGCAAACTGCTGACGCCGCCCTTGTCAGCCGGGTTGCTGCCGGGGACGCTGCGCGCCGACCTCGTCGCCAGCGGGCGTGCGGAGGAGGCGCGGCTCACCCTGGCCGACCTCGAGGGCGCGGACGCGGTCTATCTTGGCAATTCGGTGCGGGGGCTGGTCCGCGCGGAACGGCTGCCCCAATAAAAAGGGGCGCGCGTCGCCGGGTGAGTGCAGGCATTCCCGGCAGGGCCGGCAGCCATCGCCGGTCGAAGCGCAGGCCTACTGGCGCGACGTCTCGATCGACACAGGCACGGCGCTGTGGTGCTGCGGCGGCTTATGGGCCACGGCGGGTACGTCGGGGTTCGGCCTGCCGCCGCTGCCGATCAGAGCCGCAGTCAGGAAGCCTGCGGCAGCGATGGTCAGCACGACGGCAGCTATGATCCCTGGCGATGATACCCGGATGCGATTGGCAATGTTTGTCAACGTGTACGGTTCCCGGCTCATGGATAGAGCCTCGCCCGAACAGCATGTGCAAGCCAGTCCACAGTGTGCCGCGCGACAGTTGGGCACACGAATTTCCGTGAGATCAGGCTGGACGCCAAGCCGGGCGGGCCGAGACGCGAATGGTTGATTTTCACGCTAAAGGCAGGGCATCAGCCGGCGGTCCGTGACGGCGGTCGGGGACTTGCGCGATGCCGCGGCTGCCGCAGGAGGGCGGCGGCATCAAGGGTCTCAATCAAGTGCGGGCGGGCCACATTCTGGCGATCGGAACCGGAGCGATACGCGCCGGGGCAGTCCAACTTCATTCCGTCTCTCCCCCATCGATTTGTCAGTCGTTGCCGTTGCTTCGGCACTTCGTTTTGGATGCACTTTTAACACGAAAATATGATTACGGTGTATTCCTGGTTAAAATTTGCTGGCAGCCGGTCTGTGGCAACTCCGCCACTTCGCGCTTAACAAGCGGTGCGCGTTAACAACCGGTTTACCATGTCGCGAGCATTCTCCGCGCGCCCTTTACAGGAAACCGGTGCGCCGATGCTTGCTCTTGCTGCCAACGAGTCTGGGTCGGAAGAGGTTACGCTTGCCGATGTCGCGAGCCTGACCAGCCAGGTCAACGCGCTCACCAACAAGAAGATCACCGACATCCAGAAGATCACGGGGCGGATGCGCACGCTGGCGCTCAACGCCTTGATCGAGGCCGCCCGGGCCGGTCAGGCGGGCGCCGGCTTCTCCGTCGTCGCCCAGGAGGTGCGGGGCATCGGCGGCGAGGTCGAGAAGGTGGCGGTGACGCTCGAGCAGGAGCTCGTCGGGCAGGTCACCGAGCTCGAGCGCCTGATGCAGGTCATGTCCATCCAGGCGCGCGGCATGAGGCTCGTCGATCTCGCGCTCAACGCCATCGAGATCATGGACCGCAACCTCTATGAGCGGACCTGCGATGTGCGCTGGTGGGCAACGGATTCAGCGCTGGTCAATTGCGCGGCCAATCCGACGGATGCGAACTCAGCCCACGCCAGCGAACGCCTCGCCGTGATCCTTGGCGCCTACACCGTCTATCTCGATATCTGGCTATGCGACCTTAGCGGCCGCGTGATCGCCAACGGACGCCCAGGCCGCTATGCGGTGACCGGCGCCGACGTCTCGCGCGCGCCGTGGTTCCGCAATGCCATGGAGCTTGCCTCCGGCGGCGAATATTCGGTCGCCGACATCGACAGGCTCGACGAGCTCGGCGGGGCCATGACCGCGACCTATGCGGCCAAGGTTTGCGCCGGAGGGCGCGCCAACGGCAAGCCGATAGGCGTGCTCGCGGTGCATTTCGACTGGGAGCCGCAGGCGCGCACCATTGTTCAGGGCGTGCGTCTTTCGCAGGAGGAGAAGGGGCGCTCGCGAGTCATGCTCGTCGATGCCTCCCTGCGGGTCATTGCGTCCTCCGACGACAAGGGCCTTCTGACGGAGCGGCTGCCGCTCAGTCTCGGCGGTCGCGCCAGCGGCTATGACGTCAAGCCGAACGGGCGGCTCGTGGCGTTCCACGCCACGCCCGGCTACGAAACCTATCGTGGTCTCGGCTGGTACGGCGTCATCGTTCAGGACTGAGCTCCTTAGGACTGGCCGGTGTCGCTCGCAGTCCGGCGGCGCCCCCTCGCGCTGAACAGCCGGCGCAGCACCAGAGCCAGGATGATGAGCGCCAGCGGTATGGCCGCGAGGGCCAGCGGGTGCTTGTCGATGAGCAGGAGCGGGCTGACGCGCCCGTCCCAGGCGAGGCGGAAATCGGCGGCGACGGTCGCCGGATTAAGCGCCGTGTCGCTGCGCAGCATCATGTCGACGGCGGCGCTCTGATCCTTACTGGCGATGACGGCGCTGCGCACGCGCTCGGAGGCCAGGACCTGCATCTTGGCGGGGGAGCTAGCGACGGCGCGCAGCACGCGCTCGCGCGGCTCGCGCTTGAGGCCCGTGAGATAGCCGCTCAGTGTTGCAAGCTCCGGCGCGGTGAGGCTGCGGGCGAGTCCCTGCAGCGGCTCGTTGCCGAGCTCGAGCAGGACCTCGCGGGCATCGCGATTGACGCTCGCGAGCCGCGTGACGGCGACTCGGTCGCTGAGATCGAGGACGCGGCGCAGGGAATAATTCGAGAAGGTGTCCGGGTCGGCGTCCTGATAGATGCCGTAGTCCACGACGGCGCCGATGCTGTCGCCGGCAAGCGCCCGCCACTTTAAGGCCTTCTCCAGCGAGCGCGTGGTGCGCGCTATCTCCATGGCAGGCTCGGGCAACGCGGTCACCGCGTCGTTGAGGGTGCCGTCCTTGAGGCGGCGCAAGATGCCGGCTTCGCCTTCGCCGGCGAGCACGATGCCGACGACCTCATCGAGGCGGCCCAAGTCGGACTGGCGGACGCTATCCAGAAAGCCACGGAACTCGGGATTTTGCTCGGCGAGCTCCAGGGCCTTCAAGTGGGCGCTGCGGAAGTCGCGCCAGACGGCGACGACGCGGTCGGCCGCCTCCTTGCCGATCTCATCGACGTGGGCCTGCATCTGTTCTGCCAAGCTCTTCGCCAGCTCGGCGCGCACCTGATCCTTGCTCGCGTCCGATTTCATCTCGTTCGCGATGATCGGCAGCACGCCGTGGCGCAGGTCCCAGAGATCCTTGGCGATGAGCACGAGGCCGACGCCGCCGGCGGCGACCGAGACCAGCCGCGACAGAACGCTGCCGACGAGGCGCTGGCCGACGCTGCGGGCCAGATTGGCGAGCTGGCGGCGCACAAGCAGGATGGCGGCGCCTGCGATGCCAGCACTCGATTCACGCAACACTGAGCCGGCAGAAATGTCGGCGCCGCCGCCCTCGGGCACGCCGGCGAAATCCTGGCGGGCGTCGTCGCGGACGATGGAGCTGATGGTGGCGCCGTAGCGCGGGCCGAGATAGGCCTGCAGGCATTGCAATGCGGGCTCGGCGGCATCGCGCGTCGCCTGCTCGATGCGGCCGCCGACCTCGAGGCCGACGGCGGTGGCGAGATCGGCGATGGCGGTCTTCATGGCTTCAGAGCGGTAGACGCGCTCTGCGACCTCGGTGGCGAGCTCTTGCGCCTGCTCCTTGTAGGCGAGCGACTTCAATAACGTGGCCCAGCTCGTCTCCTGGCGCACCTCAGCGATGGCGATATCGACGCGGTCGTCGATGAGCTGACCCATCTTGTTCTTGCGCCACTGCTCGGCGACGAGGGCGTCGTAATCGACGGTGCCGAGATTGTTCTTGAGGGACTCCGTCGTGACGCGGCGGATGGCGGCGGTAAAGGCCGCCTCGTCCTGCGACTTGCAGGCGTCGATCTCAGGCAGAGTCGAGGGCGGCTCGGCGCGCGCCGCTTGAACGAACGGCTGCCCGATGGACGCGGCGCCCACGGCGATGGCTGTCAGTGCTGACACGAAACGTCGAGAAATGTGCAGCACCTACGAACCAACCTCCGCTTGCATTGCCGAAAAATCGCACACGCAAAAGTGAATACGGCGCAATGTTATACTAACTATAAACGCGACGAATTCCCGATAACAGCGGCAAGCTTCCGGTGATCATTCGATGGCGCCCGGCTGTGGCTCCCAGGCCTTGGGAACTCCCGATTTTCGCCGTCGGAGGACCTTCGAGACCCCATAAAACCGCGCCCTGAGGGGATAGGCTCATGTTGTGTACATGCCACATCCCGGCACCCGTTATTATGCTCCGTGTAGAAATCTACAGCCTCCTCCCATTTCTCCCTATATGAGTGCGGAGAAACGGTCGCGGGGCAAAGCCACCGAGCCGCCGCAATCAAGCGTATTCATCCGTCGCCCGAAAGGCCGGATTACTGCCTGGCAATCGGCCAGCGGAGGATCGGCAGCAAAGTCGGCACGCGATGGAACGCATTCGTTAGGAATTTCATTAACCAAATACAAGGGCTTGGATCGCCAAAGAAATCAATTGAAACGAAGCTGTATGCATTCGTCGCAATTGCGTCATGTTGCCCTATCGTCAACGTGACACATTTCGTTCAGTAGGTGACATACAATTCCAAATTCGCGGTCGCAGCGGCTCAAAAGGGCAGCGCGGCTGCGCTTCAAGCGAAGATCTAAAGGGGGGTTCGTACCTGCCAGCCAGCAGAAGTGTTGCGTCGGGCAAATCATCGCGAGCTTTTTGAGCGATGCGGCGGCGACGGAGCAAATCTTCTCGGTAAGTCACCGAGCCAAGCGGGGGATGCCAGAGACATCGTGGCGGTTCCGTAGGTTACACAAACGTGCGCGAGCGACGTCTAATTGTCGTCTAATTGTTGCGCGCGGGTAGGAACTAACCTACAGAGTGCTGGGCTCGGGTGTGAGCGGAAGCGTATAAACGAATGAACAAGAAGAGTAATTCTGGGTATCTGAGCAGCATTCACTACGGGGGCGGCAACGTCGGCGTATTGCTGATCCATAGCCTCGGCGGCTCCCCGATGGAGCTGAAGTTCCTGGCGCAGGGCATCGCCCGCCAGGGCTACACCGTGAGCTGCCCGATGGTGCCTGGAATGGCGAACGGCACCGACGTTCTCAATCTCTCGCGCTGGCAGGACTGGTACGCGACGGCGGAAGCCGCTCTCGACGAGCTCAAGGCCAAGTGTGACACCGTTCTCGTGGGCGGGCTTTCGGCCGGTTCGATGATCGCGCTGCGCCTCGCGCAGCAGCGGCCGAACGACGTCGAGGCGCTGCTCGCATTCGCGCCGACGCTGTGGCCGAACGGCTGGGCGATCCCGTGGTACTTCAGCTTCTACCGGCTCGTGACGCAGCGCTGGTTCGCGCGCATGTTCCGCTTCAAGCTGCGCGAGCCGCACGGCATCAAGGACGAGCGCGTCCGCAATTTCATGATCGAGGCGTTCCGCGGCGCAGGCCCGGCGATCGAGCAGATCTATGCGCGCTCGGGCGTCACCGTGCTCGAGTTCCATCGCCTGGTGCGGGCGGTGAAGCGCAACCTGCGTTTCTGCGGGGCGCCGACGATCATCGTGCATCCGCGGCATGACGATCAGAGCGATCTGTCGAACACCATGATCCTGCAGAAGGGTCTCAGCGGCTACGTCGAGACCATCGTGCTCGACGACAGCTATCACATGATCACGCTCGACCGGCAGCGCGACATTGTCATGGAGCGCGCGGTCGACTTCATCGGCCGCATGCTGACGCGGCGCGAGCAGCAGCGGCAGCGCGTCGCCAACGGCAGCCTCAACGCCGACGCGGTACAGGCGGGCGCCGCAGAATAAGCCAACTCGCCTTTCAGGCAGTATATTGCCTGGGTGGTTTCAATTGATCGGGTGAAAGAGGTTCCGCTTTGCGGATCCGTTTTCACCCGAAATCGTATTGAATGCGTGCTTGCGCAAAAGAATAGCCCGCAGCGCTCAATGACGCGGCGGGCTTTTTTCGTGCTCGCGGGCCAGCGCACGCGAGAGACTTGAACACGGCGATCAGGGCCGGGAATTGGCCTGCAGCTCGGGCTGGCAGGCCGGCAGATCTTCGGGCGCCTTGCGCCAGATGAGCGTCTTGCCGAACATCTTGACGCCGGCATAGCCATGGACCTCGAGAACCTCGGCGCTGGCCCGGCGGATCTGCACATTGTAGGCCTTGCCGACCTTGGGATCGTAGATCCAGCCGCCGCCCCAGGTGCCATCGCGCTGGGCGGCGAGCCTGCCGACGACTTGCAAGCCGCAGATCGGGCGCACGCGCTGAGCCGGATCCGGATTGTTGACGTCGTGCAGGGGCTCGCCCTTGCTGTTCAAGGGCGATTTCAGCCAGTAGATGTGGCCGCAGAGCTGGTCGCCGCACTGGGAGATCCTGACAGCGCCCTTGCCGCTGTCGTCGTACCAGAGGCCAACCTCGGGCAGGGGCGGCGGATCGCCGGGTGCCGGAGCAACCGGTGACTGTGCGAACGCGGGGCCGAGGGTCAGAGCAAGCCCGGCACCTGCGGCGATCGCGCGCAGCTTCCGTGCCGGGGTCTGTGAAGAGCTTGACATGGCTGAACTTTTCAATAGTTGACGACGGACATCCCGCAAGCTTCTAGAGCAAATAAACGGCGAAAGCTTGGTTTGCCGGCGGGAATGATTATTTGTTCCGGGGACGGATATACGTTCGATCGTTGGGGCATTCGCTCATAGGGCGGACGGTTGCAGGCTATCCTTCAAGAAACATTTATCCGCCGTCCATGCGTTAACTCAAAAAACCTGTTGCATTGTGTAAAGTGAGGGATGACTTTCCGTCCGCCGAGATAGTCCGGATTGGAGCGCGCCTTTCTGGCGACAGAATTCGGTTCTTGCTAATGACACCCCAAATGCGACCGCGACGTTCACGACGTGGAACGACGGCGGCGCATCAACAATGGCGCAATGCCGGGTTGGCTCAATGGTTCTGACACTCGCGTTTCGTAATCTGTTCCATGATCGCGTGCGGCTGACGGTGACGCTCGTCGGCATCCTGTTCTCGATCGTGCTCGTCGCCGTGCAGCTCGGATTGTACCTCGGCGCGAGCCGGATGATCACCGCCAACATCGATCGGGCGAACGCAACGCTGTGGATCACAGCGTTCGGCGCCAAGAGCTTCGAGGACGGCGGAGCGCTGCTCGGCACGCGCGAGCGTCATCAGGCCCTGGCGACGCCAGGCGTCGTGTCGGTGACGCCGCTGGTCGCGAAGTTCGCCGAGTGGCGCAAGCCCGAAGGCGGCTCGACGCGCGTGGTCGTCGTCGGCTCCGACGCCGAGGATGGCGCGCTCAAGCCCTGGAACCTCGTGCAGGGCACCTGGGAAGACATCAAGGTTCCCGACGCTATTGCGGTCGACCGCACTTATCTCGGCGACCTCGGGGTCTCCGGCATCGGCGATACGGCGCAGATCGATTTCGGCCGCGTCAAGATCAACGCGCTGACCGACGGCATCCGCTCCTTCACCCAGTCGCCCTACGTCTACATGCCGCTTTCGCGGGCGAGGAGCCTGCTCAACCTGCCGAGCGATACCGCGACGTTTCACCTTGTAAAGCTCAGCCCCGATGCCGATGTCGAAACCGTCCGCAAGGAGTTGTTGAGCCGATTGGAGTCGGCAGAAGTGCTGACGGCCGAAGAGTTCCACGACCGCAGCCTCAAGCAGTGGCTGTTCCGTACCGGTGCGGGCGTGGCGCTGATCGGCGGCGCGTTGCTCGGCATTCTGGTGGGAACCGTGATCGTCGCTCAGACGCTGTACTCGAGCACCAAGGATCACATTAACGAGTTTGCGACGCTGCGTGCATTGGGCTCCTCGTCGGGCTATATTCACAAGGTGATCCTGGCGCAGGCCGGCATGAGCGCCATCTTCGGATATGTGCTGGGAATGATCTTGGCGGGCCTGATCGTGGTGGCGAGTCAATCGACACCGCTGCCCATCCTGATGACCCCGAAGCTGGCTCTCGGACTGTTTACCGTGACCGTCTTCATGTGCGCCATCTCGGCCGTATCAGCGATCGTCAAGGTCACGAAAATCGATCCAGCCACGGTGTTCAGCCGATGACGAACAAAGCGGTCCTCGAGGCCAACGGCATTGTAAAGGAACTCGGCCGCGGCGCCGGCATGGTCGTCGCCGTGAAGGGCATCGACCTGGCGCTCGAGCCTGGCGAATTGACTTTGCTGATGGGCCCGTCGGGCAGCGGCAAGACTACGCTTCTATCGATCCTCGGCTGCATCATGACGCCGACGCGGGGCAGCCTGCGCTTGGCCGACACCGACACCGACGGCCTCAGCCCGGAGCAGCTGGCCGAGCTGCGCCGCGACCACATCGGCTTCATCTTCCAGTCCTACAACCTTTTTCCGACTTTGACCGCCCTCGAAAACGTGCGTATTGCCCTCGATGTGCGGGGGCAGAAGGGCTACAAGGCGGCTGCCCGCAGCGAGGACGTGCTGCGCGAGGTTGGACTCGGGGCGCGCCTCATGAATTACCCGAGCAACCTCTCGGGCGGCGAGCAGCAGCGCGTGGCAGTTGCCCGCGCCATCGTCAGCTCGCCGTCGATCGTGCTGGCTGACGAGCCCACGGCAGCACTCGACAGCGAGAACGGCCATGCGGTGATGGAGCTCCTGGCGCGCATCGCGCACGAGCAGAACCGCAGCGTACTCGCAGTTACGCACGATCCGAGAACTCTCGGCTACGCGGACCGCGTAGTGAAGATCGAGGACGGACTTATCGTCGGCGAGGAACGCCGGCCGAAGGGGCTCGACGCCCCCGAGATTACGGATTTGACAAAGAGGCGCAAAGCTCATGCCTAAGATAAACTCGACTATTGCAACGTTCGCTATCGCGACCGTTGTGGCGGCGTCGATCGCGTCGACCGTCCTCAAGCAGCCGTGGAGCGCGCTGCCGGCGCACGCGCAGACGGCGGATGAGGGTTCGCAGGCGATGAAGGCGCGCTGGGCGGCTTCCGCCACCGGCCGCGTCGAGCCGAAGTCGGGCGAAGTGAAGATCTCGGCCGAGACCGGCGGGCTCATCGTCAACGTGCCGGTTTCGACCAACACGCGGGTGCGCAAGGGCGACCTGCTGATCGAGCTCGATTCCAAGGATGCGCTGCAGCGTGTGGCGGCGGCCAGGGCCGAAGTCGACGTGCGCCGGCGTGAGCTCGACGAGGAAAAGGCGACCGGCCTGGCGCTCGACCGCCGCCGCGCCGAGGACGCGCTGTCGGACGCCGAGCGCAAGCTCTATGCGGCATGGCGCGCGTTTGACGATGCCGCCGATCGCAAGCGCGCGGGCGATGCTTCCGATGGCGACGTCAACGATGCGCGCAAGGCCGTCGAGGATGCCCAGGAGCGGGTGACGACGGAGCGCAAGAATCTCGCAACCGTCGCGGCGCGCGAGAACATGCCGCTGCCGACGCGCCTCGAGACCTCGCTGGCGATCGCGCGCTCAGAGCTTTCGATGGCGGAGAACGCTTTCGAGAAGACCCGCATCAGAGCGCCGTTCGACGGCACCGTGCTTGATGTGATTGCCCGCCTCGGCGAGACGGCGGCCCCCGGCCCGCAGTCGCCGCTGGTGCTGTTCGGCGACGTCTCCGGCCTGCGCGTGCGCGCCGAGGTCGAAGAGCGCGATGTGGCCAAGGTTCGCGTCGGCCAGAAGGTCGTGGTCAAGGCCGATGCCTATCCCGACCGCGAGTTCGACGGCGTCGTGACGGAGATCTCTTCGGCGCTCGGCAGCCCGCGCATCGCAACGCGCGGCCCCCGGCGTCCGAACGACGTGGACGTGCTCGAAGTCGTGGCCGATCTTGAGGGCTCGCCTCCGATGCTGACCGGCATGCGTGTCGACGTGTTCTTCAAGAAGGACCCGGCCGACCAGCAGTCATCGCAGGCGCAGGGCCAGGCGCGCGTTCAGTAAGCTGCGCGAGGTCCGACGAAACGGAATTGAAAAGAGGCGGGATCCTTTCGGGTCCCGCCTCTTTCTTTTGCCCTCGCGGCTTCAAGATCGCGTCAGTGCACGGGTCGGTTCTCCATGCCGCGCGCCGCCGCATCGATGTTGGCTGCCAGCTCCGGGGGGATTTGCAGGCGGGTTGCGAGCTGCTGCAGGAATTCCTGCTCGGCAGGCGTATCCGGATCGATGGCGAGACGGGCGGAGGTGTACACGAGGGATGCAGCCCTT
>Ga0164243_10013544_pt1 | contig 11464 bp, 6 predicted proteins | sample OricompcompostOP_FD_108781 | JGI IMG/M metagenome (GOLD analysis project Ga0164243, IMG submission 108781) | Organic Plus compost microbial communities from Emeryville, California, USA - Original compost - Organic plus compost (OP) | ecosystem: Engineered > Solid waste > Mixed feedstock >... | reverse complement strand
CGGGTTGGCGCTGGATCGCGCTCGGGTGGCCGAGCTGATCGTGACCGGTCCCGGCGGGCGGCGTCGCGGATCGGGCTATCGGGTCACGCGGGACGCGGTGCTGACGGCGGCGCACGTCGTCGAGGGCGCGGAGTCGGTCCAGGTGCGGTTCGAGCCGGATCTTGCGGGGGAGTGGACGACGGCCGCGGTGTCGTGGGCGGCCGACGCGCGGACCGACATCGCGGTGGTGACGATCACGCCGCGCCCCGGCGATGAGGGGCTGGGCGGCGAGGGGTTCGGCAGGCTCGGGGACCGGGCGGGCACCGTGGACGTCGAGGCCGTGGGGTTTCCGCGGTGGAAGATGCGGTCCGACGCCGAGGCGGCCGACGGCGGGCCGGGGCGCTACCGGGATTCCGCCCACGTGACCGGGTCGGTGGCGACCCTGTCGAACTGGCGGGAGGGCACCTTGGAGGTCGCGCTCTCGTCCAGCCCCGCCGCCGAGCCGGGGAACGCGGCATCCCCGTGGGAGGGCATGTCGGGGGCCGCGCTGTGGGCGGGGGACCGCATCGTCGGTGTGATCAGCAGGCATCATCCCGGCGACGGCGTCTCCACGCTGGCCGCCGTCCGCGTCGATCGTGTGTGGGAGATCGCCGATCCGGCGATGAGACAGGCCCTGCTGGACGCGCTGGGCCTGCCCGGGCAGCCGGCGGGGCTTCCCGTCGTGACGGCCGAGGCGTCCGCCGCGAAGCCGGTGGGGCAGCGCGTGCACAACACGATCGCCGCGCCGGTGCACGGCCCGGTCGTGCAGGCCGGGACCATCGGCCAGGTCCACCTGCACGGCGTCCCCGCCCGGCCGGAGTCGTGGGTGGGGGAGATCCTCGTCGGCGTGGTCATGCTCGCGTCCCTCGTGGCGCTGATCGTGGCCGCCGCCAGGGGGCAGTGGCCGACCACGATCGGCTTCGGGCTCGTGGTCGCGGCGGGGGTCCCGGTTCTCTGGTGGCTCGTACGGCGGGACCGGCGCGCGGAGGCCCAGGAGTCCGTGCCGGAGGAGGCCGTCGCCGCGCTGCGCGACCAGGTCCGCCGCCAGTGGCGGGACGAGCGGGGGCGACGCGGCCTGCAACAGCCCCGGCCGCTGCAGCTGCGCTGGCGGCCCACGTCCCGCCCGGTCCAGGTGGCGGCGCGCGGTGGCGAGACGGCGCTCCCGGCGCGGCAGGGGGAACTGCTGCAGGACGGCGGCGATCACCGGCCGCCGGCGTACGCCCTGGTGGACGCGTTCCGCCAGATCACCGGCGCGGGGTACCGGCAGATGGTCCTGCTCGGGCGGCCCGGCTCGGGCAAGAGCACGCTGGCGCTGCTGTTCACCATCGCCGCGATCGAGGAACCCGATCCGCCGGCCCCGGTACCGGTTCTGCTGGCGGTCTCCGGATGGGACGCGGCGGACGAGCCCATCGAGGAGTGGATCGCCCGGCGGATCAGCGACGACTACCCGATGCTGTCGCGGAGGCAGGCGCTGCTGCTGCTCAAGGAGCGCCGCATCCTGCCCGTGCTCGACGGCCTGGACGAGATCCACGCCGAGCGGCTGGACGAGGCGCTGCTCGACCTCGACCGATCCGCCGGGAGCGGGCTCCAGGCGGTGATCACCTGCCGGAGCCACGAGTACGAGCAGGCCGTACGGGAGACCGGCGCGCTCTCCCGCGCCGCGGTGGTCGAGATCGACCCGATCGACGTCGACAGCGCGAAGACGTACCTGGAGGAGACCGAGATCCAGGGGTCGGACCGGTGGGCCCCGGTCATCGCGGACATGGAGCGCGACCCGGACGGAAGGCTGGCCCGGCTGCTGTCCACGCCGCTGATGATCGACCTGGCCCGCCGCGTGTACCGCAAACCCGACAGCAGGCCGCGGACGCTCACCGAGTTCCGCACCGTCGAGGACGCCGAGCACCACCTGCTCGACCAGCTCGTCTCCGGCGCGTACAAGGACGACGCGGAACGCGAGAAGGCGCGGCGGTGGCTCGCCTTCCTCGCCCACCACCTGCACGACCGCGTGCAGTCGAGCAACCTCGAATGGTGGCGTCTCGCCAAGGCCGTGCCCCGCTGGATCATCGCGATCCTGGCGGCGGCCGTCACGGCCGTCGCGGCGATTCCGCTGCTCGTGCTGATCGACATGTCGGGCGCCGCCGACACGGCCGAGTATCCGTTCGCGATGCTGGTGACGACGATCCTGGCGGTGGCCGTGATGGTCGGCCTGCACTCGGGACGTTCCGCGCACACCGCCGGGCCGCCCGCCCGGCCCCTACGGGCCGCCCTCGGCGGCGTGTGGCGCGACCTCGCCGCCTTCGTCACCGCGTTCGGCGCCATCGCCGCCGGCCTCCTGCTCGCCGGCCGGCTGATCGATCCGCGGGGCTCGGACGCCACCGTCACCCTCATCGTGGCGTCGTTCCAGGTGGGGCGGCTGCGGGAGGGGCTGCTCGTCGTCGGCGGGGTGGTCGTGGCGGTCAGCCTGCTCGCCAACCTGCTGAACGCGCGCCACGGCGGAATGCCGCAACGCAGCACGCCCCGGCTGCGCACGCTATTGCCGAATCTGGCGGTGGGCACGGCGGTCGGCATGACCGTGGGGACTCCCGTGCTGGTCGGAGACGGGTTCGGAGACGGAGCGGAGGCGATCCTGACCGTCATCCTGCTCGGCGTCTTCCTGCTCCCGACCGCGTTCGTGATCGGGCTTCCGCTCGGCGTGGCCCTGTGGCTGACCACACCCGACAGCGAGTACGCGACCAGTTCCCCCGACACGGTGCTGCGCAAGGACCGCAACGCCCTGCTCGCGGCGGTGGGGGTCACCGGCGGCGTCAGCGCGGTGTTCGCCGGCTACATCGCCGTCATCTCGGACAGCGCGGAACGGGCGTACAACGTGTCCAGCGCCTGGCCGCTCATCGCGCCCAGCTACGCGGCCGCGGTCATCGTGCTGTTCGGCTCCGGCAACGCGTGGATGTCGTACACGATCGCCCGGCTCTGGCTCGCCGCGCGGGGACGCCTCCCGTGGCGGCTGCTCACCTTCCTCCGCGCCGCGCACAAGGCCGAGCTCCTCCGCCAGGTCGGGGCCGCGTACCAGCTGCGCCACGATCGGCTCAGAACGCACCTGGCCGCGCGATGGACGACGGGACGTGGGGAGCCCGGCTCCGCCGGCCAGACGAGAACCGCCGAGGCGGGCAGCCGCCGGGAGCCGCGGCGGACCACGAGACTCCGGACGCTCTGGCGTATCGCCGCCGCGGCCGCCGGCATCGGAGTGCTCGTCGTCGTTGCCAGGACGCTCTATCCGTCCCACGCGCCGCGGACCGCGGCCGCGTTCGCCCTCGCCGACATCGGGATCGAGAACGGGATCGCGTCGAGCCTGGACGGCGGCACGATCGCGATCGCGGGCAGCGAGGGAACCGCCGTCGTCTCGCGGGGCGAGGTGACCCGTCTTCCCGCCGCCACCGGCGAACAACCGGCGATCGTGGCGCTGAGCCCGGACGGGCGCCTGCTCGCGCTCAGCACCGGGGATTCCAACGTGCAGGTGTGGAACACCCGCACGGGAGAACGAATCCAGATTTCGAAGCCGTCGATTCAGTCGGAATATGTCACGGGTCTCGCGTTCGGACGCGACGGCGGAGTCCTGGCCACCAGCGACAGATCGAGCCGCGTGCAGCTGTGGGACGCCGGCACCGGGCGACCCGTCGAGACGTTCACCGGGATCACGTCGTCCGTGAGCGCGGACGAATTCGACGGCGAATGGCAGTCGTTCGCCGCGTTCAGCCCGGACCTTCGCACGATGGTCACCTACCACGAGATCCTCGACACGCCTTCCGCTTCGCGGATCGGGCGAGTCTGGGACGTGCGCTCCGGAAGGCTCCTCGGCACCATCCCCGGCCCCGTGTGCCCGGTGAATCACCCGGTACTGAGCTGCCACCCGACGGTCACATCCGACGGCCGCGTACGAATGTTCAATCCGAATGACGGAACGGTGGAGGAGGCCGGTCCCGGCCGGCCGCCGCGCACCATCGACCTGCTCGGCACACCGGTGTCCGGAAAGGCGGAGATCTCCCTCGGGCCCGCGCAAGGCAGGGTGGCGTTCGGCCCCGGCGGACGAACCCTGCTGTGGCTCCTGACCTCGGGCGACGGGATTCCCGACGACGCCGTCTGGGTCATCGAGCCGGAGGTCTACACCTGGGACATCGAGCCTGGGCGGTGACGGTCACGCGAGTGACCGCGGCCCGCGGCCGCGCGTTGTCGGGCGGCCGCGGGCGTGATTCCGATGGCGTACGCGAAGAGAGGCGTCGCGGATTGTTCGTTCGTCGGTTGCGTGCGGCGCGGGTGGCTAGGGGCGCCAGTCGCCGTTCATGTCGACGTAGGTCTCACCGCTGACCTTCCTGCCGTCGTAGGTGCCGGTGAAGGCCGCCGTGGCCTGCATGTAGCCCCCGCCGGGGCCCCACCCCCGGGGCCGCAGGCGACCACGAACGTCTCGCCCTGGCTCGTGGGCAGGCGCGGGTGCTCGTACGGCACCGGCCGGCGGTCCAGGAGTTCGCGGTGGCGGCGCTTGAAAGCACCGAGGCGGCTTCTTGGCCGGCCCGCGCCCGCCGCGGCGTGGCGGGCGATGGGTCAGGCCAGGGAGAGCAGGTGCTTGATCCGTGCGTCCCGGGCGCAGCGCATGTGGTGGCCGGTGACCTTCTCGGCCGCGGCGCCGTCGCCCGCCGCGATGGCCTCGATGATCTGACGGTGCTCCTCGTGGATCTCCGGGACCCGTTGGGGGTCCTCGAAGGTGCTGGTCCCGAATCGCCTGACGGCGTGCTCGACCTGGGTGAGAAACCGCTCCAGATAGGCGTTGCCGGTCTGGGCGCGGATGGCGCGGTGAAAGTGGAGGTTCAGCTCGGCCATCTCCGCCGACGTGATGCCGGGGGCGCTCATCTGCTCGTGCAGCTCGGTCAGCCGCGCCACCAGGGCGGGGGTTGCCTTCTGGGCGGCGATGCGGGCCGCGAGGCTCTCCAGCGACTCGCGGACCAGGTAGACGGCGAGGACGTCCTCGACCGTCATCGCCTTGACCCGGCAGCCGCGGTTCGCCGTGCGTTCGACCAACTGCTCGTCCGCGAGACGGCGCAGGGCCTCGCGCACGGGGGTTCGGCTGACCTGGAACAATGCGGCGAGGTCCTGCTCACGCAGCCAGCTGTGCGGGGGGAGCCGACCGTCCAGGATCGCCTCTCGGAGCAGTGCGGTGACGTCATCAGTCGCGGCGCCGCGACTGAACGACTTCGGATGTGCGGCCATGTCCAGCATTCTCCACGTCGATCGGGGACCGGACGAGTCGCCCTGTTGCCCACCTTGTACGCATATTGTATTCTCATTGCATGCAATTTCTCCCCTCGCCTGCTTCGGTGCTGGCCGACGCGGGCCTGGCTGAGGATCTCCATTCGGTCATCGGCGGCGAGAGCGTCGAGGGCTCCGGCGCCGATCAGCAGGTCCTTGATCCCGCCACCGGCGCGTGCATCGCCCGGTTCCCCGATGGCGACGCGGCCCTCGTCGCCGACGCCGCGGAAGCCGCGCAGGCGGCCACCCGGGCCTGGGGCAGGGGCGACGGTCCCCGGCGGGCCCAGGCGATGTTCCGGATCGCCGAGTGGATCCGGCGCGAGGCCAAGGCGCTGGCCGTCCTCGAGTCGCTGGACTCCGGCAAGCCGCTGAGCCAGGCGGCCGGCGACGTTGAAACCGCCGCGAAGTACTTCGAGTTCTACGGCGGCGTGGCCGACAAGCTCTACGGGCACACCATCGAGCAGCCCACCGGACTCGCGTACACCCGCCGGGAGCCGCACGGAGTCGTGGGGATCATCACCCCGTGGAACTCCCCGATCTCCCAGCTCGCCCGCTCCACGGCGCCGGCGCTCGCCGCGGGCAACACGGTGGTGATCAAGCCCTCCGAGCTCACTCCGATGTCCAGTGTCGTCTTCGCGCACCTCGCCCTGAAGGCAGGGTTGCCGGCCGGGGTCGTCAACGTGGTTCTCGGCACCGGCGCCGCGGTCGGCGCCGCGATCGTCGAGCACCCGCTGGTGCGGTACGTCAGCTTCACCGGCTCGGTCCGGACCGGCCGGGCCGTCGCCCGCGCCGCGGGCGATCGGATCAAGGGCGTCAGCCTGGAACTCGGCGGCAAGTCCGCCACCCTGGTGCTGCCCGACGCCGATCTCGCCGCCGCCGCCCGGGCCGGCGCGGCCGCCGTCATCCGCAACTCGGGACAGTCCTGTTTCGCCACCACGCGCCTGGTCGTGCACCGCTCGGTCCACGACGAGTTCGTCGAGCGCACCATCGGAGAGTTCTCCCGGCTGACCGTCGGGCCGGGGCTCGCCGACCCCGACCTGGGGCCCCTGGTGTCGGCCGCACAGCGGGATCGCGCCCGCGGCTTCGTCGCCCGGGCGGTGGCCGACGGCGCCGAGATCGCCAACGACGTGTCCCTCCCGGTGCCCGACGAAGGCTTCTTCATGGTCCCGCACCTGATGGTGGGCGTCCGCAACGACATGGAGCTGGCCCGCGAGGAGGTCTTCGGCCCGGTCCAGTCGGTCATCGTCGTGGACGACGACGAGGAGGCGATCGCGGTCGCCAACGACTCCGACTACGGCCTGGCCGCCGGCATCTACACGCGGGACCTGACCAAGGCGCACCGGTACGCACATCGGCTTGAGGCCGGCCAGGTGCAGATCAACAAGTTTCCCTCGGGCGGCGTGGACACGCCCTTCGGCGGCTACAAGCAGAGCGGGCTCGGCAGGGAGAAGGGCCTGGAGGCCTTGCACCACTACCTGCAGCTCAAGACGGTGATCCTGGAGCTCGGCGATGAGTGACAATCGGGTGTACGCGATCCGCTACGCCCACCGAATGGGGGAGCGAGGCGCCCAGTTCTACGGCGCGGTGGAACGCCCCGGCGATCCGATGGCGGTGAGCTACTTCGTGTGGCTGGTCGTGGGCCCCCACGGCGCGGTCCTGGTGGACACCGGTTTCTCCGCGGACACGGCGGCCAGATACGGGCGTGAGTACGTGACCTCGCCACGCGCCGCGGTGGAAGCGGCGGGGGTCGACCCCGACTCGCTGGCCGCCGTGGTGCTGTCCCACCTGCACTACGACCACGCGGGGACCGTCCCGGACTTCGCCGAGGCCCGGTTCGTCGTGCAGCGGCGCGAGATGGCCTATTGGACCGGCAGGCACGCCGAACACATCGGTTCGGCACTCGGCATGTCGCACCTGGTGCTGCCCGAGGACATCGCCATGGTGGCCGCCGCCGACGCCGAGGGCCGCGTCGACTGGGTCGACGGCGAGCGGGAGATCCTCCCGGGCGTCTCGGTGCACCGGGTGGGCGGACACACCCCCGGCATGCAGGTGGTGCTGGTCGAAACGGCCCAGGGCCCGGTGGTGCTCGCCTCCGACGCCACCCACTTCTATGAGAACTTCGAGCGCCGCCGACCGTACGCGATCCTGGAGAGCGTCGCGGGGAGCCTCGACGCCTTCGACGAACTGAGTCGGCTGGCCGGGCCGGCCGGTCTGGTGGTGCCCGGCCACGACCCCGCGGTGCTGGAGCGATTCCCCGACGCGGACATCGCGTCCTTGGCCGGGCACGCCGCACTGATCGCATGACGGGTCGTCCCACGAAGAACCGCCGGAGTGAATCCGGAACGAGCAAGGAGCAGTCGATGAGCCAGGTCGTAGTTGTAGTCGGTGGCGGGAACGCCGGTCTGTGCGCCGCCATCTCGGCGCGCGAGAACGGGGCGACCGTCCACCTTGTCGAGCGGGCGCCGAAGTCGGCCCGCGGGGGGAACTCGGCGTACACGGCCGGCCTGATGCGCACGGTGTACTCGGGCGTCGAGGACGTCGTCTCCATCGTGGACTCGCTGACCGAGCAGGAGATCGCCAACACCGACTTCGGCTCCTACTCCGCCGAGGACTTCCTCGACACCTTGGCCAAGGTCACGGAGTACCGCTGCGACCCGGACCTGGCCGAGAAGCTGGTCAACGAGAGCCGCGACACGCTGCGCTGGATGAAGTCGCACGGTGTGCGGTTCGCGCCCAGCTACAGTCGCCAGGCGTTCAAGCATGAGGGCAGGTTCACCTTCTGGGGCGGCGCGATCATCGAGGTCGTCGGCGGTGGCATGGGTCTGGTGGACTCGCTGTTCGCCGAGGCCGAGCGGCTGGGCGTCAACATCCACTACGCCACCCGCGCCCTGAACATCCGCACCGAGGAGGTCGCGGGGCGGCCCACGATCCGCGCCGTGCAGTGCGCGACCGAGAACGGCATGACCGAGATCGAGGCGGACGCGGTGGTGCTCGCCGCCGGCGGCTTCCAGTCCAACGCCGAGTGGCGCGCCCGCTACCTCGGCCCCGGCTGGGACCTCGCCAAGGTGCGCGGGACCCGGTACAACACCGGAGACGGCATCGAGATGGGCATGCGCATCGGCGGCTCGCCGGCCGGGAACTGGACGGGTTGCCACGCCGTGGCGTGGGACCGCAACGCGCCCGAGTTCGGCGACCTGACGGTGGGGGACGGCTTCCAGAAGCACAGCTACCCGTTCGGCATCGTGGTCAACGCGGACGGTGAGCGCTTCCTCGACGAAGGCGCGGACTTCCGCAACTACACCTACGCGAAGTACGGGCGCGAGATTCTCAAGCAGCCCGGCCAGGTGGCCTGGCAGGTCTTCGACCAGCAGACCACGCACCTGTTGCGCGACGAGTACCGGATCAAGCAGTGCACCAGGGTGACCGCTCCCACCATCGAGCAGCTCGCCGAGGCCATGGACGGGATCAACGCCCGCGCGTTCGTGGAGACGGTTCGCCGGTTCAACGAGAGCGTCAGGCGCGACGTGCCCTTCAACCCCAACGTCCTCGACGGCCGCTGCACCGAGGGCATTCACCCGCGCAAGAGCAATTGGGCGATGCCGCTCGAACAGGGCCCCTTCGAGGCCTACCAGGTCACCTGCGGCATCACCTTCACCTTCGGCGGCCTGCGCACCGACACCGAGTCTCGGGTGCTCGACGACGACGGCCGTCCGGTGCCCGGTCTGTTCGCCTGCGGCGAGCTGCTCGGTGGTCTGTTCTACCTGAACTACCCGGGTGGCTCGGGCTTGACCGCCGGTGCGGTCTTCGGCCGGACGGCCGGCCGCAACGCCGCCAAGGTGCCCGCGGCGGCGGCCAACTGACCACACCGCGATCGCCGGCGCGTCGGCGGCGATGTGTGCCCCGGCCGATGCCCGGGCCCGAGACATCGGCCGGATCGCCGCCGGGGCCGGCGTCGCCGGCTTGTGGTCCGTCGTCGTCGATGCCGGAGCCGTCCACCGTGGAACGGCATCGGCCTGATCGAGGCCGACTCCGGTCAGGAACATCGAAGAGGAAGGCAGACGCAGTGACTGAGAGCACCGCGATCAACACCGTCGGGCTGATCGGGCTCGGGAACATGGGAGCGGCGCTGGCCAAGCGCCTGTCCGCGACGTTCCAGGTGGTCGGCTTCGATCTCGACCCGGGGCGGCGTGAACAGGCGGCCGCCCACGGTGTCAAGGCGGTCTCCTCGGCCGCGGAGGTGGCGGACTCGGCTCCGGCCATCGTGCTCTCGCTGCCGCATCCCGCGGCGAGCCGTGCGACCATCGACCTGCTGCTGGAGCGGCCCGGCATCGCGGGCGCGACGGTGATCGAGACCAGCACGGTGCTGCCGACGGACGCGCGGGAAATGGGCGCCCGGTGTGCCGAACGCGGCGTCGGATACGTCGACGCGGCGATCCAGTCGGGGGTGGCCTCGGTCATCGCCGGGGATACCCAGCTCCTGATCGGTGGGCCGGCCGAGGCGGTCGCCGCCGCGGCCCCGGTGCTGGAGGCGATCACCCACCGTCGTCACCACCTCGGGGACACCGGTGCCGGGATGGCGGCCAAGGTGGTCAACAACGCGGTCGCCCACGATGTCTACGTGGTCCTCAGCGAGGCCCTGGCCTTGTGGCGGGCCCATGGGCTTGAACTCAACACGTTCGTGGAGATCATCGGTGATCCCGAGGGCGGCCTGGTCCGTCCGCTCACCCACCGCATCGGCGAACGCCTCGCCGACCGGAACTTCGAGGGCGGCATGCCGACCGACGCGGCGCGCAAGGACTCGGTACTGGCCCTGGAGATGGCGCAACGCGCCGGCGTGCCGCTGTTCGCCACCCAGGCCGTGCACACGGTCTACGACCTGGCGTTGGCCGCGGGCCTGGGGCGCTCGGACTACAGCGCCGTGGCGACCCTGTGGGAAGGCTGGGAGAAGCGGGCATGAGCGCGATCGCCTCCGGCCTCGGCCTGTCGCGGTCCGGCGGCGAAGAGGGCGGGTGTCCTCCGGCCGGCTGACGTAGGAAGCGCCGTCATGCGGGTGGCCCACGGCCACCCGCATGACGGCCCGTGCGCGTACGTGCGCGGTGCCTCGGTGATGGACGGCGGAGGCTAGGGGCGCCAGTCGCCGTTCATGTCGACGTAGGTCTCACCGCTGACCTTCCTGCCGTCGTAGGTGCCGGTGAAGGCCGCCGTGGCCCGCATGTAGCCCCCGCCGGGGGTGGAGGATCGGATCTCCTGGTCCTCGGGGCCGGTCACCCGTACGGTGAGGCTCGTGTTCAGCCGGGGGATGCGGATCCGCCAGCGGGTCGGGTAGCGCCGGCCGGTGTGCGGGCTGGTCCACGGCCTGGTGGCGTTCCGGGCGAGCGGCTCGGCCTCGACGACCTCGTGGGAGCCGTCCGGGTGCACGACCGTCGCCCAGCTGTGCTGGGACTTCTTGCCCACCGCGTCCCAGAGGGCGATGTTGTCGCCGTTGGGCATGTGGAAGCTCGTCCACGTCCAGCGGGTCAGGTTCTCCGGCATCTCCCCCCACTGCCGGTCCAGCCAGGTCGTGCCCTGGACGTTGTGCTTCTTCTCTCCGATGGTGAGCGTTCCGGTGGTCCGCATCCGCGGGTACGCGAACTCGTAGCGGGGGACGTCGACGAGTCTGAAGGTGCCGGCGCCGCCGTAGAGCAGGGCGGGCCCGGTGGCCACCAGATCGATGTCGAGGGAGCCGAAGGGCGTGGTCACCTGCAGCCGCTGGCGCCTTGAGTCGCCCGTCCAGCTCAGCCCGGGCGCCTTGATGTCGAGCCTGCCCTCGGTCCACCGATAGTCGTCCGGCGACACGACGGCCTCGTAGTCCTGGTGCCATCCGGTGGTCTTGTCGGTCACGGCGAGCGTCCAGCGGTACCTGCCGCCGTTGATGTTCGGGAGGGCGACGGTCTGCCCCTGAACGCCGAACTCATGGCCCTTCGCCGTCACCAGGCTGGTGAAGCGGATCGAGTCGAGCCAGTTCGGTTCCGGCCCGGCTTTCTGCCGGCCGAGGTCGGCGACGGGGTCGACGATGGCCGGGATCCGCGGGCTCGCGGAGGCGACGGCGGCGGTCGAGGAGCCCGCGGAGGTGTGCGGCGTGGCGAGGGCGACCTTCGGGGCCCGGGACGGT
>Ga0164243_10013543_pt1 | contig 11464 bp, 10 predicted proteins | sample OricompcompostOP_FD_108781 | JGI IMG/M metagenome (GOLD analysis project Ga0164243, IMG submission 108781) | Organic Plus compost microbial communities from Emeryville, California, USA - Original compost - Organic plus compost (OP) | ecosystem: Engineered > Solid waste > Mixed feedstock >... | reverse complement strand
TCAGGAAGCGCTCGAACAGCAGGCCGAAGCGCAGCGGGTCGAGATTGGTGATGGTCAACGCCCAGGCGACCAGCGAGCCCGCGCCGGAGCCCCGCCCCGGCCCCACCGGAATATCGTGCACCTTGGACCACTTGATGAAGTCCGACACGATCAGGAAGTAGCCGGAGAAGCCCATCGAGGTGATGACCCCGATCTCGCGCTCCAGCCGGTCCCAGTAGTCCTGCTCGGGGGCCGCCGGCGGCACGGCCTTGAGCCTGGCCTTCAGCCCCTCGCGCGCCTGGTGCGCCAGTTCCTCGTCCTCGGAGCGGCCGGCGCCGGTCTCGAACCGCGGCAGGATCGGGTTGCGCTTCTCGACCATGAAGGCGCAGCGGCGGGCGATCTCCAGCGTCGAGTCGCACGCCTCCGGCAGGTCGGCGAAGGTCGCGCGCATGGCCGCCGAGGGCTTGAACCAGTGCTCGGCCGTCACCCGGCGGCGCTCCTCCTGGGACAGGAAGGCGCCTTCGGCGATGCACAGCAGCGCGTCGTGCGCCGCATGCATGCCCGGCTCGGCGAAATAGACGTCGTTGGTGGCCGCCAGCGGGACGTCGTTGTCGTAGGCCCAGCGCACCAGCCCAGGCTCGGCCGCGGCCTCGACGGGAAGGTTGTGGCGCTGCAGCTCGACGTAGAGCCGATCGCCGAACACCCGTCGCATCTCGGCCAGCGCCGCGTCGCCGTCGCTGGTCTTGCCCGCCGCGTACAGCGGATTGACCGGCCCGTCCGGCCCGCCCGAGAGCAGGATCAGCCCTTCGTTGCGCTCGGCCACCTCGGCCCAGGGGATGCAGGGCTCGCCCGCCGCCTCGCTGTCGAGATAGGCCATGGACGACAGCGCCATCAGGTTGCGCCAACCCGCCGCGTTCTGGACCAGCAGCACGACGGTCGGCGCGCGCGCCCAGCGCTCGGGCGGAGCTTCCCCGATGCCGGTCACCGGCAGGGCGCAGCCGATGATCGGCTGGACGCCCGCGTCCTTGGTGTATTGCGAGAACTCCAGCGCGCCGAACAGGTTGGCGCGGTCTGTGATGGCGGCGGCCGGCTGGTCGGCCTTGGCCGCGAGCGTCCCTACCCCGCCGGCCTTGATCGCCCCTTCGAGCAGCGAATAGGCGGTGCGGACCCGCAGGTGGACAAAACCCTCGCCTGCCCCGCCCTGCGCCATCGCCTGCCCCCGCTCGAATCGTCAGGCGACGAGGTTCGCCGCCGTGATCATCATCCAGACGAAGCCGACGACCGAAGCAAGAGCCATCGCGTCACGTGCAACCCGAGCCATGGGAAACCTCCTCCGCAAGCGCGTTCCGGGTTCGTTCTTTTCACGCTTTGTTCCCCCGGTCAAGGCCCCTCCCCAACCGCCTCGCCTTGGCCTAGCGTCGCTCCGGGGAGACGAAGCCGCTGGGAAGGAGCATCGTCATGACGGAGCCGAAGCATGCGTTGATCGTGGGCGGGACCTCGGGGATCGGGCTGGCGCTGGCGCGAAGGCTGGCGGAGCGCGGCGAACAGGTGACCATCACCGGACGGGACGCCGAGCGCACCCGCAAGCTGGCGAGCGAGACGGGGTTGGGGATAGGGGCCATCGGCCTGGACCTCGCCGAACCGGAGGCGCTGGCCGAGCGGCTCGCGGGCGTGGACCGGGTCGATCACCTGATCCTGACGGCCATCGAGCGGGACTCGAACACGGTGCGCGACTATTCCATCGAGCGGGCGCGGCGGCTCGTGACGCTGAAGCTGGTCGGCTACACCGAGGTCGTGCACACGCTTCTGGGCCGCATGCGGCCGGACGCCTGCGTCCTGCTGTTCGGCGGCCTGGCCCAGGCCCGGCCCTATCCCGGCTCGCTCACCGTCTCGACCGTCAACGGCGGGGTCATCGGCATGACCCGGGCCATGGCGTCCGAGCTGGCGCCGATCCGGGTGAACGCCATCCACCCCGGCATCATCGGCGACACGCCCGCCTGGGAGAAGGCGCCCGACCAGGTGCTGGAAGCCATCCGCGCCCGCACCCCGACCGGGCGGCTGGTGAGCACGGCGGACGTGGTCGAGGCTTCGCTGTTCCTGCTCGACAACCGCTCGGCCAACGGGATGAACCTGGCGCTCGAAGGCGGGACGCTGCTGAAGTAGGGGAGTAAGCGCCTTGCTCCCCTGCTTGCGGGGGAGCTGTCCGCGAAGCGGACTGAGGGGGCCTCCAGCGGATACGTCGCCGGCCCCCTCCGACCGCCTTGCGGCGCCCACCTCCCCCGCTTCGCAGGGGAGGAAGAGCCAGAAGCTACAGGATCTTGCCGAGCAGGTAGGTCACGCCTACGCCGAACGACACCTGCCCCTGCGAGCCCAAGCGGCGCACGATGGGGCTGTCGTCGGCTCTACGGGCGAGGTTGGTGTAGCCGAGGTCGGCCGTGCCGCTGATGCGCCGGCTGAACTGACGCGCGACCGAGACGGTCAGACCGGTGTAGCGCAGGCCGCCGCCGGGATCGTAGGCGCGGTTGATCACCGGGCTCGCGGCGGCCTGCTGCGGGGTCACGCCGAAGTAGGTGAACATGTACTCGGAATCGCCGAAGCCGACGCGCGGGCCGATCGAGGCGTTCCAGGGGCCCTTGCTGTAGATGACGTCGGCCGCCAGATCGCCGACCCAGCCCTCGTGTCCGCCGAAGCCGCGCCGCACCTCCACCCGGCCGCGCAGCCAGGGCTTGGGCCAGACGTCGACGAACACGCCCGGCTCGGTGGCCACGCCGATCCGGTCCAGGCCGGCGAACTCGGCCCTGTCGCTGCGGCGGTAGCGGAAGCGCAGGGCCGGGCCCGCGACCACGTGCTTGGTGTCGATCAGGCCGAAGGTGCCGCCGCCGTCCGGGGGCACGAACCGCTGCGGCCGATCCGAACGGCGGATCATCAGGGTCGGATAGGGCGAGACGACGTAGTGGTCGGCCCCCTCGTACGGCGGGCGCACCCGCAGGCGGCCGCCGACCAGGGCCACCCACTCGGCCGCCGAGGCGGCGACCGGAAACGACGCCGCGGCCGCCCCCGCGATCAGCAACACGTGGAAAGACCCGGCTCGACGCAAACCCAAGCGCATACGGCTGGCCCCCCCTCTCTCAAACCGCCATCCAGCAGCGGCCCCAGTGAACGGGGCCTTACCTACTGTTCGACCAACCGCCCGTCCTTGAGCGCGAACACCCGGTCCATGTAGCTCGCCAGCTCCATATTGTGGGTTGCGATCAGGGCGGCCACCCCTTGGACCCGAACAAGGTCGAAGAGGCTCTGGAAAACCGCTCCGGACGTGGCCGGGTCGAGGTTTCCGGTCGGTTCGTCGGCAAGCAGCAGGCGCGGGTGATTAGCCAATGCGCGAGCGATGGCCACCCGCTGCTGCTCGCCCCCGGAGAGCTGCGCCGGCTGGTGGTCGATCCGTTCGGCGAGGCCGAGGCGGGACAGCAGCTCGTTGGCCCGCTCGCGTGCGTCGCGGCGGGAGGATCCGGCGATCATCGCCGGCATGGCCACGTTGTCGAGGGCCGAGAACTCGGGCAGCAGGTGGTGGAACTGGTAGACGAAGCCGATCGAGCGCAGGCGCAGCCGCGTGCGCGGCCCGTCCGCGAGCGGCGAGGTGTCCACCCCGTCGAGGAAGACCTTGCCCGCCGTCGGCCGCTCCAGAAGCCCCGCGGCGTGCAAGAGGCTCGACTTGCCAGAGCCCGACGGGCCGATCAGGCCCACGATCTCGCCCGGGTAGAGGTCGAGGTCCGCGCCCTTCAGCACGTGCAGGGTGCGCTCGCCGGACGGGTAGTCGCGGACCAGGCCGCGCAGGGAGAGGGCGGGCGTCGGCTCACTCATAGCGGAGCGCCTCCACCGGATCGAGGCGCGAGGCCCGCCACGCCGGCGGCAGGGTGGCCACGAAGCTCATCAGCAGCGACCAGAAGGTGATGATCGCCACCTCGTCCCACTCCACCCGCGCCGGGATGCGGGCCAGGAAGTAGGTGTCGGGCGAGAACACCGAGACGCCGGTCACCATCTCCACCAGCGACTGGATCGGATCGATGTAGACGCAGAACAGCGAGCCCAGGACCAGGCCGGTGACCGTGCCCGCCACCCCGATCGCCGCGCCGGACATGAAGAAGATGCGCAGGATCGCGCCCTGGCTGGCCCCCATGGTGCGCAGGATGGCGATGTCGCGGCTCTTGTTCTTCACCAGCATGACCAGGCCGGAGATGATGTTCATGGCCGCCACGGCCACGATCAGCATCAGGATCAGCCGCATGGTCACCCGCTCGACCTGGAGCGAGTTGAAGAAGGACTGGTTGCGGTCGCGCCAGTCGGTGATCACCGCCCCCGGCCCGGCCGCGGCGGCGATACGGGGCCGCATCTGGTCGATGGCGTCGGGGTCGGCGATGTTCACCTCGATCAGGTCTATGGCCTGGCCGCGGCCGAAGAAGAGCTGGGCCTGCGGCATCGGCATGTAGACGAAGGCCGCGTCGTACTCGCTCATGCCCACGCTGAAGATGCCGCCCACCGTGTAGGTCTTGCTGCGCGGGGTGGAGCCGAACACGGTCGCGTCGCCGCTGGGCGAGATCAGGGTGACGGAATCGCCCGCGTTGACTCCCACGGTCTCGGCCAGGCGCGAGCCCAAAAGGATCAGGTCGCCGCCGTATTCGCCCTGGCCGAAGCCGCGCAGCGAGCCCTGCTTCAGGTTGTTGGCGATGATCGAGGTCTTGGCCACGTCCTCGGGCGTGAGGCCGCGCACGATGCCGCCGGTGATCTGCGAAGGGCCGGTCACCATCGCCTGGGCTTCGACCACGGGGACCACGTGCACCACCCCCGGCACGCCGCGCAGCCGCTCGATCAGCGCCTGGCGGCCCGGGCCTTCGATGGCGGGGCCGCCGACATAGACGTGGCCGTTGAAGCCCAGGATCCGCGACAGGAGCTCGGCCCGGAAGCCGTTCATCACCGACATCACGATGATCAGCACCGCCACCGCGAGGCTGATGCCGACGTAGGAGATGATCGAGATCAGCGCGACGCCGCCGTGCTTGCGCTTGGCCCGCAGGTAGCGCGAGGCGATCGACCGCTCCCACCCTGCGAACGGCGCGGCGAAGGCGCGGGGTTTGGAAGCGCGGCTCAAGGTCTTCCCCCTTTGGGGGAAGTCCCCGGCCGAATGGCCGGAGGACAGGGGCTGAAGGGCGCTTCCGCGCACCGCAGCGCCCAAGAGCGGTCGGGGGAGGATCCGAGGGGCAGCGTTGCGGTTCGCATCGGCCTCAATACGCCCGAGCCACCAGGATCGTTTCCACGGCGGGGGCGCCGGTGAAGACGCAGGGGCCGAGCGGGCCTTCCGGCTGGTCCATGGGGGCGTTGCGGATGGTCAGCTTCAGCGACTTCAACTGCTGCTCCACCGCCTCGAGCGCCTCGCCCGTGGGCTTGGACCAGGGCACGCGGACCCAGCCCTTGAAAGCGTCGTTTCCTTCTTCGGAAGCCGGCCCGAAGTAGTTGGAAAGGCCCGCGAAATCGCTCACGCCTTCAACGATGTTGGCGTCCAGCCGCGCCTTGGCCTCCTGGTACAGCGCAACCTGGATCTCGCCGAGCAGCGCCTGAATCCCGCCCAGGAATTCGTCGCGCGATGCGGCATGCGAGCGGACCTTATCGCCGTCGCGCAGGGCGTCGCGGCGCATGTAGGTGACCTGGCCGTTCGCGGCGTCGCGGGGGCCGATCTCGACGATCACCGGCGCGCCCTTGCGCACCCAGGCCCAGCGCTTCTCGGCCGAGCGCAGCGGCTTCTTGTCGAGCAGCGCGCGCACGCCCTGCCCATTCAGCGCCGCCGTCACGCCCTCGCAATAGGCCAGCACCTCGGCGTCCTCGGGCTTGTCGCGCAGCATCGGCACGATCACCACCTGCCGCGGCGCGATGGCGGGCGGCAGCCTCAAACCATCGTCGTCGCCGTGGGTCATGACCACCCCGCCGATCATGCGGGTCGAGACGCCCCAGCTGGTGGTGTGGGCGAAGGCCCAGTCGCCCTTGTCGGTCTGGTAGCGGATGTTCTGGGCCTCGGCGAAGCCGGTGCCGAGGTAGTGCGAGGTCCCCGCCTGCAGGGCCTTGCCGTCCTGCATCATGGCCTCGATCGAATAGGTGTTCACCGCCCCGGGGAAACGCTCGTTCTCGGGCTTCTCGCCGGCGATCACCGGCATGGCCAGCACGGTCTCGGCGAAGTCGCGGTAGACCTCGAGCATCTTCAGCGTCTCTTCCTCGGCCTCCTCGCGGGTGGCGTGGGCGGTGTGGCCCTCCTGCCAGAGGAATTCCGAGGTGCGCAGGAACAGGCGCGTGCGCATCTCCCAGCGGACCACGTTGGCCCACTGGTTGATCAGCAGGGGCAGGTCGCGATAGCTGCGCACCCAGCGCGAGAAGGCGTCGCCGATGATCGTCTCGGAGGTCGGCCGCACGATCAGCGGCTCCTCCAGCTTGGCCTCGGGATCGATCTCCAGCTTGCCGTCGACGGTCTTCAGCCGATGGTGGGTGACGACCGCCATCTCCTTGGCGAAGCCCTCCACGTGGTCGGCTTCCTTGGCCAGGAAGCTCATCGGGATGAACAGCGGGAAATAGCAGTTCTCGTGCCCCGTGGCCTTGATGCGGCGGTCGAGCTCGGCCTGCAACAGTTCCCAGACGCCATAACCCCACGGCTTGATGACCATGGCCCCGCGCACGGGGCTGGTCTCGGCCATGTCCGCCTCGCGGACCACGGCCTGGTACCATTCGGGGAAATCGGCCCGGGTGACGCTGAGCGCCCTCTGCATTCAACAGCTCTCCGCAGCGGGCCGCGACGAAGGGTGATTCCCCGCGCGCACGCTCCGCGTCTCCTTAGCGGGGGCGGCCGGACGAAAAAAGGGCGGACGAAGAAAGGGCCGCGCCCCCGGCTTGGGAACGCGGCCCGAAGTTCATCGCCACCAGAACATCAGGAGCAGCCGGGGATACCCGGCGAGGTCAGGATGCGGCGGCGCGGGCGGCGGGTCATCCACGGGCAAGCTCGGCCGGGACGCTTTGCCGACAGGCGCCGGTTGTTTGGGCCTGCGCGCTCGTTTTGGAGGCACATCTCCTCGGCGGCGAAGGGAAAGCAGGGCTACTTCAGGACCGTGGGCCCCTGCGGCAGGTCTGGAACCGGGATCAGGTTGAAGTGCAGCACCAGCAGGATCACGGCCATGACGATGGCCGCCACCCAGGTGGTGGTGAAGAACTTGCGCTTCAGGTTCGGATTGACCGGCGACGCGGGGTCGCCGCCGCCCGGCACCTCGACGCCGGCCTCGTGGTGGCTGCGCACCCCGAGCGGGAGGATGGCGAACAGGACGACCCACCAGACGACGAGGTAGATCGAGACGGCCCACGTCAGATCGATCTTCATGGCGGGCCTTATACTCTGGTGACCAGGGTCTCGACCACAGGCCGCCGCTCCCAAATCCGCTGCGACGCTTTCTTCAGGGTGCGACCGACCGCCGCCCGCACGGCGGAATCGTCCTGGCGTTCCTCGGCGCCCAGCTTCCTGACCGCCTCTTCGGCGTCCTCGGCCAGGTCGTCGAGGGCCTCTTCGAGCGGATACTCCTCGTCGCCGGGCAGGCCGATGGCGCGCAGGCCGACGTCCGTGGCCAGCCGCCCCTTGCGGTCCAGCACCACGGAGACCATCAAGACGCCGTTGTGCGCGGCGTGACGGCGCTCGCGCAGGGGCTCGCTGTTCTCCGGCGTCAGCACGCCGCCGTCGAGGAACAGCCGCCCGGCGGGGACCTCGTCGATGACCTGCGGACGGCCCGGCGCCAGCCGCACCATGTCGCCGTTGCGGGGGGCGAGCTGTTCGGGGACCTGCAGCTCGCGGGCGAAGGCGACGTGCTCCAGGAGGTGGCGGCGCTCGCCGTGGGTCGGCACGGCGATCCCGGGCCTGGCCCACTGGTACATCTGGGCCAGCTCGCCCCGGCAGGGGTGGCCGGAGACGTGGATGCCGGGGTGGTCGCGGTCGGTGTAGAGCCGCACGCCCCGGTCGGCGAGCTTGTTTTGCAGGTTGCGGATCGGGATCTCGTTACCCGGGATCACCCGGGACGAGAAGATGCAGGCGTCCCCCTCCCCCAGGTTCACGTGCGGATGGGTCCCGTCGGCGATGCGCGACAGGGCGGCCCGCGGCTCGCCCTGGCTGCCGGTGCACAGGTACAGCACCTGGTCGGGCGGGAAATGGCGCGCCTCGGTGTCGGGGACGAAGGGCTGGACGTCCTGCAAAAGGCCCACCGACTTGGCCGCGGCGGTGATGCGGTGCATGGAGCGGCCGACCAGCGACACGCGCCGTCCGGCGGCCTCGGCCGCGCGCACGACGCTGTCCAGGCGGGCGACGTTGGAAGCGAAACAGGCCACCGCCACCTTGCCTTTCAGCCCGGCGATCAGCTCGAACAAGGCGTCGCGGACCCCCGCTTCCGAGCCGGCCTCGCCGTCGACGAAGACGTTGGTGGAATCGCAGACCATGGCCAGCACGCCCTCGTCGCCGAGGCGGCGCAGCTTCTCGATGTCGGCCGGGCCGCCGATCAGCGGATCGGGGTCGATCTTCCAGTCGCCGGTGTGCAGGATCGTCCCCGCGGGCGTGCGGATCGCCAGGCCGTTGGGCTCGGGGATGGAGTGGGTGATGGTCACCAGCTCGATGTCGAACGGGCCGAGCTGGAAGCGCCCGCCCAGCGGCACCTCGGTCAACGACACCTCGTCCAGCAGGCCCGCGTCCCGCAGCTTCTCGCGCAGCAGGAACGCGGTGAAGGGGGTGGCGTAGAGGGGGGCCTTCAGCCGCGGCCACAGCCAGCCCACCGCGCCGATGTGGTCCTCGTGCGCATGGGTCAGCACGATGCCCAGGATGTCGCGGGCGTGCTCCTCGATGAAGGCGGGGTCGGGCATGATCACCTCGACCCCCGGCGTGGTGACGTCGCCGAAGGTGACGCCCAGGTCCACCACGATCCACTTGCGGTCGTCGGGCGGGCCGTAGCCGTAGAGGTTGAAGTTCATGCCGATCTCGTTCGACCCGCCCAGCGGCAGGAAGACGAGCTCATTTTCTGTGTTGGAACTCATCGCGCTCATATAGGCCCGCCGGCGCCGCGCCGCCCTAGGTTTCGGCGATAGACCTCCAGCATCCCGCGGATCGTCAGGTCGCGGTCGAAATGGTCGATCGCGGGTATGACGCCTTCGAACAGGGACGCCACGCCCCCGGTGCCGATCACGGTCATGGGGCGGCCGTACTCGGCCTTGATGCGGGCGATCAGGCCTTCGATCAGGGCGACATAGCCCCAGAAGATTCCCGACTGCATGGCGCCGACCGTGTCCTTGCCGATGATGCGGCCGGGATTCTGGATGGCGACGCGCGGCAGGCGGGCGGCGGCCGTGTGCAGGGCCTGCATGGACAGGTTGGCGCCGGGAGCGATCACGCCGCCCTCGAAGGCGCCGTCGGGCCCGACGATGTCGAAGTTGGTGGCGGTGCCGGAATCCACCACGATCAGCGGCCCGCCGTACGCGGCGTAGGCGCCGACCGTGTTCACCAGCCGGTCCGCCCCGGCCTCGGAGGGCTTTTCGATGCGGATCTCGACGCCCAGGTCCACGTTCTCGCCGACCACCATCGGCTCGGTCTTCAGGTAGCGGCGGGACAGGTTGCGCAGGTTGAACAGGGCCTGGGGCACCACGCTGGAGACGATGCAGGCATCGAGGTCCGAGAGCTTCAACGACTGCATCTGCAGCAGCTGGTTCAGCCACACCGCGTATTCGTCGGCCGTCCGCGCCGCCTCGGTCGAGGTCCGCCACTGGGCGATCCAGCTCCGGCCGTCGTGGACGGCGAAGAGGGTGTTGGTGTTGCCCTGCTCTATGGCCAGCAGCATGGCCCGATCCCCCTGATCCTCACGTTCCACACCACTTCAGGCATCCGGCCCGCCCGGGAAGAACACGTCCCCCGCCGCGATCAGACGGACGGAGCCGTCGGCCAAGCGGAGACGCAAGCGCCCTTCGGAGTCCACCCCCTCGGCCCAGCCCTCGACCGTCTCGTTCGGCAGGCGCGCGAGACAGGGACCGGGGATGGAGGTGGAGCGGCCGGTCCAGGCGTCCAGGATCAGCGGCAGGCCGCCCCGGCCCCACAGGCAGAGCCAGCGGTCGAAGGCCTGGGCCAATAGGGCCAGGGCCTCCTGGGGCGTCGGCGGCGCCAGGCGGTCGGGGCGCAGATGGTCGGCCAAGGCGGCGGCGGGGCGCTCCACGTCGGCCGGCGCGCTCGCCAGGTTCACGCCGATCCCCACGGCCACCCAAAGCCCGCCGCTAGGCCGCGCGCCGCTCTCGACCAGGATCCCGCTGAGCTTGGCGCCGGCCAGCAGCACGTCGTTGGGCCATTTCAGGCTGACCAGCGCGCTGGGGACATAGGCGTCGGCCAGCTCCGCCACGGCGAGGGCCGCGACGAACGAGACGCCGGCGGCTTCGGCGGGGCTCTTGTCGGTGACGCCGAGGCGGGTGGCGGCCAGGTTGCCGTCCGCCGTCGACCAGGCCCGGCCCCGGCGGCCGCGCCCGTCGGTCTGGCGCTGGGCCGCGATCCACAGCGGCCCGTCCTCCCCGGCCTGGGCCCGTCGCCGGGCCTCGGCGTTGGTGGAGTCCACCGCGGGCAGCCAGAGGATCGGGATCATGCCCCCTCCCCCGCCCCGGCTGCGGGGCCGCGGGAAGCCGTCACGCCAGGTGGAAGGCGGCCGCGGCGGCGCGAGCCAGCGGGTCGAGCGCGGCGAGCGCCGGCAGGACCACGGGGAAGGAGAACAGGGCGGCGGCCGCCGCGATGGTGCGGGCGTCGGCGGGGGCGGCGTCGGTCTGGCCGGGGCTCGGGTCGAACCACATCGTCTTGACCATGCGCAGGTAATAGAAAGCCGCCACGACGCTGGTCACGAGGCCGAACACGGCCACCGGCCACAAGCCGGCCGCGATCGCCGCCTTGAACACATAGTACTTGGCCCAGAAGCCCGAGAACGGCGGAATGCCCATCACCGAGAACGACAGCCCGGTGAGCGCCAGCGCCAAGGCCGGCCGCTCCTTCGACAGGCCCGCCAGCGCCGGCAGGGTCTCGATCGCCTCGCCCTTGCGAGACAGTGCGATCAGGCAGGCGAAGAAGCCGGTGACGTCGATCATGTAGAGGACCATGAACACCAGCATGGCCTGGACGCCCTGCTCGGTGCCGGCCGCCAGGGCCATCAGGGCGTAGCCGATGTTGGCGATCGAGGAATAGGCGAGCAGCCGCTTCAGGTTCTTCTGCACCAGGCCGGCGAGCGCGCCCACCGCCATGGAGATCACGGCGACGGCCAGCAGCACCTGGCTCCACTGCTCGATCGCGCTGGGGAAGCCCTGGGCGAGCGCGCGGGCGAACACCACCATGGCGGCGAGCTTGGGCGCGGCGGAGAGGAAGGCGACGACCGGCGTCGGCGCGCCTTCGTAGACGTCGGGCGTCCAC
>Ga0164243_10013542_pt1 | contig 11465 bp, 7 predicted proteins | sample OricompcompostOP_FD_108781 | JGI IMG/M metagenome (GOLD analysis project Ga0164243, IMG submission 108781) | Organic Plus compost microbial communities from Emeryville, California, USA - Original compost - Organic plus compost (OP) | ecosystem: Engineered > Solid waste > Mixed feedstock >... | reverse complement strand
CCCGCATACTGCTTCATGCTACCCGGAGCTGTGCCACACAGCCAGCTCGCGGCAGTGTCGCTGTAGTTGACGTTGGTGTAGCCGCCGACCACCGCGGTCCGCCACTGGGCGTTCCAGAAGTGCTCGTAGGCTGCCTGCACGCCCCACGCCTCGGTCTTCTCGATGCTGGAGCCGTTGATGTACACGCCATCAACCGCGTAGCCGACGCCCAGCTCGTTGCCGCTGCCGAGCATCTGGTTGGTCGGAGTCGACACGCAGTACGTGGTCGCGCCGTTGCAGTAGTAGGCCGACGCTTCGAACCGGTCCTTCGGCTGGAAGAGGTTCAGCAAGCGGAAGCCGCCCTGAATGGCCCAGCCCCAGGTGTCGCCCGGGTGGCCAAAGACAGTCGACGCCGTGCCGCCAGTCGCGCCCGGAACGTTCGAGTAGTAGCTCGCATTCATGTTATGCAAGGCACCCGACAATTGGGCGGAACCCCACGCCTGATCGATGCGGATGTTACCCGCGATGTCGGGCGTCCATTCCGCTTGCGTCTGGCTTCCGATACCGGGGACCGTCGTGAAGTTGCCGGGGATCGATGCGTTGATAACGCGTTTCGTGCGACCGCCAGGATTGTTGGAATCTTCCGCGTCGATCGACATCGACCAGCCGTTGCCGAGCTGCCAGGTGTAGGCGATGAGGTCGATACCGTTGACGCCCGTGCTCGCGCCCCAGATCGACGGCGCATAGCCGTAATCCGCGCCGTTGAAGAAGTCGAAGTACGACACGGCGTGACCGACGGTGAAGCCGGCGAACTGGATGAACGCGCGCAGGATGCCGGCGGTGCCGGTCGTGGCCGCGTCACCCGTCTGCTGCTGGGCGATGATGGCGGCATAGGCGCGCAGCACGCCGTAGTCGGTCTGCGTGCGCCAGTCCGTCGTCAGGTTGATACGTGAGCGGAACGAATAGAGGTTCGACGCATCACGCGTAGAGATACCGCCGGGCGTTCCGAGAAAATATCCGGGGGGAGCATTGGGTCCGCCCCAGCCGTAGCTGTGATCCGAACGCAGATACATGCCGATTTTCAGGCAGGTATCCGTGCCCGGGACATAGAAGAATCCCGCGCCGTACAAGCTACAAACCTTCACGTATTCTTTTAGTTTGATTTGCGCGCGATGCTGACGATATTTGAATCACTCGCATATTTTTGCGCGGCGATCGCTGGCGGCCGAAACCGGCCTGAATTTTCTCCCGGTGACGGCTGGGAATCCATCGGCAGACAAAGCGAGCAATATCGGTCCTTTCATCCGACCGCAGCCTCGATTCATCGAGAAAAAAATTATGGGTATAGGCTGGGTGGACAGTCGCGGCCGCGCCTTGGACGTTGATGCGGATGCGAAGGTCTTCCGGTAAGGCGCCTCGTCACTGACCGCAGCGCCGACTTGCGTTGCAACCGATGGTCGCACGCCATGCGGGTTTTTAAGTAGTTGCATTGCGAGGGAAAATTGCCGACTTGCCGTTCCGAGGTTGTTGGCGTCCAAGATTGGCGACGCCCGGGATTGCGGCCACGCTCGACAGCTTGATTTGCCGCACCGGTAGTAGTGCAACAGATTATTCCAGTAAGAATACGCAGAAACCGGGGAGGTAACGTGGCCAAGTTCAAGGTAGTGACGCCGAAGGGCACGAGTTTCGCAGTCGCCGGCGGGGCTTACGACATCGAAAACGAGGCGCTGACGCCGCTCGATGCGGAAATCGTGGAGATCGATGCGTCTTCGGAAAATTCGTTCATCGACGGCGCGCACGATGCCGACGCGGTTTATGCGAAGGGTATGAAATTCACCAAGCGCATGATCGACGGTCTTGAGCGCTGCAGGATTATCGCGCTGGGCACGGTCGGTTCCGACTACATCGATGTTGCGGCGGCGACCGCGCGGGGCATTCCCGTCACCAACGTCCCCGATACATTCATCGAGGAGGTGGCGGACCACACCATGACTCTGTTGCTGTCCTCATGGCGCCGCCTCGTGGTGCAGGATCGTCTGGTGCGCGACGGACGCTGGAAGGAAGGCCGGCCGGCCCTCAACCAGCCGCGTCTGATGGGTCGCACGCTGGGCTTCATCGCATTCGGTCATGTCGCTCGCGCCGTCGCGATGCGCGCCAAGCCGTTCGGCTTCCGCATGCTGGCGTTCGATCCCTATGTGGAAGAACTGGTGATGAGTCCTTACGGCGTCGAACCGGCCACGCTGGAGGAGGTGTTGCAGAACTCGGATTACGTCTCGATGCACGCGCCCGACACCGAATCGGCGCGCAAGATGCTCACCGAGAGGCATTTTCGGATGATGAAACGCGATGCGATCTTCGTGAACACGGGGCGTGGTCCCACCGTGGATGAGGCCGCGTTGATCAAGGCATTGCAGGAGGGCTGGATCGCCGGCGCCGGTCTCGACGTCCTCGAGGTGGAACCGCCGAAGCCCGACAATCCGCTTCTCAAAATGGATAACGTCATTCTGACCGCGCATGTGGCGTCAGCATCCGCGCGGTTTGACCCGGCCCGCAAGCGTCGCGTCGGTCACGAAATCGCGCTGGTGTTGCGGGGTTACTGGCCGCGCGCCTGTGTCAATCCGACGGTACTCGAGAAGACCGACCTGAAGCGCTGGCAACCCTATTCGATGGAACGCGGGCCGGCGACGTAAGGCCCGCGGCTTAATTTTGGGCATGTTGCGCTGCAATCTCGGTTGAGGTTGGTTCTCCCCTGCGGCCAGCCGTCTGATCGATTGTGTCGCGGCGGGGTGTGACATTCGTCCCACGCGTGCGTGACCTGCAGGTTTGTTTCTTTGCGGCGGTCAGATAAAGCTTAGAAAGCGTGCCGGGCTTTTGCCCGGCTTTGATATTTGGATTTGGGTCAGGAAACAGGAGTGTTCGATGAAAGTGGGCGCGGCGATTGCCGAAATCATGAAACGGGAAGGGTTTGAGATACTTTTCGCCTATCCCGTGAACCATCTGATCGAACACGCGGCCGAACTCGATATCCGCACCGTGATCGTGCGTCAGGAACGTGTGGGCCTGCACATGGCCGATGCGATTTCGCGCGTCACTTCCGGCGACAAGATCGGCGCGTTCTGCATGCAGCACGGTCCGGGCACCGAAAATGCCTATGGCGGCGTGGCGCAGGCCTATTCGGAATCGATCCCGATTCTCGTGGTGCCGGGCGGCTATCCGCGCCGCATTGCCCAGGTCGGCGCGAACTATTACGCCGCGCGCGAGATGCGTGGCATCGCGAAGATGGCCGAATCGATCACGACGCCGGACGAGGTCATCAATGTCATGCGGCGCGCCATGTCGCGTATCCGCAACGGCCGCGGCGGCCCCTCGATCGTCGAGGTGCCGGGCGACCTCTGGAACGCCGAATTGACTGGCGAACTCAACTACAAACCGGTGGTGAAGACCCGCATCGCGCCGGACCCGGACGCGGTGAAGGAAGCCGCCGCGATGCTGGTCAAGGCCAAGCGGCCGGTGCTCTATGTTGGCCAAGGCGTGCACTGGGCGAAAGCCTGGAAACAGCTCAAGCAGCTCGCCGAACACCTCGCCATCCCGGTCGTCACCAGTCTCGAAGGCAAGAGTGCGTTCGACGAAACGCATCCGCTCTCGCTCGGCTCCGGCGGCGTGGCCGTGCCGAAGCCGGTGCGCGTGTTCCTCGACACCTCCGATGTCATCTTCGGTGTCGGCTGCTCGTTCACCGAAACCTCCTTCGGCGTCCCCATGCCGAAGGGCAAGAAAATGATCCACAACACGCTCGACGAGGCGCATCTCAACAAGGACATTTACGCCGACGTCGCACTGATCGGCGACAGCGGTCTGACCCTCGACGCGATCCTCGAAGAGGTGAAATCGCAGGTGAAGACCAAGCGCGACGCCAAGGGCGTGGCGAAGGAAATCGCCGACATCCGGGCCGAATGGCTCAAGGACTGGACGCCGCGCCTGACCTCGGAGGAGGCGCCGTTCTCGCCTTATCGCGTGCTCCACGACCTCTACAACACGGTCGACGTGGCCAACACGATCATCACCCACGATGCCGGCTCGCCGCGCGACCAGCTCTCGCCGTTCTGGCGCTGCACGCAGCCGCTCACCTACATCGGCTGGGGCAAGACCACGCAGCTCGGCTACGGCCTCGGCCTCGCCATGGGCGCCAAGCTCGCGCATCCCGACAAGCTCTGCATCAACGTATGGGGCGACGCGGCGATCGGCTTCACCGGCATGGATTTCGAAACCGCCGTGCGCGAGCGCATTCCGATCATGTCGGTGCTGCTCAACAATTTCTCGATGGCGATCGAAATCCCGATCATGCCGATCTCGCAGAAGAAGTATAAGTCGACCGATATTTCCGGCGATTACGCCGCGATGGCGCGGGCTTTCGGCGGCTATGGCGAGCGCGTCACCGATCCGAAGGAAATCGTGCCGGCGATCAAACGCGGTATCGAGCAAACCCAGAAGGGCGTTCCGGTGCTGCTCGAGTTCATCACCAAGAAGGAAACGGTGATCTCGCGTTATCTGCCGGAGGCGTAGGGAAACCACGACCGTTGCGTCGTCATGCGCGGGCTTGGCCCGCGCAGCCCTCTTCAAACGAAGAGCCCGTTTCGAGACGATGGATGGCCGGAACAAGTGTACGGCCTTGAGACATACCTGACAGTGTTCGGAGACATCGCTGACACTCCTGCCGAGAGGCAAGGAGGCGGGGATGGTTCGAGACGCGCAGCTTCGCCACAAAGCCTGGTTGCTCAAAACGGCTCGTAATCGCGCAATTGCGGGATGACCTTTTCGCCGAACAGCTTGATCGAGCGCATCAGTTCAGGCTCCGGCAGGTCCGAAAAATTGAACTCGCCGAGGAACGTATTGAAGAGCCCGGCGCCCGCCGCGGCCTTGATCTTCGCCGCAACCGTATCCGGCGAGCCGATGAACACCAGTTCGTGCTTCATCAGGTAATCCGGGTCGAAAATGTTCGCCATGATCTCCGATGCGCCGGGTTCGCCACGCCCGATGAATTTCTTGGCGTGTTCCTTCACGCGCTGCTCGAAGGTCTCGCCCGGCTGCGGCGCCGGCAGGAAACCCTCGTAGGCGCGGCTCGCGCGGTAAAGCGCATTCTTGAGCGCTTTTTCGTCTGTTTCGTCGACATAGACGATGGTGCAGTAGGCGATGCGTGGCTTCTGCGGCCAACCCGCTTTCTTCCAGTCCTCCAGAAACTTCCTGTAGCGCGGCGCGGCGTCGGGGCGCGGATAGATCAGGAAATAGCCGGGATTGATGCCGTTTTTGGCACAGAACTCCAGCGTCTGCGGATCGCGGCTCATCATCCACAGCGGCGGATGCGGCTTCTGGAACGGCTGCACCGAGATGTTGGCGTTGTCGGTATGGAAGGCGTCGCTGTGGTAGGAGAACGGCTGCTTCTCGCCATAGGCCGCGCGAAGATAGTCGACGAATTCCAGCGTGGGTGATTTTCTCAGGTCGTATTCGTTGCCGAACGGACGGAAGTAATCCGCGTTGATGCCCGGCACGAGACCAAGCTCCATGCGCCCGCCCAGCATCTGGTCGACGATCGCGATCTCCTCCGCAAGCCGCAGCGGATGATAGAGCGGCACGATGTAGCCCATCGGGCCGACGCGCATGCGCTTGGTGTGCATCCCCGCACCGACCGCATAGAGACTCGGCGACGACATCCAGCTTTCGTCCGGCCGGAAATGATGCTCGACGCAGAAGCTGTGATCGAAGCCGAGTTCGTCGCACAGCCGGAGTTCCCGCCAAAGCTGCTCATACCGCTGGTATGGCGTCATATCCGGCTTTGCCCAGATGTGCGAAAAGTGCGCGAACTTCATTCATTTCCTCCGCATATTGCCGCGCGAAGCCGTATCCGGCGCACGCGGCACGGGCATGATCTGCATCAAAAAAGACGGTCATGCATCCGCATGGATGGCATTCAAGCCATGCGCGGTATCAGGAGGATAGATAAAGGAATGCGTTCTAGCGTGGCTTCGCAAGCGAGGCCGTCATCACGAATTTGGCAACCTCCACGGCGGTCTCGATATCGTGGTTGCGCAAGCCGAACAGCTTGGTGGTGTTCTCGTCGATCTGCGAGAAGGACGGCAACTGGTGTCCGCCGTCGCTGACGCGATAAAGTTTCAGCATTGCATTGTTGCGGCAGTGTGACCATTCGAACAGCCGCACCCGCGTCGGATCGGACTCGTCGCGATGGGGCAGCCAGTTTGCTGCCTCTTCGGTACAGCCGTTCTTCATCCGCCAGTATTCCATGGTTTCGGGGATGGAGAGCAGCCGGCCTGCCGGCGCGATGATGCCGTCATACCATTGCGAGTCGTCATTCGTTCCGGCCACGACCATCATCGGCACCGGCCGTTTCGGACGGCAGTCCTCGCGTTGATGATCGGTCATCCCGGAGATCAGCGGCGCCACGGCCGCGATCTTGTCCGATAACGCGCAGGCCAGCGTGTAGGTCATCAGTCCGCCGCGCGACATTCCGGTCACGTAGATGCGCGCCGGGTCGGCGATTTTCATGCCGACAAGGCCGTCGATCAACGCGCGGATGTAACCCACATCGTCGACGGCCTTGCCGTTGATCGTCGGCTGCGGGTCCTTGATCGGTCTGCCGTAGTTCCATTTGCGGCCAATCGCTTCGGGATAGATCACAGCAAACCCTTCGCGGTCGGATTCGGCGTCGAGATGCAGCCATTCGTGAAGGCTATCGATGCTTTGGCCGAGCCCGTGCAGCGCGACGATCAGCGGGGCGGGTCCGTCCGTGCGCGGCCGATGCAAAGCCGCGGCGCGCTTGACGCCTTGATGTTCGACAACGATCCACGGGTCGGCCCATACAGGGACCGCCGAAACGCCGGACAGGATCGCCGCGACGGCGGCAAGAACAAGGAGCTTTATCTTCATCGCACTTCCCGCGGATCGCCCCGGCGATGAGAGGCGCATGATGGCGCCTGCAACAGAATGTTACAGGCGCAAATCCCGGGATGGCAATTCTCTCGCCAAAAAAAATCGGGCGGCGGCGCCGCTATTCCTGCGGGATCACCGGCACCAGCAGGTAGGATTCGAACTTGCCACCGGCATGGATGATGTGCCGGCCCTTGTTCACGCTCGACGCTTTGTGGCGAAAGTACACCGGGGCCACATCGACCGGATAGCGGTTGAGGTCCCCACCTTGCACGATCAGCCGCAGCGTCTCGCCGGCCTCGAATTTCGTTCCCGACGGCCAGATCTCGATGTCCAGCGCCACGACATCGCCCGGCGGGATTTTCGCGACGCGCGTATGCGGATGCACCGGTTGCCACTCGGTCGATTTGTCCGGATCGAGTTCGCGATGCGAGGCGCGCAGCCAGCCAAGCGCGACCGGGCCGTCGTCGAATTGTGCGTAGTAGGCGAACGGAACGAAATTGCCGTCCTTGTCGAGCTTGTGCAGGCCGACAAACACATCCATGTCGTCGGTCGCCTCGCACGACATGAAGACGTGCAGCTTCATGTAACCGGTGAGTTCAGTCGGCTTGTCGAACTTGATATCGAAGGTCGCGCGATCGGCTTCGGCAAGCTCCGGCACCTCGGAATCGTAGGCGACCGTGTCTTCCTCCGGAACGGGCGTCCATTGCAGTTTGTTGTTGTCGGCATCGAGGTAAAGCCTGGTGTATTGCGTCCGCGCGAGCGGCCATTCCTTCTCCGCGCGGGTTGTGGCGACGCTGTTCTTTTCGCGCACCTCCACCGTGACCCGCGGCCAGGACGTCACGCCATTGTCGATGCCCTTGAGATAGTGATCGAAGAATTCATGCAGCTTGCGCATGTTTTCCGGCACGTAGTAGTGCGCCCATTTCTTCTGGCCGTGCGCAACCAGATATTTTTCTTTCGAGGCGATGTGCTTGAAGCCCTCGAACGTGCCGCGGGTGTGCAGGCCTTGATCGGTCCAGCTCGCCACGACAAAGGCCGGCACCTTGATCTTCGAAAAATCCGCCGCCTTGCTCTTCCAGAAATCGTCGAACAGCGGGTGTTCTTTCGTTTCGGTTTCGAGATCCTCGATCGTGTTCTTGCTGGCGCCCCAGCGCTCCCAGAGCGACGGCCAGAAATGAGTATCCGGGATGCCGCCGTGGGTCGCGACTTCGCGGTAGCTGTCGGTCCAGCCTTCCCAGGGATTGATCGCGGCGAGATGCGGCGGGTTGAGTTCGGCCACGCGCCATTGCAACTGCGCAAGGTAGGACACGCCGGAAAGCCCGACCTTGCCGTTGCTCCACGGCTGCGTGCCGGCCCATTCGACAGCGTCGTAGTAATCCTGCGCTTCTTCCGGCGCGAGGAAATGCGCCGTGCCTTCGGAGTACCAGGTGCCGCGGGTGTCGATCACGACGACCGCATAGCCGCCCGGAATCCAGAACGCCGGATCCGGCGCTTCGAATGCGGTGTATTTCGACGTGTCGCCGTCCTTCACCCCGGCATTGAGGAAGCGTTTGGGATCGAACGGCACGTGCTTGCCGTAAGGCGTCCACGCGATGATCGGCGGCACCGGCTTCTCATCCGCCGGACGGAATACGTCGGCATAGATTTTCACGCCGTCGCGCAGCGTGATGACCACGTTGCGCTCGATCAGCATCGCGTATTCGTTGTCGATCGTGCGGCTATAGACCGGTGGCGTACCGCCGCGGCTTTCCGGCGTGTTGCGCGCGCCCCGATAACGATACTCGAACCCCTTGCCGGCCATGAACGCCTCCCGCATTGACGCCGTGTGTTTCGGCTCGTCGGCCACAAAGTGACCCGGAGCAATCCCGTTAAACGAACTGGACCGCGACGCCGCCGAGCGGGCCGAAATCCCCGTGCACCGTATCGCCTTTCTTGGCCCAGATCACCCGCGTGAAGGAGCCGGCGAGAACGGTGTGCCCCGCTTCGAGCGTTACGCCCATCTGACCGAGCTTGTTGGCGAGCCATGCGACGCCGTTCGCCGGATGGCCGAGAACGCCAGCCGCAAGCCCGGTTTCCTCGATGTCGCCGTTGACGTACATGATGCCGCCGATCCAGCGCAGGTCCACATCCATCGGCCGTACCGGCCGACCGCCGACCACGATTCCTGCGGCGGCGCCGTTGTCGGAGATCGTGTCGAAAATCTTGCGCGGGTTCTGCACCCGCGCGTCGACGATTTCGAGCGCCGGCACGACATACTCGGTCGCACGCAGCACGTCGGTGAGGCCGATACCCGGTCCCTTGAGTTTCGAGCCCAGGACAAAGGCGAGTTCGACCTCGACGCGCGGGGCGCAGTAGTTCTCGTGAGGCACCTTGGCGCCGTCCGCGATCATCATGTCGTCCAGCAGGTGACCGTAGTCCGGCTCGTTGATTTCCGACGAACGCTGCATTGCCTTGGACGTCAGGCCGACCTTGTGGCCGATCAGCTTGCGGCCTTCTTTCATCTTCTGGCCCTGCACCAGACCCTGGATGGCATAGGCATCCTCAAACGTGATGTCGGGCCATGTCTTTGAGAGTTGCACAACGGGCTTGCGTTCGCGCTCCGCCGTCAGCAAGAGTTGTGCGGCTTTTTCGCGGTCGGCTGGCGTCATGGCGGGTCTCCGGAACCTGTTGAATGTCAGCCGAATGTATCGCGTCTCGCGAGACGGCACACAAGAGCGCCTGAGGGAAAGTGCGCCATGCCTGGAACGATATCGGAGGGACTGACCGTATTGAGCGCGCGGGCGGTGATGTCAGCCGCGACCACGCTCGCGGAGCGATATTCCGCAATGAGCGGCGTCGCCGTGAAGTTCGATTTCGCGCCCGTCGGCGCGATCGAGAAAAAACTTTCCGATGGCGTGTTTGCGGACGTTGTCATTCTCTCGCAGGCTGCGATCGCCAATCTCGTGAAGCAACACAAGCTCGTTGCGGAAAGCGTGCGCGTGCTGGGCCGCACCAGCATCGGCGTGTGCATTCGGCAGGGTATGCCGCAGCCGGATATCGCAACGCCCGAAGCGTTCAGGAGTTTATTGTTGCTGTCGCCAACGATTGCGCTTTCGGACGTCGCCGTCGGCGGAACGGCGGCGCGCTATCTGCCGCAACTTTTCGAGCGCCTGGGACTGACCGCCGTGCTGGAGCGGAAGCTGATACGCTGTGCCGGCGGTGGCGATGTCACGCAGCGCGTCGTGCGCGGGGAGGCCGCGATCGGCATCACGTTTGTCAGCGAGATGATCTCGGCGGGCGGCGCGGACATTGTCGGTCCGCTGCCGGAGGCTTATCGCAACGATACGACCTATTGCGTCGGGGTGATGACACAGACGGCCCAACGCACGCAGGCTGCGGCGCTCGCGACGCTTCTGCAAGGTCCTGCAAGCGAGGATGTCTGGGCCAGGGCCGGGTTCGTCCGCGGGGCCGGCGTGGAACCGTAAGCCGCCACTGCTTCGCGTGGGCGCACTAACGGCTTGTGTGCACGGATAATTTTCAAGGAAATACCGCCAGGGCCCACATTGGGCCCCGTGGTGGCGATTTTGTGCCGTTTTATTGTCCGATCTTGCCCAATTTCTAGTCGGGGCCGACGGCCCATCGCTGGTTTAGACAGGCTTTCAGGGTTCCCGGAAGTGGTAGTGCTATCCACAGGGACGCCGAAAAATCGACGCTTCAAGCCCCTTTTCCCGTCTGGTAAAGCCAAATCTAAGGCTTTGATAGATAATAATAAAAACTAAATGTGACAGACAGCTCGCGAAATCGTGTCTTTTATGCAACGACGGCCGGAAATCGCGGGGCTGATACGTTAGAAACGTTTCATCCGATGGAACAGCGGGGTAAATTCCCCTGGCGACGAAGAGGGAATCGGCTGTCGCGCCGCACGGTAATGCCAAGGTTGCAGTTCGCAGCGAGGCGGGATCGGGTGGGGAAACTGGGGGGCCGGACAGTGCTTTACGGCACTTGAAGGAAACACTCCTCCCGAATTGTAACACTGGAGGATTGCTATGAAAGCAATGAAAGGCCTTCTCCTCGGCACAGCAGCGGGGTTGTTTGCTGTGGCGAGTGCGCAGGCGGCCGACCTTCCCGTTAAGGCCAAACCGGTCGAATACGTGAAGGTTTGTAGCTTGTACGGCGCGGGATTCTTCTATGTCCCGGGCACGGATACCTGCCTGAAAATCGGCATGTATCTGCGTTCGGATCACAGCTACGGCGCTGGCGGCGTGATGGCGCCTCCCGGATACTGGCTGTCGACGCCGAACTCCGCCTTCACGCGCACCAACACCAACTTCTACACATTCCGCGCACGTATCAACCTGACGACGGATTGGCGCACGCAGACCGACTACGGCGTGCTGCGCGCCTATGCCGCCATCATCGCCCAGCAGCAGACGGGTGACGCCAGCACGACCGGCACCGCCGGCATCCTGCGCGCGTTCATCCAGTTCGCCGGCTTCACCGTCGGTCACGCCGTGTCGTACTTCGACTTCTTCAACGGCGCGGATTACGGCTATGCGCCGTCGGTGTGG
>Ga0164243_10013541_pt1 | contig 11465 bp, 7 predicted proteins | sample OricompcompostOP_FD_108781 | JGI IMG/M metagenome (GOLD analysis project Ga0164243, IMG submission 108781) | Organic Plus compost microbial communities from Emeryville, California, USA - Original compost - Organic plus compost (OP) | ecosystem: Engineered > Solid waste > Mixed feedstock >... | reverse complement strand
TGCCACCGGGTTCCCGCCGTCGGTGCGGTCACCATGGGCCCGGGCGGGTGGGTCAGCGTCAAGGGCGTGCCGGTGCCGCCGCTGCGCGCGCGGGAGAGCCGGCCGTGGTGGGCCCACCTGCTGCGGGCCCGCCGCCTCGTCGTGCGCTGACGGGCCGGCCGCCGCGGTCGACCGCGGACACCACCCGCCGGGTGGCCGTGGCCGGCGGCGGCCCGGTCAGGCTCCGGACGGCTGCGGATCGGCGGGCCGCAGACGCAGCTTGGCGTCGACCGCGATTACCCCGTTGGGCCCGACCAGCACCGGGTTCAGGTCCAGCTCCGCGACCTCCGCAAGCTCCTCGGCGAGCCGGCCGAGGCGGAGCAGCAGATCCTCGACGGCGCCGGTGTCCACCGGCGGCGCGCCGCGGAAGCCGGTCAGCAGCGACGCGGCGCGCAGCGACCGCCACATGCGCGCGGCGTCACGGTCGGTCACCGGCACCAGCCGCAGCGCGCGGTCACTGAACAGGTCGGTGTGCACGCCGCCGAGCCCGGTCATGACCAGCGAGCCGAAAAGCGGGTCGTGCACCACGCCGGCGACCAGCTCCACCCCGGCGCACAACATCGGCTGCACGATGGCGCCGCCGGCCGGGTCCCCGGCCGCCGTCACGGCGCGGTAGGCGGCCCGCACCTCGGCCTCGTCGGCCAAGTCCAGCCGGACAGCGCCGATGTCGGTCTTGTGCACCAGGGCCGGGTCGGCGGACTTGACCACCACCGGGAAGCCGACGGACCGGGCCGCCGCGACGGCCGCGTCCTCGTCGAAGGCCGCGGCGGAGGCCAGCAACGGGATGCCGTACGCGCGGAGGATCGCGGCGGTGACGGCGTACGGCTGCCAGCCCGCGCCGGCGCGGTCGACCACCGGGGTGCCCCTACGGGCGGGTCGATCCCGGCGGCCCGGCCATCACCGCGCTGGAGGGCGGCCACCTGCGCACGATGTTCGCCGCCACCGAGGCCGCCGTCGCGCAACACCCCCTGCCGGCGGCACCCGGCGGCACGATCTACCACGACACCGACGACGAGCCCGACGACGACGACCGGATCGGCTTCCCCATCTCCGCCCAGCAGCTCGCGGAGGCCCTGGACGAGGAGATCGCCGGCTACCTGACGGCGTTGTACTGAGCGTTCACGCCGCGAGCGTGGCGGAAGCCGCGCGGAGCGCGCCGACGGCCGCCGCCTCCGTCTCGTACGCGGACGCGACGGCGGCGGCGAGCGCGGGCAGGTCCGGCTCGGCGGGCGGCCGCCGGTCCAGCTCCGCCCGGAGTGCCCAGAGGGCCGCGGCCGCCTCGGCCCGGTCGCCGTCGCCCTCGTCGCCGAGCGTCACGGCCGCGGCCAGGTCGGCGCGCAGTTCGCGTACCCGCCGGTACTCGGGCACGTCGGCCGGCAGCGCGGTCTCGGCGACCGCGTGCCAGGCGGCGGCCGCGTCGCGGAACCGGTCGCCGCAGGCGGTGAGGTCCGGGGCGCGCAGCAGCGCGGCGGCCTCGTCCAGGAAGGTCGCGTACAGGCCGCGCAGGTGCCCGCCGGTGGCGCCGACCGGTTCGACACCCTCCCAGATGGACAGCAGCGCGCCGACGAGGCCGGTGCCGCCGGCGAAGACGGTCGGCCAGCCCTTGGCCGCCTTCGCGTCGGTGAGCAGCTTGGCCCACTTGCGCCACGCGGGCAGGGCGAACGAGGCGGAGGAGCCGCCGAGGCCGGCGAGGCAGTCCCGGATGCCGGCCACCGCGGCCGCCGCGAGGTCCGTACCGCCCGGCCCCTCGATCTCCCACAGGCAGTTCCGGTACGAGTCGACGCGTGCGCGGGCACGGTCGAGACGGCCGCGCTCGACGGTGAGCGGCCCGAGGTTGCGGTCGTCGAGCCGGGCGGCGTCGCCGTCCGCGGCGTACGCGACGACCTGGTGGCCGCCGTACCCGTCGAGGTGCGCGGGAAGGTGCCAGTAGCCGACGATCTGCCGGTCCGGCACGACGATCGCCGGACGCCCGGCGTCCAGAGCGGCGTCCAGAGCGGCCTGCGCCTTCCGGCCGCCGCCGGTCCGCTCGACCCGGAACGGCACGCCGAGCCGGGCCAGCGTGGCGTCGGTCCAGTCCAGGTAGTTCCAGCGGTGGCGGAAGCCGAGGGTCAGCGTGGCGGTGGCGTGGGCCCGGAACTCCCAGAGGATGTAGCCGGCACCGAGGCCGCCGCCGACGCCGAGGACCATCGCCTCGGAGATGGGCCGCCCGTGGTGGCGCAGCACGTTGGCGACGGCGGCGGTCTCGGGGTGGACGCCGCCGCGCAGCGCGTACCCGTGGTCGGTGCGCTCGCGGCTCGTGCCGACGATGTGCCGGCGGGCTTCCGCGTACCGTTCGCCGGTGCGGGCCATGCGGGCACGGATGCGGGCCTTGAGGTGCTTGTCGCTGGTCATGATGTCCTCGCCTGCGGCGCCGACCCGCCCGACCCACGCTCGCGACGGTGCCGACGGCCGACCGGGACAGGTGCGTGACCAGTCTGGTGCCTCCCCCGAGGCCGTGGAACCCCTTGCCTCCGCGACGCCCGGTGGCGTGGGTGCCGGGTCAGGAGGTCCGGCGCGGGGGCCGCGCCGTCGACATGCTACCGCGATCCACGGTGGGCCGATACCCCGGACCGTACGCTTCGACGCGGCGTTGCGGGCCGTCGAGAACGGACCGTTCACGGTGCCACCGACCCGCGGTACCCAGCCGGCGCTGACGGTGTCGACCCGCGGCACCACCGGGCCACCCAGGACGGTGGTTTCTCCGGCACGAGGCGGTGGTCGCCCAGCACGCGACCGCGATCTTCTCGCTCGACCTGCGACCCGAGGACGTCTACTGGTGCACCGCGGGACCTGGCACGCTCACCGGCAGCGCGTACGGCATCGTCGCTCCGCTCAGCGTCGGAGCCACCCTGCTGCTCGACACCGCCACGGACACCGCACCGGTCGCACGACGCTACGCGATCCTCGGCGAGCACGAGGTCACCGTCTGCTACACCGAGCCTCGTGTTGTGCGGGAGATGCGCGCGCACGAACGCGAGGCGCCCTGGTACGACCTGCCGGCGCTGCGATACCTGGCGTCGACCGGAGCGCCACTCGATGCCGACGATTTCGCGTGGGCGGCCCGGGTCCTCGGTGTGCCCGTCCACGACACCTGGTCCCAGGCGGAGACCGGCGCGATCATGATCGGCAACTACGGCGGCGTCGACATCCGTCCCGGCGCGCTCGGGCTGCCCGAGCCCGGCATCGACGCGCAGGTGGTCGAGGCCCGCGACGACCGGCCCTCGCTGGCCGCCGGATCGGTGCGGCCCGCGCCGGCCGGTGTGCCAGGTCTGCTCGCGTTCCGCGCCGGCTTCCCGTCGCTGGCCGATTGGCTACCTGGACGACGGCCGGCTGCCCGTCGACGGCGCCAGCTGGTACGTCACGGACGACATCGTGCGGTGCGAGGCCGACTGCTGGGCCGCGGCGCTGCCGTTGTGACCCGGGCCTCGACCTGGACGCCGGGGTACTTCTCCCGCCACGGCGCGAGGTACCCGCCCTCGCCCCCGCTCGGCTTCGGCTACCAGGCCCTGCTCTACGCCCTGGACCGGTCCCCGGCCGAGGGAGGACTGCCCCGGGCGACGCGGTTCGGACGTCTCACCCGCCCGGCCGCGCGCGCCTGACGAACCGGTAGAGGCCGGACGAGGGTCGAAGGCGGGCCTGGCGCCGGTTCCCGTTCCGCCTCCGCGCGCCGGTCGCCCGCCCGGCCCGCCTGGATCTCTTCCACGTCCTGCAGACCGTCACCGCACACACCGCCGACGTCGACGCCGGCGTGCCGGCCCGTGGGCTGCACGGCGAGCCGTACCGCGGCCATGTCTTCTGGGACGAACTGTTCGTCTTCCGTGCGCTGTGCCTACGCGACCGGAAATCTGCCGGGGCCTGCTCCGCTACCGGTACCGCCGGCTCGACGCCGCCCGCCGCGCCGCCGCCGCCATCGGCAAAGCCGGCGCCATGTTCGCCTGGCTGTCGGGCAGCGACGGCCGCGAGGAGAACCAGCGGCTCCACCTCAACCCTGACTCCGGCCAATGGACACCCGACGAGACCGCACTCACTCCAACGCCACATCGGCCTCGCCGTCGCCTACGACGTCTGGCAGTACTGGCAGGCTACCGGCGACCGGCAGTTCCTTGAACAGTACGGCGCCGAGATCATCGTCGAGGTTGCCCGCTTCTTCGCCAGCCTCACCGGCTACGACCACCGCGAAGACCGCTACGTCATCCGCGGCGTGGTCGGCCCGGACGAGTTCCACACCCGATACCCCGGCGCCACCCGACCCGGCATCGACAACAACGCATACACCAACGTCATGGCCGTGTGGACCCTCCTGCGCGCCGTCGACGCCCTCGCCGCGCTGGCCCCCGACCGCCGCGACGACCTGCGCGAGCGGCTCGGCCTGCACGGCGGCGAGACCCACCGCTGGGACGACATCTCCCGCCGCATGCTCGTCCCCTTCCACCACGGCGTGATCAGCCAGTTCGAGGGCTACGAACGCCTCGCCGAACTCGACTGGGCAGGCCTGCGGGCCCGCCACGGCGACATCCGCCGACTCGACCGCATCCTCGGCGCCGAAGGCGACGACCCCAACCGCTACCAGGCATCGAAACAGGCCGACGCGCTCATGCTCTTCTACCTGCTCTCCGCCGACGAACTCCGCGACACCCTCGACCGCCTCGGCTACCGCCTCGACCCCGACACCATCCCCCGCACCGTCGACTACTACCTCGACCGGACCACCCACGGCTCCACCCTCAGCGCCGTCGTCCACGCCTGGGTCCTTGCCCGCGGCCACCGCGACCAAGCCCCCGACCAGTTCGTCCACGGCCTCGAAGCCGACATCCGCGACGTCCACGGCGGCACCACCGCCGAAGGCATCCACCTCGGCGCCATGGCCGGCTCCATCGACACCATCGAACGCTGCTTCGGCGGGGTCGAAACCCGCGACGGCATCCTCTCTGGCTCAACCCGTTCTGGCCACCGGAGCTCGGCGCCGTGGAACTCGACATCACCTACCAGCGCCACCTCATCCGGCTCCAGGTCACCGGCGCACAGGCCACCATCACCTCGCTCGCCGGCGACACCCCGGTCCCCATCGGCTGCCGCGGGACGATCCGCCGCCTCCAACCCCGGACACACCCTCACGCTGAGGTGAGCGATCGGTCCCACGCCCTCGACCGCCTCCAAGAAAGGCGAACGGCAGCTCTGGGCCGGTGTCCGTGGGAGGCCAGCCCCGACGGGCAGCGGTGGCCGCCCTCGCGCGCACCGCGAAGTTGTGCGTCGGTTTCGTCTTGTTCCACATCGGCCGACTGGTGCGCGCCCCATCCGGTTGGGCTCGTTCCGGTCAAGGGTTGAAGTGATCGACGGGGAAGCTCCGTGCGCGTCCGGTTACCGGGAGCTACCCCGTTGGGTGGGTGGCGGACGACGTCCGGGCGATGGTCCGCATCGGACAAGGGCCATACGGTGGCTGCCTGGTCCGATGACGGAAGGGCGTGTGGGCGATGACGGGTGCACCGCCACCCCGGCGATCATGGCGGAGTCCACGGTGGACGAGCCGGGAGGTGGCGCGGCGGCTCCTGCTGACGCTCTCCGTGTGCGCCGGCGCGACCATGTTCGTGTGGACGGTGGCCTCGGGCGCCGACCGCGAGGCGGTGCTCGCCGCCGCGGGTGTGGTCGTCGCCCTTGCCACGTTCTCCGTCGAGATCTGGCGCCGGACCACCACGGCACCGCACGCGACACCGGTCGAGGTGCTCTCCGACGACCTCGCCGCCGTGGTCCTGGACGAGTGGGAGCGCGAGGCGGCGGCGCGCCTCGCCGACCCCGGCCGGCTGTTGCGGCTGGCCTGGAGTCCGGCCCGGCCGGAGGTGAGCGAGCGGGCCAGCGACGTGATCGGTGTCGGCGGCACAGGGGTCGTGCGGCTCAAGCTCAGCGGTGAGCTCAAGGGCGGGTTCGACGACGCGGCCGCGAAGCTGGCGGCCGACTTCTCCAGACGTGGCGCGGGCCGGCTCCTGGTGCTCGGGCAGCCCGGGGCCGGCAAGACGGTGCTCGCGATCATGCTGTGTCTGGGTCTGCTCCGCGCGCGCAAACCGGGGACACCGACCCCGGTCCTACTGCCGGTGTCGTCGTGGGACGCGCCGACCGAGACGCTGGACGCCTGGCTGGTACGCACCCTCGCCGACCTCTACTACAGCGGCCGGACGGAGATCCCGCGCCGGCTGCTGGAGCGACGGCACCTGCTGCCGGTGCTGGACGGTCTGGACGAGATCCCCGAGGCGTCCCGGCGTGACGCGGTCCGCCGGATCAACGAGGCGCTGACCGTCCTGCCCGGCGTCGTCGTGTCGTGCCGCGCGGCCGAGTACGCCGACGTGATCGCGGGCGGATCCCCGCTGCTCCACCGGGCACCGGCCGTCGAGGTCGAGCCGCTTCCGATGAGCGAGGTGGTGGCCTACCTACGCCCGTTGCGGTGGCCGGAAGGCACCGACTGGGCGCCGGTCCTGCGCCACCTGGAGGCGCACCCCACAGGCCACCTGGCCACGGTGCTGTCCACGCCGCTGATGGTGTCCGTGGCGGTAACCGTCTACCAGCGCGGGGGCGTCGGCCAGCCGGCCGAGCTGATCGGCCTGGAGTCGCGCCACGCGATGGAGGACCATCTGCTCGACCGGCTGGTCGACGCCGCGTACCCTGCCAGGTCCCGCCTGGCCGCCCGCCGGCGCCTGACCTATCTCGCCGACTACCTGCACCGCAATCGGGAACGCGATTTCGCGTGGTGGGAGGTCAGCCGCCGGCTGCTCGGCACCTGGGTGGCGCCGGTCGTCGCGTTGACCGGTGGCCTGATCCTCCTCGCGCTCGTGGCCGGCCTGACGGCGCTGTGGGGGCCGTCCGACGCGCCGTCCCTTCCCGCCCAGATCGGCACGGTGACCGGCGCCGCGTTCGCGGTCCTCGCGGTCGTCGTCTGGTACGCGACCGGCGGCGCTGGACCCGGTCGGCTCGTGCCCGGCAGACAGGGGTCGCTCGCCCGGCTGCGGCGCGGATTTGTCGCCGGGTCCGCGATCGTGGTCATCCCGGTCGTGCCGTCCCTGGTCGTGTTCGCGCTCGTCACGGTCGTCACCGGCGGCTGGACCTTCGAGGTCACCCAGACGTACTTCACCGTCGCCGGGGTGTCCCTCGGCGCCGCCCTCGTGTTGGGCGCGGCGCTCGCCGTGCACGGCTGGTTCCACGGCGCCCCGGACCGCGCGGCGCAGTCCGACCCCGTCACCTCGCTACGCCAGGACCGCCGGTCGGCACTGGTCGGCGCCTCGGCCGCGGGTCTGGTCGTCGCGCTGCTGCTGGCGCCGGTGCTCGGTGTCGGCGCCGTCACGGGCGGCGCACTCGGCCTGGCGCTGACCGGGTGGCCGGGCTCGCCCGGCTCCGCGGACTGGCCGGTGCTGTTCGACCAGGGTTGGGATCAATACTTCGACGAGCTGGAGGCGGGCGCCGTGCTGAGGGTGGCGGTGTTCCTCGCCCTGCCGGGCCTCGTTTTCGCGCTCCTCGTCCTGCTGACCCGGGCTTGGACGCGGTTCACCGTCGCGCGGGTGGTCCTCGCCGCCGCCGGGCACCTCCCCCTGCGGCTGCTCGGCTTCCTCGCCGACGCCCGAGAACGCGAGCTGCTGCGCCAGGCCGGTGGCCGGTACCAGTTCCGGCACATCCGGTTGCAGGAGCGGCTGGTCAGCAAAGAGGCCCGGGACCGCCTCGAAGCCGAGGAGAGCATGGCCGCGGCCACCGCCCGCCGGCTGCGCCGGCTGCGACTCGGCGCGGTCGGGGTGGTGCTCGCCGTGGCCCTGCTGGTGACCGCCGCGCTGCCGGTGGTCCTTCCCGCGGACGGGGCCACGGCCACGCTCGCCGGCCACGGCGCCTCGGTCACGGTCGTGCGGATCAGCCCCGACGGCCGTACGGCGGCGTCCGGCGACTCCGACGGCGGGATCCGGCTCTGGGACGTCGCCAGCCGACAGCTGGTCTTCGCGCTCGCCGGGCACGACGAGAGCGGGGTGAGGGAGCTTGTGTTCAGCCCGGACGGGCGGGTGCTCGCCAGCCTCGCCTACGCGGACGCGCGGCTGTGGGACGTCCCGACCGGCACGCTGATCGCCAAGCTCTCGAATCCCCACGACGGGCTGGAGACCATCGTCTTCGGACCCCAGGGACGCACGGTGACCACGACCGACAGCAGCGACGTCGGGGCCCGGATCTACAACGTCCGGACCGGTCGCGAGATGTCGCTGCTACGCGAGCAGCTCGGCGGGGTCGACGAGGTGGCGTACGCGCCCGACGAGGAGACCATCGCGACCGCCAGCACCGGCAGCACATGGGTGTTCGTCCGGAACGTCCGCACCGGCCTTACCGTCCGGACGCTCACAGGTCACGAGGAGGGTGTCGGCGCCCTCGCCTGGTCACCGAACGGCAGGACCCTGGCCACCCTGAGCGGGGCCGAGGCCCGCGTCTGGGACCCGTACACAGGAGAGGTCCTGCACACGCTGACCACCTGGGCCCGGTACCTCACCGCGGTCGCCTACCGCCCGGACGGCGCCGTCCTCGCCACCGGCGGCAGGGACCACGGGTCGGTGCTGTGGGACGTCGCCACCGGCGATCGCATCGCGGACCTTCCGACCCCCGATCCCGAGAACAGCGTCAGCCGGATCGTGTTCACCGCCGACGGTCGCACCCTGGCCACGGTCACCGACGACTACGACGGCCTGATCCAGCTCTGGAACGCCCAGGACGGACGCCTCGTCGCCCGACTCACCGGGGTAGAGGACGGATCGGCGTTCGGCGCGGTGGCCTTCGACCCAGGCAGCCGGATCCTCGCCGCCGCGTCCGGCGTGGATGTCCGCGTCTGGGACACGACGACGGGCCGGCTCCGCGCCGTCCTCAGGGGGCACACCGACGACGTGAACGACCTGGCCTTCACCCCCGACGGAAGGATTCTGGCCACAGCCAGCGACGACGACACGGTCCGGTTCTGGGACACCGCCGACCTCTGAGCCTCAATCCATGGACCGGACCGGCCTGAGAGCCGTCCTTCACCGCGTGAAGATGAAGAAAGCGTCCTTCTGGCTGGGATGATCGGGCTTGTCTAGTACGGCAGCCGCCGTTCGGGATCATGGCTGAAGTTACAGGTTGAGGGGCGTGTGTGGTGGGCTTGTCGGGCTCGGGCTCGGGCTTGGTGCTGGCGGCGTCAGCCTGACCAGTGCAAACGGTGGGCGAGGTCGCTGATCGGGCGGATGATGCAGGCGTTGATCAGGCGGCGGACCTCGTTGACCGTGAGCGTGATCAGCCCGGTGTCGGTCGGGTCGTCGTCGGGGGACGTCTGAGGCGCAGATCGCCAGGACGGCGAGGGCGGCCAGGGCGAGGGTGGTGAGGCGGAGCCAGGAATCCCAGCGGCGGACCTGGTGCTGGTCCAGGCCGACCTGGGTCTTGGCGGCCTGGAAGCTCTCCTCGATGCTCCAGCGGATGCCCGCGACCCGCACGAGATGGGCGAGGGTGGCCGGTTTCGGGGTCCAGCAGCGGTAGAAGGCCAGCTCACCGGTGGTGATGGTGCGGCGGATCAGCAGGCTGTGCCGGCCGCCGTCGTCGGGGTCAGCGGACCACGCAGTTGCCCGGGCTGGTGCAACGCGAGGGTCCCGTGCCGCGTAGCCACTGAGGCTGGCAGCGCCGACCCTCCCGAAGTCGACTCTCGAAGTGATTCCTATAGGGCGAGACTAGCTATTGCGTCGCTTTCTAGCCGATACATAATTTTTCCGCGGTTGATGGGTGCGATTAGACGTTCGTAGAACTTCTGGGCGGCGGCGTTGTCGCGGTCTGTTGTCCACTCGATGCGGCTACATTCTTGTTTCCTTGCAACGGCGGCTAGATGGCGCATGAGTAGGGTTCCGATGCCGCGACGTTGGTGCGAAAGGCTCCACCCGATCGCCCTGTCCGTCGCCTGACGCCAACCAACACGGATCCGAGAAACCCAGGGGAACATCATGCCGCTGCACCTACGCCAAAATGTGGATCACCTTGAAGTACCAGTGGGGCCTGCGGCTCCAGACCACGCTCAACACCTGCACCTCATAGCCAGCCCCGACCTGCACCTCATGCCAGCCCCCGGGCGGGCCGTGCTGTTCGACGACAGAACTCCCGCCAGCCGCGTCGATGACGTCGCCTCGAAGTAGCCGGCCGGACACGAGAAACCCCGGCGAAGGTTTGTGGGATGACATCGCCGGGGTAACCCCCATTCTGCCGGAAACGGCGAGTGAGCAAGAACCTGAGCCACCTCGCAAAACAGGCATCGGTCCATACTGGCGCGGGCAGGCTGGTTTGACACTGTCCATTCAGCCTCTTTCGCCTTCCGCCTCCGCGAAATACAGCCTAAGCATCTCGGTGCTCCACTGCGCTTGCCTGACTTCCCCGCGTGGGGCCGAACTCCGCGAACCAGGGTTTGATGTCAAGTACAGGAGTGCCGTCCACCTCGAACGACGCCAAATCGAAACCGCCATAGCCGGTGATCGTAGTCCCGCCGGCGTCCTCCGGCGGAGGTACGGACATAGGCACGACCGAACGTTCAATTCAACCCGCTGCGCCTCGTCACGTAGCTCGATGCTCGGTCGGCGGCAGTTGAGGATGGATTCGTCGGCCCGCGTGCTGTATGGCGGGCCCCGCGCGCACCGGACTGTTCGTGGGCAGGTTCTGCGTATATCGCGGCTAAGCTGATCGCGGTCGGCCCGGTGTCCGCGGCGGCGGGCTTCACGCCGTAGGACTTACACGGATACCTACTGTCGAAGGTCGGTCGTCGCGGGACCGGCTGGGACGGCGGAGGTTCGAGGCCATTTCCAGGCCGAGCGCAGGATAAAGGCCAGAAGCAGCACCTCGATCCCGATGGAGAGGCCGTAGAAGGAGGCCCAGTCCCAGGACTCCCCTACCGCGTTGAACACCGAGAAGGGGATGTAGAGCAATGCAACGACGAAGTTCGTGGCGCGGTTCACCCGGGCGGGCAGCGTCATGGAGAGCACCACCATCAGGGCCGGGATCGCCACGGACGCGACGAAAATGGTCAACAACGTCGGGCTGATGTCGAACTCAAAGACGACGCCACCCCGGACTTCGTCGATGGCGCCAGGCTTGTAGAGGTGGAAGTAGTCGACGTAGATGTAGAGGAACATGAAGCTGGTCCATGCTGCCGCGAGCTTGGCCTGCACGGGGATCGGCGGGTTGTCAAGCAGGCACGGACTGGTCGTTCGGATGTCGCTCATCGTTTCTCACTTCCTTTCCGCCTCATTCGTTGGTGCAGGAATGTTCGGAATTGGTTTCGGAGTCTTCTCTTTGGCTGTCCGTTCCGGTGATGTGGAACAGATTGCTGGAGCGGCCGGGTACGCCGCTACGAGCCGATGTCGATGGCGGCGGGC
>Ga0164243_10013540_pt1 | contig 11465 bp, 7 predicted proteins | sample OricompcompostOP_FD_108781 | JGI IMG/M metagenome (GOLD analysis project Ga0164243, IMG submission 108781) | Organic Plus compost microbial communities from Emeryville, California, USA - Original compost - Organic plus compost (OP) | ecosystem: Engineered > Solid waste > Mixed feedstock >... | reverse complement strand
ATGAAATAGGAAAGATCAAGTTGAGGTTGGATCTCAAATCCCTTGGCATAGTGCTCGAAACTGACGGGGTGCTGAAAATCCTCGATTAAATTCCAGTTGGCCCGTGCATCATAGTGGAGTTGTCTATAAGTGAATGAAGGGGAGATGTTCCAATTGGGATTGATATTTAATTGATAGGTGAAGCCTACGCTCCAAGCTTTCCAATTAGGCTGGTATGTAGTTTTTAAATCACTGCGCGTATTCCCGCCTTGAGGAAGTAGGTAATACTTTTCCTTGTTTAAATAATACCCTGCGTAAATGTTTAGGGAATTATATCTATTGATTTTAAGCAGATATGCAACTCCGGGCGTAAACAGCCACTCAAATCCCCTGGACGCATCAAACCGGTCAAAGTAAGTTCGATCCTGCCGATAATCAGATCGATAATCGGCATCCGTTGCATTCCCTGCAATAGTAGCGCCTTTATAAAAAGCAACTTGCCCCCAAAGGTTGTTATAAATTCTTTTCTTTATTTCAATGCCGCCGCCGATGCTTTGAACCGACTTCCATTTAAGTTCAGACAAAATGTTCGGGTTCATTCCGGAAGTATTCCCCGCAACGGACCAATGCATCTGCTTAATGCTATAATATGGCGCTACTGATACCTGCCAACCCGGTTCATATAAAGTAGCGCCGCCCTGTTGCGCCTGTACTTTTAAACTAAAGTGGCAGAACAACAGGGCGACACACAAATATTTGATGTAAATATATTTTATTTCCATCCGGGCATTTGATCCAGTGTAATGATATTATTAGCCGAATATAATGCTTGTAATTCAGTATTGGAATTTTTATCATAAGTCAACTCCGACCAACTCATGAAGAATGTCCACCTGGACTGTGTTTTTAATTCGTTAGCCGTAGGCAAGCGGTCGCATTCGCCAATAGCAATCGGTTTACCTTTGGCTGCTTTTACCATTACTTCGTATTTAGCCTGGGTATAACCGCTGCCATCATATACATCCAGGGCAGCGATATCGAAATAATCATCGCCGGGATAGTAGTCTACCGCATCGGAAGCCAATGAGCCGAAATCTTGTATATCCCAAACCCAGATCAGGTTATCCAATCCTTTTGATTTAGTCATATAGTCATGCATGATCTGCCAAAGTTTGCGCGTGCCGTTAGCGCCCGTTCTCCCGGCCCACCAGAATTTGCCCTGGTTCATTTCGTGCATTGGCCGCCACAGCACTTCTACACCAGCATCTTTCAACTGTTGTAAATAGACGCAAATTTCATCAACCCTGGCCTTCCAGCGTTTGTTTAATTCGGTTCCATCAGTGATCAGATCATTCCATTGCTCATTCGTCAACTCGCTGAGTACCCCGCTTCCATCATCCCAACCGCAAGGTTCACTGTTAGCCGGGTTGCATGCATGCCACATAATATTAACTACCGCGCCTTTCTCCCATTGTGCAATTGCTTCGTTGATCATCAACTGGCGGTTATCGATATTGTCTTGCTGGAAAAGGAAATCACCGCTCCATAACGCGGGATATTTCCCGGTTGTTTTCTGAATTTCGTTCGTCCACCGGGCCGGGGTGCTGTTGGGTTCCCGGTTATGAATGCCGGCCAAAGTTTTCTTACCGGAAATACTGTAAAGATAATCCAAGGTTTTAAAGCCTGTTTTCACGGTATCTTCTACCGGCGGGTTCGTCGTTGTTTTATCGTCACTTTTACTACAGGCGCCGAAACTCAGCACAGCCGCGACTATTAATATGTTTACATTCATTATCCTCATAATTTAAACTTATGGTTGCTTTTTAACATCCACCCAAAAACGCCGTGGGCGTTTTACAAATTTGTCGAGATCGGAATAAATATTTCCCCAATCGTCCACGCCGTTCAATGTAAAATCGAAGGCATTATCCGTTATTGTTTTGGACAATCCATTACCCAGGTCAATAGTACTGGCAGATGCAAAAGTCGCCTTGGTACGTTTGCCGTTGCCATCGATAAAAGTAACGGAGTTGTCGGTATAATCCCTCTCCCAGGTACTGGTTCCTTCCGGTATGGCGCGGTAGAAATTATTGACATCGGTCACCGGGTTTTGGAAGATGAAATCGGCATACATGCCATCAGCTCCCGCATCGTTGGTGACGGTTCCGGTGGTTTTACCATCATCGGTAATACCAGAAAACTCAAACGTGATCGTATTATCTAGCTCCGCACCCGGTCCACCTGTTGCCGGCCAAACCCAAGGTTTATCCGTCAAGTTCATCACGGCGCCACCGCCGTATTCGGGGCCGGTTCCTCCATACAAAACCAAGTTTTGAATGGTATAGGTACCGAGCAATGTTTCCGTAAAAGGAATTAGCTCTACCGTCCATTCACGTGTATTTCCCGATTCGGAAGTAACCGTGAATTTGTAATGATTGTCATTCCCTGCAAAGTCCAATGCTTGGCCGTTTGCGGGACTGATAGTAGATTTATAAGAAGTTTGTATCTGCGCAACCACTTTGCTTAGATCGGTATTTCCCTGCATCAACACTTTTACGGAGGCGGTTCCCGCTTCCCTATCAATCGTGGCAGGCCCTACCTGCACCAAGCCTTCTCCCAAGGTAATAGCTTCGATGGAACGTTCGTTACTCTCCACCCCTTTAAAGGGATCTTTCGTACAACTTACCAATGAAATGATGGCAAGAAATGATGCTATGATATATAGATGACGCATATTATTCAGTTTATTTCATTAATGGATTCGTATCAAGTTCGCGCTGAGGAACCGGGAAGAAATAAGCTCCGCTGGTAATGGTTTTACCGTACTGCTGCACCAACACCCTTTCCATGCTGTTCGTCCTGCGCAGATCAAATAACCGGTTACCTTCAAACGCTAATTCCCAAGCCCTTTCTTGAATCACGGCGTTCCTGAAGGAAGTAATATCCAAAGACGGGTTCAGATCCCCAATACCGGCCCTGTTCCTGATTTTATTGACAGCAGCATACCCTTCCGTTGTTGGTCCGCATGCTTCCGCGTACACCAATAGGATATCGGAGTAACGTATAATGGGCGAGTTCGCACTACTTGCATCGCCAATCCTGTCGGGATCAATGAACTTGCGGCTAAATGGCCTGGAACTGCTGTTGATATCTAACTGGTAAACCGAACCATTGTTGGAATAAGAAGATACGATCAGTTGCGTTTTTCGTTTATCGTTCGTTGCATAGCTATCATATATGGCTGACTCGGTGCGGAAATGCCCCCAACCTTGCCCGATATCCATTGATGAGCTACTGGAATCAATTTGATCATATAATATTGTCATCGGGCGATCGGCCGGTAAAAACATGTTGGGCAGCTTGGAGAAACTCCCTTCGCGATCACCGCTCCTGTCTACCGCCGCATCGAAAATATGTTCGGAAACAGCAGCCTTTTTATACACATCGATGCTGAATACATCGGGCAGCTGATCTGAAAAGTTAAATTTACCTTGATGATCATTGACCGCTTTTCCGGCATATAATTTTGCTTGCTGGTACATCTCGTCGGCATTCGCTACGAAATCGTAACCGGGGCTGCCATAATCTTTCGAGGAAGCGAGGTGTAAATATACTTTAGCCAGCAAACCCTCTACGGCAGCTTTATTGGCGCGACCTTCGCTAATGCGTTCTTGCGTGAGCAACTGGTCAGCATTTTGAAGATCGCTGATAATTTGATCGTAAATTTCTTGTATCGATGATTTTGCCAATGGAATTTGTGAAGCATCATCGATCGTAATTGTTCTCAACGGCACTTCTCCGAACATCCTCACTAGGTTAAAGAAATGCAAGGCGCGCAGAAAATACCCTTCACCGGTGATCTGGTTACGTTCTGCATCTACCATTCCCGGAATATTCGGTACATTTTGTATCACCGCGTTAGCCCTGGCGATACCGCGGTACATATAAGTCCAGATATTGTCCAAATCCGTATTCGTAGACGTGGTACGCAATTCATCCAGCTCAAGGTTGCCCACGCCCGCATCTCCTTTTTGTGTCAGGTTCTCGGTGGGCAGCTCGGTAATGATATAATAGCCGCGGCTGTAATATCCTACTTCCGGCAGAATAGAATATGCATAAATGATCGCAGCACGCGCATCATCCGCATTTTTGTAAAATGTTTGGGAGTTGATTAACCCGTAGGGATCCTCTTCCATCTTGGAACAACTCGTAGCAAGACCCACCGTCATGATGGCCGTTGCAATATATGGTATGAATTTTTTTCTCATTGCTTCTGTTTTAATCGGGTTTAGAAAATCACGTTTACACCAAGCGATACAGCCCGCGGCCTTGGGTATGCACCGCCGTTGATACCATTCTCTCCCACCTCCGGATCAAAACCTTTATTGAACTTTGTGAAGGTGTATAAATTGTTTCCGGAAACGAAAACACGTAAGCTTTGTACTTTATTAATCTTACCCGGCAGCAGGTTATAACCGACCGTTAAGTTTTGTAAACGTAAGAAGGAACCATCCGTGATGTAAAAATCGGAAGCGCGGTATCCCCTGGTCGCATTAGCCCTCGGGTATTCGTTGCTCGGATTATCGGGAGTCCAACGTTGCAATTGGCGACTCGGCGTCATCTTTTGAAAATCCCATACATCATTTCCTTGTACCCCGTATAATTGCATCGACAAATCGAATTGCTTGTAACGTAAGCTGGTATTAAAACTGTAAATAAAATCAGGGTTCGGGTTACCGATAATTGTACGATCATAAGAATCGATTTGCCCATCAGGTTTACCATCGGGGCCGGAAATATCGACGTATTTTATTTCGCCGGGTTGTGCATCTACACCAGTTAGGCCAGCAGCAATACCTTCATCCAATGTTTGAATGATACCGTCAGATTTGTAGCCGTAGAATACGTACATCGGTTGGCCAACGGTATATGTGCTGATTTGCTGGCGTACAGATTCGTAAATGGAACCGATTAATACCTGGTCGCTTTCACCCATTGCCAATACTTTATTACGGTTCAATGTGAACATCCCGCCAACGCTCCAATTGAAATCAGCGCCCTCGATAATGCTCGCGTTCAAGCCCAACTCAACCCCGCGGTTCTCAATTTCACCATCGTTGATCCATTGGCGATCGTAGCCTGCCGATGGCGCAATTGTTTTCAAACGCAATAAATCATTGGTGCGTTTCACATAATAATCGGCAGTTACCGTCAACCTTTGATCAAAGAATCCGACATCAACACCGAGATCTAGTGAGCGGGTGGTTTCCCATTTCAGGCTGTTATTCCCTAAACCGGAAACAATCGTGCGACCTTGTTCATCATTGGCGCCTGCCAACCCGGGACCGAAACCTGTTTCAAACACGGAACCCGTGAAATATTTGTAAGAGCCGTAGCGATCGAGTGTTTGATAAGGACTGATACCTTGGTTTCCCGTTAAACCGTAACTAGCACGGAATTTCAACTCGGAAAACAATCCCATGTCCTTAATAAATTGTTCCTCCCCGGCTTTCCATGCAAAAGCTGCGGATGGGAAGAAAGCCCATTTGTTATTGGCGCCGAACTTGGTGGAACCATCAGCCCTACCGGTAACCGTTAATAAGTAACGATCTTTGAATACATAGTTCGCACGACCGTACCAAGACGATAAATTGAACCGTTGCAAATCGTTCGATATCAACATCGTTCCAGCGGTTGACAAGTTCTCATTAGTCAATACATCATTCACGAAGTTTTGACCGGTTAAAGTACTGAAGCGGTTGATCGTTTTTTGGAATGAATAACCCGCTACTAAAGTCAGTTGATGATCTTCACCGAAATTCTTATTTGCCGTGAAATAGTTTTCGGTTAATAAATCAAAGTAATTTCCGTTCGCGATAGAGCCGTAACTACCTTTATTATCTAAAGCTCTTTGCGTACTATTTTTCGGATCGTATTGATCTTGTACGCTGTTACCGAATTTAGAATTTAGAGACGTACGGAACTCCAACCAATCTGTAATCTTGGCATTCACATATACATTTCCCAACACATCGGTAGTTTTGGTTTGATTCAGTAACTGGTTGGCTAATGCGATCGGGTTACCAAAATCGGTATTACTGGTGCGGAAAAAGTTCCCGGTAGAATCATAAGCCGGGAAAATACGGGATCTGCCCACGCCAAGTTGTTGACCCTTGGCCTTTGTATAAGCCAGGATCACGTTAGCGCCAGCGGTAATATTATCGGTTAATTTTTGATCTAGGTTTAAGCGGGATGTATATTTCTCATAGTCATTTTTGATGACCATCCCTTGTTCTTTATAATAGTTGCCCGAGATGGCATAACGTGTTTTCTCACTACCGCCATCAGCAGTCAGGGTATAGTTTTGAGAATACGGGCTGCGGTAAACCAAGTCTACCCAATCCGTGTCGTAAGGCCACTGCGGCTTATTAGGATCTAAGCCCCTCAATTCCGCGATAGAAGGGAAATATACCATCCCGTTTCCTACCGGCCTGTAAATACCGATGTAAGGCACATCCGTAGCGATGGCGCCACCTGTTATGGCAGCTTCATTTGCATAAGTCGCTTCCTCGATGGGATCGCGCCAAACATCCGGTTTATTAGCCAGGAAAGATTTAGTTTGCAAGGTGCTGAACAATATCCTGTGTTGATCGAGCTTTCCTTTCCGGGTAGTAATTACGATTACGCCGTTGGCGCCACGGGAACCGTAAATCGCCGCAGCAGAAGCATCTTTCAAAACCTCGATAGATTCGATATCGTCCGGGTTGATCTGTTTCAAGTTACCTGCACCGCCCCAGGGGTAGCCGTCTACCACTAACAACGGATCTTTAGAACCGTTTAATGAACTGGCGCCACGGATACGGATGGTAGCACCTGCGCCCGGGGCGCCGCCACCGGTAGTAACTTGCACACCGGCAATTTTACCTTGTAGTAATTGATCAACGGAAGCAGCCGGGGTTTTATTCAGCTCGCTACCCTTCAGCGTGGCAACAGCGCCCGTAAGATCACTTTTCTTTACGGAGCCGTACCCCACGACTACCACATCATTCAAGCTGCCCGCCTTGGCTTGCAACTGGATATTAAATGAAGTTTTAGCGCCGACTTCCACTTCTTGCGTTTCCATACCGATGTATGTAATCACCAAGGTTTTGCCACCGGCAGGAAGGTTGAGGGAGAAGTTACCATTCTCGTCACTGATGGTAGCCACCTGTGTATTCTTAACGAGGATCGTGGCACCGGGAAGCGGATTAGATTGGTTGTCTAATACCTTTCCCGATATCTTTTTCTGTTGCGCGACTGCAACGAATGAGCATAGGAACACCAAAAGGAAGGTATTACAGCATGCAATGAATCTTTTCATACAGCATTCAGTTTTTATACGTAGAATTATGAGGACAAATGTAACCGAGTATGAAAAGCGATATTGGTGTTATTCTAGCATATTCTTATCCTAATCCGCAAAACGGCCGTTACAAGGCAAGAAAACATACATTTTTCATTGATAAAAAATCATTATATCGAAGCAGGGTATTTTCCTATCAAAATCCCTATTTTATTGAGTCTTGATGGAATAAAAACGTTTCAAAAACGATAATTCACCATCATTCGTGTTGAGAAAGCATATTAAATTGATAAATAAGTACTACTATCCAAAGCCTGATTCGAAATAGATTTGTAGCCGTCCTCCACATGGATGCATCATTCATAAAATCAAACAAAAGACAATGAACTTCGAGGCTAGGCTAGCTGCTTTAAAGGAAGCACATGAGCAATTAATAAACACACCTAATCAAATTGAAAAACTGGGCAACGGCATTTTCTCACGTTATGAAAACCCGGTATTAACCGCGGAACACACCCCGCTATCCTGGCGTTACGACTTCAACCCCGCCACTAACCCCTACCTGATGACCCGCTTCGGCATCAATGCCACGTTCAACGCGGGAGCCATCAAATGGAACGGTAAATACCTGGTGGTAGTACGTGTAGAAGGTTGGGATCGCAAATCATTTTTTGCTATAGCAGAAAGTGACAATGGCCTGGATCATTTCAAATTCTGGGATCGCCCTATTACGATTCCAGAAACATCAGAACCGGATACCAACATATATGATATGCGCGTGGTGCAACATGAAGATGGCTACATTTACGGCCTGTTCTGCACGGAAAGACGGGATCCTAATGCACCGGACGGTGATCAATCTGCCGCCGTGGCGCAATGCGGGATCGTACGCACGAAAGACCTGTTGCAATGGGAAAGATTGCCCGACCTTGTGACCCGCTCCGCGCAACAACGCAACGTAGTGTTACACCCCGAATTTGTTAACGGCAGATATATGTTGTATACCCGGCCCCAAGATAGCTTTATCGAGGCAGGCAAAGGCGGTGGCATCGGTGTCGGTTTTTGTGACACGATGGAGGGCGCCGTTGTGCATGAAGAAAGGGTGATCGATAATAAATTATACCATACCATCGCGGAATCCAAAAATGGTCAAGGCCCCGCGCCCATCAAAACGGCTAAAGGCTGGCTACACCTCGCGCATGGCGTAAGGAATACCGCTGCAGGATTGAGATATACCCTGTATATGTTCATGACGGACCTGCACGATGTAACGAAAGTCATTTACAAACCTGCCGGGTACTTCATGGCGCCGGAAGGAACCGAAAGAACCGGTGATGTATCGAACGTAGTGTTCTGTAATGGTTGGATCGCAGATGAAAACGGAAAAATTTTTATATATTATGCATCGAGTGATACCCGTTTACATGTTGCGACAACCAGCATCGACCAACTATTAGATTATTGCATGAACACGGCAGCAGATGGATTGCGATCCTTTACCTCCGTACAAACATTACAAGGCATTATCGATAAAAACTTATCCCTGTAATTATTTAGCACTGATATAAATTCCACTTATGCACAACAAGATCACTTTAAGGGAAAAAGTCGGTTACGGCTTCGGTGATATGGCCTCTTCCATGTTTTGGAAGCTCTTCGGTATGTATTTATTATACTATTATACCGATGTTATGGGCATACAGGCCGCCGCCGTCGGAACCATGTTCCTGATCACCAGGATCTGGGATACCGCTTTTGATCCCGTAGTGGGCATCATGACCGACAGGACACAATCCAAGTGGGGAAAATTCCGCCCTTATATTTTGTATGTAGCCATACCGTTTGGAATCATAGGCATACTTACATTTACGACACCGGATTTCAGCATAACGGGTAAATTGGTATACGCCTATATCACCTATTCGGCAATGATGATGGTATACTCGTTAATCAACGTACCATATGCTTCATTGTTAGGAGTGATCTCTCCCTTAGCATCCGAGAGGAACACCTTGGCATCTTATAGAATGGCGTTCGCATTCGCGGGAAGCTTAATCGCGCTGGCCATCTTAGAGCCTATGGTATCGAAGTTTAGTTTGCGGTTCAGCCTACAAACCAGCTGGCAATTATCCGTTAGCGTGATAGCAGCCATTTGCGTCATCTTATTCTTACTTTGCTTCGCATGGGTGAAAGAACGCGTGGTGCCAAAACAAGCACCATCAGCCCTGAAAGACGACTTCAGGGATTTGTGGCAGAATCGCCCTTGGTGGATATTGCTTGGAGCTGGCGTGGCGGCGTTAATATTCAATTCCATTAGGGATGGAGCTACATTGTATTATTTTAAGTATTATATCGCCCAATCAGAAGCCTTCAACGTGCTGGGTTTCGAGGTGACTTACTCTACCTTGTACTTGGTTATCGGGCAAGCTGCCAATATTATCGGTGTGATTATCGCATCGCCGGTTGCCAATAAATTTGGAAAAAAATCTACTTACTTGGGCGCGATGCTAATCGCATCGGTACTGAGTATTATATTTTACTGGTTAGAAAAAGACCAGGTAGTAACGATATTTATTTTCCAATTCGTGATCAGCATTTGCGCCGGGATAATTTTCCCACTATTATGGTCAATGTACGCCGACATTGCCGATTATTCGGAATGGAAGACCGGAAGAAGAGCCACCGGGTTAATATTTTCCTCCTCCTCGATGTCACAAAAACTGGGTTGGACAATCGGTGGGGCGCTCACCGGCTGGTTATTGGCTTTATTCGGTTTCAAGGCCAATGCCATTCAAGGAAGTACTACGGAGAACGGCATCGTTATGTTAATGAGCTTACTGCCCGCGATCGGTGCCATTTTATCGGTCGTATTCATAGCCTTGTATCCATTATCGGAATCGAAGATTGAAAATATTACTGCAGCATTAGCTGCCAAAAGAGAACAAAATGCCATCAAGCAATAATCAACTGGTAACAGAAATGAAGGATGAATTAAAGAACATCCTTCATTTCTGGAAAGACCATACAATAGATCAAGAAAAAGGAGGATTTTACGGACGTTTGTTGCAGGATAATAAAGTAGATCCATACGCACTGAAAGGTTCCGTATTAAATGCCCGCATTTTGTGGACATTTGCCGCCGCCGCACAGGTAACGGGCGATCCAACCGATATATTAATAGCTGATAAGGCTTATCAATATATCTCGGATCACTTTGTTGATAAAGAATTCGGCGGGGTTTACTGGACAGTTGATTATGCTGGCAATCCCGTTGATTCGAAAAAACAAGTGTACGCCATCGCCTTTACTATTTATGCTTTAAGTGAATATTATAAAATAAAACAGGAAGAGGATATTTTACAAATGGCCCAGCAATTGTATCAAGACCTAGAGCGCCATGCATTCGATCCGGTACAAAAGGGGTATTTCGAAGCGTTCTCCCGTGAATGGCATGAACTGAAAGACCAGAGATTGAGCTTAAAAGATGCGAACGAGAAAAAGTCGATGAACACCCATCTGCATGTCTTGGAGGCTTATACTAACCTTTACAGGGTTTGGCCGGATCAAGGTGTAAAAAATCAAATCATTGATCTTTTACGCGTATTCGATGAGTATATCCTGGATGAATCGAAAACACATCTGCAACTGTTTTTTTCTGAGGATTGGAGCGTAAAAGGAAACACTGTTTCGTTCGGTCACGATATAGAAGCAGCTTGGTTAATGCAAGAAGCAGCTGAAGTGATTGAAGATCCGTATTATACAGGATTATTTAAAGCCATCGCGTTGAAAATAGCCGATAGTACAAATTCCGGTTTTGATGCTGACGGCGGATTATGGTATGAATTTGATATAGACAAAAATCATCTTGTAAAAGAAAAACATTGGTGGCCGCAGGCGGAAGCAGTAGTCGGTTATGTCAATGCTTGGCAAACATCCGGTCAACCCGGATATTTAGAGCAAGCATTAAAAACTTGGAATTTTATTCAACGATACATTATCGATCATAACAACGGGGAATGGTTCTGGGGGCTTGATGCCAATTACAAGATAATGCCGGAAGATAAGGTGGGCATTTGGAAATGCCCTTATCATAATGGCCGGGCTTGTATCGAAATTATTAAAAGGTTGGATAAATAAATTTGTT
>Ga0164243_10013539_pt1 | contig 11468 bp, 7 predicted proteins | sample OricompcompostOP_FD_108781 | JGI IMG/M metagenome (GOLD analysis project Ga0164243, IMG submission 108781) | Organic Plus compost microbial communities from Emeryville, California, USA - Original compost - Organic plus compost (OP) | ecosystem: Engineered > Solid waste > Mixed feedstock >... | reverse complement strand
GTCTCGGTCGGCTATATGGACCCCGGCAACTGGGCGACCGATCTCGCTGGCGGGTCGAAGTTCGGCTACACGCTGCTCGCGGTCATCATGATTTCCAATCTGATGGCCATCCTGTTGCAGGCATTGTCGGCGCGTCTCGGGATCGCCACCGGCCGCGACCTCGCCCAGGCCTGCCGCGACGCCTATCCGCGGCCGGTCGGCTTCGTGCTCTGGATCGCCTGCGAGTTGGCGATCATCGCCTGCGACCTCGCGGAGGTGATCGGCACCGCCATTGCCTTGAACCTGCTGTTCGGCATTCCGTTGATCGGTGGCGCGCTGATCACGGCGCTCGACGCGTTTCTCGTGCTGCTGCTGATGAGCAAAGGCTTCCGTTTCCTCGAGGCCTTCATCGTCGCGCTGTTGATCATCATCTCCGGGTGCTTTGCCGCGCAGATCGCCATGGCGGCGCCGCCGATCGCCGCCGTGCTCGGCGGCTTCGTGCCGTCGCCGCAAATCGTCACCAACCCCGAGATGCTCTACATCGCCATCGGCATCCTCGGCGCGACGGTGATGCCGCATAACCTCTACCTGCATTCGTCGATCGTGCAGACGCGCCAGTACGAGCGGACCGACGAGGGGAAGGGGCAGGCCATCCGCTGGGCGACCGTGGACTCCACCATCGCCCTGATGCTGGCGCTGTTCGTCAACGCAGCCATTCTCATCGTCGCGGCCGCGGTCTTCCATGCGCACGGCAAGGAGGTGACGGAGATCGAGCAGGCCTATGCGTTGATGTCGCCGCTCCTCGGTGTCGGCATCGCGTCGGTGCTGTTCGCGATCGCGCTGCTCGCCTCGGGCCTGAACTCCACCGTCACGGCGACGCTCGCCGGGCAGATCGTGATGGAAGGCTTTCTACGCATTCGCCTGCCGCATTGGATGCGGCGCCTGATCACGCGCGCCATCGCCATCGTGCCGGTGGTCATCGTCACCGCAATTTACGGCGAGAGCGGTACCGGCAAGCTGCTCATCTTGAGCCAGGTCATCCTTTCGATGCAGTTGCCTTTTGCCGTCATTCCGCTGGTCATGTTCACGACCGATGCGCGGAAGATGGGCCGCTTCGCGATCCCGCGTCCGGTCGCGGTTCTGGCGTGGATCGTCGCGGCGCTGATCGTCGTGCTGAACGTGAAGCTGCTGATCGACACGGTTGCGGGGTGAAGGCTATTTATCGACCCGCATCCAGCCCGCCGGCATCAGCCGTTCCTGCGGCAGGAAGCGGCCCTTGTAATCCATCTTGCGCGAGCCCGAGACCCAGTAGCCCAGATAGACGTAGGGCAGGCCCATCTTCAGGGCGCGCTGGATGTGATCGAGGATCATGAAGGTGCCGAGCGAGCGGTCGGCCTCGGCCGGGTCGAAGAACGAGTAGACCATCGACAGCCCGTCGCTCAGCACGTCGGTGAGCGCGACGGCGACGATCTCGCCTTGTCCGCGGCCGGTGATGCCGCTATCGGGGCCGCGCCGGCGATATTCCACCACGCGGGTGTCGACGTGGCTGTCCTCGATCATCATCGCGTAGTCGAGCACGGTCATGTCGGCCATGCCGCCGTCGCGGTGGCGCGCGTCGAGATAGCCGCGGAAGACGGAATACTGTTCGGAGGTCGGCGTCGGCGAGCGCATGTCGCCGATCAGGTCGCTGTTGCGATCGACCAGGCGCCGCATGTTGCGCGACGGCTTGAACTCGGCCGCAATCACCCGCACCGAGATGCAGGCGCGGCAGCTCTCGCAGGCCGGGCGATAGGCGATCGACTGGCTGCGGCGGAAGCCGCCATGGGTGAGCAGGTCGTTGAGCTCGCCGGCGCGCTCGCCCACCAGATGCGTGAACACCTTGCGCTCTTCCTGGCCGGGCAAATACGGGCAGGGCGAGGGCGCCGTGAGGTAGAACTGCGGTGTATCGCGCGAATGCTGGGTCACGCGTCAAACCATTTCATTGGCGGAAGGTAAGGTTCGCACAAGCGCTCCTCCCATTGCCCCACGATTCGGGTAGCATCGCGCGGTATAGTCGTGCCGTCAAAGGTCGTCATGCGGCGCCGTAACCCGGGTTCCCTGTTCTTAGCATGGCGGCCCGCTCGGAGTTGTTAATGACCACCGTGCCGAGCACGATGTCGTGGAGCAGCCGCCGCCGGTCGTTGAAGAAGGCGACCAGGAGGATGAACGGCGTCAGCGCCGAAATCGAGACCCAGAAGACGATGGCGTGCACCGCGCCGAGCACGAAATAAGCCGGTGCGCCGTACCAGGTGCGCATCTCCAGATTCATCACGCGCATGCCGATCGTCGCCGAGCGCGGGCTGCCCAAGGTCGCGCCGAAATAGATCAGCGCCCACACCACCGTGGCGGGCGGCAGCAGCCAGTAGAGCGCGAAACCGAGCCCGAGCGTGACGAGGCCGAAGGCGAAGATGAACATCGCCGCCAGCACCACGGGAATGGCGATGAGAATGAAGTCGATGACGAAGGCGACGATGCGGCGCGCCAGCACGCCCTCGAACAGTTCGGGGCTGCGGATCGGATCGTAAGCGTGCGGTTTGATATCGATCGGCATGGCACCAACCCCCTCGCGCCTGGAGCCATTAAGATAGGGCTGGAAAAGAGGCGCCGCCAGGGCGGTTGCGCACTGGCCGATGGCCCCCGCGTGCGGCATGGTGCGCCGATCTGGAGGTCCCTCGTGCTGCCCGTGACGCTTGCCGATATCGAAGAAGCCCGCCGCGTTCTCAAGGACGCGGTGGTGCGCACCCCCATGTTGCCGGCGCCGAAGCTGTCGGCGCTGACGGGCGCGGAGGTTTTCGTCAAATACGAAAATTTCCAGATCACCAACTCGTTCAAGGATCGCGGCGCGCTGGTCAAGCTGGCCTCGCTGAGCGCGGCCGAGCGGGCGCGCGGCGTGGTCGCCATGTCGGCCGGCAATCACGCGCAGTCCGTCGCTTATCACGCGGCGCGGCTGCACATTCCGGCGACCATCGTCATGCCGGTCACGACGCCCTTCGTGAAGCTGGCAGCGACGCGTTCCCACGGCGCCGACGTCGTCCTGCACGGCGAAACCGTCAACGAAGCGCAGGAGCGCGTCGGCGAACTGGTGCGGGAGAAGGGCTATGTCGAGGTGCACCCTTACGCCGATCCGCGCATCATCGCCGGGCAGGGCACCATCGCGCTCGAAATGCTGGAAGAGTTCGGCGAACTCGATTGCCTCGTCATTCCGATCGGCGGCGGCGGTCTGATCGGCGGCAACGCCGTCGCCGCCAAGGCCTTGCGGCCGGACATCGAGATCGTCGGCGTCGAATGCGCGCTGTATCCCTCGATGTGGAATGCGGTGCGCGGCGACAACCGGCCCGCGGGCGGATCGACCTTGGCCGAGGGCATCGCGGTCAAGAGCGTCAGCGGGCTGACCGTGTCGATCGTGCGCAAGCTCGTCGACGATCTGCTGCTCGTCGGCGAGCCCGATCTGGAGCGGGCCGTGAATGCGTACACCACCTTGCAGAAGACGGTGGCTGAAGGCGCGGGCGCGGCCGGCCTCGCCGCGCTGCTCGCTTATCCCGAGCGCTTCCGCGGCAAGCGGGTGGGGCTCATTCTTTCCGGCGCCAATATCGATCCGCGCATTCTCGCCTCCATCACCGTGCGCGAACTCGAGCGCGAACACCGCATCGTCTCGTTCCGCTTGAGCATCCCCGACCGGCCCGGCACGCTCGGCCTCATCGCCACGCGCCTCGGCGCGCTCGGCGCCAACATCCTCGAGGTCGAACACAAGCGGCTGCTGCTCGACGTGCCGGCCAAGGGCGCCAAGCTCGACGTCACCATCGAGACGCGCGATGCCGCGCACGCCAACGAGATTTTGACGGCGCTGGCGGCCGACGGTTACCAGCCGGCGCCGATCGACGGCGGCGCGGGCATCGAGTGACGCCGGCGCGCGTTCTTTCTCCGTTACGGCGCTTATCGGGAACGCGGTTGCTGACATCGCTTGCCTGGATGAAAGAACGATCCATGTCGGAGGATGTTATTTCCCCGCGACACGGTGAGGCGGATGCTGCTTGCGCTCGCGCGATGATCGGCGACATGTTTCTTGCCGACGCTTTCCCGTCGCCATTTAGCATAACGATCGCGCCTGAGCGCGCGTTGCGAGCATAGGCCTTCGCCGAAACGGCCCGGCCGGCGAATGATATTCAGCCTTTGACAGCAGGCATTTCGGTCCACATGTCTGGCGTCAAATGTTTCGTGAATCGTCGCTTCCCCTTCTCGATCTGCCGCTCGTCCCATCGGACAGCGCTCATGACCTGCCGCCCGACACGGCGTCGCAGGCAAGTGCGTTGGCGCATGCAATGGCGGCGCTGTCGCCGCCGGAGCGGCTCGCTCTGCTGCGCCGTGAGCTGCCGGGGCGGCTGGTCTTCACGCACGGCTTCGGCATCGAAGGCCAGTTGCTCTTTCATTGGATCTGCACGCAGGACCTCGATATCGACGTCGTCACCATCGACACCGGGCGGCTGTTTCCCGAAACCTACGAATTGTGGAGCGCGACCGAAGCGCGTTACGGCCGCCGTATCCGCGCCATTTATCCCGACGGCGCGGCCCTCGAGCGTCTGGTCGCGCGCGACGGCGCATATGGCTTCTATGAGTCGGTTGAAGCGCGTCACGCCTGCTGCGATGTGCGCAAGGTGAAGCCTCTCGACCAGGCGCTGGCCGGGGCGCGGGCGTGGCTGACCGGCGTTCGCGCCGATCAGACCGGCACGCGTCATGCCGCGAGCCTCGCCGATGTCGACGCCAGCCGCGATCTGATCAAGGTCAATCCGCTGCTGGATTGGACGCGGGCCCGCGTCCTGGCGGAAGTCGCCGCGCACGACGTGCCGATCAACGCGCTCCACGCGCGCGGCTTCGCCTCGATCGGCTGCGAGCCCTGCACGCGCGCCATCAAGCCAGGCGAGCCCGAGCGCAATGGCCGCTGGTGGTGGGAAGCGAACGGCAGCCGCGAATGCGGCCTGCATCTGCCGCGCCGCGCGGGGTGAGGGGCCACACGCCCGTTCGTCGCCGCGAAAGCGGGGACCCAGCGCCGCAGGTCCCCCGTCGCATGCTCAGCGCTGGAGCCCCGCTTGCGCGGGAATGAGCGATGGATCGACGCTTTCCGTCGCGTTACGCCGCCGAAGATTGCGTCTGCGCCGCCGCGCCGCGCGCCGCGTTCAGATGCTGCAGCGTCGGATCGCTCTCGTGCACGGCGACGATGTTGATGCCGGCATCGATCGGCTGATAGCCGCGCGCGGTGAGCCAGGCGCTCAGCGCCTCGCGTCCCGTCTTGATCTGCTCGATCAGCAAAATCGGATGGCAGCGTTCGATCGTCTCGCGCGCGCCTTCCAGCGCCTCCATCTCCATGCCTTCGATGTCGAGCTTGATGAGGTCGACCCGCGGCAGCTTCATGTCGTCGAGCGCCAGCTGCTGCACCGGCACCAGCTTGCCGGCGGAATAGTCGATGGGCTGGCCGATGAATTCGTTGTCGGGGCGCTGGCGCAGTTCGAGGCTGCCGAAGCTCGACGCCTTGAGGTAGTCCGGCTCCGGAATGCTCATCACGCCCGAGACCGACGACACCGCCGCATGCATGGCGACGGCGTTGAAGGCGTTGTTGATCGCGATATTGCCGGCGAGGGCGTAATAGATACGCTCCTGCGCTTCGATCGCGACCACCGAGCCCCAGCCGGTCATGGCCGTCGCCCATTCGATCGTGTGCACGCCGATATTGGCGCCGCAGTCGATGGCCACCGCGCCGTCGCCGAAGAAGCGCCGCCGCATTTCCAGAAGCTGCACCGCCAGTTCCACCTCGACCGGGTCGAAGCAGGCCTGCTCGAGCAGCTGATGTCCGACGCCCACGCCGATGCCGTCTTGGATGCGGTAATCGAACCGATTGATGATCATGGTCCCGTGGTTCGACGAGGCGAGCACGAACGCGAGCTTGCGTCCGACATTGCGCATGAAGGCGCTCCTTACGGCAGAAAATTGCAGAGACGCGGCGGGCACAGGGACGCGTTACGGCACGGGCGATGAAAGCGCCAGCATGCGAATCGTGTGCACGAGCTTAGTCGCAGGTACATATGTCCGCCAGCGTATAAAGCTGCGCCGTTCGCGCGCTTCGGCTGGCACAATACCGGTACCGCTCCGACGATTCGCGTATCCCGCCAGCCGCCGACGCCAACAAGCGCACCTGTCATGAACGCCGCCGCCTCGAAATTGTCGCTCGCCCTCGACCGCGCGCTGCAGGCCTATCGCGGCGGCCGACTCGCCGAAGCCGAAGAGGTCTGTCTCAAGATCGTCGCCACCAAGCGCAACTTCTTCGATGCCCTTTACGTGCTGGCGGTGGTGCAGGCGGCCGCCGGCCGGAACGAGGAGGCGGTCGCGAACTACAACAAGGCGCTCGCCGTGCAGCCCAGGCACGCCGAGGCGCTGTCGAACCGGGGCAACGCGCTGAAGGCGCTGGGCCGTCTCGACGAAGCGCTGGCGAGCTACGAGAAGGCGCTGGCGCTGCAGCCCAACTACGCGACCGGCCATTCCAATCGCGGCGCCGTGTTGTCGGACATGAAGCGACTGCCGGAGGCGCTCGTCGCGTTCGAGCGGGCGCTCGCCCTGCAGCCCGATCACATCGAGGCCCTCTACAATCACGGCCACGTCCTGCACGGCCTCGGCCGGTTCGAGCAGGCGATCGCCAGCTACGACCGCGTGCTCGCGCTGCGGCCCGCTTTGGCCGCCGCTTATGTCAATCGCGCCAATTCGCTCAACGAGCTCAAACGTCACGACGAGGCGCTGGCGAGCTGCGACCGCGCGCTGGCGACGCAGCCGAACTTCGTCGAGGCGCACGTCAATCGCGGCATGGCCCTCCATGCGCTCGAGCGTCACGACGACGCGATGGCGGCCTTCGACCGAGCGCTGGCGCTCGCGCCCGATTATCCCGCCGCCTGGTACAATCGCGGTGCGACGTTGCACGCGCTCCAGCGCTACGACGACGCGGTCGCGAGCTATGACCGTGCCGTCGCGCTCAAGCCGGACTACGCCGCGGCCTATTCCAACCGCGGCGCAAGCCTCTACGAGATGATGCGCTTTGACGAGGCGCTGGCGAGCTACGACCGCGCCGTCGAGGCCGATCCCGCGTTCCCCGATGCGCATTGGAACGAGGCGTCGCTGCGTCTGCTGCTGGGCGACTTGAAGCGCGGCTTCGCCGAATACGAATGGCGCTGGACCTATGAGCGTCTGGCGCCGGCCAAGCGCGACTACCCGCAGCCGCTCTGGCGTGGCGAGGATATCGCCGGCCGCACGCTGCTGCTCTACAGCGAGCAGGGCTTCGGCGATACCCTCCAGTTCTGCCGCTATGCGCCGCTGGCGGCGGCGCGGGGCGCGCGCGTCGTGCTCGAGGTCGAACCGCAGGTCGAGCGGCTGATGCGCTCGCTGCCCGGCGTGGAGGTCGTGCTCAAGGGCAGCGCGCCGCCGGCTTTCGACTTCCATTGCCCGCTGATGAGCTTGGCACACGCCTTCGGCACCGAGCTCGCCACCGTGCCGGCGGATGTCCCATATCTCAGCGCGCCGCCGGCATTGGCGGCAGCGTGGGCGGCGCGCCTGCCGCAGGACGGCCGTCGCAAGATCGGTCTGTGCTGGTCGGGCAATGCCGCGCATCTGCGCGACAAGGAGCGCTCGATCGCGTTCGAGGTGCTGGCGCCGCTGCTGGGCGCCGATGCGACCTTCGTCGTCGTGCAGAAGGATGTGCGCGACGCCGATGCGGCATTAGTGGCGGCGCGCGGCGACGTGCGTCAGGTCGGCGAACTGCTCGGCGATTTCGCCGACACGGCGGCGATGCTGGCGCAGCTCGATCTGGTGATCACCGTCGATACCAGCATAGCGCATTTGGCTGGCGCGCTCGGCCGGCCGGTGTGGCTGCTGCTGCCGCGCATTCCCGACTGGCGCTGGCTGCTCAACCGCGACGACAGCCCCTGGTATCCGACCGCGCGGCTGTTCCGCCAGGAGGACGGCGCGGGCTGGGCGCCGGTGATCGCGCGCGTGCGCGCGGCGCTGGACCAACTCGGATCGTAGCGTGCGCAAAGGCGCGCCTCGGCGCGCCGTGCGCACGTCGTCTCTGCGCGTGGGCTTCGCTGCGCTCAGCCCACCCTACGTTCGACTCCCGCCACGCCCCGGAATGACGGGTTAGCGCTGTATCGCCCGCCACACGCGCTCCGGCGTCGCCGGCATCTCGATATGCGTGACGCCGAATTCCGCCAGCGCATCGACGATGGCGTTGCTGACCGCAGGCATCGCGCCGACCGCGCCGGCTTCGCCCGCGCCCTTGACCCCGAGCGGATTGGTCGGCGTCGGCGCCGGGCAGCTCTCGACCTCCATATCGGGGAAGTCGTGCGCATGCGGCATAGCGTAGTCCTGGAACGAGGCCGTCACGAGCTGACCGGAGGCGTCGAAGTGGATGTCCTCCATCAGCACCTGGCCGGCGCCCTGGGCGATGCCGCCATGGATCTGCCCGTGCAGCAGCTTCGGATTGAGCACGGTGCCGACGTCGTCGACGACGTTGTAGCGCACGATGTCGGTCTTGCCGGTCTCCGGATCGATCTCGACCTCGCAAATGTGGCAGCCGTTCGGATAGTTGGCGACCGGCGCGGTGTAGATCGCATTGGCGAGGAGGCCGGGCTCGATGCCCTTGGGCAGGTTCTTCGGCTCGAGCGCGGCGGCGGCCAGTTCCTTGATCGTCAGCGTGCGGTTCGTCTTGGTCGACGAGAACACGCCTTCGTCGAACTTGAGGTCGGCTTCCTCGAGCTGCAGCATGTGTGCGGCGATCGCCCGCGCCTTGGTGACGATCTTCTCGGTGGCGAGATGGAAGGCGGAGCCCGCAAGGCTCGATGAGCGCGAGCCGCCGGTGCCTTCGCCGAAGAACACTTCGTCGGTATCGCCCTGAATGTAATAGGCCACATTGGGATCGAGGCCGAGGCGGTCGCAGACCAGTTGCTTGAACACGGTCTCGTGGCCCTGGCCCTGGTTGTTCGAGCCTGAGAACAACGTCACGGTGCCGGTCTTGTCGATGCGCACCTCGGCGCCTTCGAGGCTGGCCGCGCCGGCACGCTCGATGGTGTAGGAGAGGCCGAGGCCGCGCAGCTTGCCGCGCTTCTGCGCCTCCGCCTTGCGCGCGGCAAAGCCCTTCACGTCGGCCATCTCGACCGCCATGTCGGTGGCCTTTTCGAAATCGCCGCTGTCATAGGTGAAGGTGAGGGCGGTCTTGTAGGGCATGGCGCTCGGCGGGATGAAGTTGCGCTTGCGCAGCTCGACGCCGTCGATGCCGAGCTGGCGCGCGGCGAGATCGACCATGCGCTCGATCACGAAGGCGGCTTCGGGCCGGCCGTTGCCGCGATAGGGGCGTATCGGGTTGGTGTGCGTGTAGACGGCCGTGACGTCGACATGGATCGCCGGCGTGCGGTAGACGCCGGCGAGCGTGCCGGCATTGAGCACGAAGAACGGCGTCGCGGTCTGCAGATAGGCGCCGACCGCGGCGATCGTCTGCACGCGCAGTCCGAGGAACATGCCGTCCTTGTCGAGCGCGAGTTCGGCCGTCGTGATGTTGTCGCGCGCCTGCGCGTCGGACAGGAAGGCTTCCGTGCGCGTCGAAATCCATTTCACCGGCCGGCCGGTGAGCTTCGAGGCCAGCAGCACCAGCGGCGTCTCGTTAAAGATCGGCGACTTCATGCCGAACGAGCCGCCGGTATCGCCGGTGACGATGCGGATCTTGCTCTCCGGCACGCGCATCACCTGGGCGAGCTCGGTGCGTGTCGGATGCGGCCGCTGCATCGGGCCGTAGAAGGTGTAGCGCCCGTCGGCGGCATTGTAATGGCCCGCCGCGCCGCGCGGTTCCATCGTCGCGGCGGTGACGCGGTTGATCACGAACTCGCCTTTGACGACATGCGCGGCGTTGGCGAAGGCGGCATCGGTCGCGGCCTTGTCGCCGATCCGTTCGACGAAGCAGATATTATCGGGCGCGTCCGCCCACACCTTCGGCGTGCCGGGATTGGCCGCTGCGGCGGTGGAGACAACCGCGGGCAACTCGTCATAGTCGACGACCACCATCTCGGCCGCGTCCTGCGCCTGCGCGACGGTCTCGGCGACCACGAAAGCGACGGCGTCGCCGACCCAGCGCACATGCGTCTCGGCAAGGATCGGATAACGCGGCTTGTACATCGGCGTGCCGTCGCGCCGCTTGAGGCCGCCGGGTACGGGAATGTCGGCAAGGCCCGCGGCTTTGATATCGGCGGCGGTCAGCACGGCGAGCACGCCCGGCGCGGCCTTGGCGGCCGTGGTGTCGATGCCGACGATCTTGGCGTGCGCATGCTGGGCGCGCACGACGACGCCGTGCGCCATGCCCGGCAGCTTGAGATCGTCGATGTAACGCCCGCCGCCTCGGAGCAGGCGGGGATCCTCGAAACGCGATACGCCCTGACCGACGGCGAACTCACCCATGATGACCCTGCTTTAATTGGGAGCGTTGATGTGCCGTCATCCTGAGGTGCGAGCGAAGCGAGCCTCGAAGGAGGGCGGCTGGGATTCCGGGGCCGTCGCCCTTCGCGGCCGTCGCTTCGCGACGGCACCTCAGGGTGACGGATAGAGGTTGGAGGTTACAGTGCCGCTTTCAATTTCTCCGCCACGCGCGGCGCGAAGTAAGTGAGCACGCCGTCGCAGCCGGCGCGCTTGAAGCCGATGATGCTCTCCATCATCGCGCGTTCGCCGTCGAGCCAGCCGTTCTGCACCGCCGCCATGATCATCGCGTATTCGCCGGACACCTGATAGGCGAAGGTCGGCATGCCGAACGTCTCCTTCACCCGGCGCACGATGTCGAGATAGGGCATGCCGGGCTTGACCATGATCATGTCGGCGCCCTCGGCGATGTCGAGCGCGACCTCGCGCAGCGCCTCGTCGGTGTTGCCCGGGTCCATCTGATAGGTGCGCTTGTCGCCGCTGAGCGTCTTGGCCGAGCCGACCGCGTCGCGGAACGGACCGTAGAAGGCCGACGCGTATTTCGCCGCATAGGCCATGATCGACACGTCGAGAAAGCCGGCGTGATCGAGCGCCTTGCGGATCGCGCCGACGCGGCCGTCCATCATGTCCGACGGCGCGATGATGTCGCAGCCGGCCTCGGCCTGCACCAGCGCCTGCCTGACCAGCACGGCGACGCTCTCGTCGTTGAGGATGACGCCGTCCTTGATCAGCCCGTCATGGCCGTGGCTGGTGAAGGGATCGAGCGCGACGTCGCAGAGCACGCCGATGTCCGGCGCCTCCTTCTTGATGGCGCGGATGGCGCGGCAGACGAGATTGTCCGCGTTGAGCGCTTCGCTGCCGGTCTCGTCGCGCAGGGACGGGTTGGTGTAGGGGAACAGCGCGATGCAGGGGATGTTGAGCGCGGCGGCGCGCGCGGCCTCGCGCGCGATCAGGTCGAC
>Ga0164243_10013538_pt1 | contig 11469 bp, 9 predicted proteins | sample OricompcompostOP_FD_108781 | JGI IMG/M metagenome (GOLD analysis project Ga0164243, IMG submission 108781) | Organic Plus compost microbial communities from Emeryville, California, USA - Original compost - Organic plus compost (OP) | ecosystem: Engineered > Solid waste > Mixed feedstock >... | reverse complement strand
GGTGACGGTCAGTTCGTCGGGCCCGACCTCCAGGGACAGCGGACCGGCCGGCCCGACGCGGGTCAGGGAGTCGCGCAGGGGAGTGTTCACATCGATGTTGGTCGTGCCGTGCCCGGTCTCGTTGCCGTCCAGCGCCTCGCCCAGCATGTCGAGCCGCGCATAGACCCCGCAGCAGCCGGAGAACGACTCGAACCGCAGCCGGTCGCCGTTCCCGGTGACCACGGGATAGAGCCACGCGGAACGCTGCGGCTGGTAGTAGCGGGCGGCGGCCACGTCCGCCACCGCCAGCAGACCGGCCGCGGCTGCCTGAGCGTGTGCCCGGAAGCCGCGGAAGAAGACGGGGTGGGCAGCCTCCCCCGCCGGTGTCGCACCGCCGCAGGTCTGGAGGCTGAGCGTCACCCTCCGTGGTGCGGCGCACCGCGGAGGAGCGGAGGCAGGCGTACCTGAGGGAGGCCTGAGTCATGTCCCGCACGGTAGACGCCACCACTGACAACAGCCCCGGCCGGGACGGCCCCATCGGGAGGTTCCTCCTCCGGAAGAGAGAGCCGCCGGCTGGGGGAGACTCCGCGGCCGTTCCTGTCCTGTGCTGCCCGGAGCTGCGATCGCGGATCCGTTCGCTGAGACGCTCCACCCGGTTGGGCGGCACACCTGGCCCCGGCGGCACGGCGGACAGTGCGCGTCCCCGAAACAGCTCTCCCGCTGGCCGTTGCCGCTTGCCACCTCCAGCGCGGCGGTGGCGAGCGAGCGGGGCTGGCGAGGCCGAGGCCGCGCAGGGGTGTCGGCCGTGACGGTGACAGAACGCGTCGGCGGCGGCCCCGCCCACCCCTGCCCGCGCGTATCCTCCCGCTGGGGCGATCCGACAAGAAGCGGACGACCGAGCCGGAGGCCATGCCATGCCCGAGATCGAGCTGAGCGCGGGGACGATCGACTACGAGGACACCGGCGGCGACGGTCCCGTCGTGGTCCTGGCGCACGGTCTCGGCTTCGACGAGTCGGTCTGGAGCGAGGTCACCTGCGACCTCCGGTCCGATTTCCGGGTGCTGGTCCCCGTACTGCCGATCGGCAGCCACCGGCGCCCGATGCGGCCGGACGCCGACCTGTCGGCGCACGGAATCGCAGCGCTTCTGGCCGAGTTCATGGAACGCCTGGACCTCCGCGACGTCACTCTTGTCCAGAACGACGCCGGAACGGCCCAGCTCCTCATCGGCGTACGGGACGACCGCATCGCCCGCCTCGTCCTCACCTCCTGCGAGGCGCTGGAAAACTATCCACCGGGCGTGCAGGGCAGAACGCTACATCGCGCCAGCAGGATCCCCGGCGGACTGTTTCTCCTGCTCCAGTCGTTCCGCTTCCCGCCCCTCGCGCGCATGCGGGTGTCGCTCGGCGGGATGACGAAGAGGCGGCTGCCGAAGGAGCTGATCGCACGCTGGTACGGCCCGCTGCTGCGCAGCCGTGAGATCCGGCGGGACTTCGCCAAGTTCTGCCGCAGCACCGATCCGGACTGCTATCGAAAGGCCGCCGCGAACCTGTCGTCCTTCACCCGCCCCGCGCTGGTCGTCTGGGGCGCGGAGGACCGCATGATGCCGTCCGCCACGGGACGCCGCCTCGCGCAGCTGCTGCCGAACGCGCGCTACGTGGAAGTACCCGATGCCCGCACTCTCGTCCCGTTCGACAACCCGGCCGGCCTCACCGCGGAACTGCGCCGCTTCGTCGAGGAGCACCCGTTGCCCGGGGAGAGCTGAGTCCCCGCAAGCCCCTGGACAACGGCCGGCCCGGACCGCGCCCAGGCCGTAGGCAGCAGTCCTGCGGAGAGCCGCGCGCCGGCCTTGAGACGGAAGGGGAGAGCAGTCGGCATTGCCTAAGGGGGCGTTGCCGTCCGTTCTTGTGGCACGTCCCGGCGTCCCGATGTCAACCGACCACGAGATCGTTCAGTCAGGCGCCACAGAGTTTCACCCGTTCGGGGAGTGAGGATTACGCCTTGTGAGAACTCGGAGCGGGTATCTGAATCAATGTGCCCGAGCGTCCGGAATTCTCTCTGGAACCAATGACCGAGAACTGTGCCTCCGTCTGTGAAAGGCGGGAGCATGTGGTTGTTGGTGTGAGTCCCGGGAACAGCTTTTTCCGTGTTCCTCTCCTCGCCGACCTGATTCACTGGCTGAATAGCAGGTTCGCGCGAATGGATATCATCGTACCGGACGCGGAGTTGGCCCCCACATTCATGGCCCTCGGCTACTCCCCGGAACGCGCCGCCGGAAAGGCCAGGGGCGAGGTCAACGCGGTACGGAACCGCATCGTCCGGGCCTGGGAATCACTCGGTGGCCCGCGTCCGGGCGACGGACTTCACCTCATGTCCGAGCTGGTGGACCGACCGCAGTACCTGACCGCACGCCGAAGGTGCGAGAAGGCGCTGGCCGTGGACGGAAATCTGAGAACGGCCTGCCAGAACGCGAGCCGGACGGTGCTGTTGGCGCGGCGACCGGAGAAGGAGCCGACCGCACGGGAAATTGAACAGGGGATGCGGTACCTTCTCGCGGAACTTCCGTTCTTCGTCGCTTCTGCGGACATCTTCGGCGTTCCCTCTTCGCTGTGCTTCTATCATCGTCCGCTGCCCCTCGCCGCGTTGATCTTCTCGGGGCGCACTGTGCTCAAACCCACACTGCGGCAGGCCTATGCGCTCATCCGGCCCACCGGTCTGCCGCACAGCCGAGAACACGGAAAGGCAGGCCACGTGAGTTCGGAAACAGCCACACCCGCCGACCCCTACACCAACCTCGCAGATTCCTACGACCGGTTGGCCGAATGGGCCGTCACGTGTCAGAAGGAGAGCCCGCGCGACCGGGTCGCCGACTTCCTGCAAACCTTCTGGCAGTCCCAGCAGCGTCCCGTACGCACGGTTCTGGAGATCTGCTGCGGGACCGGCTGATGCTGGGCGAGTTGGCGCGGCGCGGCTATGCCGTCACCGGACTCGACCGGTCCGCGGCGATGCTGGAGCGGGCCCGGCGGCGGCTGGGCGAGGAAACCACCTTGATCCACGCCGCGTTGCCGCACATCCCCGCCGAGGCCGGCCCGTTCGACGCCGTCGTCAGCGCCGCCGGAGGACTGAACTACCTGCCGGAGGAACAGATCTCCGCGACCTTCGCGGCCGTCGCCCGCGCGCTGCCCGCCGGTGGCACATTCACCTTCGACGTCTTCGGAAGGGGCTTCTTCCGCAAATTCTTCGACTCATCCGCACCCCGGGTCATGGCCCTGGAACTCGACGACATCGCCTACATCTGGACCTTCACCGCGTCGCCCGAGGCGCCGTTCGTCGACATGGCCTACACCCAGTTCACCCCGGCTCCCGCAGCGGACGGCGGCGAACCGCCCTTCCTGCGGACCCGCGACCTCCACCGCTACTACCCCCTCCCGCACACCACGGTCCGCCGTCTGGCCGCCGAACACGGCTTCACCGACATCAAGGCGTACGACAACTACTCCACCGATCCGTCCGGCCCGGACTCGCTCTACGACACCTGGACCATGGTGCGGAGCAGCTCGTGAGCTCCGCCATCGACCGGGCCGGCTTGCGCGACGACTACATCGCCTGCAAGGACTTCATGCGCCGGTGCGGTCCCGTGGTCTATCTGATGCCCCGGATGCTGCTCCCGCCCGACCGGCGTCCGTACTGCGACGCGGTCCAGGCGTTCACCATCCACGCGGACAGGCTCATCGACGACCCCCATGTTCCGGCCGCGGACCGGGTGACGCGCTACCAGGACTACTCACGCGCCGTCCTCACGCTCCTGGAGGGCGCGGACCCTGACCCGTGGGGGTCGGCGCCCGCGTCCCGGGAAGAGGCGGTCGGCAGACAGCTCGCCCGTGCCTTCGCGCACTTCACCCGCGTCTGGGAAGTGCCCTGCGACTCGGTGCGGACGCTGCTGGAGAACATGGCCGGTGACGCGCACGCCTCCGAGTACCCCGCGTTCACCGACCTGGAGCGCTACGTGCGCGGCACCGGCGTCCCCTACATTCTGTGGCTCAACGCGCTGCTGGGTCCCGCCGCGCACAACGGCGAGGAGGCCAGGGAGCAGGCTGCCGCCGCCATTTTCGCTCTGCAACTGACGGACAACCTCAGCGACCTCGAAGAGGACCTGACGGCCGGCCGGCTGTGCCTGCCGCTGGAGGACCTCAAGACGTTCGGGCTGAAGTGCGGTGACCTGGAGCGGGCCGTCCGCGAACGGCGCACGACCGAGCCTGTCCGTGAGCTGGTGCGCTTCGAGGCCGAGCGCGTACGCCGGTATGTGGAAGAGGCAGAGGGCTGGTGGCGTGCGGCCGATCCCGTCGCACGGGAACTGCCCCGCCAGTACGTGCGCATGACCCTGCACACCCTCCGGAAGACCGTCGGCTCCCGCTACGACCTCTTCGCCCCCAGGAGGACGGCCCGGCTGGCGTGGGCGAGCCGCATGGGCGCCGGCTTCGCCCTCGGCTGCACCCGCGCCTCCGTCCGGCGATTCGGCACACCCCGAGGCCGGCGCCGGCCCCGGCCGGCCCCGAGGTGACGGGACCCCCATGGAACACCAGGACGAACCCGAACGACGGGCCATCGCGCGCTACTACGAGAGGGGCGCCGAGGCGTTCGCCGCTCTCAGGGGCACCCGGGCCATGCACGCGGGGTACTACACCGGTGCGGAGGACCCGGCCACCATCGCCGAGTCCACCGACCGCCTCGTCAGACTCGCGGGGCAACGGCTCGGACTGGGGTCCGGGCACCACCTCCTCGACATCGGCTGCGGTGCCGGCCAGCCCGCGCTGCTGCTGGCCGAGGAGACAGGGTGTTCCGTGACAGCTGTCGACGCGAGCGCCGGCATGGTGGCAGCCGGCCGCCGCCTGGCCGCGGGCTCGGCCGCCGGTGACAGGATCTCCTTCCACCACGCGGACGCCGCGCAACTCCCCTTCCCCGGCCGCTCCTTCGACCGTGCCCTGATGCTGGAGGTCGCCTCCCACCTGCCCGACACCGCACGCGACGGGAAGCAGGCGGCGTTCGCCGAGGCGGCGCGCTGCCTGAAGCGAGGAGGACTGCTGGCCCTGGTCGACATGGTCGAGCCTCCGGTCGCGCCGGGAGCCGGGACGCTGATGGGCGAGGTGCCGTCCGTGCACCTCAGCACGCGGAACCGGCTGGAGGAACTGCTCGCCGCCGTGGGGTTCGACGTCCTGGACGTGACGGACATCAGCGAGCACACACGGTACAGCGCGCAGCGGAACCGGGCCGCCTTCGAGAACCGCCGGCAGGAGCTGGCCGCCGCCTTCGGAGCCGACACCGTGCGGAGGATCGCCCTGCTTCTGGGGCAACTGGCCGAGGCCGACGCGTCCCTCGGATACGTCACGGTGATCGCCCGCGCCGGATAACCGGAGGCCGAGGGCGGCGGAGAAGCGCGGCGAGCACGTCGTCGCGGAGACGGCCGCCCGCTGCCGGTGCCCGCCGACGGCCCGGTCACGGCCCCGGGCTGTGGGACCCGATCCGCTCCGGCAGACGGTCGCGCAAGTGGTCGAGAAGCACCTGGACACGTGCAGGGACGCCCGGTCCGGCATCGAAGACCGCCACCACATCAGCCTGCGGGGTCGGCACATGCGGCAGCACGTGCACGAGATCCCCGCGCCGCAGGTACGGCTCGACGTGCCACAGCGAACGCATGGCGAGTCCCGCCCCGTCGAGGCACCAGTCCAGCAGGGCGATGCCGTCGTTGCACAGGAGCTTTCCCCGTACCGGTACGCCCGTCTCCTTGCCGTCGAGCAGGAACCGCCACGACACGTCACCCTCGTTCTCCCGCAGCACCAGACAGTCGTGGCCGCGCAGTTCCCGCACGTCACCCGGCACGCCGTGCCGCGCCAGGTAGCCGGGCGACGCCACGACGACGCGGCGGTTGCCGAGCAGACGCCGCACGGCGCGGGACGAGTCCGGCAGCGGGCCGACATGGATGCCGATGTCGTACCCGGGCTGCACCGCCGACAGCGGCAGGCTGGTCAGCTCCAGGGAGCATTCGACCCGGCGGTGGAGCGACTGGAACTCGCGCAGCAACGGGGCGATGTGCAGGCGGCCCAACCCGACCGTGGAGACGACGCGTACCGGCCCGGAGATCTCCCCGGGCGTATTGCCGATCGAGGCGTCGAGGTCGCGCACCTGCTGGAGGATGGACAGGCCCCCGGCCCGGTACCGCTCGCCCTCGGGCGTGAGCGTCAGCGCGCGCGATCCGCGCCTCGCGAGCCGGACGCCCAGCCGTTGTTCGAGCGCACGCAGCCGGCGGCTGACGACCGAGACGGACACTCCCCAGTGCCGCGCGGCCTCGGTCATGGTGCCCGCCGCGACGAGCGCCGTGAAGAACTCCAGATCGTCGACGGAAGACGGCGACGGCACGCTCCAGCTCCTTTGTCCTCAGCGCAAGGAAGCCTTGCGGAATCAGCTGTTCCTTGCCGAACGGCCAAAACCTAGCATCGGCAGGCATCCGGCCGAGGCGAGGGAGGCGGCGTGACGGTGTTCTACGAGGGGTTCACACCACTCGATGTGCGCGTGAACGGCGTACGGCTGCGCGGACGGACGGGAGGCGACCCGGACCGGCCCGCCGTCCTGCTGCTGCACGGCCACCCCGAGACGCATCTCATGTGGCACCGGGTGGCCCCCCGCCTCGCGGAGGACTACTTCGTGGTAGCCCCCGACCTGCGGGGATACGGGGACTCCGAGCGTCCCGCCGCCACCCCGGACCACTCCTCCTACAGCAAGCGCGTGATGGCACGCGACTGCGCCCGGCTCATGACGCTCCTGGGACACGAACGGTTCTTTGTCGCCGGTCACGACCGTGGCGGCCGGGTCGCCGCCCGGCTGGCCGTCGACGCCGCCGAACGCGTCGAGAGGGCCATGCTGCTCGACATCGCCCCCACCCTCGACATGTACGCGAACACCACGGGCGACTTCGCCGCGGCCTACTGGCACTGGTTCTTCCTCATCCAGCCCGCCCCGATGCCGGAGAACCTGATCGGCGCGGATCCGCGCGCGTACGTGGAAGGAGTCATGGGCTCCCGCCACGCGGGACTCGCGCCGTTCCCACCGGACGTCCTCGACCACTACGTCGCCGCGTTCCGCGGCGCGGACCGTGCGCTGGGCGCCTGCGAGGACTACCGCGCGTCGGCCTCCATCGATCTCGACCACGACCGCGCCGACAGGCTCGCCGGCCGCACCACGCCCGTGCCGGTCCATGTCCTGTGGGCCCGGCACGGCGTCATCGACGCACTGTTCGCACCGCTCGCGCTGTGGCGGAACGTCGCCACCGAAGTCACCGGCCGCGCCCTCGACTGCGGGCACTACCTGCCCGAGGAGAGCCCCGGCGAGGTGCTCCGCGAGATGCGCGCCTTCTTCACCCGCCCCTGACCGCGGCACAGCCGCATCCGACCCGCCCCTGGGCACGCCCTCGCAGGCCGTTCGGGGCCGATGTCCGACCACGCCACAGAGAGGAAGAGCTCATGACGCACTCCATCGCCGTGATCCCCGGCGACGGGATCGGTACCGAAGTGATGCCCGAGGGGCTGCGCTGCGTCCGGCGGGCCGCCGAACTGTTCGGCATCGGCCTGTCCTTCGAGGAGTTCGACTTCGCCTCGGCCGCCTACTGGAGCAAGCACGGCCAGATGCTCCCCGACAACTGGTTCGACACTCTCAAGGACTTCGACGCGCTCTACTTCGGCGCCGTCGGCTGGCCGGAGACGGTGCCCGACCACGTGTCACTGTGGGGCTCGCTGCTGCAGTTCCGCCGGGGATTCGACCAGTACGTCAGCCTGCGGCCGGTGCGCCTGCTGCCCGGCGTCCCGGCGCCGCTGGCCGGACGCGTTCCCGGAGACATCGACTTCGTCGTCGTACGGGAGAACACCGAGGGCGAGTACTCCGACATCGGCGGACGCATCTTCGAGGGCACCGACCGGGAGGCGGTCGTCCAGCAGACCGTCATGACCCGCACGGGCGTCGACCGCATCGTGCGCTACGCCTACGAACTGGCCGAACGGCGCGGCAAGCACCTCACCTCCGCCACGAAGTCCAACGGCATCTCCTACTCGATGCCGTACTGGGACGAGAGGGTCGCCGCGCTCGGGGCCGCACATCCCGACGTCCGCGTGGACAAGTTCCACATCGACATCCTGAGCGCGCACTTCGTGCTGCACCCCGACTGGTTCGACGTCGTCGTCGCCTCGAACCTGTTCGGTGACATCCTCTCCGACCTGGGCCCGGCCTGCACCGGCACCATAGGGGTCGCACCGAGCGGCAACATCAACCCGGGCGGGGCCCATCCGTCGCTGTTCGAGCCCGTGCACGGCTCTGCCCCCGACATCGCGGGGCAGGGCATCGCCAACCCGGTCGGCCAGATCTGGGCCGGTGCCATGATGCTCGACCACCTGGGCCACGCGGACGCCGCCGCCGCGATCGTGGACGCCTTCGAACGCGTCCTCGCCCGGGGCGAGGTCCGCACCCCCGACCTCGGCGGCACCGCCACCTGCACCGAGTTGGGCCGGGAGATCGCCGCCGCGATCACCGCGGAATGACCGGCGCGCCGGGGATCACGCGCCCACATGAACGGAAGAGGCCCACCGCCCCGGGGCGTACGGCATCCTCGCACGCGCGGCGCGAACCGCGTGGTGAAGGGCCTCCGCAGCCGGCACCGGCTCCGTGCGGGCGGCGCCTGCCAGACGCGTGTAGAAGACCTCGGCCGACCCTACCGCCACACCGTCCCCCTGCACCTGGTACGGAAGCGGAAATCCCTTGCCGCACACTCCAGCCGGCGCCCGGCAACGAGTACAGGAACCGGGCTTGTCGGAGGGGACCGACGCGCACGCGGATCAGCCCGGAAACAGGCGTCGGCACCCATCGGAACGCTTGTCCCCCGTGAGAGCTACAGAAAGGTGTCCACCGTGAGGTGACGATCTCCGGCTGCCGGATCCGTAGCGTCCCGGTGCAGCCCGCGGCACTCGGCGGCGGGCCCGGAGAAAGGGATTCCGTGCGGTTCGTCTGGCAGTTCCTGGCCGTCATGGTGATGTATGCCATCGGCGGCAACGCGGTCAACGCGGTGAAGGAGAACGACTGGCTCACCTTCGTCCTCGGTCTTGCCGTGGCCGCTCTCGCGGTGCTCGGATACGGGTGGGTGGTGCGGCGGACCGAACACCGGCCCGCGGCGGACGTGGCACGGGAACGGGCCGTGGCCAGGACCGGCTGGGGCATCCTGATCGGCGCCGGAATGTTCGGTGCCGTCATCGCCAACCTCTACACGGCCGGCTTCTACGAGATCGACGGCTTCGGCTCGGTGGCCGGCGCGCTGGGCCTGGCAGGCTTCATGGCCGGCGCCGCCGCGACGGAGGAAATCGTCTACCGCGGCGTGCTCTTCCGCATCGTCGAGGAGCGCATCGGCACCTACCTCGCGCTGGCCCTGACCGGCCTCGTCTTCGGCCTCTCCCACCTGTTCAACGAACACGCGACCCTCTGGGGCGGCCTCGCCATCGCCATCGAGGCCGGATTCATGCTCGCCGCCGCGTACGCCGCCACCCGCAGCCTCTGGCTGACCATCGGCGTGCACTTCGGCTGGAACTTCGCCGCCGCCGGCATCTTCAGCACCGAGGTCTCCGGCAACGGATCCAACCGGGGACTGCTGGACACCTCCACATCGGGGCCGGAACTGCTCACCGGCGGCGCGTTCGGACCCGAGGGAAGCGTGTACTCGGTGGGCTTCGGGGCGCTGCTGACGCTCGTGTTCCTGTGGCTGGCCCGGCGGCGCGGCAACATCGTGCCGTTCGGCTCTCGCCGTACGAGCGACGCCGAGACCGCCGATAAACTTCCCCGGTGATCGTTCGTCGACGGATTCCGGAATCGTGGCACCGGCTCGACGTCACGGTCCGGGATCTCCCGCTCGGGGTGCTGCTCCTGGTCGCGTCGGCCCTCCCGGCGTTCCAGGGCAGCGGCACGGAGATCGGCGGCCTGCCCAACCGGCCCGCCGACGCGCTGACGGGCGTGGCGGCCGTCCTGCAGTGCCTGCCCCTCGCCGTGCGCCGGCGGTGGCCGCTCGTCTGTCTCGGTCTCGTGTCGCTCGGCTTCGCCCTCGACCAACTGCGCGGCTACCACCTCGTCGCGGGCACGGCGCTGCCCATCGCGCTGCTGAGCACGGGGTCCCATCTGGAGCGCTACCGGCGCCTCACCGTGATCGCGGCCTCGGCGGCGTGGGTGGCCCTCGCGGTCGCACTCCACCGGTCGGGGCCCGGCAAACCGGCCGCCGAGTTCGTGACGTTCTACCTGGCGCTGGTCCTTGCCTGGGGCATCGGCGCGTGGATGCGCTCCGCCCGCGCCGCGGAGGCGGAACGCCGCAGCCGCGTCGCCGAGGACGCCCGCAACGCTGAACGCGCCCGGATCGCCCGGGAACTCCACGACGTCGTGACCCACCATGTGACGGCGATGGTGGTGCAGTCCGAGGCCGCCCGGTACCTGACCGCCGCGCCCGACCGCCTCGACCAGGCCCTCACCGCCGTCAGCGACACCGGCCGGCGGGCCATCACCGATCTGCGGCACCTGCTGGACCTGCTCAACCCCGACCACGGCACCGGGCACGGCGGCGAGGACAGGACACCGCCCGTCGGCCGGCTGCTCACACTGGTCGAGCAGACACGGCGGGCCGGGCAGCCGGTGGAGTTCACCGAGGAGGGCACGCCACCGGCCGCCACCGGCAGCGCCGACCTCGTGGCCTACCGGGTCGTCCAGGAAGCGTTGACGAACGCCCTCAAACACGACCACGGGAGCCGCACTTCCGTCCTGGTGCGCCACGGCGAGCGGGAGATCACCGTGGAGGTCGGCACGGACGGCTCCGGGACGCGGGACGCGGCCCCCGGCGGCAGCGGGCGAGGACTTGAGGGCCTGCGCGAACGGGTCGGCGTCCTGGGCGGCGACTTCAGCGCGGGCCGCCGCCCGGACGGCGGCTTCCTGGTCCGGGCACGCATACCCGCGGGGAGCTCGGTATGAGCGCACCGCTCCGGGTACTGATCTGTGACGACCAGGCCCTCATCCGCACCGGACTGGCGACGATCATCGACGCGCAGCCCGACCTGGAAGTGGCAGGCGAATGCGATGACGGGCGGACCGCGGTCGAACTGGCCCGCCGGCTCCGCCCCGACGTCGTGGTGATGGACATCCGCATGCCCGTGCTCGACGGCATCGAAGCCACCCGCCTGCTGGCCGGTGCCGGGGTGGAACACCCGGCGAAGATCCTGGTGCTGACGACCTTCAACCTGGACGAGTACGTCTACGAGGCGCTGCGGGCGGGAGCCAGCGGTTTCCTGCTCAAGGACGCGCCGCCGGACCGGCTGCTGCACGGCATCCGGACCGTGGCCATCGGCGCGGCACTGCTGGACCCCGCGGTGACCCGCCGGCTCGTGGGCCGGTACGCCGCCCGCATCCGGCCCGCCGCGGGCAGCACG
>Ga0164243_10013537_pt1 | contig 11469 bp, 6 predicted proteins | sample OricompcompostOP_FD_108781 | JGI IMG/M metagenome (GOLD analysis project Ga0164243, IMG submission 108781) | Organic Plus compost microbial communities from Emeryville, California, USA - Original compost - Organic plus compost (OP) | ecosystem: Engineered > Solid waste > Mixed feedstock >... | reverse complement strand
CCGGTCCGAGCACGCCGAGCGCGCCGTAGCGGGCGTCGACGAGGGTGACCGCCGCCTGCACGATCCGGCGCAGCACGGTGCCGAGCTCGAGGCCCTGGTTGATCAGGGTGTTGGCCTCGAGCAGCTCGTGGAGCCGGGAGGGTGTCCGGCCCGCCGGGCGGGGATCTTCGGGCACGGGCCGAGTCTACGTCCCCGCGGTCGTGGGACCTTGGTCCGTTGATCGTCCCGCGGGGCCCGCCTACAGTCCATCGTGGGCGAGAACGCCCCTACCGGCACACCTCCCGCCGATGCCGGCGGGAGCATCACGAAAGAGTCAATGTGGACACAGCAGTGAAGTCGAAGCTCGACGTCGATGAGGCCTTCATCCGGCGAGCGGTCGACCAGGCGGAGTCGAACGTGCTCCGGATGGCCCTCTACCACGCCACCGGCGACCAGTCCCTCCTCGAGTACGAGCTCGTGCTCGAGCCGGTGCGCCGCATCAATCGGCAGGCCAATCTCGCCGTCGCGCCGCAGCACCTCGACGAGCTCAAGGAGAAGGTGGTCAGGTTCCTGCTGGAGACCGACCTCGAGAGCTTCGTCGAGGAGGTGCCGAGCGATTCCGAGCTGCGCCGCCTGATCGAGATCTCCCTGGGCCGCGAGGTCACCGACGAGGAGTACCCGAACCTCCGCGCGATCTCGAGCTTCGACGACTACCCGCTGTTCCGCGGGGCGTGGAAGGGCGAGGAGAAGCCCGAGCTGCCGAAGGGCTTCAAGGCCGTCATCATCGGCACCGGCTACAGCGGCCTCACCACGGCGGTGCACCTCGGCCTGCTCGGCATCCCCTACACCGTCTACGAGCGCCGGCCCGAGATCGGCGGCACCTGGAGCGTCAACCGCTACCCGGACGTGCGCGTCGACACCATGAGCACCACCTACCAGCTCGGCTTCGTGAAGAAGCACCAGTGGACCGAGTGGTTCGCCCGGGCCTCCGAGGTGCGCCAGTACATCGAGGACGTGGCCAAGGACTACGGCATGTACGAGCGCACCAAGGTCAACCACGAGGTGACGAGCCTCACCTGGAACGAGGAGACCAAGCTCTGGGAGATCGAGGGCACCGCCGACGGCAAGCCCTTCCGCGACACGGCCAACGTCGTCGCCGCGGCCACCGGCCTGTTCCTCAACCCGAAGCAGCTCGACATCCCCGGCGTGGAGAGGTTCCAGGGCCGCATCGTGCACACCGCCCGCTGGCCCGAGGACGAGCCGGTGGACTTCACGGGCAAGAACGTCGTGGTGATCGGCAACGGCTCCACCGGCGTGCAGCTGCTCAAGGCCGTCGCCAAGGACGCCGCGCAGGTGCACGCGGTCGTGCGCACCCCCCAGTGGGTCGCCCCGCAGGACAACTACGGCAAGCCGCTGTCGGACGAGCTCAACTGGCTGCTCAAGAACATGCCGTACTTCTGGAACTGGGACCGCTTCATCTGGTCGCACCCGCTCGCCAACGAGACCCGCAACCTGTTCGTGGCGGACCCGGACTGGAAGGCGAAGGGCGGGCACTTCAGCGAGGCCAATGACGCCCTGCGCCAGCACCTGACCGACTACATCATCGAGCAGTGCGGCGACCGGCAGGACCTGATCGAGAAGCTCACCCCGGCCTACCCGCCGTGGGCGCGCCGCCTGATCACCGACAACGACTGGTACAAGACGCTGCGCGAGCCGCACGTCGAGCTCGTCATGGGCGGCGTCGAGTCGATCGACGAGACCGGCTTCACGGGCACCGACGGCGTGCGCCGCGACGTGGACATCATCGTCTCGGCGTCGGGCTTCTCGGTCACCGAGTACCTGCTGCCGATCAAGGTCACCGGCCGCAACGGCAAGGATCTGCACGAGTGGTGGCGCAGCGTCCCCGGCGGCCCGCAGGCCTTCTGGAGCATGACCGTGCCCGACTTCCCCAACCTGTTCGTGCTCTACGGCCCGAACTCGCAGGGCGGGGCCGGCGGCTCGCTGCTCGGCACGATCCAGCTCTGGGCGACCTACGTCGCGAACATCATCGCGCGGATGATCGAGGGCGGCTACACCTCCTTCGACGTGAAGAAGGACGTGATGGCCGAGCACATCAAGACGCTCGACGGCCGGACCTCGCAGATGATCTGGATGGACCCGGACTCGGTCGACCGCAACTACTACGTGCACCAGGGCCGCGTCCAGGCGATGAACGCCTGGGGCCTGCTGGAGCACTGGGAGGCGATGACCAACCCGCAGCTCGAGCAGGACTACGAGCTGACGAAGTAGCCGCATGCCGGAGGGGCCCCGCGAGCTGCGGGGCCCCTCCGGTCGGTGGGCGGGGGGGACGGCCGAGGGCCGTCCCCCCCGCTGCTCGTGCGGCTCCCGGAGCCCCTGCTCGTGCAGCCCCTGTCCCCCGCGGGCGGTTGTAAGAAGAGACTTTTTGTCGTTACCGTGGGCTCGGCGCTGAGCGCGCTCCGGTGCGCGGTCGAAGACGACCGGTGAAGCGAGGTCGATGTGGATACGAGACTGCAGGAGTCGCCGCCGTGGGGCGACGCCGTGATCGACGAGGCGTTCATCCGCCGGGCGGTCGAGCTGGCCGAGCCGAACGCGCTGCGCGTCGCGCTCTACCAGATCACGGGCGACCCCGAGCTGCTCGGCTACGAGCTCGAGGAGCGGAAGGTCTGGCGCATCAGCCGGCAGAGCATCGTCACGGTGGTCGAGCGGGACCGCGCGAAGGTGCAGGAGAAGGCGTGCCGCTGGCTGGTCGACCACCTCGACGAGCTGGAGTCCTTCGTCGAGGAGAAGCCGGACGACGAGAAGCTGCGCCTCCTGCTCCGCGAGGGCCTCGGGGTCGACCCGGACGAGATGAGGACGAACAACTTCGACGAGCTCAAGGCGATGGCGAGCTTCGAGGAGTGGCCGCTGTTCTTCGCGCACTGGACCGACGGCAGGAGGCCGGAGATCCCCGCCGACTTCAAGGTCGCGATCGTCGGCGCGGGCTTCAACGGCCTCGCGACGGCGATCCTGCTCGACCAGCTGGGCATCCCCTTCGTGATGTACGAGCGCCGGCCGGAGGTGGGGGGCACCTGGAGCAACAACCGCTACCCCGAGGTGCGGGTGGACGGGGCGAGCACCACCTACCAGCTCGGCTTCGTGAAGAGGCACCCGTGGACGGAGTACTACGCGCAGGGGCCGGAGGTGCGCGACTACATCGAGATGGTGGCCAAGCGCTACGGCGTCTTCGACCGGATCCAGCTGAGCACCGAGGTCACCTCGCTGGTCTGGAACGAGGAGACCAGCCGGTGGGACATCGAGGCCCGGCGGGGGGAGCGGGTGCTCCGCGAGTCGGCGAACGTGATCGCGGGCGCGACGGGCCTGTTCAACAAGCCGAGGGACCTCGTCGTGGAGGGCCTCTCGGACTTCGCGGGCGACGTGCTGCACACCGCGCGCTGGCCGGAGCCGCCCTACGACTTCACCGGCAAGCGAGTCGCCGTGATCGGCAACGGCTCGACCGGCGTGCAGCTGGTCAAGCCGGTCGCCGAGGTCGCCGCCGAGCTGTACCACGTCGTGCGCACGCCGAAGTGGATCCAGCCCCAGGTCAACTACGGCGAGAAGGTGCAGCCGGAGCTGACCTGGCTGCTGCAGCGGATGCCGTACTACTGGAACTGGGACCGCTTCATGTGGACCGCCCCCGTGACGAGCGACTCGTCGCGCGATCTCCAGCGCGCCGACCCGGAGTGGCAGGCCAAGGGCGGCATCTACTCGAAGGCGAGCGACGAGCTGCGCTTCGCCATTCTCGACTACTGGCGCGAGCAGCTCGACGGCGACGAGGAGCTGGTCGCCAGACTCACCCCCGACTACCCGCCGTGGGGGCAGCGGATGGTCACCGACAACGGCTGGTTCACGACGCTGAGGAAGGACCACGTCCACCTGCTGCTCGGCTCGATCGACCACGTCGACGCGGAGGGTGTCGTGATGGAGGACGGCACCCGCGCCGATGTCGACGTGATCATCGCCGCCTCGGGCTTCGATGTCGACAGCTTCATGTCGCCCATCCGCATCGTCGGGCGCGGAGGCGAGACGCTCGAGGAGCGCTGGGAGCGCGAGGGGAAGGGCCCGCGCGCCTTCAACGCGCTGAACGTGCCGGGATTCCCGAACCTGTTCGTCATGTACGGGCCGAACGCGGAGGGCGGTGCCGGCGGCGGCAGCGTCACGGGCCGCATGCAGCTCTGGGCGAACAACCTGGCCACCCTGACCGTCCACCTGATCGAGAAGGGCTACAGGTCCTTCTCAGTGAAGGAGGAGGTGTACGAGGCGCACAACGCGATCATCGACGAGCGGAACAGCCGCACGGTGGCGATGGAGCCGAACGCCGTCAGGACGAGCTATCGCGTCAGTCACGGTCGGCTGCAGGTGGCGAGCCCCTGGACGCCGAAGGAGCACTGGGAGGCCGTGGTGCACCCCGACATGGAGCGAGACTTCGACATCACCTAGCCGGGTCCGGGGCCGTGGGAATAGTTGACCGTTGCTCGGGATCGGGGTTACAGTCCGAGGAGCAGCGGAGCTCCCGAAGGTCGAGGCCGTTGCGCGTGCCGGCCCGGCGGGCGTTCCGGCCCACCGCGGACGAGTTCGCTCCCGTTACGACGAAGTAGGCGAGGAACGGCTGATGAGAGGTTTCACCAAGAGGCGCGCGCTGATGGCGCTCGCGGGCGCGGTCGGCGTCGCGATCGTGGCCGCCGGCTGCGCCGAGGCCGACCCGCTGAACGGAGGTGAGAACGCCGGCGGGCCGGGCGTGGAGTTCGGCGCCTCCGTCGAGGAGTGGCAGGCCGCCTTCGACGAGGCCTTCGAAGACCGGGAGGACATCGAGATCGTCTGGCAGCAGTCCGGCGCCGCCAGCGCGAGCAACGCGCCGCGCATCGAGGCCGCCGCGGCGCGCTACGAGGAGTACTCGAACGGGCACGTCACCGTGGAGCTGGTGTGGTCCGACGCGATCGCCCCGCTCACGGAGGCGACCCCCGCGCTGCAGGACGGGCGCATCGACCTCTACGGCCTCGGCCCCAACTTCGAGCCCTCGCTCTATCCGCTCGGGGCGGGCATCCTTCTCGAGGCGTACACGACCCGCAGCCCCTCGGTCGTGGCCGGGACGCTGTCGAACTTCGGCGCCATGGCCGAGACCGCGTGGGAGACGCCCGAGTACCTGGCGGAGTTCACCGACAAGGGCCTGCAGCCGATCAACCCGATGTGGACGACGGCGCAGAACGTCCTCGCCTGCCGCGAGCCGGTGGTCACGCTCGACGACATCCGAGGCAAGCAGATCGGGGTCGTGCTGCTGATGCAGGCGACTCAGGTCGAGGCGCTCGGCGGCATCCCCGTCACGATCGCCTTCGCCGACCGCTACGAGGCGCTGCAGCGCGGCATCGTCGACTGCCAGATCGTCGGCCCGAGCACGTTGTTCTCCTTCCCCGGGATGGTCGAGCTGACGCCGTACATCACCAACGCGGAGGGCGCCGCCTTCGGCGCCGCGGGCGCCACTCGCGCCTTCGGCAGCCGCTGGCCGGAACTGCCGCTCGTGGCGCAGCAGCTCGTCTTCGACGTCCACACCTGGTACGAGACCGAGGATCTGGGGCCGACGCTCTCCTCCATCCTCCGCGACCTGCACACCGCGGCCATCGAGGCGGGCGGGGCCTTCCTCGAGCTGGACGACGCGGCTACCGACCGTCTCGCCGAGGTGGCCGAGGAGACGGTCGCCGGATGGGGCGAGAGCGAGTTGCTGGACGGCGAGGCCTTCGGCGAGCGGCTGGCTGCCAACCGCGAGAAGTGGGACGCGCTCGTGGCCGAGGCCGGCTACTCCGAGGCCTCCTTCTCCGACGTCTACGGCTGGCTCGCCGACTCGCTGGACATCGAGCCCTCCCGCCGGCTCTACTACGAGCACATCCTCATCCCCAACCGTCCGCGCTGAGCCGGCCCGTGGCCGCGTCCGCGCCCGTGGCAACAGTTGACCGTTGCTCGGGACCGGGGTTAAAGTCCGACTAGCGCGGCCTCCCCAAGGCGTCGAGGCCACCGCGCGCTCTGGCCCGGCGGGGCCGGATGCCGGAACCGAGTACGCGAAGCGAGTCAATGTGGACACAGCAGCGAAGTTGCAGCCCTTCGAAGGCGTCGAGGTGGACGAGGCCTTCGTGCGCCGCGCCGTCGATCTGGCCGAGTCGAACGCCCTCCGGACGGCGCTCTACCACGCCACCGGCGATCCGGAGGTGCGCGACTACGAGCAGGTCGAGGTGGTGCTGCGCAACGGCGCCCTCAAGAAGCTGGTGATCAGCGACGACGACCTGCCGAAGCTCGAAGAGAAGGCCGTGCAGTTCCTCCTGGACAACGCCGGGAGCTTCCAGGAGGCCGAGCCCGACGACGCGAAGCTCAAGGAGCTCATGCAGATGTCGCTGGGACGGGAGCTGGAGTACGGTGACCTGTTCGAGAACTTCAAGGACACGGTCGGCTTCGGCGAGTACCCGCTGTTCCGCGCGCGCTGGACAGACGACCGCAGGCCGGAGCTGCCCGGGGACTTCTCGGTCGCCATCATCGGATCCGGCTTCAGCGGCCTGTCGACCGCGGTCCAGCTCGGCCTGCTGGGCATCCCCTACACCGTCTACGAGCGGCGCAGCGAGGTGGGCGGCACCTGGAGCATCAACCGCTATCTCGACGTGCGCGTCGACACCATGAGCACCTCCTACCAGCTGAGCTTCGTCAAGAAGTACCCGTGGAAGGAGTTCTTCGCCCGCGGCGCCGAGGTGCGCGAATACATCGACCACGTCACGCTCCAGTACGGCGTGGCCGACCACCTCAAGCTCGGGCACGACGTCACGAAGCTGACGTGGAACGAGGAGACCTCCACGTGGGACATCGTCGTCCGGCACGGCGACCAGGAGTACCAGACCTCCGCGAGCGTCGTCGTCGCCGCGACCGGCCTCTTCAACAAGGCGAAGAAGCTCGACATCCCCGGCATCGACGACTTCCGCGGCGAGCTGCCGCACACCGCCCGCTGGCCGGAGGACCTCTCGCTGGAGGGCAAGCGGGTCGCGGTGATCGGCAACGGCTCGACCGGCGTCCAGCTGCTCAGCCGCGTCGCCGAGGAGGCGGCCCATGTCGACGTCTTCGTGCGCAGCCCGCAATGGATCTCGCCCCGCGAGTACTACGGGGAGTCGGTGCCGGTCGAGCTGCGCTGGCTGCTGCAGAACATGCCCTACTACTGGAACTGGGACCGCTTCGCCTGGTCGACGGGCTCGGGCTCCCTCCAGGACCTCTTCGTGCCCGACCCCGAATGGAAGGCGCAGGGCGGCTATTTCAGCAAGGGCAACGACTTCCTCCGGGCCGGCCTGACCGCCTACATCCTCGATCAGCTCGAGGGCGACGAGGAGCTCGCCGCCAAGATCACCCCGGAGTGGCCGCCGTGGGCGCGGCGCATGATCGTCGACAACAACTGGTACAAGACCTTGCTGCGCGACAACGTCGATCTGGTGATGGAGCCGATCGACCACATCGAGGCGGATGCCATCGTGCGCAAGGACGGGACGCGCCACGAGGCCGACGTGATCGTCTCCGCCTCCGGCTTCGAGGTGACCGACTACCTGTTCCCCATCGAGGTGCGAGGCCGCGGCGGCCTCGGCCTCAAGGAGAAGTGGGAGCGGGACGGGGTCGGGCCGCGCGCCTTCCAGAGCATGACCGTGCCCGGCTTCCCGAACCTCTTCATCCTCTACGGGCCGAACTCGCAGGGCGCCGGCGCCGGCGGCTCGCTGATCGGCGCGATGCAGATCTGGGCGACCTACGTCTCGGGCTGCGTCGTCGAGCTGCTCGAGAGCGGCCGGAAGTCCTTCGAGGTCAAGGAGGACGTCTTCGAGGAGCACTACAAGCTGCTCGACGACCGGAACTCCAAGATGATCTGGATGGATCCGGACTCGAAGGACCGCAACTACTACGTCAGCCACGGGCGCGTGCAGGTGATGGCGGCATGGGCTCCGCAGGAGTCGTGGGACCACTACACGCGTCCCCGCCTCACCGAGAACTATCTCGTGAAGTAGTGCAGACATCGCCCGGGCGTCCCCGGGACGACCGAAGGGCCTCCGGCCGCGGATCCGATCCGCAGGCCGGAGGCCCTTCTTGGGGGTGCTGCGCCTAGACGGTGAGTGGGCTCGGTGCGAGCGTGAGGCCGAGCGAGGAGAGCCAGTCGCGCCAGTTCTCGACCGCCCTCTGCGACTCGGCGGTGTCGGGATAGGCGTTGTGCCACACGTGCTGCACGCCGTCGAAGCGCTCGAGCCGCACGGGGACGCCTGCGGCACTCGCCTTCTCGGCGATCGTCAGCGAGTCGGCGAGCAGCGTCTCGAGGTTGCTCACGTGGATGAGGAGAGGCGGCTGGCCGCTCCAGTCGCCGAGCACGGGCGAGGCGTAGGGGTCCGAGGCGTCCGCGCCCTGGAGGAAGAGCGAACTGGCCTGCTCAGCGCGCTCGCGCGGGAAGAGCTGGTCGCTCTCGGCATTGCTCGTGAAGGTCTCGCTCGTGATCCGCACGTCCGCCCAGGCGGAGAAGAGGGCAGCACCGCCGGGGCTGGGCAGGCCGAGCTCCTTGATCTTGAGCAGCAGGGCGGCCGCCAGCCCGCCGCCCGCCGAGTCGCCGCCGGGGATGATCCCGGAAGCCGGCAGGCCCTGGGCGAGCAGGTACTGGTACACCGTGACGGCGTCCTTGATTGCGGCCGGGTAGGGGTTCTCGGGGGCGAGGCGGTACTTCGGCGCGTACACGGTGGCACCGAGGGCCTTCGCGACGCGCGCGAAGTAGCGGCTGAAGCCCTTCGGCGAGCCCAGCCGATAGCCACCGCCATGGAAGTGGAGGATCGCCAGGTCGGGCGACGCGCCCTCCGGGGTGAACTTGAGAACGGGCACGCCGTCCGCGTCGAGCTCGGTGACGGTGACGCCCTCGGCATCCGGTGCGGGGGCGTTCTCGTCCATCAGACGGCGCATCTCGGCGAGCTCGGGGCTCGGAGCGTGGCCTCGTGACGTCATGGCTTCTCTCACTCTCTCGGCATCGTCGCCGACTCTTCCGGTGCCGCAGTGCACCGCGCGTATGCAGGGCGATCCTACCCACGGAGGAGGGGCGACGGTAGGAGCAGGACGCCGTTCCGGGTCGGGGGACCAAGGGCCCTCAGCGCGACTCGATGCGTCGGTTAGCTTCGACGTGCAGAGACGTCCGAGACCGGGCAGCCCCGACATCCGGGATTGCGCACCCCGGCCGCCGCCGGCGGCCCCGGCCTCGGGAGCGTCGTTCAACGGTGAACAGAGGAAAGAGGTGCCGAAGTGAGCACTGCAGCCACGACGAAGACCCAGTGGGGCGACCAGGAGGTCGACGAGGCCTTCGTCCGCCGCGCCGTCGACCAGGCCGAGTCGAACGCCCTCCGCGTCGCGCTCTACCAGGCGACCCGCGACCCCGAGGTCCTCGACCTCAAGATGGAGAAGGTCACCCTGCGCCGCGGCGCCCTGGTGAAGAACGTCATCGCCGACGAGGACCTGCCCAAGCTCAAGGAGAAGGCGGTCGAGTTCCTGCTCGAGCGCGCCGACAGCTTCCAGGAGACCGTGCCGAGCCCTGAGGAGCAGAAGGATCTGATCGAGCTGATCCTCGGCGAGCGGGTCGACGACCGCTACATCGAGTCCCGCCGTCCGCTCCTCGGCTTCGAGGAGTTCCCCTGCTTCCAGACCGAGTGGCCCGGAGGCAGCAAGCCGGAGATCCCCACCGACTTCAAGGTGCTCGTGATCGGGGCCGGCTTCTCGGGCGTCTGCACGGGCACCCAGCTCAACCTGCTCGGCATCCCCTACGAGATCTGGGAGAAGCGCGGCGATGTCGGCGGCACCTGGGCGACCAACCGCTACCCCGACGTGCGCGTGGACACGATGAGCACCACCTACCAGCTGAGCTTCGTGAAGAAGTACCCCTGGGTGGAGCACTTCGCCCCGGGCGCGCAGGTGCGCCAGTACATCGAGGACACCGCCCGCGAGTTCGACGTGCTCGACAAGGTGCGCTACAACACCGAGGTCACCTCGCTCACCTGGAACGAGCAGGACTCGGTCTGGGAGGTCGAGGCGGTCCGCGACGGCCAGCCGATCTCGACCCGCGCGAACGTGGTGATCGCCGGCACCGGTCTGTTCAACGCCCCCAAGAGCATGGGCGTCAAGGGCGAGGCCGACTTCAAGGGCGACATCCTGCACACGGCCCGCTGGCCCGAGGAGTACTCCTTCAAGGGCAAGAGGGTCGCCGTGGTCGGCAACGGCTCCACCGGCGTGCAGCTGCTCAAGAAGGTCGCCTCCGAGGCGGACCACGTGTCCGTCATCGTGCGCACCCCCCAGTGGATCACCCCGCGCGAGTACTACGGCGAGCCGGTGACCCCCGAGCTGCAGTGGCTCATCCAGAGGATGCCGTACTACGCCAACTGGGACCGCTTCGCCTGGTCGGCGCCGAACACCCTGATGGACCTGTTCGTGCCCGACCCGGAGTGGAAGGCCAAGGGCGGGCTGTTCAGCCCGGGCAACGACGCGCTCCGCGCCGCGCTCACCGAGTACATCAAGGAGGAGACCGGCTTCGACGAGTCGCTCTACTCCAAGCTGATCCCGAACTACCCGCCGTGGGCCCGCCGGATGATCGTCGACAACGACTGGTACCGCACGCTGGCCAAGGACCACGTCGAGCTGGTCACGGCGGGCGTCGACCACCTCGAGGAGAACGCGATCGTGACCACGGACGGCCAGCGGATCGAGGTCGACGCGATCGTCTCCTCGACCGGCTTCGCGGTGACCGACTACCTGTTCCCGATCAAGGTGACCGGCAAGGGCGGCGTCGACCTCCGCGAGATGTGGGACGCCGACCCCAAGGGGCCGCGCGCCTACCAGTCGATGACGGTCCCGGGCTTCCCCAACCTGTTCATCTTCTACGGCCCCAATTCGCAGGGCGGCTCGATCTTCCCGGTGAAGATGGAGCTCTGGGCGTCCTACGCGGGCGGCCTGATCGCCCAGGCGCTTGAGGCCGGGGTGAAGGAGTTCGAGGTCAAGCAGTCGGTGTTCGACGAGCACCACGAGACCCTCGACGGCCGCACCCAGAACATGATCTGGATGGACCCCGACTCGAAGGACAAGAACTACTACGTCTACCGCGACCGCGTGCAGGTCATGGCGGCATGGTCGGCCGAGGAGACGTGGGAGGAGCTGACCCACCCGAGGCTGACGGACTACGACACCAGGTAGTCGGGAGCGGACCGAGCGGGCCCCGGCAGGACGCGCGAGCGAGCTGCCGGGGCCCGCGGACCGCATGACCCGGCCGAAGCGCAGGGGCCGCGTCTCGGGTCGGAAGTGATTCAGAGCGTTTCGGTACTGTTTCGTTACCGGAGCGATCGGGAGGTCCCTCGGGGCCGGGTAGCGTGGAAGCCGCACCGAGGGCGGTGCATGCGGATCGCGGCAGTCCTG
>Ga0164243_10013536_pt1 | contig 11470 bp, 9 predicted proteins | sample OricompcompostOP_FD_108781 | JGI IMG/M metagenome (GOLD analysis project Ga0164243, IMG submission 108781) | Organic Plus compost microbial communities from Emeryville, California, USA - Original compost - Organic plus compost (OP) | ecosystem: Engineered > Solid waste > Mixed feedstock >... | reverse complement strand
GTTTGCCGGCACACCAGAGCACGGTGCCCGCACGGTCCGGGCAAAATGCCCGCGTCACGCGCTATTCGACGCGAGTTGGTCGGCGGGAATAAGTCCGGCTGCCAGAGCAAGCCAAACGAGATGCGCATCGTTCTCGGCGCCGATCTTTGCCTTAACCGCATAGTGGATATTGCGCACGGTCTTGAGGCTAAGATTGAGAAGGCCTGCAATTGCCTCGCTGCTGAGGCCGGTCGCGACGAGCCTCAAAACCTCCATCTCCCGTGGTGTGAGCTCATCGATCGCAGGGCGGCCGCCGCTCAAACGATCAGCCGCGAGAGCGCGGGAAATGTCCTCGCTCATCGCCCGGCCACCCTCGGCGACGATTTCGACGGCACAGATGAGTTCGCCGGGTGGACTGCTTTTGGTGATGTAACCTCTGGCGCCGGCCTCGAAGGCCTTTAGAGCGAAAGCAGAACCAGAGTGCATTGTGAAGATCAGGATTTTGGCGTCTTTGTCGAATTCGCGGATTCGCCGCAAAGCCTCTATTCCGCTCGCGCCGAGCAGCGTGAGATCCAAGATAACGACATCGGGGTGATGCGTTTTGTAAGCTACGTACGCCTGCGTCACATCCTCGGCTTCCGCGCAGACGGAAAATTGCGGACGCATTTCCAAGAGCCGCCGGTATCCCTCCCGCACGATCGGATGGTCATCGACCAGGAGTATGGAAATACGGGTCATGCGCAAATCGCTTCGGGGCCCAGAGGCACCATCGCAAAAATTCTGATCCCGCGCCGCGCATTGGCAATCGACAGAGAACCTCCGAGCCCCGCTAGTCTCTCGCGCACGCCGAGTATCCCGTGGCCTGATGATGTGTGTATCCGGCTGATATCTCCGCCGCCGTCATCTTCAATCGTGAGCGCAATGTGAGGATCTCGGAACGCGCGATGTTCAAGATGCACACTGACTTCTGTCGGACGACCATGCTTACTCGCATTCGTCAGGCATTCTTGGACGATACGATAAAGATCTATCGCGATGCGCTTTTGAAGTTCGGCCAATCGTCCGGTCATTTGCAGCCGGAATACAGTCCCGCTCTTCGATTGTGCGTTGAAATCGGTGATGAGTTGCCGAAGGCTGGCCTCCAACCCGACTTCCTCGATACTCTGCGAGCGCAGGCGAACCAGCGTCGTTCGTAGGGCACCCATCATGCGCTGTTGCGTTTTGGCGATCGCCCTGGCGTCCTGAGCGATGTCCGGCCGATCGGGTGGCGCGTTCGTCTCGATGACCGTCGCAAGAGCGGCGGTGGCAGTGAGGGCCTGGCCGAATTCATCGTGCAGGTCCCGCGCGATGGACCTTCGTTCTTCCTCTTGAACCTGGAACAGCCGTGCCGTGAGCGCCATACGCTCGGCATTCGTCTGTCGAAGCGTCCCAGCGAGGCGGTTGACGGCATTTGCAATGTGATTGAACTCGGTGCTCTTGAACTTGCCGAGCTGCAGACCGAGTTGCCCTTCTTCAAGCTTCTTGAGCGCGGTTATGATAGCCCGTGCCGGCATCAAAGCATGACCGATCATAAGTGCAGCTAGAAAGGCAATCCCCGCTGCCAGCATGATCGCGACGTTCACAACGGTGGAAATTTCACGCCACGCCCGCCGAAGCGTCGCATCCGGATCCGCAATCGTTACAATGAGTCCAGCGCTCTCGTCATGGATCGAGAGGGACTGCGCGATGGGCTTATCTGCTCCCAGAAGTGAGAGGTACGTCGCTGCGAACCAGCCCGGCGCGGTCGGACCTAGCGCCTCGACCTGGCTGCAGAGTTTGTGGCGGTCAGATCCCGGAAGGCCGAACGTGACACACACACCTGGCGAAATGATGCTTTGGGTATCGACGGTGTCCCATTCCGGAAGTGGCATGAGCGTTCCACGCTGTGTTCCATTGCGCCAGAGGAGTTGCTGCCAATAAAGTGCCTGAAGGCGCTGGTTTACACGCGCCGCAGTGGAGGCGACATCGCTTTCGATTGACCGATGAGCATCCCAGACCAAGCAACCGATGGCGGCTGCAAGACAAAGCAGCACAACCGCCATGAGCCGAATGATCAGCAGCGTAAGAAGACGCATGGCCACCTCCCGTTTTTGAGGGGAGTTTGCATCGTTCTCATCCGGAAATGAAGGGGCGCCGAGGCTTGGCGGGCAAAATGCCCGTGCGCGGCGAATAAAGAATAGCCAGTCTCTTCTCGGTTGGCCTCCAAATGTGGTCGGCCGCTTGGCCAGATCCCGCGTTCCTCTGCATGTGAAGGCTGGTCGGAAAAACCAAATGCGGCGGCGCCTCAGCGACGGCTTTTCGTCGATCAGCTTGCCTCGTTCGACGATCTGGGATGTCTGCTGGTCAACTCCTTCTCCATGGATTGTCTCGTCGCTAGACAGAAATCCGCATGCGCCTGCCATGGACGACGCAATAATCCAATGTCGGATTTCAGCGGACAGATGAGGTTAGCGCTTCCTATCCAAGGTGGACAAGAACGTCGCGGAGCACTATCCATTTGGTTCGAAATAGTTGTTTGACTATTTCGATGTGGAATCTGGAGCACAGATGCTATGTTTGTCAGGCAGATGAGTTATCTGCTAGCTCTCGCGCGGGAGAAGCATTTCACGCGTGCGGCCGAGAAATGCCACGTTACCCAATCGACACTGTCGGCGGGCCTGAAGGCACTCGAGCGCGAGCTCGACATGCGCCTGGTTTTGCGTGGACCGCGATTTATCGGCCTGACGCCCGAAGGCGAACGTGTGGTGACGTGGGCCTCACAGATCATCTCCGACTACGAAAGCCTCAAGCAAGATGTCGCCGGAATTCGCGATGGCTTGAAGGGAACGTTACGGCTCGGAGTGATTCCAGCGGCGATGCCTGCTGTCGCCCGGCTGACGTCGCCGTTTTGTGCCAAGCATCCCGGTATTACCGTCGATGTTTTCTCGATGACGTCGGTCGAGATCCAAGCGGGCATCGATAAGTTCGAACTCGATGCCGGCCTGACCTATTTGGAAAACGAGCCACTTTCGAACGTCCGCAAAACGCCGCTCTATCGCGAGCGCTATTTTCTGGTCACGCACATCGACAGCCCGCTGGCACAGAGCGATGTTGTCTCGTGGAAGGAAGCGGTTGCCGAAAACCTCTGTCTGCTAAACGAAAGCATGCAGAACAGACGCGTTCTTAACAAGCTCGCGGAGTCTCTTGGACTGAAGCTCGCGCCATCTGTCACGTCGAATTCGTATCTCGCCATCTGCTCGCACGTTTGCGCGGGCGAATGGTCGAGCATCATCCCGCATACGTTTTCTTACATTTTTAGAGGTTGCAAAGAGTTGGCGCTCGTTGAATTGACCGAGCCTCGGCACAGCCAAGCCATCGGTCTTGTCGTCTCGGATCGCGATCCGCTCTCTCCTCTCGCGCACGCCCTCATCCGTTGCGCCTCGCGTCTCGACCAGGACGATCTTTTCGCGCCTGCTCTCGTTGTGGCGGACTGATCGATCATATCGATCAGCCTAGAGATCTCATTCGTTTGACCGTCCGGCACACAAGGCCCGACAACTCGCGCGCTTGGTCGAGGAAGAGCTTGCAATAGCCGGCATCAAGCGAGGAAGCGCGAAGAGGAGCGAAACCTGGGGCTGACGAGAGCCTCGTCGTATCACCCTCACAGATAGGTTGTCAGTCGTTCGGACCTATCCGGACGAAGCGTTTTCTCTTGGCCTTTTTCATGAATGGAGTTTGAGATGGCTAAGATCGTATGTGTTCTCTACGACGATCCCGTTACCGGGTATCCGAAATCGTATGCGCGTGACGACATTCCGAAGATCACGAAATATCCCGATGGGCAGACGACGCCGGCGCCGCATGCCATTGATTTCGTTCCCGGACACCTGCTTGGCAGTGTGTCGGGCGAACTCGGCCTTCGCAAATATCTCGAAAGCAACGGCCATACTCTCGTTGTGACGTCCGATAAGGACGGCGCCAACTCGACGCTCGACAAGGAACTGCCTGACGCCGAGATCGTCATTTCGCAGCCCTTCTGGCCCGCTTACATGACGGCGGAACGAATCGCGAAGGCGCCGAAGCTGAAGATGATCGTCACGGCCGGCATCGGCTCGGATCACACCGACCTGCAGGCTGCGATGGATCGCGGCATTACCGTTGCCGAGGTCACGTACTGCAACTCGAACAGCGTTGCTGAGCACGTCGTCATGCAGATGCTGTCGCTCGTTCGTAACTACATTCCTTCGTACAAATGGGTCATCGAAGGCGGCTGGAATATCGCCGATTGCGTCGAGCGGTCCTACGATATCGAAGGCATGCACGTCGGAACCGTCGCTGCCGGCCGTATCGGCCTGCGCGTCCTCCGCCTCTTGAAGCCGTTCGATGTCAAGCTGCACTACATGGACCGTTACAAGCTCCCGGACGCAGTCGAGAAGGAACTGAACCTCACGCACCACACGAGCCTCGAAAGCTTGACGAAGGCTTGCGATGTCGTGACCTTGAACTGCCCGCTGCATCCTGAAACGGAGCACATGATCAACGACACCTCGCTCAAGAACTTCAAGCGTGGCGCGTATCTCGTCAACACGGCGCGCGGCAAGCTGTGCGATCGCGACGCCATCGTTCGCGCACTCGAGAGCGGTCAGCTCGCAGGGTACGCGGGCGACGTGTGGTTCCCGCAGCCTGCGCCGCAGGATCATCCGTGGCGGACGATGCCACATCACGGCATGACACCACACATCTCCGGCACATCACTGTCGGCGCAGGCGCGCTATGCTGCAGGCACGCGCGAAATCCTCGAGTGCTACTTCGAAAACAAGCCGATCCGTGACGAATACCTCATCGTGCAGGGTGGCAAGCTCGCAGGCGTCGGGGCACATTCCTACAGCGCCGGGAATGCGACAGGTGGCTCGGAAGAAGCAACCAAGTTCAAGAAAGCTTGAGTTAAGATCGGGAAGCGCTCCGAGCCGGGGCGCTTCTCATGCTTTAAATTCGAGGGAGACAGCGATGCGCCGAGAAGAGTTGACGGAGAAGATCCTTGATATCAAACGCGCGAATGGTTGGACATGGAAACACATCACGCATGAAATCGGCGGCGTGTCTCGCATTCTCATCGTCGGGGCTCTGCTGGGTCAGATGAAGCTCGTGAAGCCACTGGCGAAGAAAGCGGCTGGACTCTTCGGATTATCCGAGGCTGAAGAACGGATGCTGAATGAAGTGCCATATCGCGGCACGCCGATGCCACCGAGCGATCCCCTGCTCTATCGCTTCTACGAACTCGTAATGGTCAACGGTCCTGCTTGGAAAGCCTTGATTGAAGAAGAATTCGGGGACGGCATTATGTCGGCCATCGATTTCGAGATGGAAATCGAACGCCAACCGCATGCCAAAGGCGATCGTGTGCGGATGATGATGTCAGGCAAATTCCTGCCCTACAAGTACTACGGCAACGAGCAGGGAATCCCCGAAAATGGGCTCAGGGAAGATTGACGCAGGATCCGCGTTCGCGATCGCTATTTCTAGTGAACCGAATAGGCAAGCGCGGTGCCAACAATCATAGCAAAAAAATGCAGCGTCTAAGAGCTGGCCTTCAGGAGCGGGACGAATACCGGCGTGTCCGATCCAGGCGGTTCTATTCGCCGCATGGGGAGTCCGTAAAGGCGGGAAATTTGCGACTCTCCAAGAACCTCCATAGCCGGGCCGAAAATATGCTCGGCTTCGCTTACCATCAGGAGAGCCTCATCTGCAAACGCCAGAGCGTGACTGGGTTGGTGCGTACTAAAAACGATCGTTAGTCCGTCGCGCGTGGCGAGACGATGAATCGTTTGCAGTACAAGCGCTTGGTTTTTGAAATCGAGCGACGAAGTCGGCTCATCGAGTATCAAAATCTCCGCATCACCAACAAGCGCGCGCGCAATCAGTGCAAGCTGCCGCTGGCCTCCCGACAATTCGTGAAGCAGCCTAGTGGCATAAGAAGCAAGGCCAAGTGCTTCCAGTGCGCTCATCGCATACATTCGATCTTCGCTGGAAGGCTGGGAAAAGAGGCCGATATCGCGCGCCCTCCCCATAAGAACAACATCAATGACCTTGTAATCGAAGCCTGCCCCGAACAGCTGGGGAACAAACGCCACGCGGCCATTGATCGTAAGCGAGCCCTCTGTCGCGTGAAGAGCACCAACCATAATTTTAAGCAGGGTGGTTTTTCCGCGACCGTTCGGTCCTAACACTGAGACGATACGTCCTCGCCTGATCGCAGCGGAGCAACCGCGAAGTACCCACCGATGCGGCCGATAGGCAAATCCTACATTCTCGATACAGAACGCCAGCTCTGACATCTCTCGCCAACCTGATTGTGCCTTGGGAATGATTAGCGATTGGCTGGATATTTCCAATAAGTTATATCGAAGCATCCAATTTCGTTGGAACGTCGAGGGAACCTCTTGGCTGTAGCTGAAACGAACCGCATGCGTGCGGCCCATCCGGAAATTTTCCTTCTAGCATTATTGGTAGCTCTTATCGTTCTGATGTTCGGGTCTCTGACTATCGGGCGGTATCCCGTTTCCCTCTCGGAGATAATCCGCTCCATCATTTCGACCAATCCATTCGTCGCCGCTCGTTCGGCAGCCGATCAGTCCTGGGTGGTCGTGGAGGTAATCCGGTTACCCCGAATTTTGTTGGCGTGCCTATGCGGAATGGGCGTCGCTTTGGCTGGCGCCGTCATGCAGGGCGTATTCAGGAATCCACTTGTGGGCCCGGAGATCACGGGCGTCTCGGCTGGTGCTTCGCTAGGCGGTGCCAGCGCAATCGTTTTGGGCTTCTCCACAATCGGAATTGTCGCTTCGGCATTCAGCCTAGGGCTGACGGCTGTCCTTCTGGCGTTCCTTCTCGCACGCGTGACCGGTCGACAAAGCGCACTCCCGCTCGTGCTCTCTGGCATCATCGTAACGGGATTTTTTTCCTCACTTCTCGGGCTCGTGCAGACGTTGGCGGACCCCACGCTTGAACTTCAATCAATCGTCTACTGGCTTCTTGGCAGCTTTGCCGGAGCGACTTTCGCAAAGGTTCTCATCGTCGGATCGATCATGCTGGTCGCGGGTAGTCTGCTGCTTGCGCTCCGGTGGCGTCTTAATCTCCTTTCGCTTCATGACGATGATGCTCGTGCCCTGGGAATCAATGTGGCGGCACTCCGATGGGGTATGCTCGGCTTATCGTCGCTGCTCGTGGCCGCGCAGGTTTCCGTGAGCGGAGGTATCGGATGGGTCGGCTTGATCGTCCCTCATTTCGCGCGATTTCTTGTAGGACCTGAACATTCGCGGCTGTTGCCGGCGTCGGCGATCATTGGAGGTATTTACGTTCTAGCGCTTGATGACGTCGCGCGGCTGATGGGCAGTCATGAGATCCCTATCGGATTGCTCACAAGCTTCGTCGGTGCCCCTGTGTTTGCATTTCTTTTCTGGCGATACGAGGCTCGAGGTTGGTCTGACTAGCGGCCGAAACGCTCAAATCCGCGAGATGCTGCATTCTCCCTGAAGGCAAGTGTTTCATCAACTTCGTCGTCTGATACATCGTAGTTGAAAAACGTCTTGTACGTCTCAGTGAGCTTGTTCCTAAAGGTCCTCGGCATCTCCGCCGGATAAAAAAGTTCACTGAGCCAATCGATCAGCAGCGGCGCCTCCACGAAGCCTTCCATACGGGATGTGCCACAGGGTGCCTTGTAGACCCTCTTGTTCCTGACGGCGCGGAGGGTGGAAAAGCGCACATCGTTGAACAGAGATGACGGGAAGCTGTCACTGCCATTGCAACTGAGGATAATGATTTCTGGGTCCCACAAAATAAGCTGCTCGACATTGATCGTGCCGGGCCGCTTCTGTTTTGCGGCGTTCACACCACCGGCAGTTTCAATTGCTGTCGCAAAGAAGCTGCTGCCGGCTTCCGCGTGAATGAGACCAGATTTTCGGACATCCAAATACATGACGCTTGGAGCATTGCCGCCAGCGAGAAGCTTGGCTTGCTCCACCGCGGCCACGGCTTCTGCCATGCGGCGCCGATAGCTAGATAAAAGCGATGCGAACTCTGAATCCGCCGCAGTTAACGATGCGATCATACGCCAGCGCGCTAGATCGATCTCTTCCGCAGGCCTGGTCAGAGTATTCGTCACGGAGATGACGGGAAGCGCCGCCTGCTTAAGGCTATCCGAGAACCAACCCCAAGAAATGACCGCATCAGGTCGGCGAAGCATCACATCTTCAGGATCGCCGGGAATAGCGGTATTCCAGCCACGCGTCACAACTGTGGGGACATCTGAGACCCGAGGATGGACGTGGCTTAACATGCTGTCAGCGACCTCGAGATGTAAATAGTTGGCGACGCCGATGATGTGACGGCTATCCGGATCGAGCGTCAGGTATTCGGAAAGGGAAGGTGGAAACATGATGACCCGTGAAGCGGGAACCTGAATAGGAATTTTTGCGCCTGTCATATCCCGGACGGACGTCGCGCCAGAGTGAACAACGGGCACCGCTTTTGGCACGGAAAGCGAGGCCGCGATCGCCACGACGGACACAATGAGAAATGGCTGGTCGCAGATCGCAGCCACGGCACTCCAAAGGCGTGACATTCTAAATGCCGTTCTCTGTTCAGTGCCGATCGGTCAGATGAGTGAGATGGCGCTCGAACTTGGTGGGATTTTCTCGAAGATAACGGTCGAGCCAAAGCCGCTCGACGTCCTGGGCGTAGGGATAAATGTACGTGTTTTGATCATCCGACCAGCGCTCTAAAAGTTCCTCGCGGCCAGGGATTGCGTCATAAGCGGTTAGCGTTTGTTTGGTCAGTCGTTCAAGAATTTCGTCGCACGAACTCTTTTCAATGGTTTCTATGTTACGTGCTGTAAGCTCGAGCTGTAGACTAATGGGTTCGGCATCATGTGACGAATTTCGGAGCACAGACACCCAATCTGCCTCTGATCTCCAGCGATGGTCGTCCCTATCCAAGAGATCTTGGGCAGTGGGCGCGAGAGCGTCCAGATCGCGTTTCGAAATGCGCTCCTGCTCGTGTCGAAGAGCCGTTCCACGGTAAAAGAACGGCATCAGATAGCGCTCAACCGGCTCTCCGGCTTGATCGAGCAAAGCGACCGTCTCACCGAGGATCGGCAACGTGCTCTTGATCGCGAATAGGCGTTGACGAAGACCGAGCCCCTCATCTGCGGCGAAGCGAAAAAGCTTGAGCAGGTAATCGAAATCGCCCTTACGATTATTCCAGTAGTCGTGGATGCGCCCGTGGCCCGCTAGCGATCCATGTACGGTTTCCACGCCCGACGCTTTGCGTACACGAAACCATTTCGCGATCTCCGCGTCGGACCAAATCGGTAATCCGCCCAAATGTATGCGCATCGTCAGTCTCGCCCAGCCCAAGCGCTTGTGTAAGTGCATGAGCTGGCGTTGGTCTTCGGCGCTGAGGTTCGACGCATAGTTGACGGCTTGCCCGATCTGAAAATCAGACGTCTTGTTCCGCGCCCTCCATTCAATGAAGCGGTCTACAACTGCGATATGGCGAGCGGTCGAGACGCCATCACTGCTCTTCCTCCCCATCAAACAATAGCGGCAGGCGTGCGCACACGGAGAGGTTTTGGTATGAATCCCAATGCCGACGATTTGAATTTGACGGGCCAAGCGCTATCAATCCCTTAATAGGTCACTAGAAACGCGTTTCGCCCGTCAGGACTATCGCTCGAGGCGCGCCGATAAAGCGGCTGCTCATCCAATAGCTTTCGTCCGTGACGTTCGTAACATCGAGGCGCGTAATGAAAGGCGTCTTGCCGATGATCGTTTCGTAGCGAAGCCCGACGTCGCCAGTCCACACATCCGGCAGGAACTGATGATTGTCAGCGAACGCGGCGAAGTCGCTTGCATAGTTGACTCCGCCGGTCAGAGTCAGACCGGGGATGTCGTGAATATTGTATTCGGCATAGAGCTTGAAAATCTCGGCGGGAACGTCTACCGGACGTTTGCCTTCGAGGGTCGGATCGTCTTCCACGCGTGCATGAACGGCCGTGAACCCGCCAAATAGCGTCAGATCGCGGCTGACTTTGCCGGTGAGCCCTAGCTCGACACCTTGGTTATGCTGAAGGCCAGCTGATCGATAAATGAGCGTGTCCGGATCGAGATAGGCATAAGATTTTGTGATATCGAAGGCAGCGAAGGTCAGAAGAGCACCGCCCAACTGCAATTTCGTTCCGACTTCGTATTGTTCGCTCAGGTAGGGCGGAAGATTCGTGCCGGGATTGACCGCATTTGCCGGCGCCGTTCCGCCCTGCTCCAGCCCCTGCATGTAAGAGGCATAGATCGATGACCAATCGGTCGGCTTGAAAATGATGGATCCCGTCGGAGTAAATTTGCTTTCGTCATATTCCGCAGTCTTTGAACGTGGTTGCCCCGCAGGAGGAATGTAAGTGTAGTTGCTCGTATCGATGGTCGCATAGTTCACGCCGACGATCGCCGACCAATAACGGCCCCAATCCATAGTGTCACCGATAAAGAGGTTGTTTTCTCCGCGCGTGAAGTAGGTTGACTCTGGCCGATTGCCGATATCGAAGCTATGCGACGCGACATAGGTCGGTGTCGTCAAGCTGAAGCCAGAACCGAGATTGAAAGACGCTGTAGGATCGAGCGGAAGAGCCGATTTGTAGTAACCGGCGGAATAACCGGCACTCACCGCATGGGCGAGATCGCCGGTCGCAAAATGCGCGTCGACAATCGCATAGCCTGACTGTGTGGTTAGAGTTCCTGCCGTATTGGCGAGAGCGCTTTCGCTGTAGGTGCCGCCGTTGTCGGAGATTGTATTGTTTATGGAAATTGAGCCGTTTGATGCGCTTATGTAGGTGTACCCGGCACGGAAAGAAAATAACTTATTGATATCCCACTTCAGCTTGGCATTGCCGCCATCCTGATCATTGTCGACATATCCCCACTTCTGACCCCAGAGCTTGCCCGCGTCCGGCGCGGAGGGATAAAGGGCGGATCCCGAAACGACCCAGAAGGGATCAGGTCCGTCCGCGTGGTAATCCCCATGGAAGCCCTTGAGCTGCAGCAGAACATTGTCGGCGATCTTGAAGTCAAATGCACCTGCCACGTAGTTTCGCTCGACGTTCTGGCTGTCGACCGCCGTGCCGCCGTCCTGGTGCACACCCGTGATCCGGTAGAAGGTGTTTGCTCCTGGTGCCAGAGGTCCACCCAAATCGGCGGTTACGTAGCCGCTGTCATTGACCAAACCGCCTCTGACATCGGCAAAAGGCGTCCGCGTCGGCTCCTTCAAGACGTAATTGATCGTTCCGCCAGGAGACGCAGGCCCATACAGAAAACCACTCAGTCCGGTCAGAACTTCGACGCGATCAAGGCCCTCGGGGAAAATGACCTGCGCGTTCTCCAGACGCATATTATCGAGATACGACGTGGTGGTCGTGAAGCCACGCATGACG
>Ga0164243_10013533_pt1 | contig 11471 bp, 10 predicted proteins | sample OricompcompostOP_FD_108781 | JGI IMG/M metagenome (GOLD analysis project Ga0164243, IMG submission 108781) | Organic Plus compost microbial communities from Emeryville, California, USA - Original compost - Organic plus compost (OP) | ecosystem: Engineered > Solid waste > Mixed feedstock >... | reverse complement strand
GAGCGCTTCCTGCCGACGTTCGCCGATGCAGGCCGGCACGATCTCGTCGTGCTTCGCATCCTGTCGCGCTACATGCAGCAGAAGCTCGGTGCTCGGGCGCCCAAGCCGCTGCCGGGCATCGTGCGCAAGTATGCGGGCGATCTGGCGACGGTGGGCAAGGGCGAAATCCTGATCACCGCCTGATCACGTTCCCGCCGTTGCGGTGTAACGAATGTCTCCCAGCGGCCGTATAGGCCTCTGGGGACGGGTATTATTGCCCGTTTCCCCAAGTAGGTCCGGAAGGCCACCATAGCGCCTGAACCGGGTCGGGAGATGCGCATGATCGCAATTGTCATTTCTGCTTGCCTCGTAACCAACCCCAGCGTCTGCAAAGACTATCGGGTTCCGCTGGCTCAGGATGTCGATTCCCAGCGTTGCCTGTTCGAGGCGCAGCCGCATCTACCGCGTTGGGCGGAGGCGCACCCGACCTGGCAAATCAAGCGTTGGCGGTGTGCCGCGGCGGATCATCAGGATCTATAGCCACGCGGAGGATGCCATGGCTGGGCTCAAAAGCGGCGCCGCGCTGGCATTGGCGGCGGCGCTTCTGCTTGCGCCCCCGACGATTGCTCGCGCGGACATGGTCGATCACCTCGATCTCAAATCCGACGAGTTCACCAAGGCCGACTTTACCCGATCTCAGATTGTTGCCGCGCTTGCCAAAGCCGGGAGCGACGGCACCGCTGACTTTTCGGGCAAGCGGCTCAACAGCCTCGATCTGTCGGGACTGGATCTGCGGCGCATCAAGTTGCAGGCCGCGCGCATCAACGGCGCGAGCTTTGCCGGCTCCAACCTCGAGGGCGTCGTGCTCGATCAGGCGTGGGGATTGAAGTCCAACTTCACGGGAGCCAACCTGAAAGGCGCCAGTCTGTTTGCCACGCAGCTCATGGACGCAAAGCTTCCCGGCTCTGACTTCTCGGGTGCGCGGATTGCTGCCGACTTCTCACGGGCGGACCTCAAGGGCGCGAATTTCGCTGGTGCTGATCTTTCCGCCGACATGAAGAACCAGTCGATGGGATTGATGCGCGGCGTGTTCCGCTCCAGCAAACTGGAAGGGGCCTCCTTCAAGAACGCCAACATGGCACGCGCCCTGATGGAGTATGCTTCTCTGCGCGGCGCCGATCTCAGCGGTGCCAACCTCGCCGGCAGCGAGCTGGCCGGCGCTGATCTCACCGATGCAAACGTTGCCGGGGCGAACTTCGACGGCGCCGATGTCAACTCTGCGCGGCTCGTATCGCTGCGCGGGAAGGACAGCGCGCAGCACTTCGACAGCGTCAAGAACCTCGACCGTGCCTATCTGAAATAGCGCGGCTACGGCGTGAAGAAGAGCGGCCACTGGGCGGCGAAGTCGCGGCGGGTACGGCTGCCGCTGTCGCTGACCTCGAGCACGAACTTCTGGCGAATGGCGCGGCCGAAATCAGCGTAACCGTTGGCGGGCAGGACGAACGAGCCCGGCCCTCCCTTCACGTTCTCGCTGAACCACTTCTCGAGCGGATTGACGTTCTGGCGGGTGGGCAGATACGACTGAACGGAAGGCGCACCGGGCGTCACCATCTCGGGCCCCTCGGCGTCGAGGATCGGCAGGCCATTGACGGTCACGCCGTAGCTCACCAGCTCATCGCGGACTTTGTGGACCGGCTCGGCGCTGTTGCAGTTGTCCTGGCCATCGCCCGAGATGTCGAGCACGACCTTGGCAGCCTTGGCGGGGATCTGCGGGACGATCTTGTCGGAGACGACGCGCATCATGCGCGACATGCATGTGAACTCACCGCCGCGGCGTTTCAGCCCCCTCACCTTCTGCGCGGCCGCCTTGGCGTCGGCCTCGTTGGCGATGTGGGTCCAAGGCAGGCCGATGGTCGGCTGGTCGGACCAGGTGACGAGCGAGAACAGGATGCCGCCCTTGGCGCCGCCGACGATGGCCTGGATGACGCCCGGGTCCTCGAGCGCCTGAGCGATGCCCTCCATCTGCAGCTTGTAACGCTGCTCGTCGACGGAGTTCGACACATCGATGGCGACGATCAACGCCGTGTCGACCTCCTCGCCGCCCACCGCATGGGCGATGCCGGCGACAGTGACGGCCGAGACGGCGGCGAAAATCGCGGCGAGCCCCCAGCGCAACGTGCGTTGCCAGATCACTGCAATGGAGTTGCGTCGCTCGCCCTGCCGCATGCCGCTCATGACCCCTTATCGTTTGCCTAGAGTTTTGGAGCTTTTGGCCGGGTTGAGCAACCCCGCATGGTGCGATCAGCGGGCGGCGGTGAGCGATGCTCCCAAATCGAAGGCCGCTACGGTGGGCGCGTGATAGGAGGCGGCGGAATGCAGCGCCTTGCCGTACCCCAGCGCCTCGTCACCGAGCCCCTCGTTGTGGACCTCGATGGCGCGGAAGTGACCGTAAAGGGCGCGGCTGGCGAGGATGTGGTCGAGCATCTGCGGGCGGCCGTGATGCAGGACGCTCCAGCGGCGGTCGGCCGGAAGCGCCCGGTCGAGCACGATGAGGGAATGCGAAGCAAGATCGGCGGCGCCGAGGTCTTCCTCCGCGGCGATGGCAAGGCGAAGCGTTGCGCTCCAATCCTCGGCATTGAAATCGCCGGCGACGGCGATGAGTGCCGCCGGGTCGGTTGCCAGGAGCTCCTCCACCAGAAGGCGCAGCTCGAGCGCCTGGGCTTCGCGCTTCAGGGCCGACAGGTAGAAGCCCTCCGCCCAGCCCCCGACCGAGCGCCATGCGAACGGTCCGCGTTTCTGCCCGGCCACGGGGCTGGCCAGCGGGGCGCGCAGGTGCACGTTGACGACGGACAGTGTCTTGCCGTCGGGCAGTTGATGGCGCGTCATAAGCAATGGCCGGTCGAACGAAACCGGCGTTGCCTGCTCGGTTGGCGCGCGCCCCGGGGCTCGGTGCATCGGCGCCGCGAGCAGCGTGTTCTGAATCTGCGTGCAGGCGGTGATGGGGTAAACCGACAACGTCACCAGATTATGCACGTCGGCGAGCGCGCGGCCGTTGCTGCCCGAGGAGGTCGCCCGGTAGAAGTCGGCATAGCGCGTGCCCTGCAGCAGCCGGTCGAGCGCATGCAGTTGCCGCTCCGGCTCGCCGGCGATGTGCTGCGCGTTGACCTCCTGCAGGCATATGATGTCCGCATCGACGCGTTCGAGTGCCGGACGCAGCACGGCGACGCGCGCTGCGAAGTCGACATTGGACTTCGCGCTGTCATCGAGGCTTTCTAGGTTGAAGGTCGCGAGGCGCATGATGGGCCGTATCGCGCGCGGGCGGAGTTGCGGTTTGACCAGTATCAAGCTGTGCGCGCGCCGAGTGTAAGCATACTGTTCGCGTCGCAATCGGTTAAGAGGTTGTGGCCATGATCAACGGCACGCCGAGTGGAGAAACGAAATGTATAAGCACATCTTGATCGCCACGGATGGCTCGGAGCTTGCCGAGCGGGCCGTCGAGCAAGGGCTGTCGCTGGCGAAGCTGACGCAGGCGAAGGTGACGGTGATGACCGTTACGGAGCCGTGGACGGCGGCAGTCTCGGGCGAATGGGCGGTGGCGTTTCCGGTGGAGGAATACGAGAAAGCCTCGGAGGCTAATGCAGCCAAGATCCTCGGCGCTGCCAAAGAGGTGGCGGCGCGACTGGGCATTTCCTGCGATGCGGTGCACGTGAAGGATCAGTATCCGGCGGAAGGCATCGTCGAAGAGGCGAAGGCACGCGGGTGCGATCTTATCGTCATGTCCTCGCACGGACGGCGCGGCATTGCGAAATTCGTGCTCGGCAGCCAGGCGACGCGCGTGCTGGCGCACACGACTGTGCCGATGCTGATCTGCCGCTGACAGATCGGCGGCGAAACGCAGTCGATGCGTCCGCCGCCATTCAGTCGTTTACGCTTGCGTTCAGTGGTGGTGGTGCATGTGCTCGTGGTCGCCACCGGCACTCGGCGGGCTCGTCTTGACGGCGAACTCGACATCCACCGCGCCCGCCTTCTTGAAATTGAGCTTGGCCTTCACAGGGCTACCTTCCTTGATCGGCTCCTTGAGGCCGATGAGCATCAGATGCATGCCACCGGGCTTCAGCTCGATGCTTTTGCCCGGCGCCAGCTCGACCTCGCCGACGGGTTTCATGCTGGCGACGCCCTTGTCGTCGATCGTCGTCTCGTGCAGCTCTACGCGCTCGGCGATGTAGGACGTGGCGCCCAAGAGAATGTCAGCCTCGGAGCCGCCGTTGGCGATCGTGCCGTAGCCGACACCCATGCCGCCTGCGATTGCGGGACGCGTCCAGGCACCTGAAACATTGATGCCGGCAGGTGCGGCAGCGGTGTGATGGTGGTGGTGATCATCGCCGTCGCCAGCGACCAGTTGCAGCACGGGGGCGGGGAACTTCAATGCGTGCGGGTCCTGGCCGGCGGCGGCGACCTCGTTCCAGTGCAGCTCGCCCTTGGCGCACTTCTGCGTCACGGGAAATGCAATGGCACCGGGCGCAAGCTCAGCGGCGATAAACGTCGAGAGAACGAACTGGTCGAAATAGTCGTCGGGAAGCGGGCCGCCGGTCCACGTCACCTTCTTGACGCCCTCGCTCTTCGACGCGCCGTGATAGAAGCCATAGCTGCGCGCGTAAGGCCCCTTCTCGAGCGACAGCGTCCAGCCGGCCTTTGGCATCGGCTTCACGGCGATGACGCCTTCCGGAATATCGATCTGCACCGAGTTCGTTTCAGATCCATCGCAGCCGTGCGGCACGTTCAAGACGGCCTTGTAACCCGCGCCCAGTTTCGCGCTCCTGGCCTCGAGCGTCACATGGGCGAGGGCCGCCGAGCTCAAACTCATGACGACCGTGCCTGCGAGTGCAAGCATGCTTGTGCGTTTCATTCGTTCTCCCTCTCAATGATGCCTGCCGCTATGGCGGCCGGCATGACTTTCGTTTTCGTTGACTTGCATCAGGCCCTCGAACGTTGAGAACAACGCGACCTGATCCGGGGGTAATCGGCTTTCTGCCGCAGCCAGATTGAGCGCCAGACGCGCAGAAGCATCTGCGGGAATTCCAGCGTCGATCAGGACCGAAACATGCTTCAACGGATCGCCACTGCAAAGCATGACGCCCCATTTACCTGAACTTTTGCGCAACAGAGCGCGGCCGCCGCGATTGCCTTGCACCCATCCCGCGACGGCATAGTCGCCTTCGACCACGATGGGCGCGACGGCGAGCCTGGCGTCGGGGTTGTCCCACTCGTCCATCATGACGGCGCGAATGGCGGCGGCATCATCCGTGCCCTGTGCGAGAGCAGCGTGGATGGCACCCGAGAGCGCCATCCAGCCGAGCAACGCCAGAGCCATGTACGGGAGCGTTGGGCTCCGATGCTGCATGCGTGTCACCACTTGTATTGGACGCCCGCGTAGAACGCGCGTCCGTTGCCGGGCTCGAACACCGCGGAGTCGAGGCCCTTCAGGTCGCCCGAGACGCTGGCCGAGGCGATATAGTTCTTGTCCGACAGGTTGCGGCCTTCGATGTAGGCGGTGATGGGGCCGCCGTTGTCGAAGCCGAGCTTCATGCCCCAGATGGCATAGGCCTCGGTCTTCAGCGTGTTGGCGTTGTCGACGTAGTAGGCTTCGGGAACCCATTCGATGTTGGGCCCGAAATAGACGCCCGTGGGATGCTTGTAGATCAGCTCGCTGCGGACCATGTGGCGCGGTGCTCCGGGCAAGGTGTTGTCGCCCCACACGGCGTCGCCATCGAAGAAGAAGTCGTTGAAGGTGTAGGCCGTGCGCAGCCACAGCTCATCAGGCTTGCGACCGCCGACGAGAAGCGCCTTGGCGATGGCGGCTCCGAAGCCTGCCTCGACGCCCTGATGCACGGTGCTGTCGGCGTTGGTCACCGAGCAGGCGTTGAACATCACGGTGATGCACTGCAGCTCGTTGTCGATCTCGGCGCGGTAGATGGAGAGATCCCAGTTGTAGTCGCCGCGGTCACCGCGCGTGCCGATCTCGTAGGTCGTGGCGCGCTGCGCCTCGGCCATAAAGGGCGAGCCGACCGTGTTCTCGCCAAAGCTGGGAATCTCGGCGCTGCGCGAGATGTTGGCGAACACCTGCCAGCTCCGATCGACATCCCATAGGAGACCAACTTTCGGGCTCCACAGGTTGAAATCGCTCTTGCCGTTGGCATCGCCGACGCTCGAATAATGCACCTTCGCCTCGCGGGTGGCGTTGAGGTATTGCGTGCCTGCGACGAGCGCGACGTCGCGCATGAAGTAGAACGAGTTCTCGGCGTAGAAAGAGAAATTGTTGGCGTCGTTATCAACGTCGGACAGCAAATCGCCCTTCTGTGCGCCGGCCAAATCCACGTACTGCTTGGCGGCAATCGTGCCGTTGTGGATGTTGGCCCCGACGATCACGCGGTTGCGGTAGCCGCCGATCTGCGATTCATCGGTAAGCCGGGCGAAACCGCCGTAGTCGTTATACTTGTAGTCGAGCCAGCGATAGATCGGATGCATCAGGTGGCGGTCGGTGGTGAAGGCGCCGACTTCCAGCAGTGTTCCTGGTGCCAGGCGGATCGCCGTCTTGTTGGCGAAACGCATCGTGTCGATGTTGCGCTGCTGATCGAGCAGCACGTTGTTTGCCGCCGCCGTCTCCGGCGTGGTCAAGGCGCTCTGCTTGGTCACGGATCCGGGGATACGCTGACGCACCCAGTTGCCGTTGACGTAGAAGCGCGTCTCGACATCTTCAGACAGCCGATAGCCGACGTTCATGCTGCCGCGCACGCTCTCGCCCCAGCTATGGTCGCGGAAACCGTCGGTCTCCTGCCAGGTGCCGGTGATGAAGTAGTCGGCCGGGCCCGATACGCCTCCGGAGCTGACAGCCATCTTGTGGAAGCCGAAGCTGCCGACATCGACGCGGGTGCCGAAGGCATCGGCGTCGTAGCCCGTCGGCATGACGAAGTTGATGGCGCCGCCGAGCGAGTTGGCGCCGAAGCGCAAGGCGTTGGCGCCCTTGTAGACCTCGACGTAGCGATAAGCGGTGGGGTCGATCTCTTGGAAGTCGCCGAAGCCATCGGCCGTGTTGATCGGGATGCCGTCCATGTAGAGCTGCAGGCCGCGCAGGTGGAAATTGCGCGACAGGCTGGAGCCGCGAATAGAAATGCGCGTGTCATCGCCCCACTTGGGCTGCACGAAGACGCCCGGCACGTATTCGAGCACATCCTTCAGCGTGGTGGCGGGGGTGGATGCCTTGTAGGCGGACGCCGGCACCAGCTCGACGCCACCGGGCGTCTGCTGGATGATGTCGCGCGCCTCGGCCGTGTTGGGCACGGAAAGACTGCCGGCGCGCGCGGTGGTTCCAACGCCCTGGCTCGAGGCCGCTTCGGCCGACGGCGCGGCGGTGGCGGCAGAAGGCGCGGACGACTTCTTGGCGGCGCTCTTCTTCTTGGTCTTCGGCTTGGCCGGCACGGCGGTCTGCTCGACGACCACCGGCGGCAGTGGCGTTGCCTCGGTCGATGCCGACTGTGCGGATGCGACATCCGCTAGAGTGACCACCGCAATGGCGGTCGCAATGCCGCTGCGCAGCGGCACCTTCTTCAACTGGAACACGATACTCAACTCCCCCAAACGCTACGCGGGCGGGTCTGCGCACTCTGCGGCGCAGGGCTACGCGGGTACTGACGAAAGGCTGACAGGAACGCGTTCTGATCACCGGCGAGCGGTGCGCAGACGCAGACCGGCTAGTCGCTCTCAGACTGCGTGGGGAGGGCCGCGGTTGCGTTGGGAAGGAAGTGCCGCGCCTGCCGCGTCCTCGCGAAGCGCGATACGCAGGTGTCCTGCGTCGAGCGGTGGTGGCGGCAGCACGGTTGCAGGGCTTGCGACCGCAAGATGGAACGCGGCAAGGCCCTTGCAGATCGGACAGCTCGTGGCGGGCATGGCCGGCGAAGAACCGTCAGAGAGACAGATCGCGCCCGCAAGCTCGCCGATCTCGAGCTTGTAAAGGTTGGTCGTGTATTGCGAGGTCAGGTGCCAGGGGAGGAGAAGCGCATAGAACGCTACGCCCAGCAGCGCCAAGGCTGCCGGTACGCTTCTACGCGGACGCTTTACTCTCCACACCATGCCGCGGAGCGTACTGACCTATGTCATGCCACTCAAGCCCAATCGCGCCGCAACGAGGAATTGAAGCGGCAGCGGGCGCAGCCGTACGTGCTGCGGTGCGGAAGACTACCTAGGCGCAGCTAGACCGGCATCACGGCGCCGAGGTGCTGGGGCAGCTCGGCGGTCGGCGTCTTGACCAGATCCTTGTCCAGCTCGGCATAGATGTGCGGCTTCAAGTGATCGGACAGTGCCGCCCGCAGATCGCCGAGCGCCGTCGGCGGCGCGACGATGACGAGGCGGTCGAATGCCTTTTCCGCGTAGCGCTGATCGAGAAGGTCAGCCAGCTTCCTGGCAAAGTCGCGCTTGAGCTCGCGGTGCGGATCGGTCTTGGGCGTGATGGCGTGGCGCGTGTCGCCGACGGACTCGAAAGTGCGCGTGGCGCTGTCGCGCACCAGCTCGTGGTCGGGGCGATGGTCGCCGTTGATCACGCCATCCTTGATGGCTTCGATGCCCTTGCCGGGCCCCTTGTTCGAGAAGAGGCGCGCGTGGGCTCCATCGGCAATCAGTACCCACGTGGTTGTCGGCTTCATGGCGCAATCCTCCCGTTGCTTGCTTGGCGGCTTTCCGCGGCCGTCAGTGTCGGCTGGAAACCCTCACCAGGACATTGACGGCCATCAAGCGGTTGCCTGCCTGCTACTTCAAGCGCCGGCCGAAGATGAGGATGGCTGCAATGGGCACGATGAAGCCGACCACGAGAGAGATGCCGACGAGGTAGGGCACATTCTCGTAGTGCCCGCGGCTGACGATGAAAATTTCGTTCAAATACTTCGTTTGCAGCGCGCCGGCGACGAGAGCCAAATTCATCAGCGAGGCCATGAGTGCGAACCAGGTGGCGCGGTGACCCTCGGGGGCATAGATGGCGATGAGTGTCAGCAGCGGGATCATGCTGAGCTGCGCGAAGGGCGAAGTCGTCGCCGTGTCGATGATGGCGATGGTGCGCGCGCCGAAGCCGAACACCTGCTCAGTCCAATCGGCGAGGCCGAGCGTCAGGCCAAAGCCGGGCAGCGAGAGCACCGTCGTGACGATGGTGAGCCAGAGCAGCACCTGCGGAACGGGGCGGCGCGTGATGGCATCGGAGAAAAACCACATGCCGAGCAGCGCAAGCCCGGCGCCGATCTGATTGAGCGTGCCCTGGAAGGCTTCATCGAAGCCGAGCACGTCGATGACGAACCAGGTATAGCCCTGCCCCGCGAGCGGCATGGCGCGGTAGATGAAAATGATGAGCGCGGCGTAGAAGATGGTGCGTTGCGTTTCAGGGGCGAGCTGCCTGACGACGCGCCACAGCATGCCGCAGATCACCGACATCGAGACGATGAAGACGATCTCCTGGTTGAAGGGAACGTCGCTCGACGCCAGCGTCAGCACAAACACGCCGAAGATCAGTCCGCCACCGAGGATGCGCCAATCGATAGCCCGCTTCTCGACCGGGCGCAGGCTGATGAGAAGGGCGCCGCTGATGGAGATGACCGGGATGACGAGGCCGACGAGAAAGACCGTCTCGTACGTGTAGATGCTGGCGATCCAGCCGGCGAGACCGGCGACGCAGAACATGCCGAGGGAGAGCGCGAGGCGCCCCAGCACCTGCACCATGCCGAGTTCGCGGTCGACCTCCTCCTTGGGGCGGGGCGTGCCATCCGGATTCTCGCGGTCGACGACCTCGGTGCTCATCGCGTCGGCGACGACATCCTGAATGACGACGCCGAGCACGCTGATGAAGGCGCCGAGGCGATAGAGGTTCTCGGGGCTGGCGAAGGTGAGCCAACCGCCCGCGGCACCGGCTAGAAGCAGCATGCCGGCCGCGATGAAGGCGGCTCCGATGAAGACATAGATGCGGCGCTGCGACCCGAGGATCGGGACGCTGTCGACCAACTCGCCGAAGACCATTTTGACGGTCCACGGCAGGGTGATCCAGACGTTGAGGGCGGCAAGCTCGGCGGGGCTGAGGGTGAGCGCCTTCTTGACCCAGAAGCTTTCGGCGACGGCGATGAGGCCGAGGGCCCCATAAGCGAAGTAGACCATCAGCAACGGCAGATAGCGTGGCCGGAAGGCGCGGATGGGATTGAGCAGGGCTGCCTCGAAGCGGCGCCACAGGTATCCGTCGCCGGGCGTCTCGGTCGCCGCCGTCATGAGTGTTGCATCTCCCGCCTTGCGTGCGCGCCATAGTCGCCCAGCGCGGTGAACAAACAAGCCGCAAATGCTGCGTCACCGCGCTGATGGCCGTCAGCCGGACACCAACGAAAAAGGCCCCGGCGCGAGGCCAGGGCCCTTTCAAGCAGGGTCGTCGGCTTGGATCAGTCGCGGCCGGCGGGGCGGCGCGGGGCCACCCAGGGGCGCTCGTCAAAGCCCATCGAAGAGGTGTTGGCTGCACCCGAGAAGATGCCGCCGCTACCGAATTTCATTCCAGAGCCCGGCGAAAGCGAGGACTTGCTCGCGCTGTCGGAAAGGCCGAGCTGGGCCTTGAGGTCCATATCGAGGCTGACACCGGACGAGGCATCCGGCGCAAGATTGGCCGATCCGCCACTCGCTGGGGCGCCGCCGCCATTCTGCACGTCAAAGGCCAGCGCAGGCGTCGCCATGGCGGCAATCGCGAACATCAGTGCGGCGCAACTCGCAGCAGAGCGCATTATCGGAACCTCCAGCAAATCAACGCCGTGATTTTCTCCCCTATATTGGGCACGTCCATGGCTCAGGCGGCGGATTGGCCCATTTACCTGAGTTGTGTGTCGCCGAAGCCACGCCTCGCCCGGGGAGATATGCTTGGTGGCGAGGCTATGACATCAGGCCCCTGGGGGGAAGTTGCATGTCCGCACATTTCCACGCGCTTTTCGCCGCCACGCTGCTCGGTCTGCTTCTTTTGCCGGGGGCGTCGAAGGCGGCCCCCTATGTGTTCGACGGCAAACGTGGCGAGGTGCTGTTTGCCTACAGCCTGCCCTTCTCCAGCGGCAAAGGCCGGTTCACTGGCGTCACCGGCAAGGCCGAGGTGAACGATGCGGCGCCCGAGAAGGGTAGTGTCGACGTCGTCATCGATGCGCGCACGCTGCGGGCGAGCGACTCTCTCTCGCAAGCCGAGTTGCGCGGCAGCTCGTTCTTTGCCGTCGCCAAGTACCCGACGATGCATTTCAAGAGCCGAAGCATCCGCGGGAAGTCGACGAGCAGCTATGAGATTATCGGTGACATGACGGTCAAAGGGATCACGCGCCGTATCGTGCTGCATGTCGAGCTGCAAGCCCCGAACGGCGGCGTGCGGCAGATGCGGGCGACGACGCGCATCCGGCGCAGCGATTTCGGGATGACGGCTTACGGTTTCCTGGTCGGCGAGACGGTGG
>Ga0164243_10013532_pt1 | contig 11472 bp, 10 predicted proteins | sample OricompcompostOP_FD_108781 | JGI IMG/M metagenome (GOLD analysis project Ga0164243, IMG submission 108781) | Organic Plus compost microbial communities from Emeryville, California, USA - Original compost - Organic plus compost (OP) | ecosystem: Engineered > Solid waste > Mixed feedstock >... | reverse complement strand
CTGGCGGCGGGCCGCGGTGAGGAGGGCGTCGAGGAGGCCGGGGAACAGGGCGTCCAGGTCCTCGCGGCGGAGGCCGTTCATCTTGGCGGTGCCCTCGTAGGCCTGCTGGATCACGCCGCTCTCGCGCAGCACACGGAAGTGGTGCGTGCTGGTGGACTTGGTGACCGGCAGGTCGAAGCGGGAGCAGGACAACGCGGCCTCGGCGTCGGCCAGTTCACTGACGATGCGCATCCGGACGGGGTCGGACAGCGCGTGCAGCACTGACTCCAGCCGGATCTCGTCCCGCGCGGGGTGCGGCAGGACGCGAGGGCTGGGAGGGGCGGTCGTCACGGCGGCTCCATGGTGCTCCGGGAACCTTCATTGTACGAGAACCCTCGTAGTTTGACACTCCCCGTACTACGACGGCTATCGTACGAGTCGCACCACCCGTCCCCCCTCCGAACGGAGTCCACCGTGAGCACGCTCTTCGAGCCGTACACCCTGCGCGCCCTGACGATCCCCAACCGCGTGTGGATGGCGCCGATGTGCCAGTACTCGGCCGCGCCGGACGGCCCGGAGGCCGGTGTGCCGCACGACTGGCACTTCGCGCACTACGGCGCCCGCGCCACGGGCGGCACGGGGCTGATCATCGTCGAGGCCACGGCGGTGTCGCCGGAGGGCCGCATCTCGCCGTACGACCTCGGGATCTGGAACGACACCCAGGTCGAGGCGTTCCGCCGGATCACCCGGTTCCTCGCCGCGCAGGGCACCGTGCCGGCGATCCAGCTGGCGCACGCCGGGCGCAAGGCTGCGACCGACCAGCCCTGGAAGGGCGGGGCGCCGCTCGAGGGGGACGGCCTCGGCTGGCAGCCGGTCGCGCCCAGCGCGGTCCCGTTCAGCGAGCGCCACCAGGTGCCGGACGAGCTGAGCACGGAGGAGATCCGGGAGATCGTCGGCCAGTTCCGCGCGGCCGCCCGCCGCGCCCTCGCCGCCGGTTTCGAGATCGCCGAGATCCACGGCGCCCACGGCTACCTGATCAACGAGTTCCTCTCCCCGCACTCCAACCACCGGACCGACGCCTACGGCGGCTCGTACGAGAACCGCACGCGGTTCGCGTTCGAGGTGGTGGACGCCGTGCGCGAGGTGTGGCCGGACGACAAGCCGCTGTTCTTCCGCACCTCCGCCACGGACTGGCTGGACGCTGACGGCTGGACCCCGGACGACACCGTCCGCCTCGCCGCCGACCTGCACGAGCGGGGCATCGACCTGCTCGACGTCTCCACGGGTGGCAACTCCCCCGGCGTCCGCATCCCGGTCGGCCCCGGCTACCAGGTGCCGTTCGCCGCACGCGTGCGCCAGGAGACGCCGATGCCGGTCGCGGCCGTGGGTCTGATCACGGACGCCGGGCAGGCGGAGAAGATTCTCGCCAACGGCGAGGCGGATGCCGTACTGCTGGGCCGTGAGCTGCTGCGCAACCCCTCCTGGGCCCGCCAGGCCGCCCGCGAGCTGGACGCGCAGGTGCGCGTGCCGGACCAGTACCACCTCTCCGTCTGACCTGCTCACCGTTCCCCCGCGTCGCGCCGGCGGCCCGGAAACCCGTCCAGGGGTTCCGGGCCGCCGGCGTCTGTCGTTCCCGGTGTTCCTGACCGAATACGGACCACGCGAAGCGTTGACCAGAAAGCGCTTTCCCTCTACGTTCCGTTCATCGACGTGACCGGGTCGTGACCGTTGAACGGATTCGACCCGTGTGTCGCACAGAAACATGAACATTGTTCATCCACACGTCTCGACACTGGCTCGACACCCCCACACCACGACAGAAGGAACGACATGACATCCGCGACACGACCGCGCACCCCACGGCGCGCACTGACGGGCACGCTCGCCACCCTCGGCCTCTCGGTTGGCATGATCCTGACGACCGCGGCACCGTCCGCGCAGGCCGCCACCTGGCCGACCCCCAACGGCAGTCAGGGCGTCTCCTCCACCATCTCCGTGTCCGGCACCAAGGACTACGGCATGAAGCGCCTCTACGGCACCGGCGACCTGGGCTCCGGCAGCCAGGACGAGGACCAGGGCCCGATCCTGAAGCTGTCCGACGGCGCGGTCCTGAAGAACGTGATCATCGGCGCCCCGGCCGCCGACGGCATCCACTGCGAGGGCTCCTGCACCCTGCAGAACGTCTGGTGGGAGGACGTCGGCGAGGACGCGGCCACCTTCAAGGGCAAGTCGTCCGGGGCGGTGTACACCGTCAGCGGCGGCGGCGCGAAGGAGGCCAGTGACAAGGTCTTCCAGTTCAACGGCGCGGGCACGCTGAACGTGTCCAACTTCGCCGTCCAGAACTTCGGCACCTTCGTCCGCTCCTGCGGCAACTGCTCCTCGCAGTACAAGCGGACGATCAACCTCAACTCCATCGAGGTGACCTGGAAGGGCGGCCGTATCGCCGGCATCAACACCAACTACGGCGACAGCGCGACCCTGCGCAACATCACGATCGTGGGCGACAGCAGCAAGAAGATCGTGCCGTGCCAGAAGTACATCGGCAACAACACCGGCAAGGAGCCCAGCAGCAACGGCTCCGGCCCCGACGGCACGTACTGCAAGTACAGCTCGTCCGACATCACCTACCGGTAGCCCCCCACGGGCAGCGGCCGTACGGGACGTCCGCGGGGCGTCCCGTACGGCCGCCGGCCTTCTCCAGGGCCGCCCGCGCGGTCAGCTCCCGCCCACCAGCGAGCGGACCTCGCCCTCCAGCTCCCGGCGGTACTCCGCGTACGCGGCCCGCAGGGCGTCGCCCGGCCAGCCGGCGGGGAGCAGGGAGGGCGGCAGTACGGGGTCGGCGAGCAGATGGCGCACCACGGCCGCGAACAGGGTCAGCCGCTCGGCCGGACGCCCGGTTCGGCCCACGTGCCCGAGCAGTTCACGGGCCTCGTCCGCCCAGGCGTCCAACGGCCACAGGCGCGCGGCCAGTTCGGCGGCGGGGCGTGCGGGGCGGGCCGTACCGCGTTCGGCCACCTCGTCGAGAGCGGCGGGCAGGGGGCGGTCCAGGTTGGCCGGGCGCAGCCACACCCCCTCGCGCAGTTCGGCGAGGCGCAGTGCGGTCAGCCGGGTGCGCAGCTCGGCCCGTTCGGCGGGGCCGCGTCCGGTCGCGGTGACGGCGACCAGCTCCCAGTCCCCGTCCCACGGGCGGGTGCGCGGCTGGACCGACTCGTCCTGGCGGCGCTGGCGTTCCAGCAGGCGGTCGCTGAGGCGGTAGCCGGTGTCCGTGCGGCGCAGGTCCCCGGCGGCGACCATCCGGCTCAGCGCCGCCCGCAGTGTCGACCCGCCGAGGTCGAAGCTCTCCACCAGCCGTCCGAGCTCCCGCGCCGGCAGCTCCGGCGGATGCGTGCCCAGCAGCAGGCTGAGGACAACCGACCGCGCGGACAGCGGACGCAGCCGCGGCCCGTCCGGTCCCGGCTCCGCGTCCGGGTCGTTGCTCCGCATGCGCCGTACTTTAGGCCCCCGGTCGGGGCCGGTTCCCTTGAGGTGATCTCGCGACGCTCCCGCGCCGTTCACCCACAGCCCCCCGAATAGTTTATTTGGACTGATAGAGTTCGACCATGCCCCGCCGCGCTCTCGACAACCCGATCGTCCTGCCCGTCCTGGGCCTGCTGCTCGAACAGCCCACGCACCCGCACCAGATGCTCGCCGAGCTGCGCAGACGCAGCGACGCACACGCCGCCGCGATCACACGCGGCACCCTCTACAACACCGTCGCCGCGCTGACCGAGGCCGGCTGGCTCGCCCCGCTCGAGCGGCAGCGGTCGGGCAACCGCCCGGAACGGACCGTGTACGCGCTCACGGACCCGGGGCGCGAGGAACTGGTCCGCCGGCTGGACTCCCAGATCCGCACGCCCAAGCGGGAGTTCTCCCAGTTCCTGGGCGCGGTCGCCTATCTCGGCGCCCTCGGCCGGGACGGCGCGGTGGAGGCGCTGACCGAGCGCGGGCGGCGGCTGCGCGAGCGCACGGCGGAGGACGAGCGGCAGCTCGAGAACGCCGTGGCGGCGGGTGTCCCGCGTATGCACGTCATCGAGGCCGAGTATGCGCTGAGCCTGGCGCGCGCCGAGACCGCGTGGGTCGACTCGGTGATCGAGGAGCTGCGGAGCGGGGCATTGGCGTGGCCCACGCGGGCCGCGCGTGCGCGGGGGGAGGACGCGTGATGTCGCAGCGCCTGTTGTTCGGTGTGTATCCGGGTGGGGTCACCGGTGACGACTCCGGGGGTCTGGCGAGCGGGCCGCCCGACGATCCGGAGCGGGTGGTGGAGGCTTTGGATCTCCTGCAAGGGCGGCCGGAGCGGCCGTTCCTGGTCCGCGCCTACACCGCGTTCGACGACAGCACGGGTCTCGGAGGGCCGCATGCGACGGCCGCACCGGAGGACGCGGCACGGTACGCCGTGCGGGGGCGACGTCTGGACCTGGTGGCGCAGTACCGGTCAGCGGCCGGGGACGTCGACGGCTACTGCCAGTTCCTGCGCGAACTGGTCGACCAGTACGGCTCGGTGACGAGCACCCTCCAGGTGACGGAGGAGCCCAACGAGACCACCAACCCTGTCCTCGACGGTTGTCACCCGTCCGTGTGGGAGGCGATCGTCCGCGGGGTCGCGGCGGTGAAGGAGCGCGCGCGGAAGCTGGGGTACGACGAGTTGCGCGTCGGGTTCAACACCACACCGCTGTTCGGTCCGTCGGCGTCCTTCATGGCGCAGTTGACCACACTCGGCGGTCCGGCCTTCGTGGGCGAACTCGACTACGTAGGGCTCGACTTCTTCCCCGACGTCTTCCGTCCCGTCGCCGATCTCGAACTCCCGTCCGCCGTCGAGGGGCTGCTGCGTCATCACCGCGACGCCGTGCTGGCGCCCGCCGGCCTTGGACACCTGCCGCTGCACATCACCGAGCACGGCTGGCCCACCGGCGAGGAACGTCCTCCGCACCGGCAGGCCGAGGTCGTCGACACCGTGGTCCGGGCGGTCGCCGAGCTCGCGGAGGAGCTGCGGCTGAGCGGTTACACGCACTTCGCGCTGCGGGACGCCGACAGCTCCCGGCCGGGGCTGTTCCACCGCTTCGGGCTCACCACGGACGACTACACGCCCAAGCCCGCCTTCGACACGTACAGGGCGCTGATCGACCGGCACGGCTGAACGCGCGCGTGGCGACGTGTTGCACTATTGCTGCACTCGCAGGAATAGTGCAACACTCAGCCATGACCATCACGCGCGCTGACGAGCTGCAGCAGACCCCGTACGCACTCGGCGTCCTCGGCGGCGCCACCCACGACGTCACCAACCAGCCCCCGTTCCCGGCTCCGTACGACGCCTCGGACGACGTCGCCCTGCTCGAAGGGGTACGGCGGGAGGGCGCCGGCTGGGCGGAGGAGGACCTGCGGCGGCTGGGACGGCTGGCGGGCAGTGAAGAGGCGCAGGAGTGGGCCGAGCTGGCCAACCGGCACGAGCCCGAACTGCGCACCCACGACCGGTACGGGCACCGCGTCGACGAGGTCGACTTCCACCCGAGCTGGCACCACCTGATGCGCACCGCCGTCACGGAGGGGCTGGCCGGCGCGCCCTGGGCGGACGACCGGCCCGGCGCGCACGTCGCCCGTACCGCCGGCGGACTCGTCTGGGGCCACACCGACGCCGGACACGGCTGCCCCACGTCCATGACGTACGCGGCGATCCCCGCCCTGCGCAAGCAGCCCGAACTGGCGAAGATCTACGAGCCGCTGCTGACCAGCCGTGCGTACGACCCCGGGCTGCGGGTGCCGACGGAGAAGCGCGGGCTGCTGGCCGGCATGGGGATGACCGAGAAGCAGGGCGGCTCCGACGTCCGCACCAACACCACCGCCGCGACGCCGACCGCCGAGCCCGGCGTGTACACCCTGCGCGGCCACAAGTGGTTCACCTCGGCGCCGATGTGCGACGTGTTCCTGGTGCTCGCGCAGGCGCCGGGCGGGCTGTCCTGCTTCCTCGTGCCGCGCGTTCTGCCCGACGGCACCCGCAACACCTTCCGCATCCAGCGGCTCAAGGAGAAGCTGGGCAACCGCTCCAACGCCTCCTCCGAGCCGGAGTTCGACGGCACGGTCGCCTGGCTGGTCGGGCCCGAGGGGCAGGGTGTGAAGACCATCATCGAGATGGTCAACTGCACACGCCTCGACTGCGTGATGATGTCGGCGGCCCTGATGCGCAAGACACTCGTCGAGGCGGGCCACCACGCGCGGCACCGCAGCGCCTTCGGGGCACGCCTGCTCGACCAGCCGCTGATGCGCAACGTGCTGGCCGACCTCGCGCTCGAGTCCGAGGCCGCGACGGCCCTCACCCTGCGGCTGGCGGGTGCGGCGGACCGCGCGGTGCGCGGGGACGCCGGGGAGGCGGCGTTCCGGCGGATCGCGACGGCGGTCGGCAAGTACTGGGTCACCAAGCGCGGCCCGGCCTTCACCGCCGAGGCGCTGGAGTGCCTGGGCGGCAACGGGTACGTCGAGGACTCGGGGATGCCCCGCCACTACCGGGAGGCCCCGCTGCTCTCCATCTGGGAGGGCTCGGGCAACGTCAACGCCCTGGACGTGCTGCGGGCGCTCGGCCGCGACCAGGCGACCGCGCAGGCGCTGTTCGACGAACTGTCGCTGACGCGCGGGGCGGACGCCCGGCTGGACGCGGCCGTGGCCGGGCTCAAGGACCAGCTGGCCGAGGGGTCGCAGGTGACGGCCCGCCGGCTGGTGGAGCGGATGGCGCTGACGCTGCAGGCGTCCCTGCTGGTGCGGCACGCGCCGGCGGCGGTCGCGGACGCGTTCTGCGCGACGCGGCTCGGGGGCGACTGGGGGCACGCCTTCGGCACGCTGCCGGCGGGGGCGGGGCTGGACGCGATTCTGGAACGGGCGCTGCCGGGCCGGGAGTGACGCGGAGGGGCTTGGCACGGGTGACGCGGGGGCTCCTCGCCGCGGGGCGGACAGTCGCCTGGCCGTCCGTCCCGGGCCCGCCGCACCGCCGTGACCTGCGGTCATGCCGCCTCCAGCCGTGACTGTCAGTGGTGGGGTGCACACTGACCGGTGTCCTGATCGAGGACGTCGAAGGCGATGTCACGGAGGTGATCGGCATGACCGAGGTACTGCTGGCCGTGGGCACCCGCAAGGGCCTGTTCATCGGGCGCCGGCGAGGCGGCTCCTGGGAGTTCGACGAGTCCCCCTACTTCAAGGCGCAGGCCGTGTACTCGGTCGCGGTCGACACCCGGGGGCAGAGCCCTCGGCTGCTGGCCGGCGGGGACAGCGCACACTGGGGGCCGTCGGTGTTCCACTCCGACGACCTGGGCCGCAGCTGGACCGAACCGGCCCGGCCCGCCGTCAAGTTCCCGCCCGACACCGGAGCTTCGCTGGAGCGGGTGTGGCAGCTGCATCCGGCCGCGGCGGAGCCGGACGTGGTGTACGCGGGCACGGAACCGGCCGCGCTGTACCGCTCGGAGGACCGCGGGGAGTCCTTCGAGCTGGTCAGACCGCTGTGGGAGCACCCCACGCGCTCCAAGTGGGTGCCGGGCGGCGGTGGCGAGGGGCTGCACACGGTACTGACCGACGCGCGCGACCCTCGGGCGGTGACCGTGGCCGTCTCCACCGCGGGCGTGTTCCGCACCCGGGACGGCGGCGTGAGCTGGGAGCCGGCCAACCGCGGGGTGTCCGCGGTGTTCCTGCCGGATCCCGACCCGGAGTTCGGGCAGTGCGTGCACAAGGTCGCCCGGGACGCGGCGGACCCGGACCGGCTGTATCTGCAGAACCACTGGGGGGTCTACCGCAGCGACGACGCGGGCGCGCACTGGACGGACATCGGTGAGGGACTGCCCTCGACGTTCGGGTTCGCGATGGTGACGCATCCCCACCGCGGCGACACGGCGTACGTCTTCCCGATCAACGCCGACGCCGACCGGGTCCCGGCGGACCGGCGATGTCGCGTCTACCGGACCGGGGACGCCGGACGCAGCTGGGAGCCGCTGTCGGCGGGGCTGCCGCAGGAGGACCACTACGGCACGGTGCTGCGCGACGCGATGTGCAGCGACGACGCCGACCCCGCGGGCGTCTACTTCGGCAACCGCAACGGCGAGGTGTACGCGTCCGCGAACGACGGTGACAGCTGGGAGCAGTTGGCCGGGCATCTGCCGGACGTGCTGTGCGTGCGGGCGGCGGTCGTCGGATGAGGGCTCGGACGAGGGCCGTGCGGATCCCGCCGGGTTCGGGCCACGGGTTGATAGCCGCAGTCGTCGCGGCAGTAGGGTGACGCCCGTGGCACCACGACCCTTGAACGAGATCGTCGAAGCGGGCTGGGCGCAGGCCCTCGAACCGGTGGCGGGGCGGATCGCCGCGATGGGGGACTTCCTCCGCGCGGAGATCGCCGCGGGACGCACCTACCTCCCGGCGGGGGCGAACGTCCTGCGGGCCTTCCAGCAGCCCTTCGACGAGGTACGCGTCCTGATCGTCGGGCAGGACCCGTACCCCACGCCGGGGCACGCGGTGGGCCTGAGCTTCTCCGTCGCCCCCGACGTGCGCCCGCTGCCCGGCAGCCTGATCAACATCTTCCGCGAGCTCAACAGCGACCTGGGCCTGCCCCAGCCGTCGAACGGCGACCTGACCCCGTGGACCGAGCAGGGCGTGCTGCTGCTCAACAGGGCGCTGACGACCGCCCCGCGCAAGCCGGGCGCCCACCGCGGCAAGGGCTGGGAGGAGGTCACCGAGCAGGCGATACGCGCGCTGGCCGCACGCGGCAAGCCGCTGGTCTCCATCCTGTGGGGGCGCGACGCCCGCAACTGCCGCCCCATGCTGGGTGATCTGCCCGCCGTGGAGTCGGCGCACCCGTCGCCGATGTCGGCGGACCGCGGGTTCTTCGGCTCGCGTCCGTTCAGCCGGGCCAACGACCTGTTGATCCGTCAGGGCGGGCAGCCGGTGGACTGGCGCCTGCCGTGACCGCAGCCGGCTACCTCGCCGTGGACTCCGGCGGCTCCGGGCTGCGGGCCGTCGTCGGGGCCCCCGGGCGCGGTCCGCTGGCGCGGGCCGCCTCGGACGTGCCGGTGCGCACGGGCGAGCGGGGAATCGACCCGGTCCACTTCCTGGAGCAACTGGTGCCCATGGCGCGGTCGTTGCGCGCAGAGGCGGGGCTGGAACGGCTGGACACGGCCGTGATCGGCGCGGCGGGGATGGCCAGCCTGGGCGACGCCCTCCGCGCGGAACTGCCGGACGCCCTGGCCCGGGAACTGGGGGTCAGGCGCGCGGCGCTGGCGGCCGACGCGGTCACGGCGTACGTGGGAGCGCTCGGGCCCCGGCCCGGCGCGGTGATCGCGGCGGGCACCGGCCTCATCGCGATCGGCACCGATCTGGCCGGGTGGCGGCGGGCGGACGGCTGGGGGCATCTGCTCGGCGACTGCGGCGGAGGCGCCTGGATCGGGCGGGCCGGGCTCGAGGCCGCGCTGCGCGCGCACGACGGGCGGGCCGGGGGTTCCGCGCGGCTGCTGGCGGACGCGGAGGAGATGTTCGGTCCGGTGACCGGGCTGCCGGGGCAGGTGTACCCGCGCGCGGACCGGGCGGCGGTGCTCGCCTCGTTCGCCCCGCGCGTGGGCGCGTGCGCGGAGGACGGGGACCCGGTGGCCCTCGGCATCGTGCGGGAGGCGGCCCGGCACATGGCCGACTCGGCGGCCGCGGTGTGCCCGGCGGAGGGGGCGCCCGCGGTCGGCTGCACCGGCGGGCTTCTCGGGCTCGGCGAGGTGCTGCTGACGCCGCTGGAGGAGCGGCTGGCGGAACTGCTGCCTCACGCGCGGCGGGTGCCCGCCGAGGGCGGTCCGCTCGACGGGGCGGTGCGGCTCGCCGAAGACCTTTCCGCTGGTCCGCTCGCTCTTCCGAGTGACGGGAGGATGCTGTGCGTGACGAGCACGGAGGGAACGGGCGTCACCGTCACGGCCGACACCCGTACGTAACTCATCCGACAAAACCGGACGGATACCGCTCACCTGCACCCTCCCCGAACAGGAGACCCCCGGAAGCCACTAACATGCGGCAACATGAGCACCCCCACTGGGCCCGCGTCCGGCCTGCCCGTACGAATGCCGCGCCCCCGCCAGCCCGGACGGCACCGCCGTCCCGAACCCCTGGTGGCTCCCGAGGACGCGCCCGCGCTCGTCCTCGCCGTGCCGGGTACGCCCAGTAGTGCCACCCGCTCGCTCGCCGACGAGGTCGTGAGCATCGCACGGTCCGAGCTGCCCGGTCTCGACGCCCGGATCGGCTACCTCGACGGGGACGACGAGGAGTTCCCCTCGCTGACCTCCGTGCTCGCGCACGCGGCCGAGGAGCGCACCGCCCGCTACGAGCAGGCGCGTGCCGCCGGTTCCGACGTCAAGGAGCCCGACGGCCCCGTCGCCGTCGTCGTGCCGCTGCTCGCCGGCCCGGACAGCGCGCTGCTGCGCCAGGTGCGCCAGGCCGTCATGGACAGCCGCGTCGCCGCCGAGCTGACCGACGTCCTCGGCCCGCACCCGCTGCTCGCCGAGGCGCTGCACGTGCGGCTCTCCGAGGCCGGCCTGGCCCGCGCCGACCGCGCCCGGCTGTTCACCGTGGCGACCGCCGCGGACGGCATCATCCTGGCCTCCGTGGGCGGCGACGAGGCGGTGCAGGCGGCCGGCATCACCGGCATGCTGCTCGCCGCGCGCCTCGCCGTGCCGGTGATGGCCGCGGCGCTCGACCAGGAGGGCTCCATCGCCTCCGTGGCCGACCAGCTGCGCAACGCCGGTTCGCAGCAGCTGGCGCTGGCGCCGTACCTGATCGGCCCGGAGATCGACGCCTCGCTCGTCGAGGAGGCCGCGAAGGAGGCGGACTGCCCGGCGTCCGAGCCGCTCGGTCCCTACCCGGCGATCGGCAAGCTGGCCCTGGCCAAGTACACGACCGCCCTGGGGATCGCCCCCCAGCAGCCCCAGAGCACCCCGGCCCGCTGACGCGGCCGCCTCATCCGCAGGACGCCTGAAGAGCCCGCCCCGGTTGACCGGGGCGGGCTCTTTGGCGTGGGGGGCCTCCCTGCCGGGCTGGGGCCCTCCTGGCCGGGCTCACCGGTGAATGCGGCCAGCCGTCGGCGCGGGGCCGCCCACGCCGCGACAGGTACCGGCGGGCACGCCCCAGGGGCGTGAGAACCGCCCCACCGCCGGTCCCCCGGCGGGCAGCACCGCCAGAGGGGAGGGCACCCGGAGCGCCGGGTCCGCGCCGGCACCGCGACAGGTACCGGCGGGCACGCCCCAGGGGCGTGAGAACCGCCCCATCCCCGGTCCCCCGGCGGGCAGCACCGCCGGAGGAGAGGGCACCCGGAGCGCCGGGTCCGCGCCGGCACCGCGACGGGTACCGGCGGGCACGCCCCGGGGGCGTGGGAACCGCCCCACCGCCGGTCCCCCGGCAGGCAGCACCGCCCGAGGAGAGGGCACCCGGAGCGCCGCGTCCGCCCACGCCGCGACAGAT
>Ga0164243_10013531_pt1 | contig 11472 bp, 11 predicted proteins | sample OricompcompostOP_FD_108781 | JGI IMG/M metagenome (GOLD analysis project Ga0164243, IMG submission 108781) | Organic Plus compost microbial communities from Emeryville, California, USA - Original compost - Organic plus compost (OP) | ecosystem: Engineered > Solid waste > Mixed feedstock >... | reverse complement strand
CGTCGACGCCGTCTCCGATTCGGCGGGCGCGCTCATCGCCCAGCTCACCGAGAACCCGATGACGGCGGCGATCGCGGATGCCGCGCGCGAAGCTCTCACGCAGGGCGTCGCGGCCGCCGCGTGGGTCGGCATCGTCGCGGGCGTCGTGTTCATCGTCGCTGTGGTGTTCGGCACCGGCTTCGTGCTGGGCAAGAACTCCGGCCCGGGGCATCATCACCGCGGCCATGACCGCCCGGAGATCATGATGTTCCACCGTGGCGGCCCGCCGCCGATGATGCCCGGCATGGGTCCCGGCCACATGAGGCCTGGTGGCGGCATGTTCGGCCCGGGAGGTGCACCGATCGAGCGCGGTGAATTCCGTGGTCCGCAGGCCCCGGATCGTTCAGAGACGCCGACCACAGCACCCGCGCGACCATAATCACACTCACTCTTTTTGACTCATTCCAGAAAATGCGCGCATACTGGGTTTTGTGACCACAGTGCATGACCACGATCCCAAGGCTCTTTTGCGGGCCTCCGGGTTGCGCGTCACTGCACCCAGGGTCGCGGTGCTCGAAGTCCTGGCCGAACAGCCACACTCGACTGCAGACGACGTTGCCATGGCAGTTCGCCAGAATCTCGGGTCGGTGTCGACTCAGGCGGTGTACGACGTGCTGCGCGCGTGCGTCAACGCGGGCCTGGTGCGGCGCATCGAACCCGCCGGATCGTCGGCCCGCTACGAGACCAGGACCGGCGACAACCACCATCACCTGGTGTGCCGGGTGTGCGGCCGGGTGGCCGACGTCGACTGCGCGGTCGGCGAGGCGCCCTGCCTGGAGCCCTCCGATCTGGCGGGCTTCGCGATCGACGAGGCAGAGGTCGTGTACTGGGGAGTTTGCGCTGATTGCCAGCACGACTCCGCCACAACGACCAGACCGCAGAGCAGCACCATCTAGACCACATCTGCAGCCCGAAGAAATGCCCCGGCCACGACCCCTCGGTGGCCGGGGCTCTTCATTTCAATTCGGTTGAAGCCCTGGGCGGGGTCCGGCGAATCGTGACATTCTGCCTAACCATGACGCGCCATCGGCTGATGCTTGCGCTGATCGCAGCGCCGGTACTGCTCGCCCCGGCGTGTGGGCAACCGGGCCCCGAACGTGGTGCGGTGATGGTGTTCTCGGTGGGTGACTGCGTGAGCATCCCGGCGACGACGCCTGACGGACCCGATCCCGTACGTGCCACAGAGGTGGACTGCAGCGCCGACCCCAGCTACACCGTGGGCGCCGTCGCCGACGAGACCGGCGCGTGCCCCAGCCGCGAATACCAGCAGCTGTCCACCGAATTCGCCGATCCGTCGACGGCGCGGCTGTGCCTGGTGCCGAACCTCGTCGCCGACCACTGCTACGAACTCGGCATGCCCGCGGGCATGGTCGAACTGGCCGACTGCGCCGAACCCGCCAGGCCCGGTCTGCTGGTCCAGGTGACGCGGCGGCTCGACGTCCGTGACCAGGCCGCATGCGGCGACGACGCCGGTCAGTTCGCCTGGCCGTACCCGTCACCGGCACGCACCTACTGCACCCGCACCGTGTACTGAATGGCATGATCGAGCCCATGCGTGCCGTGACTGTGGGTCTCGGGGTGGCTGGACTTGTCCTGGCGTCAGTGGCACCTGCGGCGGCCCGGCCGTCGGATCCCGGTGTGGTGTCCTACGCCGTCATGCCGAAGGGTTCGGTGAGCAACATCGTCGGCGCCCCCATCCGCTGGGAGTCCGAGTTCACCGCGCCGTTCCAGGCGTTCTCCGTCGACAACCCCGTGTGCAACAACTGGGCCGACATCGGCCTGCCCGAGGTGTTCAACGACCCCGACCTGGCGTCCTTCGGCGGTGCCACTGCCCAGACCGCGGCGGGCGACGCCACACACCTGGTGAAGCAGGCCGTCGGGGTGTTCGCCACCGTCGACGCGGCCGACCGCGCCTACCATCGCGTCGTCGACCGCACCGTCGGATGCGCGGGGCAGACCACGGCGATGCATCTGGACAACTTCCACACCGAGGTGTGGACGTTCACCGGCGGGCCGGCGGGCCCGGCCGACGCCGACTGGGTCAAGCAGGAGGCGGGCACCGTCCGGCGGTGTTTCAACACCACCCGGAAGCGCGAAAACGTTCTGCTGCAGGCAAAAGTGTGCCAATCCGGCAACGGAGGCCCCGCGGTCAACGTGCTGGCCGGGGCCATGCAGAACACCCTGGGGCAATAACCGGCCCGCAACCGTCACCGACCTGTCACGAATAAAGACGCGAACTTTGTCGGTCTGATCTGGAAGATGGAGAAGAACCAGACGGTCCGGCAGGGGACTGGGAGGGACGGTTGGTCATGGCCTTACCCGCCAGAAGTGATTCTGGCTGTGCGGTTCCGGTCGAGTTCACCAGCGCGGAGCAGGCCGCCGCCCACATCGGTGCCAACAGCCTGCAGGACGGTCCGATCGGCCGGGTGGGCCTGGAGATCGAGGCGCACTGTTTCGACCTGAGCAATCCGACGCGGCGACCGAGCTGGGACGAACTGTCCGCCGTGATCGCGGACATACCGCCACTGCCCGGTGGCAGCCGGATCACCGTGGAACCCGGCGGCGCGGTCGAACTGTCCGGTCCGCCGTACGACGGTCCGCTCGCCGCGGTCGCCGCGCTGCAGGCCGACCGTGCTGTGCTGCGTGCGGAGTTCGCCCGCAGGAATCTTGGCCTGGTGCTGCTCGGCACCGATCCGCTGCGGCCGACCCGCCGGGTCAACCCGGGTGCGCGCTACTCGGCCATGGAACAGTTCTTCACCGCGAGCGGTACCGCCGAGGCCGGCGCCGCGATGATGACGGCAACCGCGTCGGTGCAGGTCAACCTGGATGCCGGTCCGCGCGACGGCTGGGCCGAGCGGGTCCGGTTGGCACATGCGCTGGGGCCCACGATGATCGCGATCACCGCCAACTCACCGATGCTGGGTGGACAGTTCACGGGCTGGTGTTCGACGCGGCAACGCGTGTGGGGGCAGCTCGACTCGGCGCGGTGCGGGCCGGTGCTGGGTGTGGACGGCGACGATCCCGCCTCCGAATGGGCGCGCTACGCGCTGCGCGCGCCGGTGATGCTGGTGAACTCTCCGGACGCGGTGCCCGTGACCAACTGGGTGCCGTTCGCGGACTGGGCCGACGGGCGCGCCGTGCTGGGTGGACGCAGACCGACCGAGGCCGACCTGGACTATCACCTGACGACGCTGTTCCCGCCGGTGCGGCCGCGCCGCTGGCTGGAGATCCGTTATCTCGACAGCGTGCCCGACGCGCTGTGGCCGGCCGCTGTGTTCACCCTCACCACATTGCTCGACGATCCCGTCGCGGCCGAAAGTGCCGCTGAGGCAACACGTCCAGTCGCCACAGCCTGGGACCGCGCCGCGCGGATCGGCCTGACGGACCGACATCTGCACACCGCGGCCCTGACGTGCGTGCGGCTCGCGGCGGAGCGGGCACCGGCCGAACTCGAGGAATCGATGACGCTGTTGATGCGTTCGGTCCAGCAGAGGCGTAGTCCCGCCGACGACTTCTCGGACCGGGTGGTGGCACGCGGAATCGCCGCCGCCGTCCGGGAACTGGCGAAAGGTGAGCTTTGATCGCACGCGAGACACTGGCCGACGAGCTGGCCCGGGCCCGCGAACGCACGTTGCGGCTCGTGGAGTTCGACGACGCGGAACTGCATCGCCAGTACAACCCGCTGATGAGCCCGCTCGTATGGGACCTCGCGCACATCGGGCAGCAGGAAGAACTGTGGCTGCTGCGCGACGGCAACCCCGACCGCCCCGGCATGCTCGCACCCGAGGTGGACCGGCTCTACGACGCGTTCGAGCACTCACGCGCCAGCCGGGTCAACCTCCCGTTGCTGCCGCCGTCGGATGCGCGCGCCTACTGCGCGACGGTGCGGGCCAAGGCGCTCGACACCCTCGACACGCTGCCCGAGGACGATCCGGGCTTCCGGTTCGCGCTGGTGATCAGCCACGAGAACCAGCACGACGAGACCATGCTGCAGGCACTCAACCTGCGCGAAGGCCCGCCCCTGCTCGACACCGGAACTCCCCTGCCCACGGGCAGGCCAGGTGTGGCAGGCACGTCGGTGCTGGTGCCGGGCGGCCCGTTCGTGCTCGGGGTCGACGCGCTGACCGAACCGCACTCGCTGGACAACGAACAGCCCGCCCACGTCGTGGACATCCCGTCGTTCCGGATCGGCCGCGTGCCCGTCACCAACGCCGAATGGCGCGAGTTCATCGACGACGGCGGCTACCACCAGCCGCGCTGGTGGTCGCCAAGAGGCTGGGCGCACCGCCAGGAGGCGGGCCTGGTGGCCCCGCAGTTCTGGAACCCCGACGGCACCCGCACCCGGTTCGGGCACATCGAGGAGATCCCGGGTGACGAGCCCGTACAGCACGTGACGTTCTACGAAGCCGAGGCCTACGCGGCGTGGGCCGGTGCGCGGCTGCCCACCGAGATCGAATGGGAGAAGGCCTGCGCGTGGGATCCGGCTGCCGGTGCTCGGCGCCGATTCCCCTGGGGCTCAGCACAACCCAGCGCGGCACTGGCCAACCTCGGTGGCGACGCGCGCCGCCCGGCGCCGGTCGGGGCCTACCCGGCGGGGGCGTCGGCCTACGGCGTCGAGCAGATGCTGGGGGACGTGTGGGAGTGGACCACCTCGCCGCTGCGGCCGTGGCCCGGTTTCACGCCGATGATCTACGAGCGCTACAGCACGCCGTTCTTCGAGGGCACCACATCCGGTGACTACCGCGTGCTGCGCGGCGGGTCGTGGGCCGTGGCACCGGGAATCCTGCGGCCCAGCTTCCGCAACTGGGACCACCCGATCCGGCGGCAGATCTTCTCGGGTGTCCGCCTGGCCTGGGACGCCTGATGTGCCGGCATGTGGCGTGGTTGGGCGCGCCGCGGTCGGTGGCCGACCTGGTGCTCGACCCGCCGCAGGGACTGCTGGTGCAGTCCTACGCACCGCGACGCCAGAAGCACGGTCTGATGAACGCCGATGGTTGGGGCGCAGGGTTTTTCGACGACGAGGGAGTGGCCCGCCGTTGGCGCAGCGACAAACCGCTGTGGGGTGATGCGTCGTTCGCGTCGGTGGCACCCGCACTACGCAGTCGTTGCGTGCTGGCCGCGGTGCGCTCGGCCACCATCGGCATGCCCATCGAACCGTCGGCGTCGGCGCCGTTCAGCGACGGGCAGTGGCTGCTGTCGCACAACGGCCTGGTCGACCGCGGGGTGCTCCCGTTGACCGGTGCCGCCGAGTCCACGGTGGACAGCGCGATCCTCGCGGCGCTCATCTTCTCCCGTGGCCTCGACGCGCTCGGCGCCACCATCGCCGAGGTCGGCGAACTCGACCCGAACGCGCGGTTGAACATCCTGGCCGCCAACGGTTCCCGGCTGCTCGCCACCACCTGGGGGGACACGCTGTCGGTCCTGCACCGCCCCGACGGCGTCGTCCTCGCGAGCGAACCCTACGACGACGATCCCGGCTGGTCGGACATCCCGGACCGGCACCTCGTCGACGTCCGCGACGCCCACGTCGTCGTGACACCCCTGTGAAAGGACGCCCCATGACGCTCTCACTGGCCAACTACCTGGCAGCCGACTCGGCCGCCGAAGCGCTGCGCCGTGACGTCCGCGCGGGTCTCACCGCGGCACCGAAGAGTCTGCCGCCCAAGTGGTTCTACGACGCCGTCGGCAGTGATCTGTTCGACCAGATCACCCGGCTCCCCGAGTATTACCCCACCCGCACCGAGGCGCAGATCCTGCGGACCCGGTCGGCGGAGATCATCGCGGCCGCGGGTGCCGACACCCTGGTGGAACTGGGCAGTGGTACGTCGGAGAAAACCCGCATGCTGCTCGACGCCATGCGCGACGCCGAGTTGCTGCGCCGCTTCATCCCGTTCGACGTCGACGCGGGCGTGCTGCGCTCGGCCGGGGCGGCAATCGGCGCGGAGTACCCCGGTATCGAGATCGACGCGGTATGTGGCGATTTCGAGGAACATCTGGGCAAGATCCCGCATGTCGGACGGCGGCTCGTGGTGTTCCTGGGGTCGACCATCGGCAACCTGACACCCGCGCCCCGCGCGGAGTTCCTCAGCACTCTCGCCGACACGCTGCAGCCGGGCGACAGCCTGCTGCTGGGCACCGACCTGGTGAAGGACACCGGCCGGTTGGTGCGCGCGTACGACGACGCGGCCGGCGTCACCGCGGCGTTCAACCGCAACGTGCTGGCCGTGGTGAACCGCGAACTGTCCGCCGATTTCGACCTCGACGCGTTCGAGCACGTCGCGAAGTGGAACTCCGAGGAGGAACGCATCGAGATGTGGTTGCGTGCCCGCACCGCACAGCATGTCCGCGTCGCGGCACTGGACCTGGAGGTCGACTTCGCCGCGGGTGAGGAGATGCTCACCGAGGTGTCCTGCAAGTTCCGTCCCGAGAACGTCGTCGCCGAGCTGGCGGAAGCCGGTCTGCGGCAGACCCATTGGTGGACCGATCCGGCCGGGGATTTCGGGTTGTCGCTGGCGGTGCGGTGATGCTCGCGCAGCAGTGGCGTGACGCCCGTCCCAAGGTTGCCGGGTTGCACCTGGACAGCGGGGCATGTTCGCGGCAGAGCTTCGCGGTGATCGACGCGACCACCGCACACGCACGCCACGAGGCCGAGGTGGGTGGTTATGTGGCGGCCGAGGCTGCGACGCCGGCACTCGACGCCGGGCGGGCCGCGGTCGCGTCGCTCATCGGTTTTGCGGCGTCGGACGTGGTGTACACCAGCGGATCCAACCACGCCATCGACCTGTTGCTGTCGAGCTGGCCGGGGAAGCGCACGCTGGCCTGCCTGCCCGGCGAGTACGGGCCGAATCTGTCTGCCATGGCGGCCAACGGTTTCCAGGTGCGTGCGCTACCGGTCGACGACGACGGGCGGGTGCTGGTCGACGAGGCGTCGCACGAACTGTCGGCCCATCCCGTCGCGCTCGTACACCTCACCGCATTGGCAAGCCATCGCGGGATCGCGCAACCCGCGGCAGAACTCGTCGAGGCCTGCCACAATGCGGGGATCCCCGTGGTGATCGACGCCGCGCAGGCGCTGGGGCATCTGGACTGCAATGTCGGGGCCGACGCGGTGTACTCATCGTCGCGCAAGTGGCTCGCCGGCCCGCGTGGTGTCGGGGTGCTCGCGGTGCGGCCCGAACTCGCCGAGCGTCTGCAACCGCGGATCCCCCCGTCCGACTGGCCAATTCCGATGAGTGTTCTGGAGAAGCTCGAACTCGGTGAGCACAACGCGGCAGCGCGTGTGGGATTCTCCGTCGCGGTCGGTGAGCATCTCGCAGCAGGCCCCACGACGGTGCGCGAACGACTCGCCGAGGTGGGGCGCCTCTCTCGGCAGGTGCTGGCAGAGGTCGACGGGTGGCGCGTCGTCGAACCCGTCGACCAACCCACCGCGATCACCACCCTTGAGCCCACCGATGGTGCCGATCCCGCGTCGGTGCGCTCGTGGCTGATCGCGGAGCGTGGCATCGTGACCACCGCGTGTGAACTCGCGCGGGCACCGTTCGAGATGCGCACGCCGGTGCTGCGAATCTCGCCGCACGTCGACGTGACGGTCGACGAACTGGAGCAGTTCGCCGCAGCGTTGCGTGAGGCGCCCTGAAAACAGGGTTGCGTGGTCAGCGGTGCCGTGGCTAGTGTTCGCGTCATGTCGAGCCCTGAGGCATCCAAGGTGGGGGCTTTCGGTCACGCCGTCAGCCCCCTGAATCACTGAGCGCAGTCCCAGCCCCACGGGGGCCGGCCGCGGTGACGAGACGTTTTCTTTTCTCGCTCTCTCACCTCGGAGTTTGTGATGCCTTTTTCGCTCTACCTTCTTGCCGTGGCCGTATTCGCCATGGGTACCTCGGAATTCATGCTCGCCGGTCTGGTGCCGGACATCGCCGCCGACCTCGGTGTATCGATCGGACCGGCTGGGCTGCTCACGTCGGCATTTGCCGTGGGGATGGTCGTCGGTGCGCCGTCGATGGCGGCGTTGACCCGTCGATGGCGTGCCCGGGTCAGTTTGTCGGCCTTCCTGCTGACCTTCACCCTGGTGCACGTGCTCGGCGCTGTGACAACAAGTTTCGGCGTTCTGTTGGTCACCCGGCTGGTCGCGGCGGTTGCCAATGCGGGCTTTCTCGCGGTCGCGTTGAGCACGGCGGCCACCCTCGTGCCGGCGGGACGCCAAGGTCGCGGGCTGGCGGTGCTGCTGGCGGGCACGACGCTGGCGACCATCGCCGGAGTGCCGGGCGGCGCGGTGCTGGGCACCATGCTCGGCTGGCGGGCCACCTTCTGGGCGATAGCGCTGCTGTGTCTGCCCGCTGTTGTCGGTATCGCCACAGCATTACCGGCGGGTGCAGGACGCGCCGGCTGGCCGGTGGCGGGTGCCTCGCTGTGTGATGAGCTAGCGCAACTGGGGCGTAAGCGCCTGGCGTTGGCGATGCTGCTCGCCGCCCTGGTGAATGCCGGTACGTTCGCGACGTTCACGTTCCTGGCACCGATCGTCACCGAATCGGCGGGACTGGGGCGACTGTGGGTCTCGGTTGTGCTGCTGCTGTTCGGGTTTGGGTCGTTCATCGGCGTGACCGTCGCGGGACGTCTGTCCGACACACGTCCCGGCATCGTCATCGGAGCCGGGGGCCCTGCGTTGTTGGCGGGTTGGGCGGCGCTTGCGCTCCTGTCGAGCCAACCGGTCGCGCTTCTGCCGCTGGCATTCGTGCAGGGCGCGTTGTCGTTCGCCGTGGGCAGCACCCTGATCACGAGGGTGCTCTATGAGGCGTCCGCAGCCCCCACGATGGGTGGGGCGTATGCGACGGCGGCGTTGAACGTCGGCGCTGCCGGTGGTCCGGTGGCCGCAGCGGCTGCTCTCGGAATTCACGCGAATGTCGTTGCGCCGGTCTGGGTCAGCAGCGTTATGGTCGCGCTGGCGTTACTGATTGCCGTGCCGATGCTGAAAATCGTTGCGCCCCGCCCTAACCCAGCGACTTCCACACCTCCGCTTGGAGGTAACTGCGGCTAGCCTAACCGCCTGAGGCCTGCATCAGCGTGAGCGCGGCTTGCTTTGCGCGCGTGGCGGGGTCGGGTGTGCCGAAGATCGCCGAGTTGACAATCGCACCTTCCGCGAGCAGAGCGAGGTGCGCGGCCAACTCGGCGGGATACCCTGCGGCGCCGACGAGTTCGGTGAGATAGGCGTGGAACTCCCGCTTGTGGTGGCGGGCCTGGTCTGCGACCGCGGGGGAGATACCGCCGAGTTCACCGAAGGAGTTGATGAACGCGCATCCGCGGTAGTCGGGTTCGGAGAACCATGAGTACAACCAGTCGAACACCGCAGGGATCCGTTCGCGCGGGTCGGAGTGTGCCTCGACCGCGGCGGTGAGCCTGCCCAGCCACCGCGAATCCCGTTGTTGCAGGAACGAAACAACCAGATCCTCTTTCGAGGGGAACATCTGGTAGAGGCGTTTGAGTGAGACCCCGGAAGCCGTCCGCACGGCGTCCATGCCGACGGCCTGGATGCCGCGGGCGTAGAAGAGTTCCTCGGCCGCGGCGAGCACCCGCTCGCGTGCCGCGTCTGGGTCCAGCATGCCGACCTTCCTTGCGCGGAGAACCATCGTTCTCTAGGGTAGCAGACGGGAGAACGAGCGTTCTCCGGGAAGGAACGCCGCATGTCCGACGCAGCCCGCCCACCGCTGCCGCCATTCACCACCGAGACCGCCGCCCAAAAGGTCAGGCTGGCCGAGGACGCCTGGAATTCCCGGGATCCGCAGCGGGTCTCCCTCGCCTACACAGTTGACTCCCGCTGGCGTAACCGCACCGAATTTCCCAGGGGGCGTGAAGAAATCGTCGAGTTCCTGACGCGTAAGTGGAACACCGAACTCGACTACCGCCTGATCAAGGAACTCTGGGCCCATGACGGCAACCGGATCGCCGTGCGCTTCGCCTACGAACACCACGACGACTCGGGCAACTGGTTCCGCTCGTACGGCAACGAGAACTGGGAGTTCGACGAGTTCGGCCTGATGCGCACGCGGCATGCGTCGATCAACACCGCGCCGATCGCCGAGGGCGAGCGCAAGTTCCACTGGCCGCTGGGCCGCAGGCCCGACGACCATCCGAGCCTGAGCGATCTGGGGCTCTGAGCACCCTCGCCCACCGGTGAGCCGCCGGTGGGCGGCCACCCTGCCCGACCGGACAGTTCTGCCGTGCCGGTCGGCGGGTAGTGGCCGCAAACCATTGTGACCCCGGCCACTTGCGGTCCACCGTGGTGTCAGCTGCCCGGACCTGGGCGCGACACAGCGAGGAGTGAACCAATGGCCATTGAGCTGAACCAGATTTGGGATTTCCCGATCAAGGAGTTCCACCCGTTCCCCCGCGCGCTGCTGGGCGTCGGGGCGCACGACATCATCGGCGTGGAGGCCAAGAACCTGGGCTTCAAGCGCACCCTGCTGATGACCACGGGCCTGCGCGGCTCGGGCATCATCGAGGAACTCACAGGTAAGATCGAGTACCAGGGCGTCGAGGTGGTCCTCTACGACAAGGTGGAGTCGAACCCCAAGGACTACAACGTCATGGAGGCCGCGGCGCTCTACCAGCAGGAGAAGTGCGACAGCATCATCTCCGTCGGTGGCGGGTCGAGCCACGACGCCGCCAAGGGTGCGCGCGTGGTCATCGCCCACGACGGCCGCAACATCAACGAGTTCGAGGGCTTCGCCAAGTCCACCAACAAGCAGAACCCGCCGCACATCGCGGTATCCACCACGGCCGGAACGGGTTCGGAGACATCGTGGGCCTACGTCATCACCGACACCTCCGACATGGACCACCCGCACAAGTGGGTGGGCTTCGACGAGGCGACCATCGTCACCCTCGCGATCGACGATCCGCTGCTGTACTACAGCTGCCCGCAGCACTTCACCGCCTACTGCGGTTTCGATGTGCTCGCGCACGGCAGTGAGCCGTTCGTGTCGCGGCTGGACTTCGCGCCGTCACTCGGAAATGCCCTGTACTCGGTCGAACTCGTCGCCAAGCATCTGCGCGAGGCGGTGTTCGAGCCGCGCAACCTCAAGGCCCGCGAAGGCATGATGAACGCGCAGTACATCGCCGGGCAGGCGTTCAACTCGGGCGGTCTGGGCATCGTGCACTCCATCAGCCACGCGGTCAGCGCGTTCTTCGACAGCCACCACGGCCTCAACAACGCGATCGCCCTGCCGCGGGTATGGGAGTACAACCTGCCCGCGCGCTACGAGCGCTACGCACAGCTGGCCACCGCGATGGGTGTGGACACCCGCAACATGACCACGGTGCAGGCCGCCGACGCCGCGGTCGAGGCCGCGATCCGGTTGGCGCAGGACGTCGGCATCCCGGACAACTTCTCGCAGGTCCGCGTCGACTCGTACGCCAAGAACCAGATGAACACCGGCAAGT
>Ga0164243_10013530_pt1 | contig 11474 bp, 11 predicted proteins | sample OricompcompostOP_FD_108781 | JGI IMG/M metagenome (GOLD analysis project Ga0164243, IMG submission 108781) | Organic Plus compost microbial communities from Emeryville, California, USA - Original compost - Organic plus compost (OP) | ecosystem: Engineered > Solid waste > Mixed feedstock >... | reverse complement strand
TGCTGGTGTCGGGCACGACGCAGAGGGTGGCGCCCGCGCTGTCGTAGGCGAGGTCGGCACCGAAGCCGTGCAGCGACGCCGACAGCGCCGGCGCCACCCGCACCGAGCCCTCGGCGATCGACCCCAGCAGCGACGCGTCGGCGCCCCAGGTCTGCAACTGCTCGGCGGCGATCAGCGTGCCGAGCACCGGTGCCGCCACGGTGTGGGCGCCGAGCTGCTCGGCCAGCACGCAGAGGTCGACCATCGACGCGCCGAGGCCGCCGTTGGCTTCGGACAGGCCCAGGGCGAGCCAGCCGGCGTCCACGATCCGGCCCCAGGCGGCCGGGTCGGGTTCGGGGCTGGCCACGTCGTGCGGGCCCCGCCCGGCACTCCAGCGCGCGGCCAGGTCCGCCGCGAGCTTGGCGCACGAGTCGCGGAAGACCCGCTGCTCGGCCGAGAGTTCTATGTCCACTGTGGATCCTTACACCAGCGACGCGAGGTCGCGCTTGGAGATCTTCCCCGCCGCGGTGCGCGGCAGGTCGTCGACGAGCCGGACCTGCCGGGGCACCTTGAAGTTTGCCAGCCGCTGCCGGCACCAGGAGACCAGTTCGTCCGGGCTCACGGTGGCGTTGGCCACCACGAAGGCGGCGGTGACCTCGCCGAGGCGCTCGTCGGGCACGCCGATGACCGCCGCCTCCACCACGGCCGGATGCTCGACGAGAGTGTGCTCGATCTCGGCCGGGTAGACGTTGAAGCCACCCACGATGACCAGATCCTTGCTCCGTCCGGCGATGTGGATGTTGCCGGCGTCGTCGATCCAGCCGAGGTCGCCGGTACGCAGCCACCCGTCGACGATCGCCTCGGCCGTCGCCTCGGGGTCGTCCAGATAGCCGGCCATCACGTTGTAGCCCCGGACCTCGAGTTCGCCGATCACCGGCCCGCCGGGTTGGCTTGTCTCGTCGGTGGCCGGTCGCACCCTCGCCTCGACGCCGTCGATCGGCCGCCCGATGGTGCCGGTCACCACGTCCATCGGGTCGCCGGGGCGGGTCATCGCGCAGACGCCGGTCGCCTCGGTCAGGCCATAGCCGTTGATGAACGTGGTGACGCCGACCTCGTCGAGCATGCCCCGAATGAGATCGGGCGGTACGGTCGCCGCGCCGCAGACCACGGTGCGGATTCCCAGGTCGCCGGGCAGCTGGCCGGCCCGCCGCGCCGCCAGCACGTAGGCCTGCGCGGTCGGGGGCGCGTTGAGCACCGTCACACCGCCGCCGGCGACCACCTCGACGATGGAGGTCGCCGAGACCACCGGCAGCAGCACGATCGTGGCCCGGGCGTGGGCGGTGGCGATGAGCCCGGTCTTGAAGCCACCGACGTGCGCCAGCGGATACAGCACCGGGTAGACGTCGCCCCGGCCGAGCCCCACGATGCGGGCCCAGGTCGCGGAGGTGCCGATGATCGGTGCCTGGCGCAGCATCGCGCCCTTGGGCCGGCCCGTGGTGCCCGACGTGTACTGGATCGCGGCCAGCTCGCTGGGCGGCACGGGTGTCATCGGCCCGGCCTCGGCGACCAGCCGGGGCCAGTCGTCCTCCAGACCGACCACAGTGGACAATGCGGTCGCTCCGCCCTCGCCGGCGAAGGTGGCCGCCGCGGCGGCGAGGTCGCGGCCGTGGCTGGCGCGCGAGGCGGCGACGAACCGGCAGCCGGCCCGGCGCACCAGGTCGGCTGCCTCCGAGTCGGTGTAGCGCGCGTTGATGCCGACGATCAGCCCGCCGGCCCGCACCACCGCGAGGAGCGCGATCGCGCAGTCGAGGGTGTTGGGCGACCACACCCCGACCCGGTCGCCCGGTCGCAGGCCCAGGCTCTGCCAGGCGGCGGCGCCCGCCCGCACCGCCGCGTCGAGCTCGCGGTAGGTGAGCGTCCGGTCCAGGTAGCGCATCGCTGGCACGTCGGCCGCGTCGGCCGCCGCGGCGGTCAATAGTTCGTCCAGAGTGGACGGTGCCATCACGCTTGCTCCGGAGGGAAGATCATGTGGTTGCCGTACCGTTCCCGCATCACCGGCGCGTGGCCCACGTCGAACAGCTCCAGGCACCAGTGCGTGCGGGCGCGGATCGCCTCGGTGTAGGCCCAGGGCGCCGGGGCCACGGGCAGTTCGCCCGTGCCGCGCGCGATCAGCGAGGTGGGGGAGTAGGTCACCGTCGCCACCCCGTCCAGCGCGGCGACGGCCTGGCGCAGGTCACGGACCCAGAACGCGAGGTGGTGGATGCCCGTGCCGTGCGTGTCCAGCCAGTCCGCGGTACGGGTGCGGCCCCGGACGGGCTGGACGAGTTCGATGGCGATGTTGGCGACCTTGGCGAAGGCGACGCGCAGCGAGGCCGGCGGCGCGGGTTCGCCGTAGATCTGCAGGAATCCGTCGTCGTGGTCGACGTCCACGACGGCGAAGTCCGTCACCCCGAGCATCGCGCCCCACGTGTCGCGGAACTCCTCGATGTCGTGGACGGCGAACCCGACGTGGCTGAAGCCGAGGATGCCCAGATCGAGCATCGTCAGCCCACCTGGGCGGTGCGGTGCTGGATGCGCCAACCGTCGGCGGTGCGCAGCAGGCGGTCGGTGTACGTGCCGAAGAGCCGGATGACCGGGGTGCCGGTGGTGTCACCCAGGAAGAGGAAGTAGGAGTGGGCGGTGGCGGTGTCGCCGGCCACGTCGACGTGCAGCGGCGTCACGAAGTGGCGGGTGGCGGTGCCAGGGCCGCTGACACCCTCGCGCCGGCGTTGGGCGGTCGCCGAGACGATCTCCTCGATCCCGTGCTGCTCGGCGCTGCCCATCACCCAGGTGGCGTCGGCGGTGTAGATCGAGCGGTAGTCGTCGGGATCTCCCTCGTCGCCGAGGTGGGCGGCCCGGCCGATGAGCGATCGGATGGCGGCGTCGTCGTCGGGCATCGTTGCCTCCTGCACGGAACGGGCTATCAGAGTAATGATTGCAAGATACAGGCCGAGGAACCTTGACGGAACACCGGGCCGGAAACTAGGTTCCTGGATTATGACGACCGCATCCCTGGGCGCCCAGCTCGTCGAGCAGTTCGACCGCATGGTGCGCCGTGACGGTGGTCAGGTGACCCTGCTCGGCGTCACCGATGACCAGATCCGCGTGGGTTACCGTCCCGGCAGTGCCGGCCCCGACTGCAGCGACGACGTGTGCGTGTTGCCCCAGCACGAGCTGCGCCAGCTCATGCAGGAGACCCTGTCCCGCCGGAGCCCCGGCACGAGCCTCGTGGTGGAGGTATTGCATGACTGACCAAACCCTGGCGCGGCTGTCCATCGTCAACCCGGTGGCCACGCCCCGCTCCCACGAGGACGGGGAACGCTTTCCCCCGGCCCCTCGTCCGTCCACGCTGGACGGAGCGACCGTCGTCCTGTACTGGAACGGCAAGCAGAACGGCCTCGACGCGCTCGCCCGCGCCCGTGAGCTGATCGCGCAGCGGTTCACCGGGGTCGAGTTCATCGAGCTGACCGGGGCGCTGGGCGGCACCAACCGCTACCTGTCGCCGGAGCAGCTCGACTTCATCCAGGAGAAGGCCACGGTGATGGTCGGCACGAGCGCCGACTGCGGATCCTGCACGAGCTGGCTCATGCGCGACCTGTGCGAGGTCGAGCGGCGCGGCGTGCCCGCCGTGGGCTACACGGCCGCCATCTTCGACGAGGACGCCCGCTTCTCGACCAAGACCTTCGGGGTCCCCGAGGCATGCCCCGTCATCGTGCCCGAGTGCTTCTCCAACAAGAGCACCGAAGAGATCCGGGCCATGGTCGACGACAGCTTCGAGGAGGTGGTGACCCTGCTCACCACACCCCGGCCCGTCTTCGACACCCTGCCCGAGTTCGCCTCCATGAAGCTGGAGAGCGCGCCGGCGCTGCACTTCGACGGCAAGGACCTGCTGGACGCCTTCGACACCATGCAGCGCGCCTTCATCGCCAACGGGTGGAGCGACGGCATGCCGCTCGTCCCGCCCACGCGCGCCAAGGTGGACGCGATGATCGAGGCCTCCGGGCTGCCCGCCGACCACCACGTCGGCGACTTCGCTCCCGGCTTCGGCATCGGCACGATCGAGAAGATCGCCGCGAACGCGGTGATGGCCGGCTGCGCGCCCAACACGATGCCGGTGATCCTGGCGATGATGGAGTGCATCCTCGACCCGTCGATCGGGCTGCGCACCTGGGCGATGTCGACCGGCCCGCAGGCGCCGATCGTCCTGGTCTCCGGCCCCATCGCCGACGAGATCGGCATGAACCGCGGCATCTGCGCGCTCGGCCCCGGCTCCATCTCGGCGGTCAACGTGGCCATCGGGCGGGCGCTGCGGCTCATCATGATGAACGTCGGCCTCTCCTACCCCGGCATCACCGACATGGACACCATCGGCACGCCGATGAAGTTCTCCGCCTGTGTCGCCGAGAACGAGGAGCGCACGCCCTGGGAGCCCTGGCGGGTGCGGCAGGGCTTCGCGCTGACCGACTCCACCGTCACCGTCAACGTGCCGTACGGGATGACGGAGTTCTTCGACTTCCAGAACTCCGACCCGGAGCTGCTCATCGAGAGCTGGTCGACGCTGACCTCGCACGCGGTCGGGACGCCCTCGGCGGGGGCTTGGCTCATCAAGAAGGACGCGCCGCTGTCGGCCGGTTACCCGTTCCACGGTACGTTCTCCAACCTGCTGCTGATGGCGCCCGACCACGCGGCCGTCTTCGCGGCCGCGGGCTGGAAGCCGGCCGACATCGCCGAGGCGATCCACCGGCGCACCAAGCTGCCGTTCCGGCAGATCATGCTCAACCAGTCGATGCCGGCCTTCGAGGTCTCCCACCCCGAGCTGCGGTGGCTGCTCGACGCCCCGGAGACGCTGGTGACCGTCAATCCCTCCGCCGACTGCTTCGAGTTCTTCGTCGTCGGGGCGAAGGCGGGCCGCAGCCAGTTCTGCTTCGGTGGCACCAACTCCGTCACCAAGAAGATCCGGTGATCGGGCTTCCGGCGTTGGTGGCTCCAGCATGATCGGCACGCTCCACGCGTACGGTGCCTTCGCCGCGACCGTGTTCGACGCGTTCCCGCCGACCGGGCGGCGGCTGGTGCGGTGGGCATCGCCGGACCAGCTCGCCGCCGGTCTCGGCGAGGTCGAGGCGCTCCTCGGGGTCGCCTTCCCCGCGCTGGACTGGTCGGCGGCGACGCGGTTGCGCTTGGTCCACCTGGCCGGCTCGGGCACGGACCGCTTCCTGCCCGCGCCCGGGCTGCCCGGCAGCGTCGTGGTCGCCAATGCCCGCGGCCTGTCCGCGGCGGCCATGGCCGAGTTCGCCCTCGCCGCCGTGCTCGCCTTGGCCAAGCGCCTTCCGCGGGCATACGGCAACCAGCTGGCCCGACGCTGGCAGGCGACCCCGCCGGTGGTGCTCGCCGGCGGCCGGGCGGTCGTGCTGGGCGCCGGGCCGGTCGGGCGTGCTGTGGGGCGCCTGCTGCGCGCCGTCGGCCTGTCGGTGGTCGGGGTGCGTCGAACGGCCGAGGCTTGCGCCGAGTTCGATCGGACGGTCACGGTGGATCGCCTGGATGCCGAACTGGCCCAGGCCCAGGTGCTGGTCGTCGCCGCTCCCCTGACCTCGGACACCAGGGGCCTGCTCGACGAGGCGAGGCTGCGTCGGTGTCCACCGGGGACGCTGCTCGTCAACGTCTCCCGGGGCGGGATCGTCGACGAGGAGGCAGTGGCGTCGCTGCTGCACTCGGGGCATCTCGGCGGCGCGGCGCTGGATACCTTCGCTCACGAGCCGCTGCCCGTCAGCAGTCCACTGTGGAGTGCTCCGGACGCGCTGTTGACGCCCCACGTCTCCTGGACGACACCCGGCTATGAGCGCGCGGTCGCCGAGCTGTTCCTGGCCAACGTCGAGCGCATCGAGCGAGGTGAACCTGTGGTCAACCAGGTCGACGTGGGCCTGGGGTACGGGAGGTCTTGACGCCATTTCTGTGGTGAGTATCTTATAGAAGATAGTAACCTCACCGCAGGGAGGCGTGACGTATGACGTCCGCGGCAAGGGTCGCCGTCGAGCGGGTAGGGAAGGTCTTCCCGGGCGGGTCGGGTGACGTACAGGCGTTGAGCGACATCAGCCTCGACGTGGCCGACGGCGAGTTCCTGTGTCTGCTCGGCCCGTCGGGGTGCGGGAAGACCACGCTGCTGCGCATCATGGCGGAGCTGGAGCGGCCCTCCAGCGGTGTGGTGCGGCTGCGCCACGACAACCCGGCTCGGCCGCTGTCCGCGGTCGTGTTCCAGGACTACTCGGTATTCCCGTGGAAGACGATCCGCGACAACGTCATGTTCCCGTTGCTACAGACCGGGATGAGACGCGCACAGGCTCGGCGGGTGGCCGACTACTGGATCGGCCAGCTCGACCTCGGCGGGTTCGAGCAGGCCTACCCCGACACCGTCTCCGGCGGCATGAAGCAGCGGGTCGCCATCGCGCGTGCGTTGGCGGTGGAGCCGGAACTGTTGCTGATGGACGAACCACTGGCCGCGCTTGACGCCCAGCTTCGCCTGCTGCTGCAAGAGAAGCTGCTCCAGCTGTGGCAGGCCAACTCCAACACCGTCGTCTTCGTCACCCACTCGATCGACGAGGCGCTGCTGTTGGGCGACCGGATCGCGGTGATGACCGCCCGACCAGGTCGCATCGCCACCATCATCGACGTGCCGTTCGTCCGGCCCCGCGACCCCGACGAGATCCGGGCCTCGCCCGACTTCGCCGTGTTGCGCGACGAGATCTGGCACCGCCTCAAGAGGGAGCTGCAGCCGGCATGACCACCACAGTGACCCGACGCGCCGACACCGCCCCCGCCTGGCGGGAGGTGACGCCGAGCGCGGCCGAGCTGAGCCCCCGCCGCCACGCCCGCCGCCGCCGACTGATCGAGCGGACGCTGGCGGTGGCGGTGCCAGTCGCGTTGATCGCGGTGTGGCAGGTGCTCGCGGACGCTGGCGTGATCCACGGCAACTACTTCCCGGCGCCTGTGGCAATCTTCGATGCATGGATCGACATCATCCGTAACGGCATCTTCGTCGACGCGGTCGCGGCCAGTCTGCGTCGCATCGCCCTGGGCTACCTGCTCGGCTGCGTCAGCGCGCTGGTGCTGGGCCTGCTCATCGGTTCGCTACGGATCGTGCGGGTCGCGCTGGAGCCCACCATCTCGGCCCTTTACACCGTGCCGAAGCTGTCCATCCTTCCGTTGCTGCTGCTCGTCTTCGGGCTCGGCGAGTTGAGCAAGGTGCTGCTCGTCGCCCTCACGTGCTTCTTCGTGGTGTTGATCAACACTATCGACGCCGTGGGCGGGGTGCCCGCCCGCTACACCGACGTCGGCCGGTCCTGCCGGGCACCCTACTGGGCCATGCTCTGGCACATCACGCTGCCGGCGGCGCTACCGCAGATGCTGACGGGGCTGCGGATCGCGTCCGGTCTCGCGGTCATCGTGATCGTCGGCGCCGAGTTCGTCGCCGCCAACACCGGCCTGGGCTTCCTCACCTGGAACTCCTGGAATCTCGGTGTTCCCGAATACATGTATGTCGGCATCGCCGCTATCTCGATCATCGGCGTGCTCGCGAACCTGCTCCTGCGGGGCGTGGAGTGGCTCCTTACCCCGTGGAAGCGCTAGTCCCACCGTCTCAAAGGAGAGATCTACTGTGCCTGTTCGACCATTCGGTCGTGCGGCGGGCATGGTGCTGGCCGCCGTGGCCGCCCTCGCCCTGACCGCGTGTTCCTCGGACGATCCGTCACCTGCGCCGGGTGAGCCGGGGCCGACCACCCTCAACGTCGGCTACATCTCCGGGGCGTCGCTGGCTCCGGCCTTCGTCGCCGAGGCGCTGGGCTGCCACGCCCAGCAGGGGCTGACCGTCAACTTCCAGCTCATCAGCAATCCGGCTGACGCCATCGCGTTGCTGTCCACCGGAAAGATCGACGCCTACGTGGGCTCCCCGTCGGCGGCCATGTTCAACCAGGTGCAGCGTGGCGCCAACCTGAAGTTGGTGGCCTCGCTCGGCTCGGTGAACGTGCCCGGCGACGAACCGGCGCCCAGCGGCCTGTTCGGGGCGAAGCACATCGCCACGGTGCAGGATCTGCGCGGCAAGCGCGTCGCCGTGTTGGGCAGCGTCGGCACGGCCACCTCGTACCTGCTCGGCAAGTCCTTGGAGGCGGGCGGTCTCACCTTCGCCGATGTCCAGCTCGTCTCCCTCGCCGTCGGCGACATGGTCGCGGCGCTGGCCAACGGCGGCGTGGAGGGTGCCATGCTGATCGCCCCCTACACCCAGCAGGCCATCGACTCCGGTGCTGGCCACGCGCTGGTCGACTCGAAGAAGGCGTACGGCACCAGCACCACGTCGGCCATCATGTTCGGCCCGCGGTTGCTGGAGCAGTACCGTGACAGCGGCCAGAAGTATCTCGCGGCGGTCGCCTGCGCCGCGGCGAAGATGCAGGGCGACTGGCGCAAGGACGCGTCGATCATTACGCCGCTCGCCGCGTTCCTGAAGGTCCCCGAGACGTCGCTCAGCGGCGGTGGTCTCTACGCGTTCGATCCCAAGATGGTCGTCAACGCCGAGACCATGACCGATATGCAGAAGATGTTCCTCGCCGTCCCGGGCACCTTGACCTACACCGACATCATCCCGGCCGACAAGCTCGTCGACGACGCCATCCGTGTGGCTGCCGTCGGAGCCTGACGGCCTCTCGCGACGATCCCGGGTTGTCGCGGTATGCCTCCCGCATCGCCGCGACAACCCGGTGGCGTTTCGGTGTCGTATGACGACGCCGACTCCTAGTGGGGATCGAAGTCGAAGTCGTCGAGCAGGTTGGTGTTCACCACACCGTCGACGTTCTGCAGGCTGGACGACCGGGTGGCCGCGAGGTGGGCACTGGCCAGCCGCATCGCCCGCTCGCCGTCGCCGGCCTCGATCGCGTCGACCAGCTTCTCGTGGTCGCGCAGCGCGGCCCGGCGGGACTTGCGCGCCAGCGGCGAGTCGGGGTCGGTGTCGGCGGCGGGGGTGGCCTCGGCCCACCGGGTGGACTCGTGCGCGGTCCAGATCGTCTCCAGCGAACCGATGATCACGATCATCGTCTGGTTGCCGCAGGTCTCCACCAGCTTCTCGTGGAAGGTGCGGGCCAGGGCCGGGTACAGCTCCGCGTCGTCGAAGGCCTTGTGCTGCTCCTCGATCGCCTCGCGCAGCGCCGGCACGACCGCCTCAGCCCGGTCGGGGCGGTTGGCGCAGAGCACGGCACAGGTCGGTTCGAGGTGCATGAGCGCGCCACTGACGTCGCTCATCGTGGTCTGCCGGGTCTGCAGCACCATGCTGATGGTGCGCGCGATCCGCATCGGGGTGGGCAGGTGCACGACCGCGCCGCCCACGTTGCCCCGTCGGACGGAGATGAGCCCTTCCGTCTCGAGGATGCGCATCGCCTCACGGATCGCCGGCAGGCTCACCCGGAACTCGGTGAACAGGTGCTCCTGCCGCGGAAGAGTGTCACCCTCCGTCAGGCGGCCGGCGAGGATCTCGTCGCGCAGTCTCGCCGCCACGATCTCGGCCAGCCGCGGCTGTCGCAGTTGTCGCACCCTTGTCCTCTCGTCCCAGGAGTTATTTGGCCACAATCCTACTATCTTTGCCCTTTCAGCGGTACGCCATCGGCCACGTGTCACAGGTCGCGGCGCCGCCTGAGCCCGTGCGAGCGTGCGAAATATATGGATCATAGAACGCCGAGGGTCAGCCCATCGGTCAGGGCCAGCTCTGCCGTGGTGTCGCCGTCGCCCCTCGTCGCGTGCCGCTCGCTCGGACCGCGCCCTCGGGCAGCCGGCACATGATCCAGTGCCCTTGCCTCCACAATGGACTCCCGCGGGACGGTCCGCCCCCAAGCCCGACCCGACTGTGAACCGACCCGCCGGGCGTTGGCGGCGTGTCGGTTCACACTCGACTTTCCGCCGGGTGAGTGTGAACAGCTGATCTTGTGGCGTCGCTGCTCGGGCACCGCGAGTGCTCACGCTCGTGGGGATGGGGCCGCCGTACGGGTTGGGATGCCTGTACGGGTTGGGCCGCCGTACGGGTTGGGGTGCCCGTACGGGTTGGGCTGCGTGGGCCGCGTCACGACCGGCCGCCCGCTGCCCGGCCTCTTCGCGAGTGTGAGCGGCACGCCGGGCAATGGTGGCGTGTCGGTTCACAGTGGACACGTCAACCGCCGACTGTGAACAGGTGAGCTTGCGGCACCACAGGTCAGGCGCCGCGCACGCTCACACTCCGCGCGCGGCGGCGGGCCCGGAGGGGCGCGCGCGCACGGAGGGGCGCGCGGGCACGGGGGCGGGGAGCGCGTGCGGGGAGGGGAGCGGGGGCGGCCGAGCGGTGCGAGGTCAGGTGAGCAGGTCGGGCTGTTCCCGGACGATGACCTCGTAGACCGGTTGGAAGCTCATCCAACCGAACCATTCGGTGCCGCTCTGGCTGAAGGTGGTCGCGGCCTCCTCGGGGCGGATGCGGACGGGCAGCCCGGCGGCCATGGCACGCAGTTGCACCTCGGCGGCCCGCTCCATGGCGATGAACCACCACGCGGCGGAGTCGACCGTGGTGCCGACGGTGAGCAGGCCGTGGTTGCGCAGGATCACGCCCTTGCCACCACCGAGCGCGGCCGCGATCCGCTTGCCCTCCTCGGGATCGAAGACGAGCCCGGTGTAGTCGGCGAAGACGCCGTGATGCTGGTAGAAGGCGCACGCGTCCTGGGTGATCGGGTCCAGCGGGATGCCCAGCGCGGAGAACGCCTTGCCGTGGATGCTGTGCGCGTGACAGGCGCCGACCACGTCGGGGCGGGCGGCGTGCACCGCGGCGTGGATGGCGAAGGCGGCCTCGTTGACGGGTCGGGAACCTTCGATGATCTCGCCGGTGTGGTCGACCAGTTGCAGGTCGCTGACGCGCAGGTGGGCGAACGGCACGCCGAACGGGTTCACCCAGAAGCGGTCGGGGAACTCCGGATCGCGTGCGGTGAGGTGGCCGGCGATGCCGTCGTCGTAGCCGAGCTTGGCGAAGACGCGGAACGCCGCGGCGAGCCGCTGCTTGCGGTGCAGCCGCTCCTCGTCCACGGTGGCGAAGCGGGGCCGGCGCGGCCAGGGTGGCTTCATCGCTGCTCCAATCGACGGCGCAGGCGGGCGACGCCCTCGACGAACGCCTCCTGCTGCATGGACCACTCCTGGGCCCGTTGTTCGATCTCGATCGCCATCCGCTCGGTGGGCGGGTTGAGGTCGAGCGTGGCCTTGGTGCGCCGCACGAGGTCGGCCGAACGGCCGGCCGCGCGGCGGGCCAGCGCCTGGGCGAAGGGTAACGGCTCCGGCACGCACCGCCAGGCCAGGCCGACCCGTTGCGCCTCCTCGCCGGTGAGCGTGTCGCCGAACAGGACCAGCGCCGCGGCCCCCATCCGACCGATCCGGGCCGAGAGCCGCCACAGGTGGCCGCCGCCGGGATGGAT
>Ga0164243_10013529_pt1 | contig 11474 bp, 9 predicted proteins | sample OricompcompostOP_FD_108781 | JGI IMG/M metagenome (GOLD analysis project Ga0164243, IMG submission 108781) | Organic Plus compost microbial communities from Emeryville, California, USA - Original compost - Organic plus compost (OP) | ecosystem: Engineered > Solid waste > Mixed feedstock >... | reverse complement strand
GCTGTTCGGGTCGCCGCCGGCCTCCTTGATCGCGAGCTTGACGCGGTTCGGGTCGATGCCGGTGAGCGCGGTGAACGCGATCGTCTTGCCCGCGAGGTCCGCCGCGGTCTTGATCGACGGGTCCAGCGCGTAGATCGCCTCCTCGCCGGGCTGCGAGAAGTAGTTCCCGGCGACGATGAGCGTGTCGGAGCCGCCGAGCGAGAGCTGCGCCGCGCCGTACGGCGAGCCGGGGACGATGTCGATCGCCCCCGCGGCGAGCTGCGCCCTGCCGACCGTCGCGTCGGTCATCCAGTCGGACTGGAGCGTCACGCCGTAGGACTTCGCGGTGTCGGCGGCGAAGAACCACTGCGCGCTGATCGGGCCCTGCCAGAGCGCGCCCCTGAGCGTGTCGACCTCCGGCTTGTTCGGGTCGGCCGACGCCGCAGCGGCGGCGACCGCGGGGTCGACCCCGCTGCCATCACCGGAAGGCGTCGTCGTGCCGCCGCCGCTCGGGGTGCCCCCGGAGCTGCAGGCGGCGAGGAGGAGCGCCGCGACCGCTGCGGTCCCGGCGGTGATGAGGCGCATCGCACGCGTGCGCCCGCGAGAGCTGATTGATGTTGACACTTCTTGTCGCCTCTCCTTTGAGGTGTACGGGTGCCCGTACGGTGCTCGACGGTAGCCAGCGCGCTGTGCACGGGACATGCGCTGAACTACGCGAATCCGCGTCGGGTCACCCCGCCCGAAGCGGATCGGCGGGCGCGGGCGCCGAGGCGTCGGCGCCGTGGATGAGCCGCGCGACGTGGCCGCGCAGCGCGACGAACTCGGGGAGCTCCTTCGTCGTGATCTGGTCGCGCGGCGACGGCAGCGGGACGTCGAGGTCCGCGGAGATCGTCGACGGCGGCTTCGAGAGCACGAGCACGCGGTCGGCGAGGTAGACGCTCTCGTCGACGTCGTGCGTGACGAAGAGGATCGTGACGCCGGTGCTCGCCTGGATGCGCAGCACGAGGTCCTCGAGGCCCTCGCGGGTCTGCGCGTCGACCGAGGCGAACGGCTCGTCCATGAGCAGCAGGCTCGGCCGGTAGGCGAGCGCGCGGGCGATCGCCACGCGCTGCTGCATGCCGCCGGACAGCTGCCAGGGGTAGCGGTGCTCGTGTCCGGACAGGCCGACCGCGGCGATGCTCTCCTCGACGAGCGCCTTCCGCTCGGCGGGGCTGTGACGGTCGCCGCGCAGCGGGAAGGCGACGTTCTTCGCGACGGTGAGCCAGGGCAGGAGCGACCGGCTGTAGTCCTGGAACACCATCGCCATCCCGGGCGGAACGGAGTCGACGAGCCGGCCCGAGAGCCGGACGCTGCCCTCGCTGGGCTGCAGCAGGCCGGCGAGGATGCGCAGCAGCGTCGTCTTGCCCGCGCCGGACGGGCCGACGATCGAGACGAACTCGCCGCTGCGGACCGAGAACGAGAGGCCGGCGAGCGCGTGGTGCGCCGAGGGTCCTTCGCCGTAGGTGTGCCCGACGCCGTCGACGACGAGCAGGGGTGCGTCCGGGTTCGCCCGGTCCTCTGGGGTGATGGTCATCGCTGCTCCTTCCCGCGCCTCAGCGCGCGGTGTGGCCTCCGTCGATGGACAGGATCGCGCCGGTGACCGCCTTCGCCTCGGCGAGCCACACGATCGCGTCGGCGACCTCCTCGGGGCTCGAGACGCGGCCGAGGGGGTTGGCGCGGGCGAGCTCCTCGTTCGAGGCGCCCGGCTCGGAGCCGAGCGCGACGGCCTTCGCGACGAACTCGGTGTCGATCGCCCCCGGCGCGACGGCGCTCACCCGGACGCCGAGCGGCGCGTGCTCGATCGCCGCCTGCCGGGTGAACTGGATGATCGCGCCCTTCGTGATCGAGTAGGCGGCCTGGCCGGGCGTGCCGACGAGGCCGGAGATCGAGCCGAGGTTGACGATGGCGCCGCCGGTCCTCGCGAGCGCCGGAATCGCCGCCCTGGTGAACACGAACGTGCCGATGACGTTGACGGCGAGCAGCCGCTGGAGGTCCGCGACGCTCGTCTCCGCGAGCGGCTTGCGGAGGAAGAGGCCGGCGTTGTTGACGAGCACGTCGAGCCGGCCGAAGCGCTCCTCCGCGAGCCGCACGGCCCGTTCGGCGGTCGCCTCGTCGCTCACATCCCCGGTGAGCACCTCGATCCGCTCGTCGCCGGCCCACGCCTCGGGGGCCGCCGCGAGGTCGACCGCGACGACGCCGTAGCCCTTCGCGAGGAGGGCGTTCACGACCGCCGTCCCCACGCCGCCGGTCGCCCCGGTGACGATCGCCGCGTGCTCCATCGCCTCGCTCATCCGTCGTCCGTTCCTCGCGCCCGATCGGGCGCCGGATCCATCCGACGTCCGCGGCGGGCGCGCGCGATAGCGTAAGGCCACCCTATTCCGGAGAGGTCGGCGCGGCGCCGGGCACGTGCCGCCCTAGCTTCGGCGGCGAGCGCCCTCGACGCGGCGGGCGCGGGAGGAGGCGTCATGGTCACGGAGCTCGACCACCTTCCGCGGGAGCACGACCGCTTCACCCGGGGCGCGATCGACCTCCACGTCCACGGCCAGCCCGACCTCTCGCGCGCCTTCGAGAACCGCGGCGACGACATCGCGACGGCGCGGCTCGCCGTCGCGTACGGGCTGCGCGGCTGGGTGCTCAAGTCGCATGTGTGGCCGACGACCGACCGCGCCGCGGTCATCCAGCGGGAGTTCGACCCGGAGGAGTTCGCCGTCTTCGGCAGCATCACGCTCAACCCGCCGACCGGCGGACTCTCGCCGGCCTCCGTCGAGCTCGCAGCGGCGCACGGCGCCCGCATGGTGTTCCTCCCGACGTGGGGCGCCGCGGCCGAGGCCGCCCGGAGCGCGTACATCTCGCGCCTGCTCGAGGGGATCGTCGGCCGCTTCGCCGAGTTCCCGAGCGGGAGCGCGCTCTCCGTCCTCGACGACGGCGGGCGGCTGTCTCCCGACGCCCGATCGATCGTCTCGATCTGCCTCGACCACGGCATGACGCTCGGCACGGGCCACCTCTCGCTGCGGGAGTCCGCCGCGATCGCCCGGCGCTGCGCCGAGCTCGGCGTCCGCTGCGTCGTCAATCACCCGCTCCACTACGCGGAGTCGGTCGACGAGCTCCGCGAGCTCACCGGCATGGGCGCGTTCGTCGAGTTCTCCGCCGCGCCGCTGCTCCACCCCGACTCGACCTCGAGCGTCCGCGAGGTGCACGCGGCGATCGAGCGGCTCGGCCCCGAGCAGGTCGTCCTCACGAGCGACGCGTTCTCCCGCTGGGCGCCCGCCGCCCCGGAGGCGCTGCGCATCCTCCTCGAGCAGCTCGCCTATCTCGGCTGCGCGCCGGCGGACCTCGCGACGATGACGATCCGCAACCCCGCCCGCGCCATCGGCCTCGCCCCCGCCGATCCCCGCTGATCCCCGCCGCGGGACGGGGCTTAGGCGTAATTACCCGATTCGACGGCGGCGCCGCATCCGCGTGGGCGGCGCGCGCTTACCGTGGCCATGTGCCAGCGCTGCCCACCTACCGCGAGCTCCTCGCGCGCACCGATGCGCCGGCCGGGTCGGGCTGGGGCGTCTTCGGCCCTGGCGACGAGCTCGGGACGCTGAACCGCATCACCCCGGAGGTGACCCGCGCCGCCGTCGCGCTCGTGACTGAGGGCCGGGTCATCAACCTCGACTACCCGATCAACGCCTTCGTGCCGAGCATCGCCGGGACGCGGCCGCCGACCGAGCACCACATCTTCTCGAACAACCCGAACCACCGCGACGACTGGCTCGACTCGTTCTACCTCCAGTCCACCTCGCAGATCGACGGGCTCCGGCACATCCGGCACCCCGAGCACGGCTTCTACGGCGGCGTGCCCGACGACGAGATCGACGTCGGCCGCCCTGCCCTCGGCATGCAGCGCATCGCGGAGAAGGGGATCGTCACGCGCGGCGTCCTCGTCGACATGCCGGCCTACTACGCCGAGGCCGGCCGGCCGTACACCGGTGCGGAGCGCTTCGGCATCACCGCCGAGGACGTGCGGGGCGCGGCCGAGCGCCAGGGCACCGCGTTCCGCCCCGGCGATGTGCTCGTCCTCCACACCGGCTGGTCGGCGAAGTACCTCGGCGGCGACGACGAGCTCCGCGCGACGATGCGGACGGCGGGCAGCCCCGGGCTCTTCCAGTCGGAGGAGACGCTCGAATTCCTCTGGGACACCGGCTTCGCGATGGTCGCCTCCGACAATGCGGGCGTCGAGATGTTCCCGGTGAATCCGGACTCCGGCTGGGTCTATCCCGACGAGCCGAAGCCCGGCCGCGGCCCGACGCACAACGGCATGATGCACCGCCCGCTCCTCGCGCTCTTCGGCATGCCGCTCGGCGAGTGCTGGAAGCTCGACGAGCTCGCCGCGGCCTGCGCCGCCGACGGCCGCTACGACTTCCTGCTCACCGCGAAGCCGCTCGACATCGTCGGCGGCGTCGGCTCCCCGCCGAACGCGATGGCGATCAGATAGACACGAACGAGGAAGGCGCGAACGCCATGGCGGCTGTCGACGAACTGCTCAAGGGGGCCATCGACCTCCACACCCATTCCGGGCCGTCGCCCATGCCGCGGCGGATCAACCACGTGGAGGCCGCCCGCCAGGCGGCCGAGGCCGGCTTCCGGGCGATCCTCGTCAAGTGCCACTACCACTCGACGGTCACCGACATCCTCGCGATGGCCGACGAGCTCGCCGGCATCCCGACGCAGGTCTTCGGGGGCGTCGCGCTCAACACCGTCACCGGCGGCCTCAACCTCCACGCCGTCGACCTCGCGGTGCGCCTCGGCGGGCGGATGGTGTGGTTCCCGACGATCTCCTCGACCGCGCACCTCGAGCACGCCGCGCACAACGAGAACACCCGCTCGCACTTCACCCCGCTCGGCATGCTCCCGCAGGAGCCGGTCCTCGTCATCGACGAGGCGGGCAACGTGCTGCCGGAGGTGCGGCGCATCCTCGAGTACACCCGCGACGCCGGCGTCGCCGTCTCGATGGGCCACCTCGACGCCGTCTCCGCGACCGCCGTCGTCGAGGCCGCGCACGAGATCGGCCAGCGGCGGATCCTCGTGAGCCACCCGAACTACATCGCGGGCATCGACCACGAGCGCGCGAAGCACCTCGCGGGCCTCGGCGCCGTCTTCGACCAGCCGATCGCGATGTACGACAAGCTCGGCGCGAAGACGCTGTTCCCGCTCGAGGAGCTGCTCGGCTGGATCGACGCCGTCGGCCCCGAGCACACCGTCCTCGGCTCCGACCTCGGCCAGGAGGGCAACCCGCTCCCGATGGACGTCTACCGGAGCATCGTCCCGCGCCTCCTCGACGCCGGCGTCTCCGAGTCGGATCTCCGCCAGATGCTCGCGATCAACCCGGCCCGCCTCCTGGGACTCGACTGATGCAGCGGCCGAAGCCATTCGCCGAGCGGATCCGGGGGTCCTCCCGCCCGCTCATCGGGACGTGGGCGAAGATCCCCTCGCTCGAGACCGTCGAGATCCTCGGGAACGCGGGCTTCGACTTCGTCGTCATCGACCAGGAGCACGCCCCGCTCGACTTCCAGACCGCCTATGGCATGACCGTCGTCGCGCAGGCCTGCGGGATGACCGTCCTCGTCCGCGTCCCCGACACGAGCGGCAGTCACGTCCAGCGTCTCCTCGACGCCGGCGTCGACGGGCTCCTCGTCCCGCACGTCCGCTCCGCCGCCGAGGCGGCGCTCCAGGTCGCGCGGATGACGTTCCCCCCGGACGGCACGCGCGGGATGGGCCTCACCGGCAGGACCGGCGCGTGGGGCGGGCTCACCGCGGCGGAGTACGCCGCGACCGGCGACGCGGTGTTCCGCGGCGTCCAGCTCGAGGACTGGGAGGCGCTCGAGGACGGCGAGGCGATCGTCGCGACGCCGGGCCTGGGCGGGGCGTTCATCGGGATGGGGGATCTGCGCCTCGGCCGCGGGCTGCGCGGCCCGGACCCCGAGCTCGACGCGCTCGTCGCCCGCGTCGTCGGCCTCGCGCGCGAGCGCGGCGTGCCGACGGGCACCGCGGTCGGCGGGCCGGAGGAGTTCCGCGCGGCGGCCGCGGCCGGCCACCGCTTCATCATGGTGAGCAACGACGGCGGGATGCTCCGCGCCGAGGCGACGCGGATCGTGAAGGAATCGATCGGGGACTGAGAGGAGAACGCGATGCCATACGGGAAGGACGACGCGCGCAGCGCGCTGCCGACGGCGGCGGCGAAGCCCGTGCCGGAGGAGATGGCCGGCGCGGAATACGCCCGCTTCTACGACCGGCCGCCCGACCGCCAGCTGCTCGGCGCGCGCACCTGGTACGTCCGCGGGCAGAACTTCGTCCTCGGCTACGGCGAGGTCGACCGGCGCGCCGTGCTCGAGTTCGACGAGCCCGAGGAGCACATGCTCCTGCTGCCCGACGAGGACACCCTGGCGCGGATCACGACGCCGGACGAGACGGTCGAGAGCCCCGGGCGCCGCGTCGTCGTGCTCCCCCCGGGCCGCACGACGATCGAGCTCGACGGCCGCCACCGCTTCGTGAGCCTCGTGCGCTCGACGAGCCCGACGGCGGAGCTCGCCGAGAACGCCGCGTCCTACGCGCAGCCGCATCCGAACATTCCGCCGTTCGAGCCGTGGCCGGCCCCGCCGGACGGCTTCCGGGTGCGGGTCTACGACGCGACCGTGCCGCCGATCCCCGGTTCGACGATGCGGATCTACCGCTGCACGACGTTCATGGTCAACTACATCGACCCCCGCGTCGGCCCGCGCGACCGCTCGAAGCTCTCGCCGCACCACCACGACGACTTCGAGCAGTGCTCGCTCGTGCTCGAGGGCGAGTACGTCCACCACCTGCGGTGGCCGTGGGGGACCGACGCGGACACCTGGCGCGAGGACGAGCACGTGCGCCTCGGCGCGCCGTCGGTCGTCGTCATCCCGCCGCCGGCTGTCCACACGAGCGAGGCGGTGAGCCAGGACACCAACTGGTTGCTCGACATCTTCTGCCCGCCGCGGGAGGACTTCTCCCAGATGCCCGGCTGGGTCATCAACGCGGAGGACTATCCGATGCCGGAGGCGGTGGCCGTCAGGTGAACCCGCGCAGGAGGCTGCGCGTCGCGATCATCGGCTCCGGCTTCGGCGGGCTCGCCATGGCGGTGAAGCTCTCGCGGCGCACGCACGCCGACTTCACCGTCTTCGAGCAGGCGGACGACATCGGCGGGACGTGGCGCGACAACCGCTATCCCGGCTGCGAGGTCGACATCCACTCGCACATCTATTCCTTCTCGTTCATGAAGTACGACTGGCCGCGCACCCACGCGACCCAGCCGGAGCTCTACGCCTATGCGAACGCCGTCGTGGACCGATTCGGGCTGCGCGATCGGATCCGCCTCGGCACCGGCGTCGTCGAGGCGCGCTGGCTGGGGGACGAGGAGGGGTACGAGGTGCGCACGACCGACGGGCGCGCCGAGCGCTTCGACGTCGTCGTCTCCGCGGTCGGGCTCCTCAACGTCCCCCGCTACCCCGACTGGCCGGGGCTCGAGGACTACCGGGGCGTCGCGTTCCACACCTCGCGCTGGGAGGGGCACAACCTGCTCGACAAGCGGGTCGCCGTCGTCGGCACCGGCTCGACCGCGATCCAGGTCGTCCCGGCGCTCGCGCCGTTCGTCGGCCGGCTCATCGTCTATCAGCGCGAGCCCGGCTGGATCGAGCCGAAGTCGGAGCGGGCGTTCGCGCCCCTCGAGCGGTGGGTCTACCGGAACGTCCCCCTCGCGCAGCGGCTCCACCGCTACTGGCTGTGGTGGAAGGCGAACCGGCGATTCCGCGGCTACGACCGCGACTCGCGGATGCAGCGGCGGATGCAGGAGATCTGCCGTTCCTTCATCGACTCGACGGTCCGGGACCCGGTGACCCGCGCCGCGCTCACCCCCGACTATCCGTGGGGCTGCAAGCGGCCGATCGTCGCGACGACGTACTACGACGCGTTCAACCTGCCGAACGTCGAGCTCGTCCCGCACGCCGTCGTCGCCGCGACCCCGACCGGGCTCGTCGACGCGAGCGGCGCCGAGCGCGACGTCGACGTCGTCGTGCTCGCCACCGGGTTCCAGCCGCAGCGCTTCCTCGCGAACCTCGAGATCGTCGGCGAGGGGGGCCTGCGGCTCCACGACGCGTGGGAGGAGCGGGCGACCGCGTTCCTCGGCGTCACCGTGCCGGGCTTCCCGAACTTCTTCATCCTCTACGGGCCGAACACGAACGGCGGCACCTCGATCATCGCCCAGCTCGAGCGGCAGGCCGAGCTCGCCGTCGCCGCGATCCGCCGGCTCGAGCGGGGCCGGGCGCGGCTCGTCGAGACCGACCCGGCGGCGACCGTCGAGTACGTCCGGTGGGTCGACCGGGAGCTCGCGACCGCCGCATCGGCGAAGAACTCCGGCTGCCACAACTACTTCACCGACGCCCGGGGACACATCATCACCGAGTGGCCGCGCACCCACCTCGTCTACTGGTGGCTCACCAAGGCGTGGCGGGGGCGCGGGCTGCGCTTCGGATAGTCGGACGGGCCTGGTGGGATCCGGAAGGGGGCCGTATTCTTGTATGACGAACTGTCGGCGATGAGGCCGGTCAAGGTCGATCGGACCGCGTCGATGCCGTTCCCCATGGAGAGTCGAGCGATGCCTGAGTCAGCGACCGCGCCGAGCGCGGCGACGAGCTTCGTCGGCCGCAAGTCGGAGCTCGAGACGGCCCGCCGCGTCCTCGCGGAGGCGCGCCTGCTCACCGTCACCGGTCCGATCGGCGTCGGGAAGAGCCGTTTCGCGGCGCGGCTCGCCGAGCAGATGGTCCGGGTCTACGCCGACCCGGCCGTGCGGATCGACCTCGCCTCCGGCGCGGACGGCGCGGCCGCCGCCGACGCGCTGCGCGGCCATGCCGGGATCGTCATCCTCGACGGCGCCGACGGCCAGCCCGGGGCGAGCGCCCTCGCGCTGCGGATCCTCCAGGAGCAGCCCGGCGCCGCGGTCGTCGCCACGAGCACGGCGGTCCTCGGCGCGGACGGCGAGCACCTCCTCGAGCTGCGGCCGTTCGTCGTCCCGCCGCGCGCCCAGGCCGCCTCCCGCGTCATCCTCGACTACGACGCGATGCGACTGCTCGTCGACCGGATCCGCATGGTCGACCCCGGCTTCACCGTGACGCCGCAGGAGCTCCCCGTGCTCCGGGACATCACCGCCGCGGCCGACGGCCTGCCGGCCGCGATCGAGCTCGCCGCCGCCGCGACCCGCTACTTCTCGCTCGAGGCGGTCCGCGACGGGCTGCGCTCGCCCGACTCGCTCCTCGACCTGATCCCCGCCGCGGCGCGCACGGTGGCCGGCGCCGCAGCGGCCATCGCCTCCTGCGATCGCGCGGAGCACCGCCTGCTCACGACCGCCTCGCTCCTGCGCGAGCCGCTCACGATGCCGTGCCTCGTCTCCCTCGTCGCCGACGAGGCGGCGCAGGAGGCGGAGCTCGCCGCCGCGTTCGCCCGCCTCGTCGACCGCTCGGTGCTCATCTCCGACCCCGACCTCGACGGCGCGTTCCGGATGCTCCGCTCGACGCGCCGCGCGGCCCGGCTCGCGCTCGACGCGGACGGCGGCGCCGAGCGCGCGACGCACCGGATCGACCGGCACCTCGTCGAGCTCATGACGACGCTCTCCGACTCCGCGCCCGGCCCTGCCGAGGTGCAGATGTCGTGGCACCTGCTCGGCCACCGGCCGAGCCTCGAGCGGCTCTTCGCGCGGATGGCGAACGACCCGGAGACGGCGGGCGAGACGATCCGCCTCATCGTCCGGCTCCGGAAGCGCTGGGCCGCGTTCGGGCTCGCCGAGCAGGTCCAGGGGTGGCTCGACCAGGCGATCCGCTGCCGTCCCGAGCGGGACGCGCTCACCGCCGAGGCGCTGCGCACCGAGGCGTACTTCGCCATCGTCGTCCGCGACTTCCAGCGCTCCGCCGAGCTCCTCTCGGAGAGCCTCGAGGTTGCCGACGTCTCGGAGGAGCCGGGGGCGCTGCCCACCGAGTTCCTCCAGGCGCTCGTCAGGCTCGGCGAGCTCGACATCGACGCCGCCGAGACGCAGCTCGAGGAGGTCGTCGAGCGCACGCGGCTCAGCGGCAGGGTCGAGACGCTCGACGAGCAGCTCTTCTACCTCACGCTCGTCAACGTCATGCGGGGGAACCACGCGCGCGCCGACCAGCTGTTCCGCACGAGCGTCGACTTCATGCACGCCCGCGGCAACCGCTGGGGCGTCGCCTACGCGCTCGTCGTCCGCTCGATCTCGCTGCTCAACCGCGGTCTCGACGAGCGCGCGGGGGAGACCGCGCGGGAGGCGCTCGCGATGATGGACTCGCTCGGGGATCTCGCCGGCGTCCCGACCTCGCTGCGGCTCCTCGCGGCGCTCGCGCACCGGCACGGCGACTCCGCGAAGGCGGCGACGCTCCTCGCCGCGGCGAGCCGCATGCACGGCTCGCGGACCATGGCCCGCGACGCGATCGGCTGGGGCCTCGAGGCGTCGCTGCGCAAGGCGCTCGGCAGCCGCGAGTTCTCCCGGCTGTCCGCCCGCGGCCGGCAGCTCGACCGCCGCGGCGTGCTCGCGCTCGCCTTCGAGGACGACGGGCCCGCGCGCGCGGCGAAGCCCGCCGAGCTCACCCGGCGCGAGTCGGAGATCGCCGAGCTCCTCGTCGAGGGGCTCAGCAGCGCCGAGATCGCGGCGCGGCTCGTCCTCTCGACCCGCACGGTCGAGGGGCACATCCAGCGGATGCTCCACAAGCTCCAGTTCCGCTCCCGCTCGCAGATCGCGGTGTGGATGCGCGAACGCATGGACGCCGGCGTCCGCGTCCTCGCCAGCTAGGCCCCTCGCGCCCCGTACCCTCGCGCCCCCGTTCCCTCGCTGCCAGTGCATGATCGTGCGCCCAGTGCATGGAATTCGATGCACCGAGCGCACGATCACGCACTGGGGCGGGGCGCCGACGGTCGTCGCGGCTGAGCGAACCCGGTCAGCGGCTCACGCGATGACCGTCGTGAACGTGGCGGCCGGGCCCGCGAGCGCGGGATAGCGCTCCCGGACGCGGACGTCGTGCCCCGGGACGATGGGCGCGCCCGCCTCCGCGGCGAGCCGCTTGAGCATCGCGATCGAGGCGTCCATCGCGGCGGCATCGTCGTGGGCGAAGAACCGCCAGCCGAGCTCGAGCTGCTCGAAGAAGTGCGCCGCGTCGGAGGCGAGGATCCGCCGCCCGGCGGGCGTCTCGACGAGCACGGCGCACTGGCCCGGCGTGTGGCCCGGCGCGGGAATCATCGTCACCCCCGGCGCGACCTCCGCCCGGCCCTCCACGAGCTCGAGCCGGCCCTCCGCACCGGCGCGGCGCAGCGTCTCGAGATGCGCGGGATCCACGAATCCGCGCCGCAGCTCCTCCGCCGACCGCCCCTCCCAGTGCTCGAGCTCGCGG
>Ga0164243_10013528_pt1 | contig 11475 bp, 11 predicted proteins | sample OricompcompostOP_FD_108781 | JGI IMG/M metagenome (GOLD analysis project Ga0164243, IMG submission 108781) | Organic Plus compost microbial communities from Emeryville, California, USA - Original compost - Organic plus compost (OP) | ecosystem: Engineered > Solid waste > Mixed feedstock >... | reverse complement strand
CACTGACCCCACCCTACATTAACCTAGGAGGGATACTTACATGGCTAAGACTGCTATCAAGGTTAAAACCGGAGAGGTTGTGTATACTGACATATCCCCTGAGGAAGTCAGACAGTATCTAGCTGGCGGTGCCAAGGGTGGCTCCATCTACGGCTGGCTGGAAGACGACACTGGAACTAAGACAGGAGATATCTACATCAGTGTACATGCCATTGTGTATGTGATAAGATAAATGCTTGTCTTAAGGCACTCCTAGTATGGGGTGCCTTTTCCATTTCTTTGCATATATGATCCCTGTATCCTAAGTAAGACCTAGGAGAAGTCCCATTAGCCGTTTCTACAACGGATTAGGAGTTTACTTTTTACCTAGTTTGGGTGAATTATCACAATATCCTTTGTATATATCCATGCCTGTAATATAAGGGAGACGAATTTCTTGTCTCCCTGTTTAATTGTGTTACGGTGTGGAGAAAGACTACACTATAGGAGGTTTTAGCGGCATGGGTAAAAAGTTTTTAGACTTCGTATTGAGTGGACATAAGAAAGACCAGAAGACTGACTCCTATACCCAGAAGGTCCACAAGATACTAGGTGATTCTGACACACCGGATAGCCAACAGTTTAGGGACCTAATCAATGAAGCCACAGCACGTATTGAGCTGGGCACCGAGGACTGGGATTTTGTAGCAGCCAGAACCTTACTAGCTGAAATTTACCAGGAGTCCAAAGGCAATCGCGGCGATTTTCTAGACCTCATTAACACCCTTACTAATCTTAAGATTTATTCTCCAGCCCTACTCCAGAAATACACCATAGGGGAAATCCAATATCTCGCGGGTAAACTGAATCTAGACAACGACCTCCTATTTACTTACGCTGGGCTTCAAGTCCTGTCTAAGCGCTACATCACCAAAGACTATGACGGCAACTACCTAGAGCTTCCCCAGGAACGCTTCCTGATCATAGCCATGTTCCTAATGCAGGATGAGGGTGACCGTCGTCTAGAGTACGTAGAGGAACTATACTGGGCCCTGTCCAACCTCCTAGCCACTATGGCTACCCCAACCCTAGCCAATGCTGGCAAGGACAATTGCCAATTGTCCTCTTGCTTCATTGATACGGTACCTGACTCCCTAGATGGCATATATTTGAACAACTGGGATTCAGCAAACGTATCCAAACATGGGGGCGGCGTAGGCATCTATATGGGTAAGGTTCGTGGTAAAAACGCCTCTATCCGTGGCTACAAAAATGTGGGCGGCGGCATCATACCTTGGATGAAGGGTATCAACGCTACAGCCACTGGTGTTGACCAGCTCGGTGTAAGGGCTGGTGCTATTGTCATTTATAACGATCTGTGGCAATGGGATTTACCAGAGTTTCTACAGGTTCTTACTAACAACGGGGATGAGCGTCTCAAGACTAGAGACTTAGAAATTGGGGTATGTGTCCCAGACTACTTTATGGAGCTTACGGAATCAGATGAAACTGGACGCCTAGCTAACCCGGATGCCCTGTGGTACCTATTTGATCCCCATGATGTGCGTCAGACTATGGGATGGTCCCTAGAGGACTGTTACGATGAGCAGGAAGGCTCTGGCACTTGGAGAACCAGATACCAACAATGTATTGATCATCCCACTCTACGCCGTAGGACTATCCCAGCCAAGGAAATACTACAGATGCTGGTAGTTTCCGAAAAGGAAACTGGTATGCCATACCGCTTCTACCGCGACGAGGTTAATCGTCAGAATGCAAATAAACATAAAGGCATGATATACTGCTCCAATCTATGTACGGAAATCGCACAGAACCAAAGTCCGTCTGAGCTAGTGGGGTCTAAAATAGTAGATGAAGATGGTGAAGAATACATCTACTATAAGCGCCGTGTGGGTGACTACGTGGTATGTAATCTAGCATCTGTCAATTTGGCTAAGGCTGAGAGGATGGGCGTACTACGCAGGGTTGTGCGTATTTTGGTACGGGCACTGGATAATGTTATTAGCCTCAACACACTACCTCTTCTACAGGCAACTTCTACCAATCAGAAGTACCGCCCCATCGGTTTGGGTACGTTTGGCTGGCACCATGCCCTAGCTGTCAAAGGTATAGACTGGGATAGTGAAGAGTCGGTCGAATATGCTGATGATCTATATGAGCGTGTAGCGTTTTACGCTATAGAAATGTCGGCTGAGCTAGCAGAAGAGAAGGGTGCATACAAGTATTTCCCAGGTAGCGAGTACCATACCGGAGCATACTTTGACCGTAAGGGCTACAAAACAGTTGAAGGTGGCCTAGACTGGGACGGGCTTAAGGCACGGATTATGGAGAATGGTATACGTAACGGATATTGGGGTGCAGTAGCCCCTAATGCCTCGACAGGCCTGATCGCTGGCTCTACTCAGGGTATTGATGCTTTCTATGGTGACGAGTGCATCTACTACGAAGAAAAGAAGGACTTCAAGATAGCCGTTGTAGCCCCTGACCTTAATGCTGACACCTTTAAGTACTACTGGAAGAAGGGCGCCCATCGGGTTAGCATGGATTACTCCATTAAACAGAATGCTAAACGTCAGCGCCATATCGATCAGGCTGTCAGCTTCAATATCTACATTCACAAAGACATTAAGGCTAAGGACTTGCTGGAGATACACCGCAAGGCTTGGCGCAGCAAGATGAAGACCACTTACTATATCAGAGGCACAGCGAATATTGTAGAGGACTGTGACTATTGCCAGTGATGGAGGTAGAGTATGGAAGATAAGCTCAATGAGAGACTCTATAAGATGAAGATGATGAGTGTGCGGGACCCCAATAGGGGTACCGCCCTCATTGGCGGTAAGATGAGTGGCCTTGTTAACTGGAATGACATCCGATATCCCCAGATGTACACGACCTATAGAAATTTGGTGTCTAATTTCTGGATTCCCCAACGTATCTCTATGGTGGAGGATAGCAAGCAGTTCCCCCGCCTAAACCAACGAGAGCAGGAAGCCTTCCTTATTTCCATAGGACAATTGGCCACGCTGGATAGCAAGCAAACTAGGGCGGTAATGGCTTTTGCCCAGTATGTATCTGAGCCCACCTATCATCCTATAGCTGCTCAGATAGCAGCACAGGAGGCTATACACAACGAGTCCTACTCATATGTGTTGTCGTCTCTTGTCCCTGTTACTGTTCAGAATGAAGTGTTTGATAAGGCTAAGAACGATCCGCTTGTACAGGAACGCAATGCCCCTATCGATGCCCTTTATGACGAATTCATAGCTAATCCTACACCTTTGACCTTCTTTAAGGCCATGATTGGCTCAGTGGCTTTAGAGGGCATCAACTTCTACTCCACCTTTACCCTGTTCTACAACTTTGTACGACAGCTGGTAATGATGGGGTCGTCTCAGATGATAGGTTACATTCACCGGGATGAAGTTCAGCACGCCTACGCCATCAGCCAATTTGTCAGATATTTGCTGGCAGAGTTCCCAGAGCTGAACACTAAGGAAAACATAGATTTCATCTATGACTTCCTGATGATGTGTACCCAGCTTGAGATTAAGTGGTCTAGATATGCCCTCTATGATGTACCTGGGGTTGATCTGGATGATCTAGAAGGGTATATCAAGAACCTCTGTAATCGTAGACTGGCTGGGTTGGGGCTAAATCCTATATATGATGGAGTGGAAAACTCTATGCCATGGATGATAGCCTTCGATGATAAGTCGGATAATCTTACCAAGACCGATACTTTCGAGGGCAAGTCCAGATCTTATGCTAAGGTAGATGAGCAGACAGACCTCGACGATATCTAAGAGAAAAATGAGTAGGAGCCCGTTTCTTTAGAGAAACGGGCTTTTTCTATGGGGTGAATATTGTGCCAAGTAAGGTAAAGGAAACCGACCTCTATGAACCAGTTAAAGGATGGCTGGAAGAGAGGGGTTATGAAGTTTACCCAGAGGTCACTTTTGGATATGGGGCTAACAGGGCAGACATAGTGGCCATTCATGATAAGAAGATAATCACAGTGGTAGAAATGAAGACTGCCTTATCCTTGGAGTTGATAGCACAAGCCGTTGCTTGGAAAGGCTATGCCCATTACAGATATGTGGCTGTGCCTAAGCCTCAAGACTTCAACTGGTATGCCTTAAACTTGCTAGAAAGAGAAGGCATCGGCTTAATCACTGTAAATTTCAAGGGCTATGGTATAACTGTTGATCCCCAGTCATCTGCATATCATGCTACGCGTTACCCACAGCCACAGTTAGATCGTAGAATCAACACTAAGTTTCTAGACTCCGTGTCTCCCCTACACCAAACTATAGGAATTGAGGGCGGCCATAATGGGGGTGGATACCTTACACCATATAAGAAAACAATCATGGGTGTAAGGGAATATTTGGAGCGCAGACTGGGTAGATGGTCCACTATGGATGACATACTAAAACATTGTGGTACCCACTATAGTACTCCAAAACCGTCCCTGTCTAAGGCCTTAAGGGAATTCGAGACGGAATGGTGCGAATGTCAAGTAATAGATAGAAAGCTACACTTCAGATACAAGATCAAGTGACGTTTCCGGCGTTCCCAGCTTATTTTGATTCGGAGGTGTTTCTGTGCATATCTACACTGTGTTTTGGCTGGTTCTAGGGTTGGGTATAGCTATTCCATTCTCAGCAGTAGCTGTATTCAACATTTTCTTAAGCATGGCCAAAGGCGATAATTATGAATTAGACCTCAAGCGATTGGGGATTATATACCTAATCGCGTTGGTAGGATGGGCTATTACCTTTGGTGTGAGGTAGGTGACAAAGATGGAAGATCAACTAGGGAAACCTAGACAATTCCCACTTCCCGGCATGCAGTCCCCTGAGGATATCAAGAAGGCTAAGGAACGGGAAGAAATGTTTAAGAAGATGTCTGAAAAGAGCATAGGCGAGGATCAGGATACATTGAGCAAGCGCATGGGATTTGATCTATTCAAATGAGGTGGGTAGGGTGCCTAAGATGCACGTATGGCTATGAAGCAGATAGACTGGTCTAGTGTGCGTAAAATGGGCAAGACCCAAATACAGGAGGCATAATAATGGCAGATAAGGGCGGTTACACGTTCCTTAAGTGGAACGGTCAGTATGGGGATCAGGCTAAATTTGTCGTCCGCGATAACAGTACAGGTCAGCAGTCTATGTTCACCCCAGGGCGCTCAGAAGATGTAGTTTGGACTAAGGCTGACTTGGAAGCCGCGCCAGAGATGGCGGAATGGCAGGATTTTGGTAATGAGACCGTTGATGATCTCGACGCCGTAGCATTCTAATATAACTCCACTAATTAGACTCCAGCATATGCTGGAGTCTATTTTTATTTTCAGCGATTTTAATGATTAGGGGGTGCCCTAAATGGAGTTCTATATAGACCTGTTTAAAGCCATAGACATGAGCAAACTGGTTAAAAAGCCTGTGCAGGTTCATGGACATAACGGCCATATATTTACTCGTATGCAGTGGGTTGATCCTGAGACTGGTAAGCCCATATCTGAAGAACATCATGGCGAAGGCCCTGATCCTCATGAACATCACCTTAAGAAGCTAGATCCTGATAATAGGATCATGATAGCCAGCAGATTATCCCTTTCAGATCGTAAGTGGGCTAATAGTTTTGCTAACCATGTGTCGGGGCAAGAAAATCAGAGTCATGAAGTCATAACGAGACACATAAGGAACAATCTTCATAAGGTGCCTGTAGACAGGCTTCGCCCTCACATAAATGCTACTAGGGGCGATCTTGGGTATGGGAAACAACCCATGTCTGCTCCCCTGTCCATCCGGTCATCCGGTAAGGCAAAAGGCTTACACCCACATGAGGTTGCTATGCGTATGGGAGAAGTGGGTCCACTAGACCTACGTAGGTTAACAATAGGGGAAGACATAGTAGATGAATTTGACTATGAATTCCGGAAGTCTACAGAAGTTATGATGGACCCAGGTGCCCGCAGGGGTATGAGAGTACCTTATGAAGACCATGATCTTAGGGCCAACTTTAGAAATATATTCGGGGGTACCACTAAACAAGGTCTAGAATACGTATTCAGTGATCCAGATCGTGATATGAAGGCTGAAATGATAGGTGTAAGTAGTTATGTGGATAACCGCACAGGTAGTGTGGTACATGAGATAAATTTTGGTATGTATAGCATGGATGGGGAAACCAGAATAGGGGATATAAGCCGTAGCATACGTAGAGAAAAAGATGGCTCCCTACATGTGGTAAATGAATTACTGGAAATACGTAAAAGCCATCATGGTAAGGGTCTAGCGGAAAACCTGTATGCCAGAAGTGAGCAGTTTTGGAGACACCTTTCTGGGGGTAATCCCCTGTCTATAGGCATTACAGCAAATATCTCTGTCGGTGTCTATGCTTGGGCCACTAAGGGATTTGATTTTCAGAATTCTTCCTACCTCTACACAATGCAGGATGAGCTAGAGGGTTTCTGTGACCAGAATGGCATAGATGTTAAGGATGTACTAAAGAAAAACGGATACAAAAATCTGGATGAGATAGAGCATCCCTGGGAATTTGCTGCCCTGAACTACACCAAAAAGTATGATGTGACGAGGGAATTAGATGGTGTGGAGAAAGATGAGCGCCTACGGGACCTTAATACTAAACCAGTACATTTTGGCAAGGCTTTTATGCTGTTAGGGGCCTCTTCTTGGGAGGGTATACGTTACTTGAATCAGTCTGTGGGACATGATGACATATACAACCCCTTAGAACCTTACAAGCCTAGGGAGAGTGATTAAATGGATACTTTGAAGAGAACTGTGCCCATAAAGCATTCTGGTAAGGAAGGCCTCATTAAAGAGGACAATGGGCACATAATATATGATGACTCTTGGCTACACCCGGAGATAAATGACCCTAAGTGGGAAACTGACTTTCTACGTAAGGTTAGCTCTATGAGGGGAAAAGGCAGAAAGGTAGATCAACTCGATAAATCTGCTAGTCTATATATTGATCTATCTAAGGGCCGTCTGCACACTGAAAAGCTGGTGCGTCGGCCTGTTCAGGTGCGTGGTAAGAATGGTAAGATATTTACACGTATGCAGTGGGTAGACCCAGAAACTGGACAACCAGTAGGCCATCACCCAGTGGGTAATGATTCCCCTACCCAGAAGGAACATATAGATAATTTTGTCAACCGTATGTCTAAGCAGGAAAAATACCTTGCCCTGGAAAGACATAATGTACAGTGGCAACGCCATGAAAACCCACAGAAAGACCATATGAATGCTGTCATGGCTCTAAAAGAACACTACCATAAAAATCCACACCTAGCAGGGGCAGAACACCTACCAAAAGATGAGAAACCTAAGGCTCCTAACGGTAAAGATGAGGCACACGCTTGGGTAGACCAAATAAGTAAGCATCCGGAGCATCTATATGGCCTAATGAAGAAATTTGGCATAGCAGATAATGACCCTAGACTGAATAAAGATGACAAAGCCGCCCCCATCAAGCATATGCACAACATGATGAAGTTAAAGGCCCATATAACAGAGAATCCCCATTTGATGCAGGAGCATGGTAACAACCCGCCTATGGTAACCCCACCTAAACCTAAGCCAGAAGAACCTACCAAGGCCCAGCAAGGTGGTAATACCATAGATGGTGTTTTAAAGCGTATGCCCTCTGCCGACTTATATAACCTAATGAAGCTGAAAGGGATAGCGGAGGAAGACCCTCGTCTTAATACCAATGATAAGGCTGCCCCCATTAAACATATGCACAACATGATGAAGCTTAAAAAGCTTATCGAACAAGACCCCTCTATCCTGAATCTAGACCCAAATGGGGAGGACGAAGACCAGGAGGCAAAGAGACGGCGGGAGCAACAGCATGCCGGAGACCCTAAAAAGACGATAGCTGATTGGCTAAACGGATTGAGCAAAGACCACAAGATGCGGTTGTTGGAGCAGTACAAGGACTCTCCTTACCTCAAAGACCGCAAAAGATACGATAATCCTAACATAGACTACATGAGGGGCGTAGAGGCCTTAAAGGAGCATTTTGTAGCCAACCCAGATGACATGAAGGCACACGGTAAGGAAGCCGATAACGAGCGTCTGATGGGCATGAAGATAGGTAACAAAAATATGGCTAAGATACTTCGTAGCTTAGGTGGGTTCAAGAATGTAGGGGATGTAAAGATAGTAGAAGATGGGGTGGAGTGGAAGTTTGCAGATGGTTTTGTACGCCGGGAGCAGGACGATGACGGCAACCCTATCCTATCTATAGTACACTTCGGTAAGAATGGGGACGAGTGGAACGAGTCGTCCATAGACCTGAAAAATGCAGAAAAGCTACTAAATGGGGAAGAGTCAGCACAGGAAGCTAAGGAAGAGGTCAAGGAAGTACCTCTTCATGAGCGTCCCGTCAGAGACATACTGGAGGCCCTACACCAGGACTTTGATAAAAACTACTCCCCAGCCCTAGACCCCAAGCTAAAAGATGAGGTCAGTAAGGCGTGGAATAGTGGTAATATGTCGGAGTATGTTGAAGAATTAGCCAAATATGCCCCCAATGGTGGCGACCCAGAGGTATACAGTAAACTCTTGAAAAAATGGGGGGTACAAGTAGAAGACAGTGGTTTCAACAAGGGAATGTTCTACGGTAAAGATGGCCCCGGCAGTCATAAGTTCAAGCAAATAGTATATGGTCATATGGTTGAAGGCACAAAGAGCAAGAATGCTAGGGACTATGTTATTCACTACCCATCTGGACAGAAAGATAACTGGGTATTACACCAATCCGCCAAAAAGTGGACTAAGGGTGAGCTAAATGATGCCCGTAGGGACTTTGTAAAGCACGCTGTACATGTATCCTCTGATCTGGAGACTAAGCATGGCTTTTCGGATCATACTAGCAGGGTAAGCCTATTGACTAGTCATGTCCATGAATCCCTGCAACATGTGCCTTTCGACCTACTGACAGATATGTTTACCCACAGGGATACTAAGATCATGTTCCATACTAAGAGTGAAAGAGGGGAGGAATTGCCTACTAGTCACTATAGCCCTTCCACAGGTAATATACTCATGAATCCCTCCTATTATTCGGATGATGGTATATTCCGTAAATCGGCATCTCTACATCAGCCTTCTAACCAATTTCCACTGTCAGATGCTGTGGCCCATGAATTTGCCCATGCTATGGACCACTTCTTTGCGGGTAATACATCTAATATGGGTGCGGGTACCTGGAAATCTAGACATGCTGAGAAGTATATGGGTGAATATGCTAATGCCCTGGGTGAAGCCTATGATGATGCAGTCAAAAGATCTAACCCAGGCATGATAGTGGGTTCCGCCAATGGGTACTTGTATCATAAGGATGAGTGGATGAGCACCTATCAAGGTAAAATCTACGACCCCAGATACTATAATGCTAACGCATCTTATGTGTTGGGTAAAGACGATCAAGGTAGGACTATAGATAATAACAAGGGCAATAACACAAACAAGGCTTTAGAATTCTGGAGTGAAAACATGTCTGCTTATATTAATGCCAAAGCAGCACATGACAGATATATCAACGAGAATGAGGCAGATGATGAAGATATAACTCCTATGGATGTCTGGGCTAGCAATCAATTTACAGGGGCCACTAAGATGGGGTTTGGGCCACAGGAGGGTACTGGGTCTGAGCACAAGCTGTTTTCCTACCACAGTATATACAATGGCAGAAATCCAGATCGAGGCTTTGGATTCCTATATCACCACCTTAGAACTACTCACCCTAAACTGCATGAGGCTCTGGATCATCTATTTGGCAGAGGGGATTTTGCTGGTAAGGAGGACTACCTATGAGGACGGCATTTCATCATGACGGTAAGTATGGGTTTGTAGACTATGATGAAGATAACAAAGAAGTACTGGTTTCTCACCCTAATAATGATGTTAGGCTAGCTGTTAAGGATTATCTTACCAGCCCCCATAGATTCATCATGAGCGATTACAAAGAAGGTATTGTGGGTAATCGCAGGATAGAAACTAAGAAGCCTACAGAAAGTAGTCACCATTTGAATATGGCCCTGTGTGAGATGTTTTTCAATACTGGGGTTCATGTGGATTGGGCCCATAAGAACAATATACTGTCTAGGGCTGAAAAGAATCTAGCTAACGGAGGCCATGAGAGTATCGTGGCCTCTAATAACAAGAAGATATTAAAGTCAATAGATGGTGATGAACAGTACGAACTCATATAGGGGGTGGAGAAGTGCCTAACAATGTGGTAGCAGACGAGGACAAGTGGAACAAGGCTAAAGAAATTGTTCACAAGGAGTATGGGAAAACCGAATCCGATGGTGACCACTATTGGGAGCTGGTTATGGGAGTGTACAAGAAGGCTGGGGGCACTATAAAGAAGTCTGAACCAGAACTTCTTATAGACATAGTAAAGGGTAAGGGTAATCGTGACGGTCTAATACAACAGATAGTAACTTACGTACGGGATGGGCATACAGTCACTCGTAAACAATGGGTCCGTAGTGAGTTTGCTGATCACGCTAAGAAGGATGAGGAAGAGAAGAAGGAAGTAATGCTCCGTGAGAAGAAGCGCGAGGAGCATAAGCGTGAGCGCAAGCTTAAGGAAGAGCAGGATAAGCAGGATACACGTGATGCCAGGGCATACAAGAGGGCCAAGGCTAATCAGGAAAAAGAGGAACATCACGGTAGGCAGCACAAGATTACTCAGAAACAGGTACAGCAACTTAAGCATGAGATAGAGCTGAAGAATAAAGATAAGGGTAAGGATGACAAGAAGGACGATAAGAGGGATGACAAGAAAAAGAAAACTAAGTCAGCATATGACCAGAAGAACGAAACTAAGGCTGACAATAGGAGACAGCTAGACATAATGTGACAAAGTGATGGTTCTAGCATACACTACGTGTATGCTATTTTTCTTCTGATTAGGATTTTATGACTATAGAAGATAGCTCAGAAGGAGGTGTCCTAATGGGATTCAAGTCCAACCTATCCGGCTTGTCCAAAGTGTTCATGCTTGGCCAAGCACCTTTTATAGCCAGTGCAGAGAATGACATATCTAAGTCTGAACGGATACAGGAATCCAAAGCTATTATAGAGGACCCTATTGCTATGGTCCAAAGCCTAGGATTCAAAGATAAGCCCTATTCCTTATCTTACGAAACCTTGAGGAAGATGGCTACAAGAAACTCTGTTATATCATCCATCATACTGACCCGTATAAATCAAGTATCCACATTTTCCAAACCTGCACGGTATACTAAGGACGGTGTAGGTTTTGAGATAACTCTACGGGACCCTAAGAAAGTTCCTAATAAGGAACAAGAGAGAATGATCCTAGCCCTAGAGTCTTTCCTGGAAAACTGTGGATATTCCTATAACCCACAGCGGGACAGCTTTGATACTTTCCTGCGTAAGATTCTCAGGGATTCTCTCACCT